>JAEEGL015291780.1_pt1 | contig 12909 bp, 11 predicted proteins | sample 9134231 | NCBI WGS metagenome assembly JAEEGL01 (sample SAMN16246548, study PRJNA631951) | gut metagenome | biome: gut microbiome; feature: rumen; material: fiber-attached | host: Bos | place: Iran: Karaj | collected 2018-10 | reverse complement strand
GGTATTGATGAGCGAACTTTTGCCCACGCCCGTCTGCCCGAGAATAAGGATGTTAGGGTTGATAATTTCGTTTTTGAGTTCGGTAAACTGCTGCTCGAACTTTTCAGCAAGCCCCTCTACAGGAATTACAAGATTGTCCATAATGCGGTGTTTTTAAAAGTTTGATTTGTTTTCAAAGATACGTTATTTTCTTGTACGATGGAAGGAATATCAAAAAAAACACAAAAAAATGTTATTCAAATTCCGAATAGTCGCCTGAGTGTTTTACCTTTTGGCGGCAGGGGTTGAGATAATAGGCTGCGTTAAACAAGAAGGCTACCATACCCTGCGGGAAAAGGCTCGACTGCAAAGCGACTCCGGCGTAATAGCGGTTGGTGGACATTCCGGCGTAAAGGATATTACCTTGATTCCAAGCAAATATTTTACCTCGAAAGTTTTTGGTAATTTTGTCGTAATGTACAGTCTGCTGCTGTCCGTTGATTACATAACTACCTGTAAGCTCGGGATATTTTACCTTAACATTGCCATCGAAAGCAAACTCTACAAAACATCCGTACCCAAGGTCGATCCTGAGATTGTCGTTGAGCCTAATTTTGTGTATCCAGTAGAGTGGAAATTGAAGCATGTGATTGATATACAACTGTTTTTCGTCTACAAGACCAATTTTTTTCCAACCTTTAACACAATACACAACACCCGGACGAAAAGCGTATTTACGTGTATCGCTGCCAAGGTCGAATGTAACTCCAAAGTTGTGGGCAGGGAGAAATTTTACTTCATCGTCGAAATCTGAATTGGCAGTTGTTGACAACGAAAGACCAGCAGTTAATGCAGGCTGACATTTGCCTGTAATAATGTTGCAAAACAATGCTATGATTAGTATAATTAATTTTCGCATAAGACTTTAGATTAAAATATTAAGGTAACAGTTTGAGGAGAAAACTTAGGCACATTGCCTGAAACAGGGTCGGCATCCATTTCAACGGATATGGTAAAAGAGTATTTGCCTTCGGTGGGCGGATTTTTAGTAATAATTAAGTGTCCAAACCATAATCCAGTGAGTTTTAGATAATCGGGGTTGATGTCTTGAAGAGGGAAATACTTATCGTAATACTCATAATAACCTGTGTAATTGTTTTTTAGAAAAGGATATGCTGTTTCAAGTGCTATTTTAAACAAGTCGTCGGCATTAGATCCTGCGGGATGATTTTCGTCAAATTCGTTTTCGCAAACCACGTGGATAGATTTGATATCGCATACGCAAAGCGACGTAGGGCGTCCGAAACCAATATCCTCAACATCATCGCAGCAGCCAAAACATACTTCATCGTCCTCGCGGTAGCCAAAGTCGCCAAAATAGTAGACATATTGTTTGTAACGTTCTTTGGAAGAACCTCCGTACGATGGAGAATAATTGTTTGAGGATGAAAAACGGAGAAGAATTTCTTTGGCATCTCTAAAAAAATAACCTGTGTCGGCACTAAACGACGATGGATAAAAAAAATCGCTGCTTGCTCGATGTATATCAGGTTCGCAACCAATCAACGCCGCGCATGCCAAACTCACGGCGGTAAAAAATAGTTTGTTGTTCATTTTTGTTAATTTTTAGTTCTATAAATTCAATAACATAACACATGAACAACATTTTACCCTATTATCTGTAGAACAAAAAAAATTTGCGTCAATACAGTCGTAATAGGCGTACACAATCTTTGCCGCCACCGACTTGCCGAAAAAAGAAATGGAAATATGTAGCCTTAGTCAGTGATTATAGCGCGGCTTAATAATATAAATAATAGTTTGACATTCTTGTCGTTGGCAGGAACTCCTTGTTGTAATAGTTTTTGGTGATAGTGATTTTATTGTTCATATCCGTATTAATATTGAAGAAAAAAATCCGACTGTCGCTATATTTATAATCTACACATATCATAATATCGCAACTATCTTCTTTTGATATTATTTCATCCATATTCTGATTAATGAATTGTAAATTTTCTTTTTGAAGTTGTAGCAAATATGATGAATATTTGACGTATTGCACTTCTTTATTTATTGTAGAGAAACCTTTTGTTAATCGCTTTTCAAGTTCTTGCAACCAATCTTTGAGATTAAAACTAAAAATAGTTCCAGTATACTCATTGATATCCAAATAATAATCGCACCACCTTTTTAAATGTTTAAATTTTAAAATATTATAAGAATCCCAACTCGAAATCAACCCAAATATTATTAAATTTTTATAAGGTCTCTTAAAACGTAAATATTTACCAACTAATTGTGTTTGAGTTATTTCTATTAATTTTGTCAAAACATCCTTTTTGTCATTAGTTGATTGACTTTGAAAGAAAAGAGAGTTGTTGTAAAAAGATGATAAATCTTTATCATCATCGCAAGTTGCCACCAATTCTTGATAAATGGATGATTTTGTTCGCAAATATGGAATTTGTTCAAATTTAGAAGACCATTTAAGTCCATAATTTGCAATTTGCTCTGAAGTTAGGCTCAAATCATATTCCAATGAATCATAATATGGTATATAATTATATTTTATTGCATCATCTAGTATGAAATAACTCAATTGCTTTTGATTGTCAACGTTTTCCATAATAAAACAATGATAAGCACCAGTATCTTCTACTATAACATCAATTGTCATCATAGAATTAAGGATGTATTTAAAAGAAACTGTGTCACTTAAATATTGAGCCAATAATGACGAATCAGGATTTCCAATAATAGTTATTTCTTTATTTTTAATCTGTTCGGCAACAGAAGGATCTCTATCTTTATTGCATGATAAGTATAGTATCGTAAACAATATTAATATTAATCTACTTGCTTTCATTTTTTATTCTTCTATATCCTAAATAGTTAATAACTAATACAATAACCAACAAAGTATAATTCAATATTTCTGATAAATTTGTCCATTGGTTAATATATATTTTTGTATCGGAGTCTGGTATTAATTCACGGCTGATATTTCCCGCTTTATTAGACCAGTCATGACTAAACATTCTAAATGGTGCTTTATTATATATTGAGGGTAGTTGTTTATGGTGTCCTAACTTTTTATGATTCCATTCATCATCAAAAATGTTTGATGATTCTTCTTTATATAATACATCAAGTAGTTGTAGTTCCTTAAATAATTCGTCTACATCATCACCATCAATACAAGAGTTATTACGAAAATCATCTTTATAAAAATAATACTCACCATTTTTAAAGTAAAAAGTTTCTACTACATCACCACTCATTGATAATGATTTGACAGCACCGTCAATCGAATCATCTTTAAAAATATAGTAATCAGATATTTTATTGTAAGGTTCATCATAAAAAATAAACCATTCTCCATTTTTCTTATTATTTAGAAAATTACCTATTAAATTTATCCTACCATCCTCAGGATTCCTAAAAATCCAATTTCCTTGTTTTCGATTTAACACATCAACCTTTCCTAATCCATTGATACAACCGTTGTCAGATAAGAAAATGCAATTCTTCCCTGAAGGTAAAAAAGATAATATCAAATTAAGTAAAAGTATGATACATAATGACCATATATTAAATCTAATTAGCTTATTCATTATATGATGTTTATCATTTTTGCTTATTGCTTAAGTGGTTATAATTTTGATTATAAAGCATAATATGAATGTAAAGGATATAAGAAGAATCACTCTTATGGCAGAGCAATTTATAAAAAACAACGCAAGCTAAAACAATCGCATCTAATAAAATGATATATTTTAAATTATATTTTGTTGCCCGAGCTATTTTATCAAAATAGTACCTTTTTTGAGGATGTCGGTAGAATATCGCTCAATTTTGTAGATGTATTTTTGGGCAGATTGCGGCAAGGCGATGGTGGCGGCGTTTCCTGATACGGGTTTTTTAATGAGAGAATTGCCGTTAACATCGTAAATAACAAGGGTGTCGGCAGATGTGGCTTCAAACTGCCACGAAATTGTAGCGATTCCGTTTTCGGCGGTGATGTCGTCGGCTGTAGATTTGGCAACAGACGAAACAGATGTTTTGAGGGATGGTGCAGCGTCTTCGATGGCTGTTTTTGGAATAAATACAAATGCTGCTATGGCTGCTGCAGCCACAATGGCGAGCAAAGGAATCAGTTTTACGGTATGATTTTTGGAAAGTTTATTTTGTGCCAAAGACGATATTTCGGCAATGTCGACGGCAGACATTGCAAAATCGTCATCATCTGACATTCGAGCGTAATCGTCGGATGAGAGGGATATGCCCTTGCTGTTGAGGTAATCAGCGCATCGGGCAAGTTGGTTATAGTCGGTGGTTTGCATACAATATAAATGTGTTAGAGTTGGTTATTTATTTATTCTAAAGTTACGTGTCTTTGTCGGTGTATACCATGTCAAACAGCAGTGCGAGCGATTCTTCGTTGTAATTTGTTTGTCGGTTGAGGTTGAGACGGTTGATAATTTTGCCGTTGGTTTTACCTACAAACATACGCACCGCATCGGGTTTGTTGTTTTTATTTTCGGCGGTGTTGCAAATTGTGCATAGCCTGTCAAAAATTTCTTTGTCGAGTTCGTTGCCTTCAATGAACGTTAATTTTAATATATCGTTGTCTGCCTCGTGTTTTAGATACGCCTCCAATTCTTGTTTGGTAGGCCTTATTCTGAAAAACATTTTGCAGAATAGAGTAACTTTGGAGGTTTCGCGTCCGAATGAAGCAAGCACTTTTTCGAGATATTTTTTTTCGTTCTCGATAATCAGTTTTTCTTCGGGGGTAATTTGATGACCCTCGCCGTTTTTTAGCACGGTTGCTTCGTATTCGCCAAAATGCTTCTGTTTTGAAGAAGTAGACCTCATAATTTCGAGCATCATTTTGTAGAGTACGGCTGAAAGATAGGTTTCAGGTTTTGCCCGCTTGTCGTACAAACTTTCGATATGCTCGCGTTTAGCAATATATTTTTCAATTATCGTTTGTCGGGTATCTTCATAGTTTTCAGGTGCAATGTAACCTGCTTTAATGTATTTTTTAACGATAATGTCGGTTATCGTTGTTAACATGCGTGTAGTGAAGATGCCTTCGTCTTTTTTTCCAAAAATTTTCATCTGTTTTCCTGTTTGTATAAAGGTTGTAATAACGATACAAAGATAAACAGAAATTTTTGTATTATAATAGTTGTAAGCAAAAATCGGGAGTGAAAAAAAATTTTTTTTTATTCTACATAAACTCTTGCTACTCGCGGAGATATGCCTGTGAGTATTTCGTATGGAATTGTGCCAATGGCGTTTGCCATTTCGATAAGTTTGGTGTTAGTATCAAAAATAACCACTTCGTCGCCAGCGCGGCACTCAATGTCGGTGATGTCTACCATGCACATATCCATACAGATATTGCCGATGATTGGGGCGCGGTGTCCGTTGATTTCTACTTGAAGGTTGCCGTTGCCAAATTTGCGGTTGAGTCCGTCGGCATATCCTACGGGAATGAGGGCAATGCGCGAATCTCGGCTGATTTTGCCACGGCGGTTGTATCCCACGGTTTCGGTTTTATCTATATTTTTGATTTGCACAATGTTGGTTTTCCATTTAGATATGCCCATAAGTTGCTCGGTGGCTTCGTATGCCACACCGTAAAGACCGATTCCGAGGCGCACCATATTAAACTGATAATCGGTAAATCGCTCTATACCAACCGAATTGCAGATATGGCGCATAGGATTGAGCCCAGTAAGACGGCAAATGGTATCTGCCATTTGTGTAAAACGCTGAACTTGAGTTAACGAGAACTTATCTTCTTGGTTGTCGTCAGCTGCCACAAAGTGGGTAAACATCGAAACTATATTAATAGTGTCGGCATTGCTTTTAACAATGCTGCAAAACTCTTCTAATTCGTGAGTCATAAATCCTGAGCGGTGCATGCCAGTATCAAGTTTTACATGTACAGGATAGTTTTTAATTCCGCGTTCTTTAAGGATTTCGATAAGGCGGAGTGTGCGCTCTGACGAGAACAATACGGGTTCGAGACGATAGTTGATTAATTGCTTGTAGTTGCGACCATCGTAGTTCATTACCATAACGGGCATTTTGATATTGGCACGACGAAGGGCTATACCTTCTTCGGCAAAAGCTACGCAAAGATAGTCTACACCATTGTTTTGCAGCATGTTGGCTATCTGAAAACTTCCGCTGCCGTAGCAATTAGCCTTTACCATTGCAATCATTTTGGTTTGCGGACGGAGCAGGGCACGGTAGTAGTTGAGGTTGTGCTTGAGGGCATTAAGGCTAACTTCTAAAACAGTATCGTGGTTGCCAGTGTGAAAAAAGTCGAAAGCGTCGGCAAAATCGTCGTAACATTCGCCTTTGAGCAGAATGCCGCCTCCTGTGTAGGTTTGTTCGGCAAAATTATCGATAAAGTCTTGAATAGTATCGTATTTGGTAATGCGTATAAATTCGTTGTGAGGAATCTGTTCAAAATATCCGATAAACACAATGCGCGAAATACCGCATCCACGAGCTGCAAAAAACAGTTGCGCAAAAAATTCCTCTTTGGTGAGGGTTTCAAAATCGGGTTTTGCAATTACGGCAGTGAGCGAATTAAACTGATGCTGACGTGCCATAAAGTCGAAACACTTGCAAATAGCATAGATATTGTTTTTAGACGAAAAACACGAAACGATACCTATGTTGAAATCGCCCTGACGCATTTTGATAAGCGGGTCGGGAATTTCGAGCGATTTGAACACTGAGTTGTGAACCGATGGAATGTAAAGGTTTTGCTTGAGTAGGTAGCAAAGGCATTGGGCTGCATCTTGAGCGTGTTCGGTGTCGCAAAATGGTATTTTGATTGTTGCCGGAAATTCTGATTGACTTTTGGTGATATTGATTGTGGTAGATGCCTCTTCTTTATTAAACGAAATTGAAAATTCTTCTTCGTCGAAATTAACTGTGTCGGCCTGTTCAATGGTGGCTATCGATGTGTATTCGTAGTTGTCGGGAATTTGACAAACTGCAATATCGTAGCTGTTGTTTAATAGGCTGACGTTTTCGAGAAAATCTAATTCAGATGTGTAATGAGCTGTGGTAAAAACATTTGCTGAGTTTTTGAGCAACAGAGCCATCCAATCTTTGATGCAGCAACGGTTATTGCGTTGGGGAACGGCTATAATTGTGCCTTCGTAGCGGCGGATAACTTCTGTGATGTATTGGTTGATGGCGGTGTTGATGTTTCGCACCTTTATATATACTGAGTCGCTGAACGGTTCGGCAGTTAACGGTTCGGCATAAACAAAAATTCTTACGCCGAGATTGTGCATACGTTCAATAGCGTTTGGCGGGTCTTTGAATTTTCGGAGATCAAAATATACGCTATCGGGAAGGGCAGCGGCAGTGGCTGCACGGAGAATTAATTGGTTGGCTTCTAATGATTTATTGCCTGTTATAGAGTCGGCGTTAACTATGTCGGCTATTTCGTTTGCTGTAAATTTCATGTTATTAGTTTTTTTTGCAAAGGTACAAATTATTTCGGCTGTTGATAAATGTGTATTTTGTTTTCGGCAGAATTGAATACACAAACCGAATTGGTTTCGTTTTCGATGTCATAAATCATTATTCCATCTGTGGGGAGAAACTCATATTTATCTACCTCGTATTGCGAACCATTGGCGGCTGTTCGTTTGTAAGTGTTGCCGAGAAACCATCCTCCGCCTTGCTCGCCTGCGGGAATCGTTTTGATTCGGATTTCACCCGGAAAATCAATTGCAATGTTTTCTGACGATTGGTCGAGGAAAATAAGAATACGGCAACGGCGGTCGCTAAGGCTATGGAGAATGCATGCATAATCGGGTGTGGAATTTGAGTTAAACCGTCCAGAGGCAATGCCCGAAAAGTCGAGTTCGTTTTTGGTATCCGATGAAATTTTCCACGAGGTAGACGAGTTGCGGAAATACTTGTTTTCTACAAAATATTTCCACAGCACAAGTTTGTATTCGCACGGGGTAAGATCAATAGCTTCTTTGGTCATAAACATAGAGTTGATCTGTTGGTAAATTTTTGCCGAAACTAATTGTTTTTTAGGAATATAACCTTTTGTTCCGCGAAGCGAAGTTGCCTCTACCCAAGCGGTGCCGTTGTTGATGATTTCGGGGCGGTCGGGCACAATGCGGACAGTTTCGCCATAGTTGAGGCGGTCGGTGCGTTCGGCGTTGAGACTATCTGATTTATAGAGATGCGCATTGTCGCCGATAACGTGCATTTGGTCGTGACGTCCAAAGGTGAAAACCGACACAGCTACGGCGAGCAAAAATATCGACACCACAAGCAAGATGGCAATATTGCGCCAAGCCGATTGTTTTTTTTCGGTATCAACAGGCGAAAGTTCAAAAATCTGCGTGTTGAGATGCTTATCTTCGCCCGAAGTTTGCTTAGCTGCGGCTTTTACATCGTGAAGAAAAGCGGCGCAGTTTTGATAGCGGTCTAACGGTTTTTTGGCAGTTGCCTTATAAATAATGTCTTCCATTTGCGGCGACACTCCGGCGTAAATCGACGACGGTGGGGGCAGTGGTTCGTTGATAATTTTGTTGTAAATATCGTATTCTGAGAGTTTTACGTTGTAAGGATGCTGTCCCGTTAGCATTTGAAAAAACGTGATGCCAAGCGAATATATATCGGTACGGCGGTCTAATGGCTGCCCCTTAACTTGCTGCGGACTCATATAAAGAGCCGTGCCAACCTTAGTGCCGGGTTGAGTGAGGTGTTTGGGAGTTTCGCCAATAAGCTGAGCAATGCCAAAATCGAGAATCTTGATTTCGTCGTCGGCAGTGATGATAAAGTTTCCGGGCTTAATATCGCGATGGATGATGTTTTTGGAGTGCATATATCCAATGGCATCGAGCATTTGCGAAATATAGCGGACGGCACGAGGCTCGGGAATCGGTCCTGATTCGTTTTTGAGGTAAACGTCAAGAGCAGTACCTTTGATAAGTTCCATTACAATAAAAGTACCCTCGTCACATTCAATATAGTCGTAGATACTAACAATATGAGGGTGCTTAAGTTTTGAAAGAATCATCGCCTCATTTTTAAAACGCTCTTTAACGCCCTCTTTTTGTTCGAGAATAGGGTTTAGCTGCTTGATGGCAGCCCTACGACCGAGGAGCATGTGAACACCTTCGTATACGCTTCCCATGCCGCCTTGATCAATAAGGCTGTCGATTTTGTAGTTGCCGAGCCGGCGTCCTATTAGCGAGTTTGTCTGCATAATTTTTCGGTTTTAAAAGGGAATTGTAATGTTGGTGCCCGGTGCAAAGTGCGGGGTTTTAAGATTGTTGATAATCATTAACCTATGGCGACTTACACCAAAATGTTTTTCTAAAGTGGCAAGATTGTCGTAATAGCGTGTTTTGAGAATTTTTTTTACGGGGATATTCATTATAAAGTTTCCACCTTTGCTATATACCACTATATCTTCAATTTTTACGCCGTAAAGTTTTGATATTGAATCGATATTGCACGATTCATCGGTTTTGATATTGATGCTGTACGATTGGGCTGGCGGGGTTGGTTTTTCGATTGTGTTTTGGGGTTTGCTACCAAAACGCATTACCGCTATGCCCACCACAAGCAGCACAGCAAGAAGAATTTCGAGTATTAAAACAGCCTTTTTGATTTTTGGTTTTGACTCTTCGTTTGGAGTATTAACTGTGGCTGTGTTTTTGGGTTCAATGTTGTAAAATTTTATAATTTGCAGCGAAATATTATCAGGCGCACCACGTTTGATGGCGGTTTTGAGCATATCCATGCCTTTGTCTTCGATATGTCCGCGGCGACATAGAACAGATTGAATCTCTTTTTCCGAAATCATATTGTAAAGTCCGTCGGTACAGAGCATTATGAGGTCTTTTTCGTCGGGATTTACGGGTTTGGAGCAAATATTTGGGCGGCATGGTGGGGTAAGTCCCATAGCCTTGGTGAGTTCGTTTTTTACCACACTATCGTCTTTGGTAAGGCGTATAAGTTCTTTGTGATGCAGAAAATATAGTCGCGAATCACCCATGTGGGCATAATAAACGGTATTGTAACGTACAAGAGCAAGCACCACAGTGGTGGCCATTCCTTGACAAGAGCGGTCGTTGCGCACCTCGTCGGCAATACGGTCTTGAGCATAATCTAATGCATCAGAGAGTGCTTGGTAGGGGTCTTTGTAATAAAAATTTGAGAAAAAGAACTTAACCGAATTTACCACAGTTTGCGAAGCCCTTTCGCCGCAAGGAAGCCCGCCAACGCCATCGCACACCACAAACACATGACCGTTGAGCGTGTCGAAATAGCCGAGATAGTCCTCATTGTTGGTGCGGACACAACCCTTGTCGGTAAGGCTGATGTAGTGAAAATTGGTTAATTCTTTAGTTTCTGCCATATTATTTTAGTATTTTAATTTGGCGAACACCGAGCCGATGCGTATAATGTCGTCGTTTTGAACTTTGCTTTTTGTAATTTTTATATCGTTAACAAAAATACCGTTGGTGCTGTCGTTGTCGCTTATGTAGAATACTCCGCCTTCAAAACTGAGCGTTGCATGGTGCGACGATACTGTGCGATTGGGTATTACAATATCGTTGTCGTCGGCGCGACCAATTGACATCACCAGTTTGTTGAGGTCGTATGAAGTGTTTTCGCCGTCGTTGGCGCAGATGAGTTTTGGAGTCTGCTGACCGCCTGCCATAAGGTTTTCGGCAGAGTTGAAATCGTCGAACGAATGCGAAACGCTGATTGGATGCTTGCGGTATTTTTCGATTTCGCGTTTAAGGCGTTTATTTTGAATTTGTATTTCGCGGATTTTGAGTTTTGTGGCGTCGTCGATTTTTTTGATAACCTTGTTTCGAGCCACGGCGTAAATAATGAGCACCGCTGCCAAAACTGCGAACATAATGCCTGCAACGGCTGTGGAGGGATGCCGTCCAAAAATGCCTGTCTTTGTGGGGTTTGAAAACTCTATCACGGTTTCTGCGCCGTTGAATTTTGCCTTTACAAAATTGTTGGTGCCGTTTTGCTGCGTTTCAAACGATATTTGATAGCAATGACTTGTGGTTTTTGGAGGCGTTTTGCTGTTTTTTTCGGCAAGCTGCATAAGCGACTGTTCCAACTCGCCTTTTTCAAACGTTACAAACGAACCGCCTGACGATTCGCAGAGGTCGGCAAGGTCGCGTCGGGCATTGGGTGTTTCGGTTTTAAACATCACCATATTAAGATATAGGTCGCTTTTGTGCATCTGCTCCACAAAGTTTGGCGAAAAAGCGAGAGTGTTGCACAGGTTGAGACCACGGGCAATTATGGTGAGAAATTTTGCACTATTTTGCGATGTCAGCGAAAGAGCGTATTCGGCTGCATCTTCGATACTTGGGTATAGCGGATTGTCGATACAGGTGCTGTCAGATTCTGAACTAAAATAACAATCGGTCATAGTGTTGAGTCGTTTTGTATCGGATGTTGGCTCTATGCTCACATATTTTACTGTTGGCTGAAGTTTCCCGCCAAAAAACAGAATGTTGATACGATCGTCTTCGTCGAGACTGCTTGTAATTTGCTTTAATGCCGAAATTATTTCAGGATGAATATGGTTTTTATGAAAATAATATGAGTTTTCTACTAAATAAATATAAGTTCTTGAAATTTGCGAGCCAGCTGCATCGGTAGCTTCGGAGGTGTATTCAATGTTTTTTGATAGCTCTTCTAACGAGAAAGCTTCGATAGATTTTTCGCTTCCTCCAGCAATTTCAAGTTGAAACGAAATTTCAGGAAACCTGCTTTCGTCTACACGGCTGATTTTAAAATTTTGAGCGTTTATCAATTGCGCCGCCGTAATTAACCATAATAATATCAGCCACTTATTCATTGTTAATTTACCATTCGGTTAAAGTCAGGTTTTTTGTTTTCGTCTATTTCCACAATTTCGCGGATAATGAGGATAGTGTCGCGCTGATAGTAGAATTTGTCGTCTACAATGCCTTTTACGCGTACATAGTCGTCTTTTACCGGGAGAAAACTTGTGGTGGTGATGTTGATTTTGCCGTGGTTTTTGATGGTGAAGAAACTAAGGTCTTCGAGGCGGAGGGTGTTGATTACCCTGCCTTTTACAATTACGGTTTTGCCACGATAGTCTTCGGGATGCTTTGTGATAGATGCAATAGGCGTGCAGCACGCACTCAAAAGGCACGTGGTAAGTATAATGGCAATTATTTTTAGAGTATCCATCGTACGATTCTATTTTGCTAACACCGCAAAGGTAATGGATTTTTTGGTAACAACAAAAACAATTTAGTTGTGGAGAATGGTGTTTTGTTAAAAAATATCTATTGAAATATTGTTATTATACCAAAAATAATCCCTACTTTTGCACAAAACAAACATATCAAAAATATTAAACAAATGGCAAACATTCCCGATTTTAAATATGCCCCGATGTTTCAGTTGGGCAAGGACGACACCGAATACTATCTCCTTACAAAAGAAGGAGTTTCGGTTTCAGAATTTGAAGGCAAACCGATTTTGAAGGTTTCGCCCGAGGCTTTGGAAAAACTTTCGCAGCATGCGTTTCACGATGTATCGTTTATGCTCCGCCGCAAACACAACGAGCAGGTAGCCAAGATTCTCCGCGACCCTGAGGCATCTGAAAACGACAAATATGTGGCTCTCACATTCTTGCGCAATGCCGAAGTGTCGGTAAAAGGTCAACTTCCACTCTGTCAAGACACCGGCACAGCCATTATCCACGGCGAAAAAGGTCAGCAGGTGTGGACAGGTTTTTGCGATGAGGAATTTCTTGCAAAAGGCGTTTACAACACCTACACACAAGACAACCTCCGCTATTCGCAAAACGCTCCACTGAGCATGTACGAGGAGAAAAACACACGTTGC
>JAEEGL014487090.1_pt1 | contig 12909 bp, 12 predicted proteins | sample 9134231 | NCBI WGS metagenome assembly JAEEGL01 (sample SAMN16246548, study PRJNA631951) | gut metagenome | biome: gut microbiome; feature: rumen; material: fiber-attached | host: Bos | place: Iran: Karaj | collected 2018-10 | reverse complement strand
GGGGCGGGCCGGACGGCTACAAGGAGAACCGCAAGATGCAGCTGCCCACCTACTGCGCCAATTCCGTCACCGTGGGCGACTACAACGGCAACGGCTGGCTGGACATCTACGCCACCGCGTACAACAGCGGGCGCTACCGCGATATCCAGTCCTGCCTGTATGAGAACGACCACGGCAATTTCAGCGTGAGGCGGGTGAAATACCTGTTCAACCACTCCGGTTCGGGCTGCGTTTCCGGAGACTTCAACGGCGACGGCTATACGGACCTGGCGGTGGCCTGCCACAAGGAATACGGCAACCACTGCTCCCACTCCTTCATCTTCTGGGGCGGGCCGGACGGCCTGTCCGACGAGCGCAAGACCGTGCTGCCCACCGTGGGTCCCCACGGCATGTGCACCGTGGACCCGGGCAACCTGCTGGATCGCGGGCCCAGGGAGCATTATACCTCCGAGCCCTGCGCCGCGCCCCAGGGGAGCGCGGTGAAGAGCATCCGCTGGGAGGGCGAGTGCACATCCACCAGCTGGGTGGAGATCGAGATCCGCGCGGCGGAGAGCAAAGAGGCGCTGGAAGGGGCCCAGTGGCACAGCGTGGGCAACGGCGAGGACATCGCCGGCCTGAAGCTGACCGGGTTCATTCAGTACCGGCTGGCGCTGTGCGCGAAGTGCTCCTGCGGCACGCCGAGGATCAGCAGGGTCTGCGTGGACTTCGACTGATCTTTGGGGAAAGGGACGCCGCCTCCGAAGCGATTCGTCTTCGGAGGCGGCGGTTCTTTTGGACGGCAAGGGGGATATTGCGCCTGTTCTTTCACCATTTTGGGGATCAAATGGCGTGAAATGGCGCGGCGGTGGTTTTCAAACGGGCGGTTTTGTGGTATGATGGAGCAAAGCGGCGGGCGGGGGAATTGCCCGGAGCGCGGGCGCTTTCGGAGGTGCTGTTTTGGACGGACAGGGAACGAGGCTGAACAAGTTCATCGCGGACAGCGGATACTGCTCCCGCAGGGAGGCGGACCGGCTGATCCAGGAGGGCCGCGTGACGGTGGACGGGAAGACCGGCGGGCTGGGGGACCGGGTCGGGCCCGGCATGCGCGTGCTGGTGGACGGCGTGTCCCTCACCGGCGAGGGCGAAAAGGTGTACATTCTGCTGAACAAGCCGGCGGGCATCGTGTGCACCGCCGACCCCCGGGAGCCCATGAACGTGGTGGACTATCTCGATTATCCCGTGCGCATCTACCCCGTGGGGCGGCTGGACAAGGACAGCGAGGGCCTGCTGCTGCTCACCAGCGACGGCGGGATCGTCAACCGCCTGCTGCGGGCGGCGGGGGGGCACGAGAAGGAGTACGAAGTGACCATCGACCGGCCCGTCACACGGGAGTTTCTGGAGAAGATGGCCGCGGGCGTGCCGATCCTGGACCGGGTGACGCTGCCGTGCAGGGTGCGGCGCACGGGGGAGAGGTCCTTCAATATCGTATTGGTGCAGGGGCTGAACCGGCAGATCCGCCGCATGTGCGAGGCGCTGGGGTGCAATGTCGTGCACCTGCGCAGGATCCGCATCATGAACCTGCGGCTGGGCAGGATGCAGCCGGGCCAGTGGCGGGAGGTGACGCAGGAGGAACTGCGGGAACTGCTGGGCGCGCTGGGGGAAAAGGAGGACGCGCGCTGAAGGAGCCGGGATCCGTCGCTGCTGGCATGATACAAAGCAAAGAGAAGACACAAAATCCCGGGATACAGGAATGGAACCGCCATGTCTCCCGAAGGCGGCGAAAGAGGGACCGCCGAGGCGCGGGGAAGGGGCAGTGCCGCGACCGCTCCATCCATGAAACGCGCGATGGGAGATTCATCGCCGCAAAGAGGGGGCTGGTTTTCTGTGTTGTACGAAAAAGGGGGGCGATGAAGGCTGGATCGCTTGCCCGGAAGGGGAAAGAGGGAACGAAGAAGCGGCGGAGGGATGGGTCAGACGTAGTCGCGCCAGTCGCCCTCGGGCTGGGTGTGGTGGAGCCTGCCTGTGCCGGAAAGGCCGGGGAAGCCCAGCTGGCGCAGGGCTTCGTACAGCACGATGGCCACGGAATTCGCCAGGTTCAGGCTCCGGGCCTCCTCCCGCATGGGGATGCGGACGCACTTTTCGTAGTTTTTGGCGAGAAAATCCTCGTCCAGGCCCTTTGTCTCCTTGCCGAACACCAGGAAATCGTCCGCGCCGTAGCGGACCTGGCAATAGTCCCGGGGCGCCTTGGTGGTGGCCAGGCGCAGCGTCGCCGACGGGTATTCCGCCAGGAAGGCGTCGAAGCTGTCGTGGACGGTGTAGCGCATCAGGTTCCAGTAGTCCAGGCCGGCGCGCTTGAGGTATTTGTCCGACAGCTCAAAGCCCAGCGGCCGGATGAGGTGCAGTTCCGCGCCGGTGGCGGCGCAGGTGCGGGCGATGTTGCCCGTATTCTGGGGGATTTCCGGTTCGACCAGTACGATGTGCATACTCATTCTCCCAACACGTATTTCCGGAGGGTGCGGGCCACGCCGTCCTCCGCGGCGTCCGGGGCGATGACGCGCGCCACGGCCTTGAGCTCCTCCGCCGCGTTGCCCACGGCCACGGGCCAGCCCACGGAGCGGAGCAGGTCGACGTCGTTGCCGGAATCGCCGAAGGCCATGATGTCGGCGGGATCGATGCCCATGGACTCCGCCAGGCGCTTCAGCGCCGCGCCCTTGCCCATGCCCCGGGCGGAGATCTCGATGGAGGCGCCGCAGCGGCAGATGTTGAGGTCCGTTTGTTCCAGGAGAGCGTGATAGCGCTCCAGGGCGCCGGCGTCCCTGGAATAGACCTCGAACTTGAGCAGGTCGTCCAGGGGCAGGCGGCCAAATTCCTCCGGCGTGAGGTGGACCTCCCGCCGGACCTTGCCGAAGTGGCAGGAGTAGTCGATGACCTTGCCGAGGTTTTCGCCGAATTCGCCCACGTAGAGCATCCGGTCCGCGAAGCCCAGGAACAGAAGGCCGATGTCCCTGGCGAGCTCGTAGGCCAGCCGGGCCTGATCCCGGGGGATGGGGAAGGTGAACAGGGTCTCGCCGCTGACGCGGGCGATCATGCCGCCGCTGCAGCAGATGACCGGCGCGCTGTCCGGCAGCGAGAACGCCGCGGCGGCGCTGCTCACGCCGCCGAACCAGCGCCCGGTGCAGAGCACGACGGGGATCCCGACGCGCCAGCAGTCGGCCACGGCCTGCTTGGTCCCGTCCGTGAGGGGGCGGCCGTAGGGGATCAGGGTGCCGTCGATGTCCGACGCGATCATGCGGATGTTCATAGGAGCGCCTCCTCGATGCGGTACGGTTCCGCCCAGGCGGGCAGGGGCGCGCGGAATACGCCGCCGGAGTAGGCCGACATGGAACCAGCCGGGGAAAAGCGCAGAGCGGCGCACCACAGCCGCAGGGGCCCGCCGAAATCCCGGTTCAGCGCCCTGTCGCCGTACTTGTCGTCCCCCAGCAGGGGGTGGCCGAGGCTGGCCATGTGGGCGCGGAGCTGGTGGGTGCGCCCGGTGACGGGATTCAGCGCCAGGGCGGCGATATGGCCGTCGTCGCCCAGCACGCGGCAGCGGGTCTCGATGGGGCGCGCGCCGGGCGCCGGGTGAGACAGCACGCGCACAGTCGAACTCTTGGGGTCCTTCAGAAGGAAGGCGTTCAGGACGTCCTCCCGCCGGGAAAAGCCGCCCTTCGCCAGGGCGACGTAGGTCTTTTCGACCTCCTTGCGCTGGAAGGCGGCCAGGGCGTCGTCGTACACGGAACCCACGGCGGCGACCACGAGGCCGCCGGTGGCGGCGTCCAACCGGTTGCACAGACGCGCGCCGGGATGGGGCATCCGCAGGCGCGTGAGCAGGGTATCCTGGCCCACGCCGTCCTGGTCCGCGTCCACGGGCAGGCCCTGGGGCTTGACGGGGAGCAGCAGGCGGCCGTCGTCAAAGGCGAAGGAGAGGGAGAGATCGAAGCGGTCGTCGGGGATGTACAGCGCGATATCGTCGCCGCCCCGCACCTGCCATTCAGACGGGCACTTTATGCCGTTGACGCGGACGTCCCGGCGGCGGAGCGTTTCCTTCAGGAGCCGCTCCGGGAGCATGGGGTACGCCCGGCGCAGGTAGCGGCCCAGTTCCATGGGCGGCACGCCGGCGGGAATCTGATGCTGTTTCATGCGTTTCACCTGCGGCGATCATAGAGGGTGGGTTTCAACAGTTTCAACAGGCGCCGTAAGGCCTTGGCCCGCTTCCGGCAAGCCAGGGTTTTGCGCGCGGGGAACTCCGCCGGCGCGGAGGAAACATGGGGTTTTGCCCCGGGGATCAGTCCGCGACGCGGAAGCGGAAGCGCGGGTTTTCCTCCGCGGCCTCCAGGAGGGTGTCCAGCAGGTCCTGGCCGTAATCCCTGAGATGTTCCAGCATGGCGTCCTTTTCCGCGAGGACAGCGGAGACCTCGATGGTGGTGAGCATGTCCCACAGGGCGTCCAGATTGCGCCCGTACCAGGCCGGGAACCCCAGGGCCCGGGCCAGTTCCTCGTGGGCGGACCGGCGGTCCGCCATGACATCGCCGTGAATGATCTGCTCGTTCATGCGCTCTCCTCCTCGTCAGTCGCCGAAGAGCGAATTGAAGATGGAGTAGAGCCACTCCATGTCTTCGTCGCCTTCGTCGGGGATCTCGACGTCGTCAAAGTTGTAATCGTCCAGGGTATAGCCGGAGTAGTCCACGTAGCACGTGAAGCCCTCCGCCAGGGCGATGTCCGGGTGGTCCAGCCAGTAGTCAATGTCGTACCAGCCGTCGTACAGCAGGGTGTAGGTGGCGTAGTGGTCATTGGTGTAGTAGACGAGCCCGTCGTTGGAGAACACGACGCGCTCGCCGCCGCGGCGGCCGTGGTCATACCCCGGATCGTAGTTCACGTCGCACTCGTAATACTGGCGGCCCTTGGCCTTGGGCAGTATGCGCTCGCGGTTGCCGAAGGTATCGCCGCCGATGGACATGTGGTCGGTGACGTCCCACAGGTTGCCCTTGCTGCTGATCCAGCCCAGCTCCTGGGCGTCGCTCTTGGTGATGAAATTGACGGGGAGCTGCTGGAACACGTGAATGTACAGCGCCACCTCGTCCGGGGAGGAGTAGGCGAGGCCGTATTCCACCACGCAGGTATCCGTCATGGCGACGAGATTGTCCTCCAGCACCGGCTCGCCCGCGGCCCACAGAGGCAGCGCCGCCAGCAGCAGGGCGAGCAGCAGGGATATGATGCTCTTTTTCATGGGAAGCTCCTTTCGTAGGGCGGCGGCGGGAACGCCGCGCGCCGGGGGTCGATTCATTATAGCACAGACGGCGGGATTTTTCCAGTATGAAGATTTGCGGGGGCGCGGCTCCCGCGTGAATGGGCGAGCCTTTCAATCAAAATCCGCGGAGTTTTTCGGGCGCGAACCCGACGGACAGGCATTGATTTCCTCTCAGGGGGACAAGTTCGCCCCCTGTGGAAATTTGCATGCGACGGCAAAGCCGGCACGTGTGATTGAAAACAGTACGGACCGCTGTGCTTCCGCCGCCGTGTTCTCCTCCTGCCAATTCATGCGTTTGCCGTATCTGCGGGGGCGGGGGCCTGGGGAGCGCTCCGCGCGCCAAAGAGGACCCGAGTTTACACAATTTTGATTGTCAGGGGGGAGAATCGTGGTATAATGGGCCTGTCGGCATCCATCGAGAGCCGTACAGGTACCCCGGAAGACCAATTTCGCAGGGCATCCAGAACTGGAGCCTGAACGGAGGGAAAACCATGAACAAGAATACGCTTCGCATCGCAAGACTCGCCGCTTTCGTCGCCATCATGCTCCTGATGTATCTCTTCGGGCTGGGGCTGATCGGCATTCCTCCCATCAATCTGACGCTGTACGGGATCCCCGTGCTGACCGCCGCGCTGTTCCTGGGCCTGCAGGACGGCCTCGTCGTGGGCCTGACCTTCGGGCTCATCAGCGTGCTGGGCGCGTTTACCCGCCCCTCCGCGCTGGTGGCGCCCATCATGACGGCGGACGCCATGGGCCCCGCGCTGGTGGTGGCCATGTCCGTGCTGCCCCGGCTTTTGTTCCCCACGGCTTGCTGGTTCACCTGCAGGGCCTTCGGCGCGCGGAGGAAGACAGGCATGATCGTGGGCTCCGCCGTGGGCTCGCTGACGAACACCATTCTGTATCTCGGTTCCATGCTGCTGATTTATCTGCATTACGGCTTTGACAACAGCGGACTGCTGGGCGCCATATTCGGCATTACCGGCATCGGCGCGTGCTGCGAGGCGGCCCTGTCGGGGGCCGTCGTTCCCGCCATCGTGCTGGCGCTGGAGCACGCCGGCAGGCGGCTGGACGCGCGGAAGGATTAAACCGCGGGAAAGAGGAATTTCATGATTCTCACGATGGACATCGGGAACTCCAACATCAAGACGGCGCTGTTCGACGGCCCGGAGATGGTCAAATACTGGCGCATGTCCACGAACCGGAACACGTCGTCGGACGAATACGGCATCATGCTGATGAACCTGTTCAGCCACGGCGGCATCAGCCCGTCCGCCGTGGAGGGGATCATGATGTCCTCCGTGGTGCCGTCCATCAACTTCACCATCGAGCACATGTGCCGCAACTACTTCGGCATGTCTCCCATGGCCGTGGCGCCGGGGGTAAAGACGGGCATCAACATCAAATACGAGAACCCCCGGGAGCTGGGCAGCGACCGAATCGCCAACGCCGTGGCGGCCTACGAGCTGTACGGGGGGCCGTGCATCACCATCGACTTCGGCACGGCCACGTCCTTCGGCGCGATCTCGGCCCGGGGCGAATTCCTGGGCGGCGCCATCTGCCCGGGTATCAAGCTGGCCTCCGACGCGCTGACGGAAAAGGCCGCCAAGCTGCCCAGGTTCGAGCTGATGCGGCCGGATACCGTCATCGGCCGGAACACCGTGAGCAACATGCAGTCCGGCATCGTGTTCGGTTACGTGGGGCAGGTGAACTACCTGGTGGACCGTTTCCGGCAGGAGATGGGCGCGCCCGACGCCAAGGTGATCGCCACCGGCGGACTGGCGCTGCTGATCTCTTCGGAGACAGACAGGATCAACGTGCTGGACGGCCTGCTGACGCTGAAGGGGCTGCGGCTCATCTATGTGAAGAACAAGGACAGCGCGGCATAGGGCACATGCCGGAAATATCAGGATCGCCCGCGGGGCGATGAACGAGCTCTCCCATGGCGGAAGGACCTTCCCCCGGGAGAGCGCGCCGTTTTGCGGGGGACCGCGGGACGGCGGAGCGTGGAGGAGCAGCGTGTCGAAATTTGAGGCGACGGTGGAAGACATCGTCTTCCGGAACGAGCAGAACGGCTGGACGGTGGCCGCCGTCCGCATTCAGGACTCGGGGCGCACCAGCGCCGTGGGGGTCATGCCGTTCCTCGCCGCGGGGGAGCACGTGATCTTCGACGGGGAACTGGTGAGCCACCGGGACTACGGAGAACAGATCAAGGTGAATTCCTATGAGACGCTGCGCCCGGAGACCAAGAGCGGCGTGGAGAAATACCTGGGCAGCGGGCTCATCAAGGGCGTGGGCCCGGCCACGGCGGCGCTCATCGTGCGGCATTTCGGCAAGGAAGCGCTGGACGTACTGGAGAGCGACCCGGACCGGCTGACGGAGGTGCCGGGCATCGGGCCCAAGAGGGCGCGGTTGATCGCGGAATCCTTCGCCATGAACAACGAGGCGCGGAACACGCAGATATTGCTGCAGGGCTGGGGGATCACCCCGACCATGGCGGCGAAGGTCATCAAGGCCTACGGCGACATGACGGAGGCCATCATCCGGAAGAATCCGTACAGGCTGGCGGACGACATCGACGGCGTGGGCTTCCGCACCGCGGACGAAATCGCCCGGAAGATGGGCTTTCCCGCCGACAGCCCGGAGCGGCTGGCCAGCGGCGTGCGGTACACCCTGGACCAGGCCATGTCCGGCGAGGGGCACGTGTACCTTCCCCGGGAGGAGCTGGCGCGGGAGGCCGCGCGCATCCTGGCGGCGGACAGGCAGCTGGTGGAGAACGTCATCAGCGATATGGCGATGCGGGACGCGCTGGTGCAGCAGGAGATTCAGGAACAGCCCTGCGTGTACCTGCCCCAGGCGCATAAGGCGGAATGCGACGTGGCGCGGCTGCTGCGCATGCAGGCGCGGTCCATCCGCGGGGGCGGCGCGACGGACGGGGAGATCCAAAGGGAGATCGACAGGTACGAGATCGCCGAGGGCGTCAGCCTGTGCGCGGAGCAGCGGCAGGCAGTCCGGGCCGCGGCGGAGGAGGGCGTGTGCGTCATCACCGGCGGCCCCGGCACGGGCAAGACCACCAGCATCAACGCCATCATCCGCATCCTGGGCAAGATGGGTTCCGTGGAGCTCTGCGCCCCCACGGGAAGGGCGTCCAAGCGCATGCAGGAAGCCACCGGACGGGAGGCCCGCACCCTGCACAGGCTGCTGGAATACAAGGGCGACGAGGGCGGATTTGCCCGGAACGAGGACGATCCCCTGGACGCCGACGCGGTCATCGTGGACGAGATGAGCATGGTGGACGTGTTCCTCATGCGCTCCCTGCTGCGGGCGCTGCGGCCCGGAACGCGGCTGATCCTGGTGGGCGATGTGGACCAGCTGCCCTCCGTGGGGGCCGGGAACGTTCTGAGGGACATCATCGATTCCGGCGCGGTGCCCGTGGTGCGGCTGACGGAGATATTCCGCCAGGCCCAGGAGAGCATGATTATCGTCAACGCCCACCGGATCAACCGCGGGGAGTACCCCATCATCCGGACCCGGGACACGGACTTCTTCTTGGAACGGCGGGATTCCGCCCGGGACGCCGTGGAGAGCGTGATGCAGCTGGTGCAGACGCGGCTGCCCCGGTATCTGAACGTGGACAGCCTGCGGGGGATCCAGGTGATGGCCCCCATGAAGCGGGGGGAAACCGGCGTGTACGCCCTGAACCAGCGCATGCAGAGGAGCCTCAACCCGCCGGAGGCGGGCCGGCCGGAGCTGCGCAGGGGCGAGACCGTGTTCCGGCTGGGGGACAAGGTGATGCAGATCAAGAACGACTACGATCTGCTGTGGACCCGGGACGGCGAAGAGGGCGACGGCGTGTTCAACGGGGACATCGGCTTCGTCACGCGGGTGGACAAGGACGGGCTGCTGGTGCGCTTCGACGACGGGCGGTGCGCGGAATACGACGATTCCAACCTGAATGAGCTGGAACTGGCGTACTGCATCAGCGTGCACAAGAGCCAGGGCAGCGAGTTTGACGTGGTGGTGCTGCCGCTGATCGCGGGACCGGAGATGCTCATGTCCCGGAACCTGCTGTATACCGCTGTGACGCGGGCAAAGCGCATGGCGGTGATCGTGGGCCGGGAGAGCTGCCTGAAGCAGATGGTGGACAACAACCGCATCCTGCGGCGCATGAGCGCGCTGGGACTGCGGCTGAGGGGCGAGCTATGATCCTGAAGTATCTGCTGGAACTCATCTATCCCAGCCGCGCGGGCTGCGTTGGCTGCGGCAGCGGCGTGGGGCAGGATGAGCCGTGGCTGTGCGGGGAGTGCCGGCAGAGGATGCAGGAGCTGCGCGTGACGTCGGATATGCAGCCGGAGCACGGGCTGGTGACGGCGTCCAGCCACGCCTATTTCTACCGCGCGCCGGTGGACGGCGCGGTGCGGGCGCTGAAATACCGCTCCCTGACCGCGCTGTCGCGGGAGATGGCCGCGGACATGACGCTGTGCCTCAGCCCGGTGTGCCGGGACAGCGACGTGATGATCCCGGTGCCCATGCACCCCAGGCGGCAGCGGCGGCGGGGCTTCAACCATGCGGAACTGCTGGCGCGGGAGCTGTCCGGGACCGTGGGGATCCCCGTGGAGAACGCCCTGGCGCGCGTGCGCAACGACCGGCAGCAGGCCCGGCTTTCCAGGCAGGAGCGGCTGCGGAACCTGGAGGGCGCGTTCGCCGTGCGGGGCGACGTGCGCGGCAGGCGCGCGCTGTTGGTGGACGACGTGTACACCACCGGCGCCACGGCGGAGAACTGCGCCCGGGCGCTGCTGGAGGCGGGAGCGGACCGGGTATGCGTCGTCACATACGCGATCTCCTCCGCGAACGCAAAAAAGGACGGGGAAGCGCGGGAGCGCGGCTCCGGGGCCGGGCGCGGGGACGATCCATCCGGACAGTGAGGGTGCGGGCGTTCCGGGACGGGATATTCGCGCTGTTTTCAGACAGGTGTGCGGGCTTTGCCGGTGCGCGTGGATTTTCACAGATGGGGAGGCTGCCCTCCCGAGTGGAAATCAATGCCTGCCGATCGGGTTCGCGTCCCGCAAAAACCGGCGGATTTTGATGGAAGAGCGCGCGCGTTTATGCGTGGGCCGCGCGGGAAATGGCATAAACAGTTGACGCGGGGACGAAAAAACTGTATAATATACGGAAAGGCGGCCGCGTCTGTGGTTGAAAGTCGATGCCAGACGCAGGCAAAGCGATCCACGTAAGCGGGGAAAATCCCCGTGAGCATGGTGCGTTCTAGATGTAAGTCCGGCCGGCACAGGATGCCGAGAGGGTCAGTCGTGGGGAGGCGCGAAGCCTTATGAGCAAACGCCCCAGCCGGCGAGTGTGGGGTCAAAGACCAGGTCAGGCGGCCGCCCCCCAAGCGAAGGAATCGTTACAGAGACCGTGGGAAATGGCCTCTCGATTCGTTGAAAAATCAAAGGCTTTTCAACGAGAAGGGAAACTGCGGAAATCCGCGTGTGCGCTGCGCACACGGATTTCCTGACGCCTAGCAGTCGCGCGTCTGCGGTTTCCCGCAGACGCGACCGGCCCGCTTCGCGCGGTCGCCGGTGCGTGGCATGTACTCATTTTCCTCCGGAATCGCAGGCGATTCCTCCCGGAAAACGCAGATTTGACGTACATGCCGTCGGATTTGACTGAAAATGGAGAGGTCTGCGGGCCTCTCCAAACCTCACCGGGGTTTATCAATGGCCTGAGAGGCCGTGGGAAACGGCCTCTGAAGCTGTATGCGGCGCAGCGACGGTTTTGCGGGCGGGACCGCATTGGATCGTCCGCAAAGGAGGATACGCATGGTGCTTGTGCCTGTTGGGATACGCCGGGAGCTGACGGAGGGCGGGCCCTCCGAGGGCCGGTTTCTGGTGGGGGACGCCCGGAGGCTGCTCAGGGAAATGCTGCCGGAGTACGCGGGCAGGGTGCAGCTGATCTACCTCGACCCCCCGTACATGACCGGCGGGAAGTACGCCATGCGGGTCCGCGTGGGGGAGAAGGACTGGAAGGCGGGGAAGGGTTCCCTGGAGCTGCCGTCCTTTGAAGACAACATGGGCCGCGGGGAGTACCTGGACATGATGCGGGACGTGCTGGAGGTCAGCCGGGAGCTGCTCCGGGACGAGGGGATGCTGTTCCTGCACGTGGACTTCCGGGCCAGCGCGTATCTGCGGCTGATGCTGGACGAGGTGTTCGGCGAGGAGAACTTCTTAAACGAGATCGTGTGGGCCTACCAGACCGGCGGGCGGTCCCGGAAGTACTTCTCCCGGAAGCACGACGTGATCCTGTTTTACCGGAAGACGGAGGCGTATGCCTTCGACCTGGACGCGGTGCGGAAGACGCCCGCGCAGCCCAGGAGCAACCACATGCGCAAGCACGTGGACCCGGACGGGCGGGTGTACCGGTCCATCACATCCGGCGGCAGGACGTATACCTATTACGACGACGATCCCGTGGCGCCGGGAGACGTGTGGGACGACGTGAGCCACCTGCAGCAGAAGGACCCGGAGCGCACGGGCTACGACACACAGAAGCCCCTGGCGCTGCTGACGCGGATCGTGCGCTGCGCCTCGAAGGAGGGCGACCTGGTGCTGGATCCCTTCGCGGGCTCATCCACCACGCTGGAGGCCGCGAAGAAGCTGAAGAGAAACTTCATCGGCATCGACCAGTGCCCGCTGACGCTGAACATCGCCCGGCGGCGGCTGGAGGGCGCGAAGGCGTCTCTGGAGCTTCCGGAGGGGGAGACGGACGCGCCCGCCTGCAGGGCGGTTTTCCTGCCCGGCGTGGGTTTTTACCACGTCGAATTGGAGGGCTACGGCCCGGAGGCGGATGCCTGGCGCGACGCGGTGGACGGCTGGTCGGTGGGCTATCTGGAGGGGGATGCGTTCCATCCCCTGGAGCGGTTCCTCCGATCCCGGAAGCAGCCGGAACTGCAGACCACGCTGAGGCTGCCTGTGTTTGAGGGTACCCCCGCGGTGTGCGTGTACGACGTGCGCGGCGGCTGTCACTGTTATATCCCGGACGGCAAAGATGAATGACAAAGGAGCGTTCACACATGGCAAAGATTACCATCGACAGCGCCCGGTGCAAGGGATGCGGCCTGTGCATCGACGCCTGTCCCAAAAAGATCCTGAAGTTTTCCGACAAGCTGAACCCCAAGGGCTATCACAGCGCGGAATGCGCGGAGCCGGAAAAGTGCATCGGCTGCGCCTCCTGCTACATGATGTGCCCGGACTGCGTCATTACGGTGGAAAGGTAGGGCAACGAAATGGACCGGCAAATGATGAAGGGCAATGAGGCCGTCGCCGAGGCCGCCGTGCAGGCGGGCTGCCGCTATTTCTTCGGCTACCCCATCACGCCCCAGAACGAGATCCCGGAATACATGTCCGCCAGGCTGCCCGAGGTGGGCGGCACATTCCTGCAGGCGGAGAGCGAAGTGGCCGCCATCAACATGGTGTACGGCGCGGCCGGCGCGGGCGCGCGGTGCATGACGTCCTCCTCCAGCCCGGGGATTTCCCTGAAGCAGGAGGGCATTTCCTACATCGTGGGCGCCGAGCTGCCCTGCGTCATCGTGAACATGGTGCGCGGCGGCCCCGGGCTGGGCTCCATACAGCCCGCCCAGTCGGACTACT
>JAEEGL013412064.1_pt1 | contig 12909 bp, 8 predicted proteins | sample 9134231 | NCBI WGS metagenome assembly JAEEGL01 (sample SAMN16246548, study PRJNA631951) | gut metagenome | biome: gut microbiome; feature: rumen; material: fiber-attached | host: Bos | place: Iran: Karaj | collected 2018-10 | reverse complement strand
TTATCTCCGCATAGGTATCAAGTTCGTTAAAATACGAAACCCTGAGGGCGAGATAGGTGTTGGCGAAAAGCTTGACCGCTTCCGCTTCCGTAAGTCCCATGAACAGGACATCGATATTTTCCTTAAGAGCACCCTCCGTGAGCAAGCCTGCAAATACCTTGGCCGCATTTAACAGCCGCTCATCTTCCATTACCGTACCGACTATTATCCTCGACGGATAGAGATTATCGTACAGCGCCCTGCTCTCCCGCAGGAATTCAGGTGCAAAGAGGATGTTCCGTGAATTGTATTTCTTCCTCGCCGATTCGGTAAATCCTACCGGGATGGTTGATTTTATGACCATTATCGCATCGGGATTATATTCGATGACCAGCTTTATTACGGCCTCTACAGCCGATGTGTCGAAGAAATTCTTATTGGGATCGTAATTGGTGGGTGTCGCGATTATAACATAATCGGCATCCTTGTATGCTTCCTTCGCATCAAGCGTCGCGGTTAAGTCAAGATCCTTGTTCGCAAGGTAATCCTCTATCTCCGGATCCACGATGGGAGATTTTTTCTTATTTATCAGCTCCACTTTCTCCGGGATTATATCAACCGCCACAACATGATGATGCACCGACAGCAGAGTCGCCATCGACATTCCCACATATCCGGTTCCCGCAACTGCAATGTTATATTTCTTGTCCATTTTCCGCTCCTTAATATTTAATTTAATTATTATACCATATAACACCTATTCAGTCACCTACAGCGACGGCCTTCTAAGACAAGGGGACGGTTCTTTTGTCCTGTGAATGCGGCAGGTTTTCCCTGCGACATTGTCGGAGGATCTCAATTTTCCTTGATACTGCCCGGGTGAACAGGAACACTTCTCCGGGAGGGAGAAGTGAGGACTCACAAAGAAACCCCCAGAGCACGAGGCCCCGGGGGTTCTGTCTATCTTAGTATTTCACTTAATGTCTGCGAATTACTTCCAAGCGTCGTACTGCTTCTGGAACTCAGCAAGTACATCCTGGTAACCTGCATCATCAAGAGCTGCCTGGTACTCTTCAATAGTAGCATCTACATCATCGGGAGCGTATCCGCCGTTCTCAAGAGCGAATCCGTAAGTCTCGAAGAGGTTAGCGCATGCTGTGTACTGAGCCTCAACAGGAGTCTTGTCGAAACGGAAACCAGCTGCAGGAGAGGTCTTAGCACCACCGTTGAAGTCCTTGTAAAGGTCTGCCTTGTTAGCAGGCTCGTTGTCAAGAGGGGTAACGATCGTAGCTGAAGCTGACTCCCACATTGAGTGGTTGTACTTCTCAGAAGTCTGAGTAACCTGTCCGTTTGCGTCATAGGTGAAGTCCTCACCCTCGATACCGAATGTGTAAAGGTCTGCAAGCTTGCTGTCTGTGTAAAGAAGTCCTAAGAAATCTACACAAGCCTGTGCCTGCTCAGGAGTAGAGTTAGCTGTTACGCAGTAGCATGAACCAAGAGCTGATGTTGAATGTGCCCATCTGTCAGTAGCGGGAGCCATAACAACGTCCTGGCCGTAACGAGAATTAGCTTCGTCGTTAACCGGTATATCTGTCCACCATGAGATTGCCCAATCCTGTGTCTGAGTAGTTGTATCGGTTGTGGTCTTTGTAAGGTCATCCTCTGAGATGTATCCCTTAGAAGCCCAGTCACCCATTAACTTACAGAACTCAGCGTACTGAGGAGTCTGGATGGTATCTACTACAGAGTTTGTAGCCTTGTCAACTGCGAAGAAGTTCGTAGCTGAATCAGCTGTGAAGAAATCGAAATCATTGATGTACCAACGATAGAACATAGCAGTCTTCTGTGTAAGGAAAGGATACTTAAGACCATCATCCTTAGCGTCCTTAAGCATGGGCTCAAGGTCAGCAAGCTTCTTAACTGATGAGATATCCCATCCGTGCTGGTCTACGAGATCCTTACGGAACATGAAGTCATAACCTTCAACGTTGTCCTTGTAAACAGGTACAAAGTAGTTCTTGCCGTCATACTTTGTAGCTTCCCACTGTCCTTCATCCATTGACTGATATAAAGGTGTGCCGGGAAGAAGATCTGTAAGATCATAAACTGAATTCTGAGGAACAAGATCGTTAGTACCGATCGTTGACTCCCATGAAGCTGTCCAGAGAAGGTTGATCTCGTTGTTGTTAAGAGCAAGGTTAGCCTTATCTGTGTACTCACCTGAGCCTACATCTGTAAGGGTGATCTGAACGTTGATCTTATCCTTGATGTACTCGTTGATAGCGTCCTGAACCTTCTGAACCTGAGCTGAATCAGGATTTGCAAGGTTGAATGTAGCCCTGTAAACTGCGATCTGAGTTGCGCCTGATGCGTCTGCTGCTGCAGCGTCATCTGCCGGAGCTTCTGCTGTGTCGTCTGCAGGAGCTGCTTCCGTTGTATCAGCAGCGGGTGCTGCGGGCTCTGCAGGTGCTTCTGCTGCGCCACCGCCGCAGCCAACCATACCGAGAACCATGGCTGATGCTAAAGCTACTGATAAAACTTTCTTGATTGTTCTGTTTTTCATCTAAAAAACCTCCCTATAAAATTTCTATATTCTAAAGATGATGCACTATTGCTTCACCTTGAATATCATATTAACCAAGGACAGATAACAAATTTTAAAATATGACACGTTGTGCTTGCACATAAGGGGCATATTTTATAAATTTGTAAGTTGGACGCGTCCAACTGAGCGAAAATTGCGAAGCAATTTGAGCCTGTCCTTATCCCTTAACACTACCTACCGTAAGACCCTTGATGAAGTACTTCTGGAAGAACGGATATACTATCATGATAGGTCCGATAACGACGATAACCGTTGCCATCGTTGAGGAATACTGAGGTATTCCGCCACCCATTGCCGCCCTAACCGATGCGGGCACGTTATTATTATTAAGAAGAAACTCTATACTCTTCTGGATGTTTACGAGAAGGAGCTGCAGAGGCTTCTTGTTATCGGAAGTTATATACATCAGGGCGTTCTGCCAGTCATTCCAGTAAGCCGTTGCCATCATGAAACCTACAGCCGCAAGTGAAGGCTTAAGGAGCGGAAGTGTTATCTGGAAAAATGTCCTGTACTCGCCTGCTCCGTCGATCTTGGCCGCTTCCATAAGTTCCGATGGGATACTGTTTACGATATACGTCCTTAGGATGATGACGTTCATCGTCGTAACCATCAGAGGGAAGATGAGCAGTGCGTAACTGTCCTTGAGGTTGTAATATGAAGTAAATACTATGTATCCTGCAAGCTGACCGCCGTTGAAAAGCATCGGGATGAGCAGATATACGGATAAGAACTTTGATAATCTGAAATCCGGTCTGCTTATCGAATATGCGAACATGCTCATGATCAGAAGTCCGCAAAGCGTACCCACTACAGTGATGCCGATCGTAACCGCATATGAACGGGCGAGCTGCTTACCGTATCTTAATACCGCATTCATACCTGCCATTGACCACTTCTCCGGGAAGAAGCTGAAGCCATGCTGGGTTATGTACTTCTCATCCGTGAAAGCCGAGATGAAGACCAGTAAAACAGGCAGTGCACAGAATAATGTATATAACAGAAGGAAGAATGCCAGGATGTACTGACCTATTCCCTTTTTCTCTTTTCTTGAAGGCGCCAGATCGGCTGCATTACCTTTTTTTGCCATTTTCTATCATCCTTTCATCTATTCTCTATCCGGCATCAGGGCTCCGTCACTTACTTCGTGCGTGCCACCTCATGCCCAAATTTAGAAAAGTGCGTTTTCGGGTTCGATCTTCCTTACCATTCCGTTGGCAAAGAGCATCAGCAGCAAGCCGACCACGGACTGGAAGAAGGATGTCGCGGCAGTGAAGCCGAAGTTCGAATTCTTAAAGATGGCATTGAGCACGTAAGAATCGATAACCTGCGTTGTATCGTACAACTGACCGCTGTTTCTGGTTACCTGATAGAAAAGACCTGTATCCGATCTCATGATATTGCCGACCGAAAGCAGTAACATTACTGTGATCATGGGAATGAGCGAAGGCAGTGTGATATGCCATATCTGCTGCCACTTATTTGCTCCGTCGATCTCGGCTGCCTCATAAAGAGCAGTGTCGATACCGGCGAGGACTGACATATAGAGGACCGAGCCGTAACCTACGCTGTTCCACATCTTAACGACCGTAAGTATCGTCGGCCAGAGGTCCTTCTTGGTGTAGAACCTTACGCCCATGTTGAATGTATTGTTAAGGATACCTGTATCGGTACTTATGAAAGCGTAAACAATGAACTGTACCGCTGCGTATGAAATGAATACCGGGATGATCATGATCGTCTGCATAACCTTGGTGCTCTTCTTGAACACACACTGATCGATCGCGATCGCAAGTACTACGTTTAAGAAAGTTCCGAGAGCCGTGAAGATCACATAATACATGATCGTGTTCTTGGTCATCGAAACGAAGATCTTCTTGGATGCTATAAGGAACTTGAAATTATCAAGTCCGCACCAGGGACTTCTCCAGATGCCCAGTGTAAAATCATAGTTCTTAAATGCCATCACAAGACCTGCCATAGGTACGTACATGATGAAAAAAAGAACCAGGAATACGGGTAATGCCATTACTACGTGAGCTCTATGCTTCCACGTATTTTCCCAAAAACCTTTCCCTTTCATACCTAATCTCCTTAGTTGTTTGATAGTAACCCCTAATTACTTAATCGTTTGCGTAAGTCAATGATATTACAGATTTTACAATTTTGCAAGTGCATTTTTCTTTTCTTTGTGCATTTTTGTTCTTTTTTGGATAATATACACAGATTTGATATAAAAAAATAATGCAGAATGACGGTCATTATTAAAAAAATCTATCACAGATAGTCTTTAATGAAACATTTTAACTTAAACGGTTTTTGTTAAGTGAGTAAACAAACTAAATAAAACAGGAATATCCACGAAAATGTTAAGGATATTCCTGCTATTATCAGTCCGTTAAAAACGTTTTGTGCATATCTACTTAAGTTTAAACAGGGTGCCGATGATGCCGCGTCCCAAAGAAGCGCCTACATTTCCACCTATCTTCTTGCCGAACTTACCGCCTACCGTACTGCCCAAGGCATTTCCAACTTCGCGTCCCACGGTTCCGGCTGTCGATGAAGCGACACCCTTGACCGCATTCTTAACAGCGGTTTTTTTGGCCTTCTCTTCACGTTCTTCTGCCCGTTTCGCAGCCTCCTCTTCCTTACGTTTAGCCGCTTCTTCCCTCGCCGCCTCACGCTCGGCCGCCTTCTTTGCCGCTTCTTCTTCCTTAAGCCTCTGTTTCTCGGCCGCTTCCTCTTCCTTAAGCCTTGCCTTCTCCTCGGCGGCCGCCCTTGCCTCTTCTTCATCGGCAAGCTGCTTCCTTTGGAGGAATTCATAAGCGGAATCGCGGTCTATCGCATCATTATACCTATTATATAGAAGACATCCCTTTATCTCGGATTCCCGTTCCGTATCATCGATCGTGCCCATACGGCTCTGCGGAGGAAGGATCTTCGTCTGTTCAACCACCGTAGGGACACCGTCCTCATCAAGTACCGATACCAGTGCTTCTCCTATCCCAAGCGAAGTGAGCACCTCATAAGTATCAAATTCCGGATTCTCCCTGAATGACTGTGCCGCAGCCTTTGCTGCCTTCTGCTCTGACGGTGTATATGCATGGAGTGCATGCTGTATCTTGGTACCAAGCTGTGCCAATACGCCGTCCGGTATATCCCTGGAACTCTGGGTTATAAAAAATACACCCACACCCTTACTCCTTATAAGCTTGACAACCTGCTCGATCTTATCCATAAGAGCCTTCGACGCTGAATCAAACAAAAGATGTGCTTCATCGAAGAAAAATACCATCCTGGGCCTGTCAAGATCTCCTGCTTCCGGAAGTGTTTCGAAAAGTTCCGAAAGCATCCACAACAGGAAGGTGGAGTACATGTTCGGATTATGTATGAGTTTCTGACAGTCGAGAACCTGTATGGTCCCCTGTCCGTCCGGATCCCTTGTAAGCCAGTCCCTTATATCCAGCGCCGGTTCACCGAAGAACATATCGGCACCTTCTGCTTCGAGCGCCATAACGGATCTTATTATCGCACCCAGGCTCTGTTTGGACATATTTCCGTACCTGGCGCTAAATTCCGATGCATTTTCGCTTACATACTGCAGCATCGTGCGAAGATCCTTCGTATCTATAAGAAGAAGTTCCTCGTCATCCGCTATCCTGAACAGGACCGTAAGGATATCCGTCTGTGTATCGTTAAGTCCGAGTATTCTTGCAAGAAGGAGCGGACCCATCTCCGAAACCGTGGTGCGAAGGGGCAGTCCATTCTCGGCATACACATCCCAGAACACCGTGGGATAAGTCTTGAACCTGAAACCTTCTTCATTCAGAGAGAACCTTTCGATCCTCTTCGCCATATCCTCTGTCTCTATGCCCTGCCTGCACATCGCAGCCAGATCCCCCTTGACATCCGCAAGGAAGACCGGAACTCCGCAGTCACTGAAGGATTCAGCCAGAACCTTGAGCGTTATCGTCTTACCGGTACCCGTAGCCCCGGCTATCATGCCATGCCGGTTCGCCATTGAAGGATATATGAAAACCTTCTTATCTCCAGACTTGCCTATCCATATCTTTTGTTCATTATACATTGAGTAACCTCCCTATCTGTCCAACCGACTACAACAAGGATTATACCACAAACACAGCCGGTCACTCAATCAGCCTTTTACATCAGGCTGTCCGGAAAGTGAACTTGTCATCCCGATCAGTCTGTAAGTATGAGAACACAGTATGTAATGCCATCCACTGTTGTAACGCCTATGCCCGCATGGCCATAGTCCTTATTCAGCATACATCTGCTGTGTGTCGTGGAAGCAGCCCATGCGGCTGCAGCATCCTCTGCACTGTTGATGCAGCAGGCGATATTTTCGCCGGCGCAGTTATAATCGATACCAAATTCTCTTAATATGGAAACATTTGTCTTGCCGTTCGGCCTTACATGCGAAAATCTGACTGTTATCTCCTTAACCCTTGCAGCTGCGGCACGGTTAAGATCCGCGCTGAAAGTAAGTTTTTTGGCACCTGCATTTACTCTTCTGGAATTTATTGCATCAAGTGCCCTGCTCATCTCATTTGTTACTCCGGCAATACTGCTGTTTTTTCCGGCGGAAGGACCATTTCCTTTGTTTCCGGATACCGGATTGGATACTACGGGTGTTTCCTTACCCTTATTACTTCCGCTTTTTCCGGATGTGACAGGATCTTCTATCAGATCATCCACAAGCCCGACTTCAAGCAGATCCTTCTCGTATGGAAGTTCGTACTCATATAAAGGTTCTTCAGCCAGAAGATCCTCATATATACAATCATTATATGAATTATCTTCCTCAAGAATGTCTCCATAATAATATCCATCATTATATCCACCGTTATCGGGGAGGATATCTTCATATAAATCATATCCATAAGAGGAATCGTAAAAGAGTGCCTGATCAGAATCGTATAACTCAAGAAGTTCGTCCGCATGCGCGTAAGACGCGGAAAACAAAACGCACAGAGCGCTTATTCCCGCCATGACTGATAATTTGATCACCTTATTCATTTTTGTTCTCCCTTCATTTGCAGATCATCCGAGAAAATTGATCCGTTATCGCTTAACGGTCTATCCCTCAAACGATATACCTGCCACAGGCTTTTCCCCAAAACCCTGCGGCGACCCCTACACAATCATATCTTCATGACAGATGCAAAATGATCTAAAAATTACAATATGACTGCTTTGATATGATTATACTATACATATTGTGATATGTCATCATTTTTTATAATCATATTTGATATAATTTGTGACATTGTAAAACCGGCACATCAAACCGAAAGCTGCTCTTCAGCCTTCCGGACCGCATCCCGTCTCTTTCTTATCTCTTTTGTTATCTCATCAAGCTTCTCGTCGGTCAGTATATACTTTTTCCTGAATATGATAAAACTTACGACCAGCACCAGGACCGGCAGCAGCGTCATTACCAAACGCAGGCCGACCACCGAGCTCACGGCTATCGTACCGGAACCGCCCTCGGTATCGCTTATCGAAAATACTGACAGGCATATCGATGCTATAAGTGCCGATATTCCGGAGGCCAGCTTGACGACGAAGGTCTGCATCGAAAAGATGACCGACTCGTCACGTCTGTTGTTCCTGATCTCACCGTAATCCACTGTATTGGCAAGAAAGATGGTAACAAGAACATTAAGAATACCCACAGCCGAAAAAATGAAAAATCCGGGAACAAGAAACGGATATACGGAATCAATGCCCGACAGAGCCATAATAAGCAGAACTATATAGCCGCCGATCGCGGATATCACCGAAATGCCGAAGATCTTCATGGTATTAAAGAATCTTCTGAGGATCGGGAAAAACAGCATCATCGCAAAGATCTGGGTACCACCCCCGAATGTGTTGAACAATGTATAACTACCCTGCCAGTTGCTCCCGCCAAGATCGTACTTAAAGAAATAGATGAGAAGGTTTGACGTAATATACACGGCGGAATTTACGAGAACTATAGTTATCACCATTGCCATTGCCTGGTCATTCGTGATAAGGGCCCTGAACATGTCCTTAACGCTCGATGTCTGTACATCAACCGTCGATCTCTCCTTAAGAAGCATACACGTTATAAGTGTAAACAGGAAAAAGAGCACTGCGATGATAAGCGAAAAATACTTAAATCCAAGTCTTTCTATAGTATTCCCGTCCGCTCCGGTACCTGCTGCGAGCTTACCCAGAGCAGATACGGCAAGAACCGTAACAATAGTCACAAGCGCCGATCCGATACCTGCACATGTTCGTCCCAGCGCCGACATCGCCTCCCTGTCCTTTCCGCTTTCGGTGAATGCAGGGACCATCGACCAGAACGGTATATCCATCATCGTATAAGTCACGCCCCATAAAATATAGAAAACAGCCGCATAAGCTATCAGTCCTTTTTGATCTAACGAAGGCGGTGCCGAAAACATAAAGAACAGAACGAAAGCATTTGTCAGGGTTCCTATAAACAGCCACGGACGGAACTTCCCCCATCTGGTCCTTGTCTTGGCTACCAGCACTCCCATAAGAGGATCGTTGAATGCATCAAAAACACGTGCTACCAATAAGATAATGCCCATAACCCATGCCGAAACGCCCATTATATCCTGATAATAGTACAGAATATAGCTTGCACTCAGCATATATACCATGTCTTTACCGACTGCGCCGATACCATATGCTATTTTTTCTCTAAGGCCTAATTTCATGTGTTATCCCTCCTATGTTCGAAAATCAGTTCGAAATGCCAATATAAAACCATGAGGTATTTATTATTTTGCAAATTTTGCAAGATCAAGAGTTATTTTTATGAGTTTGTGTTAAAAGTAGATTTATTTTTGTTTTCCACACGAAAAGTATCGAACGTGCGTTTGTATACGCTTTATTTTGCTAAAATATTAAGGGACGATATACCAGTTTTTTATGTTATGCTGTAGGATTATAAGTTGGAACAACCTTCTTAACGTACTCCCCTATACTGTCATTGTTCTCATAGCAGACAGCCATAAGTTCCTGAAGATCGCCAATAAACTTCTCGGGATCAAATTCGATAGGCTTGCCGATATGTATCATCTTATTTGGTGTGGTCTGCATTCCTTCTTCAGCCATGAGCTTCTCCTCATAGAGCTTCTCACCGGGACGCAGTCCTGTATATACTATCTTAATATCAACATCGGGCTTATATCCAGACAGTTTTATAAGATTTCGAGCCAGAGTATCTATCTTGACAGGTTCTCCCATATCAAGGACGAAGATCTCGCCGCCGTGAGCATAGGTTCCTGCCTGCAATACCAATGACACTGCTTCGGGTATCGTCATAAAATAACGTATGATATCGGGGTGAGTGACCGTAACAGGCCCTCCGTTTGCGATCTGTTTCTTGAACAGGGGTACTACAGAACCGTTGGAACCAAGGACATTTCCGAAGCGTACCGCTACAAATTCGGTCTTTATCCTGCTTGTATCAAATTTCCTGTATATCCTCACGCCTTCTGCATCGACTTCATGTTGGAACAGACGGGGTATCCTGTCTACCCTGCCATCCTTTATCAGCTGATTGAACGCCTGTATGACCATTTCACACAGACGTTTGCTGGCACCCATTATATTCGTTGGATTTACGGCCTTGTCGGTTGATATCAGTACAAAACGCTCACATCCGTTAAGCAGGGCCGCATGAGCGGTCTTATAAGTTCCTATCGCATTGTTCTTGATCGCTTCACATGGGCTGTCTTCCATGAGAGGAACGTGCTTGTGGGCTGCCGCATGATAAACAACCTGCGGATGATAGGTCTCAAACACCGAATTGATCCTTCTTGAGTCCCTTATCGATCCGATAAGTACAGTAAGGTTAAGCCCCGGATAATCAGTCCTTAATTCCTGTTCTATCTCATAAGCTGAATTCTCATAGATATCAAATATTATCAGGTGCTTCGGCTTATGTGCGGCTATCTGCCTGCAGAGTTCGGATCCGATCGAACCTCCGCCACCCGTGACCAGTATGACCTTACCCGTAAGATAATTGAATATCTCATCAAGATTGACCTTGATCGATTCCCTGCCCAGCAGATCCTCGATCTTAACGCTGCGCATCGAACTTACCGATACTTCGCCGTTTACAAGCTGGTACATGCCCGGCAGGTTCTTAAGCTCACAGCCTGTTTCCTTACATATGTTAAGTATTTCCCTCTTGGCCGAAACGTCGGAATTTGGAAGAGCTACGTATATCTTCTTTATATTATACTTTTCAATAGCACTCATTATTTCATCGCGTCCGCCGACGATCGGTACTCCGTCGATGTATCTGTTCCACTTGTTGGGATCGTCATCAACGATACAGCAGATCCTGTCCGTCGTTTCCTTGGAATGACTGACATCACGCAGGATCATCTGCCCTGCGGAGCCTGCTCCTATGAGAAGTACGTTGTCTTCCCTCTCGACCGTCCTGAATCCTCCCTTAAAGTCCATGAGCAGGAAGAAACGGTATGAAAATCTTATCCCTGCCACCAATACAAACTGGACTACCGCACCAAAGATATAGTATGAAATTGGCATCCTGTGCAGAAACGATATTCCAACCGTATGAAAGAGAAATGAAATAACGGATGCTATCAATATTCTCATCAGTTCACTGTAACTTGCAAACCGCCATATGGTCTTATACATACGCTGGGTAGCAAAAATGATGATGCAGAATATCGTATAGATCGGAGCGAATTTTATGAAAGGTCCCAAATATTCCTGCGGGATCAGCCTGAACCTGCAGTCAAATCTTATCCACAGAGAAAACAGATATGCAAAATTAACCCCGAATATATCGAAGACAATAAGCACTGCAGCAATAGCTTTCCAGTGCTCTATATGAAGTTTTCGTAATATACTGTCTAACTTTTCACTCATTGATCAACGTAAAATCGCTTACAGGCCCCTTAAGATCTTTCCCTTAGACCGGTTATATAATGGTCAAGCCTCTTCATCGCAACCTTTAGCTTCTCTATCGAATAAGCATAGGATATCCTTATAAATCCTTCTCCGCTGTCACCAAAAGCAGAACCCGGTACTACTGCCAGCCTTTCTGCATCAAGCAGGGCAAAGGCAAATTCCTCGGAAGTCATACCAAACTCCTTAATACAAGGGAATACGTAAAACGCTCCGTACGGTTCAAAGCAGGGAAGGTTCATCTCCTTAAATGCATTCATAAGGAAACGCCTTCTCTGATCATACGACTCGCGCATCATCTTAACATCCTTATCACCGTTCCTAAGTGCTTCGATCGCCGCATACTGGCTGGTAGTGGGGGCACACATGATACAGAACTGGTGGATCTTGGTCATCTGCTCGATGATCCTGTGGGGTCCGCAGGCGTATCCCAGCCTCCAGCCTGTCATGGCAAAGCCCTTGGAAAAACCGTTTATCAATATTGTCCTCTCCCGCATTCCCGGGAAAGAAGCTATCGAGCAGTGATCCCCGCAATAAGTAAGCTCACTGTAGATCTCATCGCTCAGTACAAAAATATCCTTCTCTACACAAACCTCGGCAATACCTTCAAGATCTTCCTTCGTCATCACCGCACCTGTCGGATTGTTCGGGAAGGGCATTACCAGGATCTTGGTCTTCTCGGTAACGGCATTGAGCAGTTCCTGTTTCGTCAGCCTGAATTCATTTTCATTTTTAAGTTCAATAATAACAGGTGTTCCTCCGGCAAGCACGGCACACGGTTCATAAGAAACGTAGCTTGGCTGCGGGATCAGAACCTCGTCCCCGGGATCGAGCATTGCACGCATCGCTATATCTATCGCTTCGCTCCCTCCCACAGTGATTATGACCTGTGACTTGGGATCATAGCTGACTTTGCACCGGCGCTCGATATATCTGCAGATCTCCTCCCTTAACTCCATAAGGCCCGAATTGGACGTATAGAATGTACGTCCTTTCTCAAGCGAATAAATACCCTCATCCCTTATATGCCATGGAGTGTCAAAATCAGGCTCACCCACTCCGAGGGAAATGACATCTTTCATCTCGCTAGCGATATCGAAGAATTTGCGGATACCCGACGGCTTGATATTAACGATAGTTTGTGATAACGGTTCTCTCATGGCGTCATTATCATCCTTTCATCGTTAGTTTCACCGTTCAGTATCGTTCCGTGATCCTTGTATTTCTTGAGCACGAAATGGGTCGTCGTCGAGATCACGTTCTCAAGTGTCGAGAGTTTCTGCGATACAAAGCTGCTGACTTCTTTAAGCGTCTTGCCCTACAAAGATACCAGAAGATCGTATCCTCCCGATATAAGGTAG
>JAEEGL012384157.1_pt1 | contig 12909 bp, 12 predicted proteins | sample 9134231 | NCBI WGS metagenome assembly JAEEGL01 (sample SAMN16246548, study PRJNA631951) | gut metagenome | biome: gut microbiome; feature: rumen; material: fiber-attached | host: Bos | place: Iran: Karaj | collected 2018-10 | reverse complement strand
GCGGTGCGGACGAGGCTCGAACTCGCGACCCCCGGCGTGACAGGCCGGTATTCTAAACCGACTGAACTACCGCACCAAGTTTTCAGTGAACTTCCCTTTCGGGATTGCAAAGGTACAAACTATTTTTGAATCTGCAAGGGGTTCCTGAAACTTTTTCAAAAAATTACTCAATCGTAATCTGTTTCTTGGCCTTCTCCACTTCCACCTTTTTCACCTTGGGCAGGTTTACGGTAAGGACGCCGTCCTCTACCTTGGCGCTGATGGCTTCGCGGTTGGTGTCGTCGGGAAGGAGCATGGTCTGCTGGAATTTGGTGTAGGAGAACTCGCGGCGCACATAGTGGCCTTTCTTCTGTTCGTTCTCACTGCCTTTCTTTTCCATCTTGATTACCAGGTCGCCTTCTTCGTCCAGGTGGATATCGAAATCGGCCTTGGTCATACCGGGAGCGGCCAGCTCCAGCTGATAAGCGTCAGGGGTTTCCAGGACGTTGATGGCCGGGCAAGTGGCCTTGGGGCGCTCCATCCAGGTATTGTCAAAGAAATCGTTGAAGATGTCGGGCATCCAATTCTGATTGTGTCTTACAGGTAACATAACTAAAACCTCCTATATTTTTTATGTTTAACTTTCTGCCTCTTGATTTGGCAAATCCGGGACCAAGGGCCGAAAACGCGAAAAAAACAGACAAGCTGGCAGGTTCGCTTGCCAAAATGGCCGAAAGAATGCCAAAATCCAGAAAATAATCGTACTTTTGTTATTCACTAATCTATTTGTTTATGGAAGAGGCTCCGCTCCAGCACTGGTATGCGCTGAAACTGTTCTACAACAAGGTTTTCGAAATGGAAAGCCTGTTGCAGCAGCGGGGCATGGAAACCTATCTGGCGGTCCAGTCCGTCCGCCTGAAAGGGGCGGCGCACCTGGCTGCACGGAAGCGGCTGGCCGATGTATCGGCCCCCAAAAACCATCGCTATGTTGTGGAGGGCGCAGAGATCTATGCGCGGAAGCCGCTGGTGACCTCACTCCTCTTTGTCTATGCCACCACGGCGGAGATTGCCGAGATTGACAAACTGCTCCGGGAACCTACCGCTATGGGGCGCGCCAAAGGCTTTGTGTACAAGACGGCCGATTTTACCACTTTCGCCACCATCCCGGCCAAGCAGATGGAACAGTTCCGCCTGGTGGTGGACTCCGGCGCCGGCGGTTTGGAGTTTTTTGCCGATGACGACTTCACGCGTTATAAACAAGGTTCGCGCGTGCGGGTAACTTCGGGGCCGATGAAAGGTGCCGAGGGCTACATCAAGCGCATCCGCCGCGACCGTCGCCTCCTGGTGTGCATCGAAGGCATCATAGCAGTGGCCACGTCCTATATCCCGCCGGAACAATTGGAAATCGTTTCATAACGCTATGCCCGCAGAAGGAAACATACTGGTCAGGAAGGCCCGCGTGAACAACCTGAAGGACATTACGGTGGAAATTCCCCGTAACCGGCTGGTTGTGATCACCGGCGTCTCCGGCAGCGGAAAGAGTTCCCTGGCGTTTGACACGCTCTTTGCCGAAGGGCAGCGACGTTTTGCGGAGAGCCTCTCGTCCTATGCCCGCCAGTTCCTGGGCCGTATGGTAAAACCGGATGTGGAAATCATCGAGGGCATTCCGCCGGCCATCGCCATCGAGCAGCGCGTGAACATCCGGAATCCCCGTTCCACGGTGGCCACCACCACGGAAATCTACGACTATCTGCGCATCCTCTTCGCCCGTATCGGCCGCACATATTCGCCCGTGAGCGGGGAGGAGGTGAAGGCCCACACGGTACAGGATGTCCTGGAAGCCTTGTCGGCCCCGGGCGCCTATTATATCATGGCCGATTTGCATTGGGACGCGCGCGAAGACAAGGTGGAACTGATGCTCGCCCTCAAGGAAGAGGGCTACGGCCGCCTGTTTTCTCCTTCCGAGAACAAGATTTATCAGATTGAAGAAGTCCTGCAGCTGGATGGCCGCTATCCGGCCGGATTGATGCTGCTGGTGGACCGCGTGAAGACTTCCGGTCCGCTGGACGAGGACCTGCGCACCCGTCTGCACAGTTCCGTCCAGGCCGCCTTTGACAAAGGAAACGGCGACATGGCCCTTTATATTGTTGAATCGAAGAACTGGAGCCCGAAGGGTGACTGGCCGAAGGCCTCGGGGGATAATAGGGGGCAGAGCCCCCTCAAAAAAGAAGTGCGAAGCGGGGGCTGTGAGATAGTGCACTTCTGCTCCCGCTTTGAGCGGGATGGAATGGTGTTCAGGCAGCCGGACGAATATTTGTTCTCCTTCAACAGCCCGCTGGGCGCCTGTCCCGTTTGCGGCGGTCTGGGTAAGATTGTGGGCGTGAGCGAAGATCTGGTGGTGCCGGACAAGACCAAGAGCATATATGACGGAGCCATTGCCTGCTGGCGCGGGGATAAGATGGGCTGGTTCAAGGACCAGGTGGTGAGAAACTCGGAGAAATACGGCATTCCCATCTTTGAGCCTTATTGCAAACTTACGCCAGAGCAGAAACGCATCCTCTGGGAGGCCCGCTCCGTTATGGGCGACGAATCCACCATCGTAGGCATCAACGAGTTCTTCGAGTGGGTGGAAAGCAATCGCTACAAGGTGCAGTACAAATATATGTTAAGCCGATATTCCGGCCGTACCACCTGTCACGCCTGCGGCGGCAGCCGCCTGCGCCCGGAAGCCTTGTATGTAAAAATCTGCGGCAAGACCATCCACGACCTTCTCTCTATGACCGTGGATGAACTGCTGGTGTGGTTCCACCAATGTGAATTAACGGCTTATGAGGCAGAGATTGCCGGGAAGGCCATTGAGGAAATCCAGTACCGCTTGCAGTGTATCCAGGATGTAGGCTTGGGTTATCTTACGCTGAGCCGCACCATGAATACGCTTTCCGGCGGCGAGAGCCAGCGGGTGAACCTGGTAACGGCCCTGGGCAGTTCCTTGGTGGGCTCCCTGTATATCCTGGATGAACCTTCCATCGGCCTGCATCCCCGCGACACGGACCGGCTCATTGCTGTACTCAAGCGCCTGCGCGACATTGGCAATACCGTGGTGGTGGTGGAGCACGACCCTGAGATTATCCGGGCGGCGGACTGCCTCATAGACCTGGGACCCCGGGCCGGCGTGAACGGCGGCGAGGTGGTGTTCCAGGGGATGCCCGGTCAAGCCGGGCATGACGAGGAAGAGCGTTCCCTGACGCTGCAGTACCTGGCGGGTATTCGCAAGCAGTATGTGCGGGAAAAGAACCCCTGGCGCTATTCCATTACCGTGCAGGGGGCCATGCAGAACAACCTCAAGGACATTGACGTACAGTTCCCGCTGAATGCCTTTACCGTGGTTACCGGCGTTTCCGGCAGCGGAAAGAGCTCCCTGGTGGGCGATATCCTGTATCCGGCCCTGCACCGGCTCCTGAACGAGACAGGAGACCTGCCCGGTACCTTCAAGGGCCTTGCCGGCGACGTGAACCGCATCTCCCGGGTGGAGTATGTGGATCAGAATCCCATCGGCCGGAGTTCCCGCTCCAACGCCGTCACCTATTTAAAGGTATACGACGACATCCGCAAGCTCCTGAGCGATCAGCAATATGCCCGGATTAACGGCTTCACGCCCAGTTATTTCTCCTTCAACCAGGACGGCGGCCGTTGTCCGGAATGTCAGGGCGACGGCTTTGTGAAAATCGGCATGCAGTTCATGGCCGATGTCACCATGGTGTGCGAAAGCTGCGGTGGCAAGCGCTTCAAGCCCGAAATCCTGGAAGTACGTTACCAGGGTCTGAACGTGGACGATATCCTGAATCTGAGCGTGGACCAGGCCATTGCCTTTTTCCGGGCGCAGAAGGAGCCGGCCGCCCGGACCATCGCCGACAAACTCCAGCCCCTGGTGGACGTGGGCCTGGGCTATATCAAGCTTGGACAGCCTTCCAGCACGCTTTCCGGCGGCGAAAGCCAGCGCATCAAGCTGGCCTATTTCCTCTCGCTGGCCGAGGGTGGCCGGGAGCGGATCCTGTTCATCTTCGACGAACCCACCACCGGCCTGCATTTCTACGATGTGGAAAAACTCCTGCGGGCTTTTGACGTGCTCATCGGCAAGGGACATACGGTGATTGTGGTGGAACACAACCTGGATGTGATTCGCAGCGCCGACTGGGTGATCGACCTGGGACCGGACGCCGGCGACCGGGGCGGGGAAGTGGTGTTTGCCGGAACGCCGGAACGCCTGATGGCCGAGGGAGATACATTCACAGCCCAATACCTGCGCGTATGAAGCGGATAGCAGCCCTTACCATGGTCCGTAACGACGATTTCTACCTGCGCAAGTGGGTAGAATATTATGGCGGACAGTTGGGAAAAGAGAATCTGTACATCTACTTCGACGGCCTGGACCAGGCCATCCCCCCTTTCTGCGAAGGAACCCACAGTGTCTGTCTCCCCAAAGTGGGAACGGATGTAGTATCCAACGACAAAGGCCGGGTGGCGGTTTTGAGCGCCAAGGCAGCCGAATTGTTTGCCGCCGGCTATGAGCTGGTGATAGGAACGGATGCCGATGAATTCCTGGTTCCGGACCCGGAGCTGGGGAAAAGCCTGCCGGCTTTTCTGTCCGGCCTTGAGATCCGGGGCTGTGCTTCGGCCCTGGGCTTGGACGTGGGGCAGAAACTGGGGGAGGAAGGAGCTATCTGTGAAACGGAGCCTTTCCTGAGCCAGCGGCATTATGCCCAGCTGGGCACGCGCTATACCAAAGCCTGCATCCTGGCGAAACCCTTGGAATGGGGCAGCGGCTTCCATCGGGTGCGTGGACACAACTTCCATATTGTCAAGGGCTTATACCTGTTTCATTTGGGATATTTCGATATGGGACGTATTGAGGCGCGTTTTCAGGATCAGGACCGCCTGGCCCTGGGCTGGGAGCGGCATCTGAAAAAACGTTCCCGTACCATCCGGCTGGTTACTCGCTTGAAAGCCAGGGATTTCAAACGCTGGACCCGTTGGGCCCGCCACTGTCAGACCTTGCTGCGGCCGCCGTATGCCTGGAACAAACCGGCCCTGCTGGGCTTGAAAATCATTGTCCGGATTCCGGACCGTTTTCAGCAGTTGCTGTAAGGGTTTCCGCCTTAGCCAGAATACTTTCTACGGAGATGTCCCTCAGGCAGGGGCAGTCTCCCAGGCGGCATTTCCCTTCTCCGTACACGCTGCAAGGGCGGCAGGGGAGGTCCAGTTGGAGGTAATTGCGGGCGGGATTGGCCCCCCAGGCCGAATAGCCCACGGCGGGGTGGGTGGAACCCCAGATGGCCAGCAGGGGTGCTCCGGCGAGCGAAGCCATATGCATGGCCGAGGAATCCATCGTGATGACGAGGTCCAGCCGGGCCATCAGGGACACTTCGCCGGCCAGGTCGGTCTTCTTGAAGACGGGAACCACGTTGGGACAGGCCGATGCCATACGCTGGCAAAAGGCCAGTTCCTCGCCGCCGCCGGAGAAAAGGAATACCTTGTCATAGCGGGCGGCCAGGGCTTTCACCAGTTCTGTGCGGTGGGGCTCCGGATAGATTTTTAACTCCGAGGCGGCGAAGGGTGCGTAGCCCACCCATCGGCCCGTCTTTTCGCCGAAAACGGCAGGCATGGGTGCTTCCCAGCGGGCGAGCGCCGGCGGTGCAACAGGATAACCCAATTCGGCGAAAACATCGCAGAAGCGCAGCACGTTGTTCTCCAGCCAGACCAGCTGTTTGTTGCGGGGCCGCAGAAGCGGACGGCGCTGGGCATAGCGCTGCCGATACTTGGCGCAGGGGACGCCCTTGATGCCCATAACCAGGCGAACCAGCTTGCCGCGAAACTCGTTTCGCAAATCGGCTACACAGTCCGGCTGCGCGGCGCGGATATTCTTCATCAGCTGGCGAAAGTCTTTGATTTCAATGAATTGCAGCCCTTCGATGCCGGTGAAAAAGGCGGGCATGCGCGGCTTGGTGGCAATGACAATCTCCAGTTCCGGATAGGTTTGGCGCAACGCCCGTACGGCATGGACCAGCATGGCCACGTCGCCGATTCCGGCGCTCCGGAGGATGAGCATGCGGGCCATTACTTCTTGGCGTAGAGCACCGGATTGGTATCGGTGTCGTTGTACATCTTCATCTGCTTGTACACCTTCATACGCTTGGTGCCGGCGGAGAGGTCTTCCAGCAGTTCGGTGATGGACTGCGTAAGGTCTTCCCGCTGGGTGAGCAGCACCTGCAGTTTCGCTGCGCAACGGGCGCGGTGTTCGGCCGATGCATCGGGACGCGTGGCTTCGGCCTGCATATGGTAGATTTTGAGCGCCAGGATGGAGAGCCGGTCGATGGCCCAGGCGGGCGTTTCCGTGTTCACGCGGGCATCGGCTTTTGGCGTAACCTCTTGGAACTGTTGCAGGTAATACGAGTCGATGTATTCCACCATATCGGTGCGGTCCTGGTTGGACTTGTCGATGCGGCGCTTGATAGCCAGGGCCTCCACCGGCTGGATGTCCGGATCCCGGATGATGTCTTCCAGATGCCACTGCACGGTGTCAATCCAGCATTTCTGATAGAGCAGGAAGGCCAGGGAGCCTTTCTCATAGGGATTGGGGCAGGAGGTGTCGATGTTGTCGGTGGTATGATAATCGGCGATGACACGGTCAAACAACTGGTTGAAGTCGGTGGGTTTCATGCTAAATCATTTCTTGATAAATCTTCCAATACGCGCTGGCGGCCTTGTCCCAGGTGAAGCGCGACAGATGGGCGTCGATGGCCGTCCGGGACAGATTTGCCTGCAAACCCTGTTCCAAAACGGCCTGCATAGCTTCGGGTTGGAAGGCGTGATCAAAATAAAAGACACAGTCTCCGCCCACCTCGGGCAGCGAAGTGCGGTCCGAGCAAAAGACAGGCTTGTAATATTGCAGGGCCTCCAGTACCGGCAAGCCGAACCCTTCGGCCAGGGAAGGGAAGAGGAAGGCCTGGCAATGCTGCAGGTACCAGTGTTTCTCGGCGGTATGCACCGGGCCGATGAACTTGACCCGCTCCTCCACTTTCCAGCGGCGCGCTTCCAGAAGAATCTCCTGGGCATAGGCTTTGTCTTCCACCGGACCGGCGATGAGGAGGTCCAGGTCGTTGCCCACCAGCAGGGGCGGGAGCACGTGCACGTTCTTGTTTCGGCTGATGCGGTTGATATTCAAGAGGAAAGGCCGTTCGGGAACCACAGCCGGCGCCTGCACGCTGGCGGGGCAGGCCTCGGTTCCGTTGTACACCACGTCCACGGACTTCCCCTTGGTGTCGAAGTAGGTCAGGATATCCCTTTTGGATGCTTCCGAGATGGTGACGATACGCGTGGCACGACGAATGACTTGCTGGTACAGTCTCCGGTGGTGGGCCCGCCTGGGGTTGGATTCCTCCATATGCATAAAGTTCACATCGTGAATGGTGACGAGCACCGGTATGCGTGAGCTGGGCCAATACTTGGATTGTTGACTGGCACAGTGCCACAGGGCGGTATGGGCCGGTACCGGCAGATAGAATTTCTGGCAGGAGTGCCAGCGCAAATAGTCTACCGATGGGCCGAAACTATCTATGAAGGCTTCCGGAACATAGAGGGACAGCCGGGGGCCGTCCGATGGCGCCTGATTCACCAGGGAGCGGGCCAGGTTGTTACAGTAACTGTGGAAACCGGTAAAGGGCTTCCGAAGTTGCTCACAGTCGAAAACAAGGGTCCTCATTGGGCGCAAAGGTAAAAAAAAAGGCGGTTTTTCTAAAATTTATCAGTACTTTTGCGATACGATGAAAGGAATAGTACTCGCCGGTGGCTCCGGCACCCGTCTGTACCCCATTACCAAAGGGGTTTCAAAGCAGTTGCTTCCCATCTATGACAAGCCCATGGTGTATTATCCCGTGAGCGTGCTTATGCTGGCGGGAATCCGGGATATTCTGGTGATTTCAACGCCGCAGGATCTGCCCGGTTTCCAACGTCTGCTGGGCGACGGATCCAGTTTCGGCGTGCATCTTTCCTATGCGGAGCAGCCTTCTCCGGACGGTCTGGCACAGGCCTTTATCATTGGGGCGGATTTTATCGGCGACGACAGTGCCTGCCTCGTGCTGGGCGACAATATCTTCCACGGTGCGGGTTTCAGCGGCCTGCTGCGCGAAGCCGTCCGTGCGGCCGAAGAAGAAGCCAAGGCCACCGTGTTCGGTTATTGGGTCAGTGACCCCCAGCGTTATGGCGTGGCCGAATTCGACAAGGACGGCAATTGCCTTTCCATTGAGGAAAAGCCTGCTCAGCCCAAGAGCAACTATGCCGTTGTGGGCTTGTATTTCTATCCCAACAAAGTGGTGGATGTTGCCCGTCATATCAAGCCTTCTGCCCGGGGCGAACTGGAAATCACCACGGTGAACCAGGTTTTCCTGCAGGCCGGAGAACTCAAGGTCCAGACATTGGGCCGCGGGTTCGCCTGGCTGGATACGGGCACGCACGACTCCCTGGCCGAGGCTTCCATCTATATCGAAACCATCGAGAAACGGCAAGGTCTCAAGGTGGCCTGCCTGGAGGCCATCGGCCTGCAAAAAGGCTGGGTCTCACCGGAACAGGTCCGTGCTGCAGCCGCTCCTATGGCCAAGAACCAATATGGACAGTATCTGCTTAAGGTCGCCGATGAAGTAGAGAAAAACGGCCCGTTCAGTTATGATTAACGTCATTGAAACGCATATTCCCGGTGTATTCATCATCGAACCCAAGGTATTTGGGGATGCGCGGGGGTACTTTATGGAATCCTGGTCCCAGCGGGACTTCGACGCAGCCGTGCGTCCCATCCGCTTCGTGCAGGACAACGAGAGCAAAAGCCGTTACGGGGTGCTCCGGGGCTTGCATTTCCAAAAGGGGAGGTATGCCCAGAGCAAACTGGTGCGTGTGGTAAGCGGCCGCGTGTTGGACATCGCCGTAGATATCCGCGTGGGTTCGCCTACTTTCGGCCAGTATGTAGCTTGTGAACTGTCAGACCAGAATCATCGGCTGTTCTTTATTCCCCGCGGTTTCGCGCACGGCTTTTCCGTCTTGAGCCAGGAAGCCGTTTTCCAGTACAAGTGCGACAATCTCTATGAACCTTCGGCGGAGGGGGCCATTGCCTGGGACGATCCTGCTCTGGGCATAGACTGGGGGCTTCCCAAGGCCGATATCCTTTTGTCGGAGAAAGATCAGCACCACCTGCCGTTAAGGGAGGCCGATGGCCTGTTTGACTATAACATAGATTATTACGCCCTATGAAAGTCCTGGTAACCGGAGCCAACGGCCAGTTAGGGATGAGCCTGAGGAGGATTGCATCCTTCCTTTTCACCGATGTGGAAGAGCTGGACATCACGGACCTGGCGGCCGTGCGGAATATGGTGGCCCGGGAACAGGTGGATTGTATTGTAAACTGTGCGGCCTATACCAACGTAGATGCGGCCGAAGATAATCCCGCGCTGGCGGAACTCCTGAACGCCAGGGCCGTGGAGAATCTGGCCGTGGCTATGAAGGAAGTGGATGGCTTGCTGGTACATATCTCAACGGACTATGTCTTTGGCGCAGAGGTGCTTAATACGCCCATCCCGGAGACACAGCATCCGGCGCCGCTGGCCGTGTACGGCCGTACCAAGTGGCAGGGAGAAGAGGCCATCCTGCGCTGCGGTGTGCGTTACATCATCCTGCGCACAGCATGGCTCTACAGCGAGTATGGGAAGAATTTCGTCAAAACCATGTTGCGTCTGACGGCCGAAAAACCCAGCCTGAAGGTGGTATGCGACCAAGTGGGCACGCCCACCTATGCCGGAGACCTGGCCGCCGCCATTCTCCGGATTCTGGAGAATCCCAGGGAAGGCATCTATCATTATACCAACGAGGGTGTCTGCTCCTGGTTTGACTTTGCCAAAGCCATTGCCTCCCTTGCCGGGAACGATGCCTGCGACATCCAGCCCTGTCGAAGCCACGAATTTCCGTCCAATGTGCATCGGCCGGCCTATTCCGTCCTGGACAAAAGCCTGGTGAAAGCCACTTTCGGCCTGCAGATCCCTTACTGGCTGGATTCGCTCCGCCTCTGTGTGGCGCAACTCAAGGATCAATAACCAGCACGGCCAGCGTATCGCGGTTCACCGGAGGACCGGCCTGGAAATACACCACGGCCGATCCGCCTTTCCACGTGTGGATGGTGAGTCCGTTCCCGTCCGGATCCACGGTATAACTGTATAGCTCGGCCACGCGGGGATCATCGTCGTGAGCCAGCGGCTCTATGTACATAGGGGTTCCGGGCGGTTCTACTTCACACCAGAGATGGAAATCATCGCCGGAACGGCATTCATTGTAGGCGGCCGGATGCAGGTTGAAGCGGGTTTGTCCTTCCAGGCCACTCTTGTCTACGCGCCAACTGTCTTCCTGCAGTCCGTCGCCTTCGGGCCGGACAGTAATCCGGTACCGGACATTCCGGAAGACATCGAAGTTATTCAGGTTCTCTCCCAGGTAGAAACGGTAGATGAGGTATTCTCCTGCGCGGGAATGGAACGAGGGGGAGTTATATTCGGCCCTGAGCTCAATATAGGAACAGACTTCCTGATAGCGGCCGTCGGTGAATACCTTTCCGCTGTCGGTGGTAACGTGCTCCAGAAGGTCTCCCTGGGCATTTTCCAGCAAATACACGTTTACAGGGCCGCTCATTCCCAGGGTTTCGTCCTGGTTCAAGGCCGCTACCTGCGACCAGTTCTTCGTATAACCGTTGCCGAAAACCTGCGTGGAGCCTTCGGCCTTGCTGGTTCCGAACAGTCGCACGGAGTTGGGACAGCCGCCCACCCGGACTTCCCGTACGGTGAACGTGACCTCCGGGTTCAGGGCCCGCCGGTCGACGCGCAGTTCAATCTTCGCCATAAGCCGTTCCAGGGGGAGCTCGACCATTCCGTCCGCGCCCAGAGCCACGTTGTCCAGGTGGGCGGCCATCGGCATCCCCGGGGTGAATTCGTCGGGATAGGCCATATGATAACGATAAGAGAGAGCCTCCTCCAGCGAACGGCAGGGGAGTTCGTAACCCAGGTTGGCGGCGGCCAGGATGGTGTAGGGGACGTCCTGCAGCAGCCGGGTCCGGTGACAGACCTTCCCGTCTTCCAGGACCAATTGCCTGCGGGTATAGAACACTTTTTCTTCCAGTATCCCGAAAGAATTGAAAATGAGAAGGTTGTAGTCTGTAATCAGCGTCTCGTCCGGGTCGGCGGCACGCGTTACGGCAGCACCGGTAGTTAAACAAATGGTTGAATTGATGCGCTTGTCGGGCGTTGTCATCCGCGTGCACGCGACCAGGAACAATAGTAGGATACAGGTTCTCTTCATGTTTTAGTACGTAACCGTATAAGGCTCCCACTCTTCCCAGGGGAGCGTTTGGGTTTCCAGGACAAAGGCGCCGCTCACCGTGGGGATGTCGGGACTGGGCGAACCCATCCGGCGCAGGGTGATGTCCAGTTCCACACAGGTGTGCGGTTTCAGATCCCCCAGGGGAATGGGATAGTAACAGGTAATGGGGCCGATGGTTCCCGCCAGCACCAGATGTGTTTGGGTGCCGGGGTAGCAGTAAAAGGTTTTTTCCGGGAAGATGCGCTGGAGGCCGATTTCCCCGCACCCGTCCTGCCACAGCATTTCCGGTTCTGGAAGCCGCCGGACGGCCACGCTGTCCAGGTAGCCGGGATTCATCCAGGAAACCGGTCCGTCGTCTCCTGTATCCAGTGGCAGGCATTCGGAGCCTGCGTAGGTAAGAAAGAGCTGTTGATTGTAAAAGGTACCTCCTACGTAGGGCCTTCCAATGAAATCACAGGAGACGGAACGGATCCGGATAGCGGTGAGCATAGGATGCAGCTCCAGCACGGCCTGGCGGGATGCGCCGTCGGGCAGCAGGAGCGTGCCATATAATAGGGGAGAACGGGCCGAATCCCGTTCCAGGGAGAAGCAGTGTTTGCAGAGGTCGCCATAGGTGCGGATCCGGTTCCAGCTGTCTACTTCTCCAGTTTTGCCGGACAGGGCCACCAGGCGCTTGGCGCCTGTGCCCGAGAGCCCGTAAAGGGTCTGCTGCAGGTCGGTTACCTGCTGGTAGGAATCCAGCAGCTGTACGCCCACGGTATCGAAGAAGAACAGGTCTACGGCCTCCGGAACGGAACTCTTGGTGTCCAGGGAGAGGAGGACGGCCTTTGTGTTGGGCAGCAATGTCTCTTGCGTACACGAAGAAAAAAAGGCCGGCGACTGCAGGAAAGCAGCCAATGTTGCCGCAGAGGCGCAGCGGGCGAAATGCTCGAAGAAGTAGTGGTGTCGTGGTAAAGTCTTGAATGAAAACCGGCCTGTATTTTTGCTTCGTGTCATGGGCTGCTGTGTTTTGTCTGCAGCAAAGCTAAAACAGGCGCCACCATTTCTCCAAGCATCGTAAAAAAGAAAGTGTTGTTTCAGGTGATTTTCCGTGAAACAACACTTTTTCTGAAGGTAAATCGTAAGAAAAAATACACTTTCTTACGAATTCTTGGACCTTGGACTAACCGCCGAAGTTGTCGAAGAGGATGCTCTCAGGGGCAACGCCCAGGCTGTCCAGAAGGTCGCAGACGCACTTGGTCATCATAGGCGGACCGCACATAAAGTACTTGATATCCTCGGGAGCCTCGTGGTTCTTGAGGTAGGTTTCGTTCATCACGTTGTGTACGAAACCAGGGGTGTACTTCACGCCGGCGGCATCGGCTGCCGGGTCCGGACGGTCCAGGGCCAGATGGAAGTGGAAGTTCGGGAAATCTTTCTCGATTTCGGCGAAATCCTCCAGATAGAAGGCTTCCACCAGGGCGCGGGCGCCATAGAAGAAGTGCACTTCCTTCTTGGTCTTGAGGGTCTTGAACAGGTGCATAATGT
>JAEEGL012224805.1_pt1 | contig 12909 bp, 8 predicted proteins | sample 9134231 | NCBI WGS metagenome assembly JAEEGL01 (sample SAMN16246548, study PRJNA631951) | gut metagenome | biome: gut microbiome; feature: rumen; material: fiber-attached | host: Bos | place: Iran: Karaj | collected 2018-10 | reverse complement strand
TTTCATGTAAGGGATCTTGTATTCGTCGGGGAAGGTCACGATCCGCCGCTCGTCCATCGCCTGGTTGGCGAGCAGGCACAGGAGGGTGGCGCAATAGGCCTCTTCCACTACATTCTCCGCCTTCTCTCCCGTGATACAGGATTGACAGAAGGCAGATACGATGACATCGGAGCCGTCGTTGGCCGCTCCGATCATGCTGGATCCCTCATTCACGTCATAGCGCTTGTCCAGGATAGCGTGGGGCACGTACTCGCTCTTCAGTTCGGGCCTCCAACTCGGGCCGGCGGTCGGAACGGCCGCAAAGAGGCCGGTCCGGACCTGGTCCAGCAACTGGCGCACGCCGAAGATCATGTTGTCCTCTTCCAGATAGTACACGCCCTTTGCCAGATCCACGGTTGCGTTCTTGCAGAGGATCTGGTCCTCCATGCCGTTGAACTTGTTGGAGATGAGGGTCTCGTAGTTGATTTTGCGCCCGTCGGCGAAATGGAACACGCAGTTGCAGCTGTCGTACACCTCGCGCCCGTCTTTCCAATAGACAATGTCGCCGAAACCGCTGACTTCGACCGGCATCTTACCGGTGACCAGCGTGCACACTTCCAGTTGATGGGAGGCGAGTTCGGTCATCAGGCCGCCGGAATACTCCCGGTACAGGCGCCAGTTGATCTTGCGCTCGAGCTCCGGGCTGGGCACGGGCCGGCGCCAGTCGGCATTGCGGAACCAATGGCAGCGCATCCCGACGACTTCGCCGAACTGGCCGGAGGTGATCATTTGCATGCCCCGGATGTACTTCTCGTCATACATCCGCTGCATGCAGAAATACAGGGCCCGGTCGGACTGGGTGTAGGCGTCATAGACGGCCTTGCACTCGTCCATGGTGAGGGCCATGGCCTTCTCGCAGAAGGTATGCTTGCCGGCCGCCAGGCTGTCGAGGGTGATCTGGGCGTGGGCGCCGAGCGGGGTGGCGATGATCACGCCATCGATATCCGGGCAGTCGAGTAGTTCGTGGTAGTCGCTATAGGTACGGGCCGCGGGAACCATCGCGTGGGCGGCCTCGAGGTTGACATCATAGTTGTCGCAGAGGGCTACGATTTCCGCATGGGGGATCTGCAGGAGGTTGACGATGTGGTATTGCCCGCGGGAACCGGTGCCGATGATGCCGATCCGCGCTTTTTCCTTCTTGATATCCGCCAGTTTCTCCGGGGTACAGGACTTCAGCCAGGGCATGGTCGCCAGCAAGGCGGTTCCGCCCGTGATGTATCCGAGCTCCTTGATGAACTTCCGTAAGCTTAGGTCGACACCTTGTTGTTTCTCCATATCGCTTATTTATCGTATTTCTTGATCAGTTTCCGGGCTTCCTTCTCGCCAAGTTTCATCGCTTCGGCGATCGTGACATACTTGCCACCGCGCTGCAGGCTCATGTTGGAGGCCTTCATGAAGGCAAAGATCTCGATGGTCTCTTCCGGGGTGACTGGCAGTATTCCGGTCTCGAAAAAGGTCAGGATGGCGTCCAGCAGGGGCTTGTAGCCCTCATAGGCGCCGACGGGCACGCTCTTTCCCTTTTTGAAAAAGGCATCTCCGCCGTAGATGTAGGATCCCCCGACCAAGGCCCGGAAGCAGCCAAGCCGGCCGTCGTTCCAACACCCTGTCACAATGTCTCCCGCATCGCTGTGGATGCGACTTACCCGATCGCAGCCAGTCCCCATGATGGTGAAGAGGCCTTCGATCCCGTGGATGCCGTAGTAGCCGAAATCCGGATGGGTCGGTTCCGGATTGTGGGGTGAATAGAAATCACAGCCCCAGACCTCGCCGTACTTCCCCGCGCGCAACTCCTGGTTCCGCGAAGCGAAACGCAGGGCGGAGGATGAGAAGGTCTTGACCCCGTACTTCTCCGCCATCTTGAAAATGGCGATCGTCTCACCGAGAGTGGCGCCCATGGGTTTGTCGATGAAGACTTTTTTTCCACTCTTGAAGACTTCGATAGCCTGCTCGAGGTGGAGGCGCCCGTCATTGGTCTCGATGAACACACCGTCCACCTGGTCCAGCACTTCCTGGATACTGTCGGCAACTTTCACTCCATATTTCTGGACCTCCTCGATGTACTGAGGGATGCGCTTGGCCGCACTCTCGATGGTCGTGGTACCGTAGGGGTAGGCCGCGACGACTTCGAAACGCCGCACAATAGGGTCATTGCTTTCCTTGTCGTTCAGCAACTGGGAAAAGCGGGCAGAATGGGACGTGTCCAGTCCGATGATACCGAGCCGGAAGACTTCCTGCGCATTTGCACAGGTGTAAAAAATGGCGAGAGTCGCCAGGCAGAGGAAGAACCGTTTCATATTATTCGCTTGCTACACAAAAGTACTGAAATCCTCTTTTATTTTCTTGTATAATTCGAATACGTTTATGTTTATTTGCGAAAGGCTTGAAAAACCGAACAAGTTTATGTGTTTTTGCGAAAAATGCAGTGTAGAACAGTTGTACTTGCCATCTTTTAAAGGTACATTTAACATGACAAAACCTACCTATACCGGAAAGACATGCTTATTCATTCCTTTTTCGTGGACAAGCTCAAGGTTGACGTCCATGATACCCGGCAGTCCATGGGCGAGGCGGCGGGGCAGTATGCGGCGGAATCTATCAAAGACCTGCTTTCGAAGAAAGATGAGATCTATATCATCTTTGCGGCAGCACCGTCGCAGAATGAATTCCTCCAGTATGTAGCGGGGGCTCCCGGCATTGACTGGGGCCGGGTCCATGCCCTCCACATGGACGAATACATCGGCCTCCCGGGAGACGCCCCCCAGGGCTTCGGCAACTTCCTGCGCCGGGCCATTTTCGACAAAGTCTCGTTCGCTTCCGTCGATTACCTCTATGCGGACGAAAGCATCGAGGAAACCTGCGCCCGCTATACAGCCATCCTGGAGAAGCATCCCGTGGACATTGTATTCATGGGGATAGGGGAGAACGGCCACATCGCCTTCAATGATCCGGGCGTCGCTGACTTCAACGACCCGCTTGCCATCAAAAAAGTTGCCTTGGATGAAAAGTGTCGTAACCAGCAGGTCCACGACGGCTGTTTCGCTTCCCTTGGGGTCGTCCCGAAGTATGCTCTCACCCTCACCGTCCCCACGCTATTCGGGGCGGATAAGTTGATCTGCGTCGTTCCTGCCGCGACCAAAGCCGATGCCGTCCGGGCAACGGTTTGCGGCCCGGTCACCGAGGCTTGCCCTGCCACCATCCTTCGCCTGCATAAGGACGCTCGCCTGTTTGTCGATTCCGATAGCGGCCAATACATCCTGAACCGATGAAAAGATCCCAGTTCGTCCTCTCGCTCGTTCTGCTGGCGTGCCTGTTCTTCATCTTCGGGCTCGTTTCTTGGGTGAATGCAACCTTGGTTCCTTATTTCAAGGTTGCTTGCGACCTGGATACGCAGTTCAAGAGCTACCTGGTCACCTTCGCCTTCAATATTGCTTACCTGGTAGTCACCATTCCAGCCGGCGTGCTGCTTTCGAAGATCGGATATAAGAAGGGCACCCTCATTGGCATGTTCATCCTGGCTGCCGGTGCCTTGCTTTTCTGGCCAGCCGCCCGAACCCGGACCTACGGGCTCTTCCTGCTGGCCCTCTTCACCATGGGCACTGCTATGGCCATCCTGCAGAATGTGGCCAATCCTTTTGTCACGATCATAGGTTCCCCCGATACCACGATCCGGCGCTTCAGCATCATGGGCGTCTGTAACAAGACGGCCGGCATCCTGTCGCCCATGCTCTTCGCCGCTGCAGTAATCCGTCCCCAGGACAAGGTCATTATGAACCAGGTTGCCTCCGGCGAATTGGTCGGTGAAGCGAAGGAGCTGGCGCTCAATGAGTTGGTTCGGGGCGTCATCCCGCCTTACCTAGTGCTGGCCATCGTCTTCGTGATCTTTGGCCTGGTGTTTTATAAATCGCCCATCCCCGACATCAACCCTGACAAACGGGGCGCCGGAAGCGGAGAAGGGACCGAACGACGTTCCATCCTTGCCTATCCATATCTGGTGCTGGGCATCATTGCGTTGTTCTGCCACCTGGGTTCGCAGCAACTTACGGTCAATACCATTGTGGGCTATGCCGCCGAGGCGGGATATGCCAATGCGGCGATCTTCCCCTCCTTCACTCTGGGATGCATCTTGATCGGTTATCTCTTCGGTGTTGTCACGATCCCCAAACTGTTGAGCCAGAAGAAGGCGCTACTGGTCTGTACTACCTCAGGTATCATCCTTTCCCTGCTGGTCCTGATCCTGCCCATCCGTTGGTCGGTGATCTGCCTGGTCCTGCTGGGCTTCTCCAATTCGATCGTCTATTCCGGTATCTGGGCGATGGCGATCCCGAACCTGGGCAAATGGACCAGCCTGGGCAGCTCCCTGCTGGTGATGGCCCTGTGTGGCAATGCGATCATGCCGCTGCTGTATGGTGCCGCCTCGGACCGCATCGGCCTGCAGGCTGCCTATTGGCCCCTGCTTCCGTGCTTCCTATTCATGTTCTTCTATACGATTTACGGTCATAAGATTCAGAGATGGTCACGAACATCATAAACGGCCGGATCATCGCCGGCGACAGCATCGTTGAGGGCGTCCTTGTCCTGAAGGATGGTAAGATCCAGGGAATTAATAAGCGCAAGAGTCCCGGTGCGGAGGTCATCGACGCTGAGGGACGATACGTCAGCCCCGGATTCATAGATATTCACACTCACGGCGCGGGCGGTGCCGATTTCATGGACGGGACGGTAGAGGCTTACCAGACTGCGACCCGTATGCATGCTATGCACGGCACGACGCTCCTGTACCCCACGACCTGCACCAGTTCCAATGAACTGCTGTTCGAGTCGTTCGAGACCTATCGCAAGGCGCAGGCCTATTGCCACGACGGTGCGGTGATGGGCGGACTCCATTTGGAAGGTCCGTATTTCGCGCCCGTGCAGGCCGGTGCGCAGGATCCGGCCTACCTACGCTGTCCCAACGATCCTGCTGACTATGGGGAGATTCTTGAAAAAGGTGGTGACATCTTGAAGCGCTGGAGTTTCGCTCCTGAGCTGGATGGCGCGCCGGCCTTTGCCGCTACTCTCCGGGCGCGGGGGATTCTCGCGTCCATCGGGCATACCAATGCCACTTTCGAAGACTGCGATGCAGCCTACCGGAGCGGCGCACGACACATGACCCATTTCTACTCCTGCATGAGCACCGTGACGCGCCGGAATGCCTATCGTTATGCCGGCGTGGTGGAGTACGGTTATTTCCAGGATGGGATGAGCATAGAAATCATTGCGGACGGCGTGCACGTACCTCAGTCGCTGCTGAAACTGGTATTGAAGATTAAAGGGGTGGATCGTATTGCGCTGGTTACGGATTCCATGCGTGCCGCGGGAATGCCTGAAGGAAAGAGTATCATCGGCGGCCTTGCGGAAGGGCGTGAAGTCATTGTTGAGGATGGGGTGGCTAAGATGCCAGACCGCAGTTGCTTTGCCGGCAGCGTCGCCACGACAGACCGCCTGGTCCGGACCATGGTCCAGATTGCTGGCTGCAGCGTAGTGGATGCGGTAAAGATGATGACAGCCAATCCGGCCCGTTTCATGGGCCTGTCGGACCGCAAAGGCACCATTGCTCCCGGAAAGGATGCCGACATCGTTATCTTCGATGACGACATCCGTGTTTCTCATGTCCTTGTCGGTGGCCGCAGGATCGTTTAAGCGAATCATTGGGCAACCACTGGGAAATGGTCAAGCCGGAAACCGGGAATGTGCTTCAATAGGGGAGGATCGGCAATGAAGCCGGAGCGGGGATCGTCGGGGTCTTTGAGGCCGGGATTGTCGGTCGTCTTCCAGTTGTCGCTCATGGTAGAGACAAAGTTGGCACTTCCTTCGATGATATCATTGTAGAGGTGCTCGCTCCAGACCACCTTCTCGAAGGCCCAGCGGACATTGTAAAAAACGTTGCGCGTCAGGACATTCCCTGACGGCTCGGCCGGGTCGTTTTCCAGATAGGCTTCAAACTCCGGATAGTGCGCCCGGAACGCAGCCCCGTCCACTTTTGCAATGTTCTCCCGGTGGGCGTTGAGCCGGTCGGCTCCCCAGGTCTTGAGCCGGCCGTCGATCTTGATGGCCGCACAGTCCAGGTTCATGAACAGATTGTCATGATAGACGATATCGCTGCCCCCGCCGATCTGGACAGGCGGGGAACTGATCCGGTTGAAAATATTGCCATATACTTCACAGCCGCAAGCCCCGTCGTCGTGATAAACAGCCCGGACATTCCAGGGGACCTGGATGTCATGGAAATAGTTTCCCCGGATGACATTACCCCTTTCGGAGGGGTCCCGGCCGTTGTAGATCGCGCCGTTATCTTCGACGTCCAGACAGACATCGTGGATGTCACAGCCTTCGATCATGTGGTCGTTCCCATTCAAAAAGATGGCCTGGGTGGCGGAGTGATAGATTTCGCAACGGGAGATCCGGTTTCCGAGTCCTTGGAGATGGATGGCCGGACGATTGGATTTCTCGATCCGGTTATAGTCGTGAAGAATGCAGTCTTCCACGAAATTGTCACCCCGAACGATGGCCACCCGGTCCCCGCCATCCAATTCCACACCCCCGGCAGCCAGGTCTTGCAGGCGGCAGCCCCGGACTCCACACTCCCGGCAGTCCGCGCTGATCGTGACAGCCACATGCCCGAGGTTGCGGAGCAGACACGCTTCCACGCACACGCCGGAGGAGGCGCTGATGGCAATCCCGTCTCCCCGGCTGCAAGAGAACGTCAGTCCCTTGATGCGCACTCCGGAGCAATGGGACAAGCTGAAAAGCGGCTCGCCCATCAGGCTGAGTTCCAGTTTCCGGCACCCCTTAGGCGGGAAAAAGAAGGCTTGCCCGCCCGCAACATCCAGCGCATACTCTCCCGGCTGATCCACCTCTTCAGGGATGTTGAGGATGCGCCATTTCTGGAAATGCTCGCCGGGCTTGAAGCCAAACCCGTAATAGGTCGTATCACCGACTTCCAAGGTCCGGTCCGGCCGGATGGCCCGGATGGAGACCATCTCATCCGCCCAACCGTAGCGAAAACAGCCGGACAGCCATCCCAGCTCCGGCCGGCTCCATAGCAACGGCCTTTCAGCCTCAAACGCAATGACTCCGAGGCTCGTCTGGGGGGCAAACATCTCCGGCCGGGTGCCATCGGCCCCGATGATGGAAACGTCGGCTGAAGGCTTGACGGCGAGCGGCTGGTCCGGATGGGCAGCCCCGCCCCGTCCGAAGCGAATGGATATTCCTTCTTCGACAACGGAGTCGAGCGGGAACCAACTGTCATTGGGCCAGATGGATAAATGCATCGGCTCGCCGTCGGCGTAGAACTCCGACCAAGACGGCCCGCTTGCATGGGCATGCCCTTTCTGGAGGAGATCCGTTACGGGAAGATGGGAAATGTCGGCGATGCGGACTCCGGCGGACAGCCCCTTTTTCTTGTGCCAGGATCGCCGGGGAATGCGGACGCCTCCGTTGATTTCCACTCTGCAGCCTGGATGCAGGGGGAGGATTTCGAGATCTTCTTTCCCCTCGATCCGGATCGACTCAGAGAGATGATATACTCCCGGTCTCAGCAGGATCCGGTCTCCGGGCGCCGCGGCATCAACGGCCTTTTGCAACTGGGCCCCGTTCCGGACACGGAAATCCTTCGCTTCCAGGGTCTTCCATGAGACCAGAAGCGCTAGACACAGCAGAAGGGGGAGGCGTATTCTCATTCGCGCTATTCTTCCTTCCAGGACCAGTCGCGGGGCGCCGGAATACCGGGCAGCGGCTTGTAGTTTTCCAACTTCTTCAGCAGGACTTCGATGGCTTTGTCCAGTTGCTGGTCGATCCCGGCGGCCTCCTTTACCGGATCGTTGTCGATCTCGATATCCGGCTCGACACCCCGGTTCTCGATGATCCACTCTCCGGTCTTTGCATCATAATTGGTAAAGAACGGGACGCGGATGTCCGTGCCGTCCATGTACTGCAGGGATCCGCTGATCCCGACGATGCCGCCCCAGGTGCGGGTGCCGATCAGTTCGCCCAGTCCGTTGGCCCGGAAACTCCAGGGGAAGAGGTCGCCGTCGGAGGCGGAATACTTGTTGATCAGACAGACTTTCGGACCATAGAAGGTGCCCTCCGGGATCTTACCGGTGCGGGTGGACCCCCGCCGCATCGTCATGCGGTACGGGGTGCGGAGCAGGCGCTCGATAATCATCGGGGAAACATTGCCGCCGCCGTTGGCCCGGTCGTCCACGATCAGCGCTTCCTTATCCAGTTGCGGATAGTAGTAGCGGACAAACTCGTTGAGGCCTTCCGCTCCCATGTCCGGGATATAAATGTAGCCGATGCGGCCCTTGGACGCTTTCTCCACGTAGGCAATGTTCTTCTGCACCCATTCGTAGTGATAGAGCGGATATTCGTCGGCAATGGGCTTGACGATTACCTTCCGGGCGCCTTCGGCACTGGGCTTGGCATTGACCGTCAATTCCGTCAAAACGTTGGCTTTGCCGGTCATCAGGGCGTAGAAGCTGCTTACAGACGAGGTCGGGACCCCATCCACTGCGAGGATATAGTCACCCCCATGGATGTCCATGCCCGGTTCGGTCAAGGGCGAGCGCAGGGAAGGGGAGTAATTGGCGCCCTTCAGGATGTGCCGGATCTGGTAAGTGCCGTTCTTAGCCGGGACGATCTCAGCACCGAGCAGACCCATGGGAATGCGCTCGGCTTTCTTGTATTCACCAGGGGAAACATAGGAGTGGCCGACGGTTAGTTCGCCGATCATTTCGCCGATCACGTAGTTGAGATCCAGCCGGCACTGCACATAGGGCAGCAGCACCTCATATTTGGCCTTCATGGCCGGCCAGTCAATCCCATGCATATTCTCGAGGTAGAAGCCGTCGCGGAAGGCACGCCACGCTTCATCGAAGATCTGGGCCCATTCCTGCGCCCAGTCGATATCGGCGTACAGGCCCTTGAAGTCGATGCCATCTTTGGCCGCGGCTTTGGAACGGGGCAGGTCGGCAACGAAACTCTTGCCCCCGGAAGTCAGGAGCGCTTTCTTGCCGGAGACACGCATGCCGCCCTCCACGACCTGCGTGGACTCTTTCTTGGCGAAGTCGAAATACTGCACGCCGCCGCGTCCGGCATACCATAAGCCCTTGTCATCTCCGTAAATCGGACGGAAATAACCGGACCCGGCAGGAATCTTGAGGATGCGGCTGGACAGGCCTTCTGCATCCACCTTCACCTCGACCTTGGCCTCTTTCTTCTCTTTGTCAGCCGCCTTCTTTTCCGGAGCGGGCGCTTCCGCTTTCGGCGCCTCGCCGTCGGCAGGGAGGAAAGGAGAAATCGCGTCCTGGGTCAGCAGGGCGATGTAGAGGGCGCCCATGTTGGTGTAGGCGTAGTTCCATTCGATCTGGCTATAAATGGGATTGAGGTCTTGCGTAGCGTTGAAGATCAGGTACTTGCCATCGGCGCTGAAGAGCGGGGATGAGCTGTCGTACCACTTCTCGGTCACCGGGATCTCCTGGCGTGTCGAGAGGTTGTAAACGTACACGACGGACAGTTCGTTGGAAGCCGGGCGGGTGTAGGTGATCCATTGCCCGTCCGGGGACCAGTTGACGCCTCGGAACTCCGCCTCGGGACAGGCGGTGACCACAGTCTTGACGCCCTCGGGGACACTGACCGTTACGATGCGGTTCTTCCGGTCGGTGTAGAGCAGGCTCTTGGAGTCGGGCGCCCAAGTCAGGTCGCGGATGTAAGTGTCGTTGTCCCGGGTGAGCTGGGTAGTGCTTTCTTTTTCAGGATCGTAGAGCCAGATCTCCGTCTCGCCGGTACGGTCGGAGATGTAGGCGATCCACTTCCCATCCGGACTGTATTCGGCATCGCGTTCGTTGGCGCCCGGCGTATGGGTGATGTTACGCTTGATGCCCGGCTTGACGGGGACCGTAAAGACTTCGCCGCGGGCCGTTACCGCCAGCCGGTCGCCCTTGGAAGAGAGGCTGACTCCCGTCCGCTTGTAGGACACGTCCCGGCGTTCGGTACGGGCCTGGATGCCTTCCGGATCCAGGCTGACATCGATCTTGCTGTACTGCTTGGTCGCGGGATCCAACTTATACAGCCAGCCGCCGTTCTCGAAAACGATCAGGGAACCGTTGGTACTGGGGAACTTGACGTCATATTCCTTGAAATCCGTGACTTTCGTCGTGGTCTTGGACGCCGTGTCATAGACAAAGATATTCATCCAGTGATCCCGGTCGGAGATGAAATAAATCTCCCGACCGATCCACATCGGCATGATGTCCTGGGCTTCGTTGGAGGTGATATTCTCGACTTTTTTGCCGTCCCAGATCCAGATGTCATCCGCCTGGCCGCCACGGTAATATTTCCAAGTGCGGAACTCGCGGAAGGTACGGTTGTAGGCCAGGCGCTTGCCGTCCGGACTCCAGCAGGAGAATCCTCCTTCCGGGAGCGGGAGGCAATCGCTCATGCCACCCTGCGCCGGCACGGTCCAGAGCTTGCCCTCGAAGCCGTCGCCGATGCGGTTGCGGTAGAGAATGTGCTTGCCGTCCGGACTCCAGCCCATTACGATGTTGTTCGGGCCCATCCGGTCGCCGAGGTCGTCTCGCCCGTTGGTGGAGGTCCAAGTCAGCCGGACGGGCGCGCCGCCTTCCACGGGTAGGGAATAGACTTCCGTGTTGCCGTCGTACTGGCCGGTGAAGGCGAGGGTCTTTCCATCCGGGGAGAACTTGGCAAAGATCTCGTACCCTTCGTGGGAAGTCAGCCGGACGGCCGGCCCGCCGGAAAGGGGCGCTTTATACAGATCTCCGGCATAGGAGAAAACGACATCGGTGCCATTGGTCGTGGGAAACCTTAACAGGCGGCCTTCCCGTGCGGCTGCAGTCGTCAGGAAAGACAGGACGCACAGAAGGGGGAGAAGCACTTTTTTCATACGCTTAGTGGAATAGTTCGTGGATACGAAGATACGAAATATTGTCTTTTTTCCTATATTCGCATTTGGAATTGAAATGAACGATAAGATGAAGAAATTATTCCCGGTGGCGGCGATGCTCCTGACCGCCCTTTTCTGTCTTTCCTGTGATGGAAAATATGTTGAAGAGAAAGAAGCGGTCAAGGCAAAGATCGTCGAGACGATGGGTGAGGTCCAGAGCCTGACCTTCAATACGTTCGAGCAGATCGGCCAGACGACGGTCGGCGAGGAAGTCGAGATGCGGATCGACCTCTTCAAGACCAAGTTGGAGCAGGATCAGAAGTTTTATGATATGTATTCCGCCGGCGGCGTGCTCGGCAAGGCTTCGCAGAAGAAAGATGCGATCGAGCGCGATCGCCTGCACCTGACCCAGTTGGATTCGATCCGCAACACGCTGGGTGAGAAGCTGAATGAGATCGCCTATAAAGATTATAAATTCTCGGCCGTCGGCAAGCTGAAAGACAGCAAGTTAGAGGCCAAGGACTGGTACGCGGCCATCTCGCCTTCCGGCGAAGTGCTCAGCCTGGTCCAGGATCCCAAGAAACTCCATCGGGGCCTCGGCGTGACCATTCCCGGCTATAAGGGCATGTTCGACGAAGAGTAGGCGAGCGGATGGAGACCCACGTTGTCATCATGGCAGGGGGCATCGGCTCCCGTTTCTGGCCCATGAGTACGCCGGAGCGGCCCAAGCAGTTCATCGACGTGCTGGGTTGCGGGCGGACGCTGATCCAGTTGACGGCGGACCGCTTCGCTCCGATCTGCTCACCGGACCATCTCTGGGTGGTCACCTCCGCCTCCTACGTGGATCTTGTCCGGGAGCAACTTCCCGATATTCCGGAGGAGAATATCCTTGCTGAGCCTTGTGCCCGCAACACCGCTCCTTGCATCGCCTATGCGAGTTGGAAGATCCGTATCCGTCATCCCCAAGCCAACATTGTCGTCACGCCGTCGGATGCCCTCGTGCTGGATCCCGTCGAGTACCGTCGTGTGATCTGGGAGGCCCTGTCCTTTACGCAGGATCGCCGGGCCATCGTGACGATCGGTATCGCTCCGACCCGGCCGGAGACGGGTTATGGCTATATCTGTGCGAGAAAGGATACGATCTCAGAGTTGGATGATGCCGGGGTGCGCCATCCTTCCGAACTGCTGGAAGTGGCTGCGTTCAAAGAGAAGCCCTCGCTGGATGTGGCCCGTGCTTATCTGTCGGCAGGCAATTATTTCTGGAATGCCGGCATTTTCGTATGGAACGTTGAGACCATCGTTTCTGCCCTTCGCGAGCATGCGCCGCAGATCGCAGAGGTGATGGACCGGATGGCGCCGAGTTTTTATAAGGATTCGGAAGAGACCGTCGTGCGCAATTTGTTCCCGACTTGCGAGAAGATCAGTATCGATTATGCCGTGATGGAGAAGGCTTCGGAGATCTATACGATCCCGGCGGATTTCGGCTGGTCAGACCTCGGCACTTGGGGTTCGCTTCATGCCAACCTGGGTAGGGATGCTGCTGAGAATGCAGTGGTAGGGGAGGGTGTGCATCTGTATGATTGCCAGGGCACCGTCGTCCATATTTCCGATCTGAAAAGCGCCGTTATCGCCGGCTTGGATGGTTACATTGTCGCTGAAAAAGCCGGCCGGCTCCTGATCTGTCCCCTTTCCGAAGAGCAGCGCATCCGCGACTTCGAGAAATAGCGCCTGCCTGTCAGCGCGCATTTTCTCCGGCCGCAGGCGGCGTTGTTTTCACTGATACACTATTCACTTTAAACAACGGATTATGAAAAGGCTTCTGCAGATTTGCTTTTGCCTGGTTCTGGTCGTACCCCGGCTTGCTGCGGCCGGCGGAGAGCGCCTGTATTTCGAGCATCTGAGCGCCCGGCAGGGACTTTCCCAAAACAGTG
>JAEEGL011651924.1_pt1 | contig 12909 bp, 14 predicted proteins | sample 9134231 | NCBI WGS metagenome assembly JAEEGL01 (sample SAMN16246548, study PRJNA631951) | gut metagenome | biome: gut microbiome; feature: rumen; material: fiber-attached | host: Bos | place: Iran: Karaj | collected 2018-10 | reverse complement strand
GCTATAACTCCGAGAGTATTCTTAATAGTTTCAAATTCTTCCAGGATATCAACACCAGCAGCTGACACAAGTTTATAGGGAAGTGAAAGATTTCTCAATTCACTTCCGCTACTTACTTGTTGATTAGAATTACCATCAGTTTGCGTTTTAACGGATAATTCACTATCCCAATCTGCAAACATTTTAGAATATCCGGGAGCAATATCCCATTCCAATTCATAAAATCGTGCTAACATTATCTCCTCCAAGGTGCTAATGATTCGGTTGATTCTATTTCTGATAAAATTGGAACGGTTATTTTCTCTCCTCCGGAGAACATAATAACATCACTATATTGTGGATTATAATATCTGAGATATTTGCTCATGCGTTCTTCCGTATATAATCGGTGTGCGAGCATATCAAAAGTTTCACCTTGTCTTGCAAACTCTTTATATGTTCCTTCAACCTTAACCGCCATAAGCTTTCTTTGCCCTCATTTTTAGTTCTTTATCAACAAAATCAATAAATTCTGTTTTATATTTTTTAAATTGTTCCATTAGTGATTCTTCGTTAAATGTTCCTCCTCCGTCAATTTTAACTTGAGGAGAAAAAACGATATCACCAAATGTTATTATTGTTTCACCATTAGTTGTGTAATTATCCCCAACACCAAGCATTTTTCCAGCCTTTTCCCATATATCGATATTCCGATTACGGAAACGTTCCTGGAATGATATTACAGCTTCAGTTCCTGCTTCTCCGGCAATAGATAATCCATCAGTAAAACCTCCACTTGCAAGCATTGGTATAACAGGAATATTAAGTGCAAAGTTTTTTCCACCTAATCCCGGCACCCAATCCGGAATTTGAATTTTCATTGCATTTATTCCTGCAATAACTGTGTTAATCGCACCTATAACAACATTTAACGGAGCTTTTATAAGTTGAGCCAAGCCTTTAAAAATATCACCAAACATATTAACAACATTTTTCCATGCATCACCCCATTGTAAAGTGAATACATTGACTATAAATTCAATTAAATTTGAAAAATAATCAAGTAAATTAGTTATCATGGGTAATATTAATTTAATCGCCTGACTTAGTGCCGTTCCGATAACTGCACATAATAAATTCAATATTGGCATTAATGCTTTTAGTATAGTTACCAATGGTGGCAGTATTTCTGACAAAATTTCCATAAATAATGGCATTAATGTAGCCAAAACATCAGCTAATAATGGGAATATTGCTTCTGCCAATTCAGCAAATACCGGTGCAAATTCTTGAATAAAATTTGCAACATATTTAAAAATATCATTGACCATTGGAACCAATATTTCAATTACTTGCTTAATAACCGGTGCCAATTGTTTCATCATATTCGATATTGTCGGCATCAGATCAGAAACACCATCAAAAATTGCACCTGCTAACGGTTCAATCAGCACTTGCATTTGTTGTCCAAGCAATTGAGATTTTTCAGCTGCATCTGCTGTATCCCACATTGCTTTCATTATGCTCTCATCACTTTCATTTAGTGCATTAGTAAATGCTTCAATTTCAAGTGTTCCATTTCTTATTGCATTAGCAACAGTTGAACCGGCTTTTTTACCGAAAATTTCGTTTGCAAGTGATGTTGCCGTTGCAGCATCTCCAGCATTTTTAATTGCTTCATAATATTTTTTGAAACCTTCAGAAGCTGTTATTCCTTCCTCTGCAAATACACCAACTGATTTTTTTAATGCACCGAGAACTTCGTCTGTTCTTACACCTGCTTTTTCAAGCTGGCCTACCATTGCTGCAGATTGTTGGAATGAAAATCCAAGCTCTTGCATTTGAGGTCCGTAATTTTTTATATCGGACATGATACTTGAAAAACTTTTACCGGTGGCTTGGGAAACTTTAAAGACATAATCCATCTCTTTCCCCATGTCATTCGCATTAATATTCCATGCTTGAAATGCTTGTGAAGATGATTCAATTGTTGCATTCAAATCTTCTCCAAGCATATTACTTACAGCAATTGCTTGAGATGAAATTCCTGATAATACTTCTCCTGTAACTCCCAATCTTGTATTATAATCAGAAATTGCTTGGCTTGCAGTTTCCATACTCGCAGGAACTGATGTATATACATCTTTAAAATCATCCTTTAATGATTCTAACTGTTCTCCGGTTGCTCCTGTTCCAATTCTGATTTTGTCGTATGCATCATCAAATTGGCTGCCTAATTCATACAAATTTTTAGTTATATCAGCTATTGCTTTAACTGCGAGAGCTCCTGCCGTTACAAATGCTGCACCCATTGCTGCAGCTTTTAAGTCAATTCCGCCAAGAGCCTTTTGTGCCTTTTGCAAACTTTTTCCGAGTGAAGGATCCACAGCTCCGGCAAGCTCTACTACTGTTTTCATTGTTTCTTTTTGAGACATTACTTTCTCCTGTGTTTCCCCCTTAATTTAAGCTGCATCTCTTGTTTTGCTTTTTCTTGTGCAACTTTTTGTTCTTCAAGATCTTTTATTGCATCATTGAATTCTTCAATTAATTCAAAGATTGGCTCATCGTAGAGTTCTCTGACTGAACAATGGAATTGTTTTGAATATCCTCTTGCGGCTTTTCGGAGTTTCTTAATTCCGGGGTAGCCGGTTTTGAGAAAAAACGCAAACCAACCATTGCCATTTGATAGAGGTCATAACCTTCAAGCCTTGATAAATCATTAATATCTATTTCTGGATTGCATTTAATAACTGCGTGCATTCCCAATAATGTATGCATCAAATTATCGTTTTGTGCAACACGGAAGATAGTTCCTGCTTGAGGCCCTAACATTTTGTTTCTTTCTCGTTCGATTTCTGCCAAATCATTAATACTTATTTTGCTTACATCATATTTTAATGTAGTAAAATCTTTACCATTAACTTTTAACGGTTTAATTAATTCAATTTCTTTTTCTTCCATCGTTGTTTCCCCTTTTAAAAAAAGGGTGCTATTATAAGCACCCTCTATAGTTGTAATACCCTATAATAAAGATTTTATGTCTTTAGCATAATCTTTTCCATTGATTTTACAGATACCTTTTAACTTGTCAATTAATATCTTTTCAACACCATCGGCATATAATTGATATCTTGTAACTTCAAAAGTTATATCTCCTGTCCAGCCATTGCCGGGTTCAACAGAACCCCCCGGTATTGTTGATGGCATTGCTGTTAAAAATGCTTTGTATCCTTTTGCTGCAACAGTACCTGAACTTTCAAGAACATTTTTAGCAAATCTATATTCAAATGTTTTAGATTCAAGTCCAAGCATTTTAAAGAATCCTTTGTCCATACCAACAGCAGTAACTGTTGATTGAAGAGGATCTGTTAATATAGATGGAACATTTATAGTTCCGAGTCCTTGAACCTCTGCTGTTTTAAATGTTATATCAGGCAATGCAATAGTAACATCTTCAGCAACAACGTCATTCCCACACAAAACTTTATCGGCAAGGACTACCCCCATTTTATCTAATGTCATACTATACTCCTTCCGTTAATGAAGCTAAACCTTCATCTGTATAATTTACTTCAGCTGTTGCAGATTTCATTTGAGGTGTTGTTGTTACCGGTATGTTGAATTTAAAATCACCTTGAATCATATCTTCAGTTGAATTTTCTGATTCAAGGAAATAAATTTGCGGTTCGCCAACCAATGCACCAATAGCAACCAAGTCATCTAATGCATTCTGTTCATAATTCAAAATAGAATCTCTTTGTGCCGGTGTAAACGGTTTATCTATTTCGCTTGCATGTCTTTTTTGGAATGTATTTTCCAAGTGCATTAATGTTCTCATATATGTATCGAATACACATCTGACATCATCATCTGCTCCATATTTGAATTTAGCAGTATGACCACCCCACAATTTCAATTTACCACCATCTGAATATGCCGTTGAAATACCAACTTCATTCAAATTATTAGCTTCAGCTCTGCCAAAACCTTGATTAGTTGAATTTGGACCAAAGTATTGAGATGTTGCCGGTATTTCCTTATTAGAACAAGTTTCACAAGGAACGTTTTTATGTTCATTATCAGCTTTCATAAATTCAACAATTCCTAATGTTGAACAATGGAATGTTCTTTCCGTTCCTGCATCATAAACTTGTGGCCAAAATACTTTTGTTCTTTCGCTGTCATATGCATTATTGGTTTTCCAAGCAATAGCTTCTTCAATCGTATCAACTGTATAAATAACAGTTTTTTTAACCGTTCCACCATCAGTTAATTCTTCGGAATTGCCTGTTCCGATTGTAACCGTATGATTTGCCGTATCTACAGCTGTAATTGTTCCTATTTCAGTTGATAATAATCTGTCGGAATATGCTTTTGCATTCGCAGCAATTGCAGCAGCTGTATAAAATTCTCCTGTTACATCACCGGTATATTTATATATATCAGTTGTTGTTTCAGCTTCGCCTGTTAATGGAATATCTGCCACACCAAATGCATCCCATTGGTCACTAACTTTTTGAATTGCTGTAACCATAGAATTATAAACTTTTTTATTTTCATTATATTTTAACGCTGATAACAAATTAGGTATCAAACCTAATTTATCATAAATTAACGGTAATGCACCGATACCTGAATATATTCCGGCAGCAGTTTTCCCTCCAATAATTGTATCTTCATTAATTAATGAAGTATCAACTTCATAGAATGTAACCGTAACATTTCCGGATAATGGTGTTTCTTCCGTTGAGGTAATCAATACCTTTTTGGTTGTGAAATTATAATCAACAGTAAAATCTTCATCTTGAGTTTTATTTGCAATTGCAATTGTATCAAGAATTACTGTATCTGATATAAATTCAGCCTTTCCATTAACAAAATTTAAAGTCTTAGATGTTGTAGATTCTTTTCTGTGAACAGCAGGATCTAAAACATTAATTACATAGATAGGACCGACATTTCCAAGTTTATTATCAAAATGAGCACCTATAGCTTCACATATAGTGAATTTATCCCAATCGGTCGAATATCCGACAGTTTTTTGTGCATGTAAATAATTTGATAATTTAACCGGAGTATTAACGATTCCTTTGTCTGCATAACCTTTTACAAGGTTTACAGGTGCAGTACCAACATACACAGCAATTGTACCTGTTGAAGTTACACTTTTAGCAGCTGAATTACCGATGTATGCATACATACCATGCTTATATGCCATCTTTCCCTCCTTTTTAGGTTATAATAAATTTTCATATTTTTTATGAACTGACAGTTTGCTAAATTCTCCGGTAAAGGTTAAATATGCAAACCAATATGGATAATAATCAGCTATAATACCCTGTTCTTTTAAAGGTCCTGATTCAATTCCATCTTCTAAACGTATTCTCAAAGGTCCGATTAATTCGGTATTAATTAATTTATCTTCGACATATTGACAGAAATTCATTACATCACGAAAACCTTCAGTATTTCTTTGATAATTATCCGGTGTGTGATAACCCGGATTCCAAATAGAAAAACCAAGTTTTACGTTAATAAGCCCTTGATTTTTTTTGGGATAAAGTTTTTCGTTATCATATTGAACTAAGACTGAAGGTGCAGCATATTTATTTTCCGGCAAAATATCTTTTGACGGAATATACATAATATGCACATCCGGATTAACTAAAGAATAATTATAAGAACCATCATTTTTATTGTCATCAGGTTTCTTATAAGTTAAATTCGGACAGACTTCATCTTTGAGCCACTCGGCAATAACCTCCAAATTATTAAGTGTAGTTGCCATTTTTTCCCCTTATCTCGTTATTACCTGACTTAATGTAATCTGTGTCATTCCCATATTTTCATCCCAGGTATTAATTATATGTTCTCTTCCGTCAATCAAAATATGTTCTCCAGCACCTTTTCGGCAAGGTAAATCATCTGTTGCAGCAAAAATTAAAACATCGGATTCTGATACTCCTAATTCTGCTCCTGATTGTCTTGCTCGGAGAGCTTCATCATCAAAAATGCAAGTAATTTCCTTGCCTTCAAAAAAGTGCTTACTTCCAAATTCATCAAGATTTAAGAATACATTTTGAATATCATCTTGAAGCATTTCCTTAAAAGTCATTAATCAACAATCCCTTCGTTATCACCAATTTCAGGAGCTTCTTCATCATCAGATGTAGCATCATCTAATAATTCAATTATTTGCTTTTTGGTGATATTATCAGGATTATCGATTACAATACCCAAATCTTCAGCGAATTTTAATAATTCTTCTTTTTTATTATCCATGCTATATTTGGGAGCATTATCATCTGCTTCCGGAGATTCATCTTTTGTATCATCTTCAGGTGTTGTGGTCGTATCTGAAGCATTAACTTTTTCATCAATTACTTTTGCTTTTTCTGTTTTTGCAGGAGCAAGGCATTCTCTGTATCTTACAGGTTTTTCAGCTTCAGATTTTTCTGTCGCAACTTCAGCAATTCCTCTTTTAATCAAACCTTTTGCTATATCATCAGCGACTTCAAAAGGTTCACTTTTTTTAGATTTAGGAACTGTGACATTATTCACAACATGTCCATATACACCTTTAATAATTCTTATTTTCATTTGACCTCCTAATCATTAACAGTAATTACATGAGCTGTAATCCATGCATGATGTCTTAATGGCATTAATAATGGTGCTGAAGCTAATCTTAATTCTTTAGATTGACCTTTTTTATCAGCCAAAATAAGAGGAACTCTGCTTTCAGCATAAGTATGCCATTCTTCATCATCTTCAAGTTGTGTTACAGCACCATAAGATGTTTGACCGCAAGCTGGAGCCAGTAATGTTGCATATCCTTTAGGAAGATATGGAACACTTTGCCCATTTTCAGCTTCATATTCTTCAACGTATTGTAGAATATCAACAACATATCCATTACAGTTCAAGGTAGCTAATTTTGCGACACCAAATGCTTTTAATTCAGGATCAACAGTTCCAACGTTGTAATTTCTGTTATCAAGCAATTCTTTTATTTTGGTATTATTCAAAATTGCTGCACCGGTTACTGCATCAACAAGAAGTTCAGTTCCTTGAACACCTTCAGCTGCTTGTGCCTGACACATTGCTGCAATATCACCGATAATATCAGCAGTTGGATCTGACCATTCTTTTGATACTGTATAAATCCAATCGTTTGAATTACCTTCGTAGAAATAAATTTCTTTTTCTTCATTAACATCCGGATTGTCTGTTTTTGCTTCCATTACAATTGATGCATTAATTAACAATTGTGCAGCCATCCAGTTTTCTCTTCTTGCAATTGACTCGTCAAGTTCGTTTTCGTCATCCATCATAATTTCAGAAGCTCTATCTTCCGGAGACATCTGAGAATATAGTGATTCTCCCATACGTTTTTTCTTTAAATCATCAATTGTAAGATTTCTTTTCGGTGCAATATAAGCAGGAGCAAACGTCTTTGCTGCATATCCATCTCTTTTTATTGTGACACCACCAACTCTCGGAGCCACGAATGGTGCAAGTTTTTTATTTCCTTTTTTATATTCAATAAGAACTTCATCTGTTGCAAAATTTTCTCCGTTTGGAAAATATCTATCTTTTAAAAAGGTAGAAAACGGTTTTTCTTCTTTTATTGCTGCAATAAAAGAAGGAATATGATTATAATCGAATGCCATCTAATTTCCCTCCATTCTTTCAATTAATAACCTAATGTCGTACCAAGCAATATATTCTTGGTTCTTAATATGTCTTTATCTGCATCAGTTAATGTATATTGAGTTTTAACTATTAACTCTTTAACATTAAAATGACCTTGAACATAAGCTGTTGTATCAACATCAGCAGATGTTGCATCAATATCATCTGTTAATACGCAGTCAGCTTCATATAATTTTGCTGTTTGATAAACAACATAATCATTCGCTTTTGGTGTATAATCACTATCTACCACAGGAGTTACAGAAGCGACTGCAATTTGACCTTCACTCGGATTTGAAGCAACAACTTTTAACGCACCTTCTGTTGTAGATGTAGCTTCAACATAACCTTCAGGTCTTGTAGTGCCATGAATAACAAACTTTCCTTCATCATTCTTTGACAATAAAGTTCCTCTTTTTAATTTCCCTTCGCCTGAAGCAACAGTTACTCCTGTCGGTATTAATTTAACGTCATCTGAATAAACAAGATTATCATATTCAATGGTAGCGATATCTTCATTTAGTTTTGTACCCATTTCAACCTCCTATTTTCTGTTTTTTCTTGCTTGTCTGTCTTTAGCAAATTGTTTTGCTTGATTGATTTTTTTCTGCTCTTCATCTCCTGCATCAGGTGGAGCATCAGTTCCTTCTACATCACCACTATTAGATGTTGCAGCATCATTTTTGAGTTTCTTTAATGCGTCATTATTTTGTGGATCATTAGTTGAAAGAACTTGGACAGCAAGTTCTCCAGCATTACACGGTTTTTCACCATATTTAGCATTAAATTTTAATGTTGCATCAACATTACCCGGCAATTCATCTATCGCTTTACAACGATTTCTTTCTGCCAATACAGCTTCTTGTACAATTTTTTCAATTTCATTCTGCTGTGGTTGTAGTTCTGTTTTGTTTTCCGGTTCAGCAACTTTTTCCGATTTATTTGTAAAATTTGAAAATGTTGCTTGTAGTCCGGAAGCAATTTTGTCCAAGAAATTTTTAACTTCTTGTTCCTGATTCATTGTTTTTCCTCCTATATTATTAGTAAACCCTTTATTTATCAGGTCATTTGGAATATCATGACCTTCAAAATTCAATTTAATACCGTTTGATATTAGGACTGATTTATTAACCATATTGATTTGAGCCGGCTCACTATCAACTAATTCATCAGCAAACCCTTTTTCTACTGCTTCCCTTCCGGTCATCCAAGTTTCTTTGGTCATCATCGAACGAAGTTTATCAATAGACATTCCTGTTTTTCCTGCATAAATTTCAGCAATTGCATTTTCGCTTGTATCAAAAGAACGAACTTGTTTCTTTAAATCATCTAAGCCCCAATATCCTCTTAACTCAGCTGATACTCCATGTATCATTACAATTGAACCTGCATGAACTCTGACATTGTCACCGGCACACATAATAATACTACCGGCACTTGCAGCAACACCTTCAACATCGACTGTAATTTTTTTATTCAAATTTTTTAATGCATTGCAAATTGCAAGTCCTGTATATAAATCACCACCACAGGAATTTAATTTAATGGTGATGTTTTGAGCTTTTTTCAAAGTTTCCAAATCTTCTAAAAAGCCTTCAGGTGTGATATATTGTCCTGGCAACTCTTCACCAGTCCACCAATCTGTTGGGTGTTTATCGCAAATTTCACCATACATTGTCAATTCAGCATTAATTCCATCAAAACTTGCAATATTCCAAAATTTACTTATTTTTGAATCATTTTGAACTGTTTTCATTTTTACCCTCCGATTTTACCCCTTCTTTCAAAGATTCTTTTATTAACTCCTGAACAGTAGGACTATCTACTTTCGTTTCTGCTAATTTTTGATTTTCAATTGCCAATCGACTTATATTGCCATCCCAATCTGACCCGTTTAATCTTGTTGCAGAATCTGAATATGTACTTAATCCATATTCACAAGCCATAACTTCAGCAGATATTTCTTTTGTTGGATCCAGCATTCCTTGAGAAGGTCCAATCCATAAACAACCTAAATATGCTTTCCTTGCTAACGGATTGTCAAAGAAACCCGGTGCAATTATTCGACCACGAGCAACAGCCTCATACATCCAAATTTCATAAATCGGATCACAAAAATCTGAACGGAACCATTTTCTTCTCATTTTGAATGCTTTCCAAGCTTCAAGTAATGCTGCTCTTGAAGCTGAATAGCTAGCATTAAATGATTTTTCGAGTAAATCAACAGGAATTTCTAATGCAGCACCTATATGAGTTGATATTGCCCTAACAAATGCAGGAAATCCTCCAGCCGGTCTTTTGGGATCACCGAAAGTGACATTTTCTCCCGGTTTTAATTTTATTGTGGTCGCAGGGCCCATTTCATATTCATCTTCATCATCGGAAACTTCATTAACTTCATCAGGAATTGCTTCGTTCATTGGAATTTCTGTTGAGTCACTATCCGTTGTTATAAATGCTGTATAAAAACTTTCAATTATTGCTGCCATAATTTCAGCTTCAGAATATCTTCTGATATTATTAACAGCTTCTATAACGGGAGCCAAATAAGGAAGTCCTCTATATTGGTCCGGTCTAATTGTATCCATAATTTGTAAAATATTAGGCAATTCGGTTTCTTCACCATATGCCTTTACACGAATCCATTTTGTCTGACCTTGATTGTACTCACCGGGATATGTATTTCTGATATGATATGCTTCAATTAAACCTTCTTTATTAATTTCGACACCATCAATAACTTTATTATCACCGTGTTTTCCATCTGTTCTTCCTCCACCACTTGTTCCGGGAGTCGAAATTCTATCAGCTTCTATGACATGAATTCGCAAACTATATGGTTTAAATTTCGTTGTTTCATAACGTTTAATTAATGCAAAACTATCTCCTGAAGCAAGCCAAGAAGTAAATAAAAGTTGTTGAATTGAATAAAAATCATTAATACCTGTTGCATCACAAGCTCTTTTGTTATCTGCCCATAATGAAAATTCCATTTCTGTGTGCTTTTGCCAAGCATCAGCCTGTTCTACAGTCCAACCCAAATATTCTCTATTTATTCTGCTTTTAGGATACAAACCAATACCAACAACATTAGTTCTATTTGTATTAATAGCTGATAGAGCAACACCACCTGATGCCATTAATATCCTGGAACGTTGTCTTAATGTGTGATTATTATAATTTATATCTTCATTTACAGAGCCACTTTCACCAATAAAACCTTTCAATGATCTTTTGGTTTTACTTGCTCCAGCATATGAATAGCCTTTATTACGTATTTTTGATAATTTTTTATTTTTCATCGTATTCTCCGGTTAGAAATCTCTTGGAATTATTCCAAATGCCTTTCTTGGTTTTACCCCATTTAGTGAATTTTCAAGTTCTTCAATTTCAGCTTCAAGTTCTTTGATTGCTTTTTGAATTGAACTTAAATCTGTATTGTATCGAGCAACATTGCGAGAGCCGATACCGTATGATTGAACTCCTTGTGGAGATAACATAGTTTCTTCTTTCTTCAAATATGCTTCAAGTCGTGTTTTTCTTATTTTTATTTTTTCTTCAATCTGAGTTTTATTTCTCATTACCATTCACCACTTTCTATCAGCCTATTCTTTGTAACTCGCTTTTTATGTACGACAGTTTTTGTTTTAACAACAGCTTGCGAATTCAACCGTTGCCTTATTTTTTCCAAATCAGGATCCCATATTCGATATGCAGCTAATGCATAATTTCGACAATCTAATGCTTCATTTGCTCTATGTCCCGGCAACTTAACCCAACACCAACGATTACCCGAACGAGTTTTTGATAATGTCAATTTTTCAGATAATAACCCATTAAAAAAATTGATATCATAATTTCTATCCTCGTTTTTCGGGAAATGGCAATATTTTGCACCGGGTTCTTGAACCCGAAGATTATCCATTATTATTGACTTACCTGCATCAACCCCTAATGAATATAGCCAAACAAACCGTTTTTTATCGCCTTTAATATAGACCTTATTGGGTTTGCCTACAAATGGAATGCCCTCTCCACCTTTACCTTTAATAGGAAATACGCATCTATTCATTCACAATCTACATTGTTCATAAACATCTTGAGTGAAATGTCCACCTGAATCGACACAAGTAATTGTGACCTTTAACCCTTTTCCATTTTTAAGATAATATATATGATTGATTGCATCATCCAACCTTTGCCATACCTCTGCTGTATCAGGTCGGCCCATAATGTAACCTTTTTTTATTCCCCAGGTTTCTCCGAAAAGTCCAAATCCAACAATTTCATATTCAAGACGATTATCCTGAACATCAACTCCACACGTTAATGCAAGAACTCCATCCGGAAGGAACTCGGTATATTCTTCTCTGCGTGATAACATTTCATCTTCATCCGCTAAGTCACCTCTATCCTCCCAAAGTTCTCCAAGTAATGTATTAAAAACAACTTTTAACTTTTCGGGATCTTTTCTCGCTTCCAAAAATGACCTTATTATCTTTTCCCAGGGTGTCCAAGGACTTGAAAATGCATTGAGCCAAAAAGACCTTCTGCCTGTTTCATAAGCATCCGGATTTTCAGCAATCCATTTAGCTGGTTGCTCTCTTATTTCATGTTCTGATGTAATTGAACCACAATGCGGACAAGCAAAACCTAATACTTTAATGTCGTAAAATTCTTTGCCTTTTACTATTTTACTTGTATATTCAAAACGAACATAATCAAATACAATATTAGTATATTCTCCACAATGAGGGCATTTATGACACCAACGTTCTTGTGTTCCAAGTAAAAATGATGTTTCAATATTGCTTGCACCTTTTACAGTTGGAGTTGATACTTCAACTGATTTTCTATTATAAAAGGTTGTTTGTCTTGCTTGTGCAAGTTGCCACGGATCACCTTCACTTCCGGCAGATACTGCCCATCTATCTCTTTCATCACCAATTACATATCGAGCCGGAGTTGAACATAATGCAGCAGCACTTTCAGAACCACAAATCGTTAAAATTCCACCAGGAAATGTTTTTTGCAAAATAGTATTTCCACTATCTCTTGATTTGGTGTTATGCACTTTTTTATTTAGTTTTTTACTGTCACGAACCATTGGGGCAACACGTTGCCTTGAAAATTTTCTTGCTGCTTCAAGATTTGGTTGTATATACATTATTGAACCGGGATCTTGGTCAATAATATATCCAATGATATTTAATTGAAGCTCTGATTTCCCAATTT
>JAEEGL016887083.1_pt1 | contig 12910 bp, 9 predicted proteins | sample 9134231 | NCBI WGS metagenome assembly JAEEGL01 (sample SAMN16246548, study PRJNA631951) | gut metagenome | biome: gut microbiome; feature: rumen; material: fiber-attached | host: Bos | place: Iran: Karaj | collected 2018-10 | reverse complement strand
TACGTTTTCATGCACCTTAAGATAAGCTGCAAGCTCTTTCTTCTTACCCAACTTGATTGCCTCAAGCTGATCAAGAATCTCCGGCTCATCGATGTGATCAAGAAGCTTTTCAAGCTTACCTGCATCCTTCTTAAATCCATCACCAATAGTCTGGCTCAGGAAATCTGCCAGAGGATGGTTACAGGAAAGAAGCCATCTACGGAATGTAATACCGTTGGTCTTATTATTGAACTTCTCAGGGTAGAGCTTGTAGAAATCATTAAGCTCACTATTCTTAAGAATATCTGTATGAATAGCTGCAACACCATTGATTGAGAATCCATAATGGATGTCAATGAATGCCATGTGCACTTTCTTTTCCTTGTCAATGATCTGAACCTTAGGATTCTTGTACTTAGCACGGATTCTCTTATCAAGTTCCTTGATGTAAGGAACAAGCTGAGGAACTACCTTCTCAAGATACTTAAGAGGCCATGTCTCAAGAGCTTCAGCAAGAATTGTGTGGTTAGTATAAGCGCAGGTCTTGCTTACAACCTCAATAGCATCATCCATTGAGAAAGCCTTCTCTTCAACAAGGATTCTCACAAGCTCAGGAATGATCATAGTAGGATGTGTATCGTTGATCTGGATAACCGCATGGTTATTAAGATCATGAAGATCATACTGACGCTCTTTCTGCTCTCTTAAGATCAGCTGTGCTGCATTTGAAACAAGGAAGTACTCCTGGTAAATTCTAAGAAGATTACCAGCCTCATCTGAATCATCAGGATAGAGGAAAAGAGTAAGATTCTTGTCGATCTTGGTCTTATCAAAGTCAATTCCCTTTTTAACAAGGCTCTCATCAATTGACTCTATGTCAAAGAGACGAAGCTTGTTAACACCTGTATCATAGCCAACTACGTTCATATTGTAGAGGCGGGAAACTACCTTCTTGTCACCAAAAGCAACTTCAAAGGTTGTATCTGTCTTCTCAAGCCAGGACTGCTCTTCAATCCAGTCGTTCTTCTCAGCATTCTGAAGATGATCCTTGAACACCTGCTTGAAAAGACCAAAGTGATAATTAAGTCCGATACCTTCACCGGCAAGTCCAAGGGTAGCTATAGAATCAAGGAAGCATGCTGCAAGTCTTCCAAGACCACCGTTACCAAGTGATGGCTCCGGCTCGCACTCTTCAATCTGAGCAAGTGTCTTGCCATTCTTCTCCAGGATAGCCTTAACTCTGTCATAAACTCTCAAATTTATAAGATTATTGGAAAGAAGCTTACCAATAAGGAATTCCATTGAAATATAATAAACTTTCTTCTCACCATTATAGACCTCTGCAACATCCATAAGACGTGTTGTCATATCAAGAAGTACTACGTAGGTCTCACGATCAGTACACTCTTTAAGTGTCTTGCCATACTTCTCATTTGCAAGCCCTTCAAGCTGCTCTTCAAGGTTAAGTACCAGTACGTCACGCTGCATGTTTGTGTGCTTAGACATAATTGTTTCTCCTCTCAAATCCTTTGTAAAACCTGTTTACTACTCCACTTTGCGTCTGTGGAAAACGTTTTCTTAAATCGATACATTTACAATACCATAGGAAAACGTTTTCCGCAAGTATTAATTTCAGATGATAATATCCTCGTACTTCATTCTGACGAGAGTATGGGGCATAACCACCTTCCGGCCCTCTTCTCCATTTAACAGACGATTCAGTTCTTCTATGGCTCTCTCTGATATCTGCACAAAATCCTGTTTAACAGTATTCATCTGTTTTCCAACATATCCCATCAGAATGATTCCATCAAAGCCACATACCGGTCTGAAAATATCCATATCAATCAGAGCCTTCATGGCTCCTATTGCCATCAGATCAGAAGCACATACTACACAGTCATTATTCTTGGAAAACTTCATAGTCAGCTGCCTTGCCCTCAGCTCTGAAAACTTTCCGTTCCTGACCATGAGCTTTAATTTCTTTTCCTCGCAGAGCTTCTTTATGCCATCTAAACGTTCTGAAGAAACATAGCCATTCTCCTCGCCTGCTATATAAAGAACCTTCTTACATTTGTTCTCTTCGATAGTCTTCTTGGCTATATCGTACTGGGCCTTGGCATGATCTACACCAATGCAGGATGTACTCTCATTTACCATCGGCGCATCTATTACCACTATCTTAAAATGCCCTTTGTCTATCAGCTTATGAAGGACCTTATCCTTGGTAGTAATACCATATATGATAATCCCACGTATTCCCTGGGATTCGAAGTAGCTGGTCACCTCATCAACAGTCATATCCTCAATCATAGAATGAAATACTGTGATAACATCCATCTGAAGCTCCTTGGCCTTATGGATTGCCCCGGAAATATACTCCATATTGATCTCATCACTGGCAGAAGTATCAAGATTAAGCTTTACCAAAAGAGCTACTCTTCCTGTTTTCTTGGATGATAAAGTAGCTGCCACTGCATTCGGAACAAAGCCAAGTCTGTCCACTACTTCATTTACCTTCTGCCTTGTAGCTTCACTGACATTAGGATAATTATTTAACACCTTGGAAACTGTGGAAATTGCCACTCCTGCTTCCTTGGCAACATCTTTTATTGAAACCATCGCGCCCCCTGTAAACAACAAACTAAAAGTGTACGGAAAACGATTTCCGAACACTTTTATCTTACCTTTTAAGCTCCTCTTTGTCCACTAAAGAAATTATAAAAAATCCGTATTATAGGTTGCAAAGCATCCTTCGATTTTCTTACTTTCATAGGTTCTGCTGTCAGCCTTTTTATAAAGTTCATCAAAGGTATAGGTATCTTCGTTTCTAAAGAATGAAACACCTATACTGATATTTATCTTGCGGCCCTCTATTTCAGGAAGATCTATCTTCTTAACGGATTCTATGAAGCGATTAACAATAGGCTCTCCTTCCTGTCTGCTAAATACATAAGGTACATAGGCAGCAAATTCATCACCGCCAAGTCTTAGAACAATATCCCTATCTCTGAAAGAACGCTTCATACAATCTGCAATCGCTATAAGGACTTTGTCACCAGCTTCATGTCCATAGGTATCATTAATACTCTTAAACTTATCAACGTCAAAGAGTATAAACATTCCGCCTTTTCCAAGGCCAAGGAGCTGCCTTATCTTCTTCTCGCCGCTGCCTCTGTTATTAATTCCGGTAAGCTGGTCTGTCTCAGCAAGAAACTGCATCTGATCCCTGAATCTCTTTTCCTCATCAATAAGCTCAGTTGCCCAAAGAACTGTCTTAAGGCTCCCATCCGCATGTCTATCTACTACAATGAATCTGCCTCTGAACCAAAAATGCTCATAGTTTAGAAACTCCATTGAGATAGAGTCTTTACTTCCCATCCTTGAGTTCAATGTCTCAAGATCAGCAAATTCCATAACTTCATCCAGGTAACGTCTTTCAATAGCTTCCCCCAAAGCACGTTTGAACGTTTTACTGGCATCCGTTCTTTCTTCTCCAATAACCTTGCTTACCTTGTAATCATGGCATTGAAGCTGCTGGAATGTGTTTTCATCCAGATCAATCTTGTGAAGTGTTGTAAATATCTTGGCCACAGCGTCCAGGCTATCATTATTATCTTCTGCCTTGAGCCTTCTTCTGGCCATCAGGATCATTATTATGATGATTAGAGCAGTAAGAAGTACTATACCAATGACACCTATTATTGCAAACCCCGCCAAAGATCTGTACATAACACCAACATCAGATAGTGCAAAGGCAGTCCAGCCATAGCCAATCTCCTGCTGGGAAATAAGATATCTTTTTCCTCCGACATCTGTAAAAAAGGTATTTCCATTGCTGGCTTTCCAATTAGAATAAAAAGCTCTTCTTTCCTGGGATTCATCCTCCGAAATCTTCCGGCCCACTTCACCATCCTTGGAACTTGCAATTATCCAGCCATCCTTATCCATAACTATGACATCATGATCATTAATCTGGTCTGCAATATCCATGGTCAGTTTCTGTAAACCACTTAGATCTATATCAGCTGCAATGACATCCTCACCATTTTTTAATACCTTTGCGACTGTAACAACCAAATTTTCTGTTCTTGCGTCAATATATGGTTCAACCAGCACAATCTTTCCACCAGCAGTGACAGCCTCCTGATACCATATGCGTTCTCTTGGATCATAACCTTCATAAGGTATCCAGTCATAACCATCATTGTATTCGCCATCTATGTATCCATATAATCCTTCTGTATAGTCTTTCAATAATTTCGGAATATCCTGGGATTTCTCAGTCATATATGCATGTATCTCATCATAGCTTGCGTTTACAGATGTAAGATATTCAATTCCTTCAGCTGCAGTCTCAACTACTAATTCCACTTCCTCAATATAGTCGTTGAATCCCTTAGCCATATTAGCTGCTTTCAGGGCATCCTCATACTGCAGCTTTTCAGAACTTATTTTCAGAAAGACATTAACTCCATATAAAGAGAGCGCAACAAAAAGAATAGGTACAATAGTTATTATCGCTATCGTCCTAGCCCCTGCTTTCTTCGCCTGTTTTTGTATTACCTGGATAATATTCATAAATCCTGCCTTCGTTTAGTAAGCAATTATCTTTGGGTAATAGGCTTTTCCACCTGAAATCTCTATTGTCTACAGCACGCCATAATACAATTATATATTCAATATATGTTCGGTAAATTGATAAAATATAAACTCTTTATAAATGTTGCATAAACATCATTTCTGCCATTGCAAAAACTGAATTCAGGAAAAAAAGAAGGAACCATACCTCCATATCCGGAAGTATAATTCCTTCTGTAATTTACAAATTATTTATCATCATCAAGATCCAGGAACTCAAACTCGAAATCGTCCTCGTCACCTACAAAATTGCGAGTGCGGCGCTTAGGAGCTGCCTCTCTTTCAGGCTCAGCACTTCTTCTGTTGTCAGCTGGTCTTCTTGAAGGCTTTTCCTCAACATTTCTATCTCTGAAAGCTCTTCGTGAAGGACGCTCATCCTCCTCTTCATTTCTTCTGGATGGGCGGACAACTTCCTGATCTTCTGTATTTCTCTCAGGTCTTCTTGATGGACGGTTCTCGTATCCATCCTGATCATTACGTCTTGATGGTCTCACAGTGCGATCTTCTGCAGGTCTTCTTGATGGACGCTCAGCCTCTTCCTCATTTCTTCTGGATGGTCTCTCTTCAGAAACAGGTCTTCTTGAAGGTCTCTCATTATCTAAAAGACGTCTGTCAGAAGGCTTCTTCTCATCATCAGCATCTCTCATAAGTCTGCGGCCTGTATTTTCCTCAGGACGTCTTCTTGCTGCATAATGATCGTATTCCTCTTCTTCCTCATCCTCGTAATAGATTGAATCACGAAGCTTGATAGCAAGGATTATAATTGCTGCTACAAGAACTGCTGCCAAAATTCCAAGTACTATGGCAATCTTCTTGAGATTTGAATTTGTGCTTCTAAGCTTATTAACAGCATCTGCACTCTGAGCTGCTTCGATAAGCTCTTTAACCTTAACACGGTATCCGCCTTCATTGTCATACAGATACCATACGTTGTTGCCTGTATCATCAGGAGTATAAACAAGTGAATATGCTCCGTCGCCAACATCTGAAGCTACGCCTGTGGACTCTGAAGACTCAGAAGACTCACCTTCCTCGGAATACTCTTCCTGAGTGCCTTCTGCATTCTCACCCTCTACAGTTTCTGTATTCTCAACCGGTGCTGCGTCAGAAAGCTCAACAAGATCGCTTCTGATGAAGCCTGTCTTGCTGCTTGGTCCGAATGTAACCTGATACCAGGTCTTGTTATCAGTGCCGCTTGCCTCACCTGTTACAGTTACGGTGTCACCCTTTGTCACCTTGCCTACTGCTTCGTAAGCTGTACCGGCACCCTGACGGATATTAACACTGTCTGCAATAACTGTTGCATTTCTATGCTCAACTTCAGTAGCCTGTGTATCAGGAAGTGAAGCAGCTGACTGTGCTGCAGGCTTAACTACTGTAGTTGTGCTTGTGCTTGAACCACCGGACTTGCTCACAAGATCACTTCTGACATATCCGAATTCACTCTTATTAACGTAAATCTTGTACCATACGTATCCTGAAGCGTCTGTAGCCTCATCTACGATATCTACTGTATCGCCGTTCTTCAAGCTTGAAACCTGTGAAGAAGTTGTACTTGCTGACTCTCTTACCTTAACATTGTCAGAAGTTACCTTTCCGGTTGTCTGGGTATAAGCCAGTGTCTGGACGCTTGTGCCGGCGAATACTGAAAGCGCAACACCTGCAGCCAGCGCAAGGCCGGCAAATCTCTTTCCCAACATATTCATATTTCATACCTCCTTTTTTCGCCACTGTCTGTTGATGCCCAGTAACGAGCAAATCTGATTATCAAAAAGCAATGTAATAATCAAATCTGCCATTTGACTCTCTCACGCCTCATCGATAGCCTTACCAATGTCATGGCGCATATATTTATTGTCGAAGTTAACCCATTCGGTAGCTTCGTATGCCTTGGCACGAGCCTCGGCAAGTGTATCGCCCTTAGCAGTTATGCCAAGAACTCTTCCACCATTTGTTACTATTCCCTCATCTGTAAGCTTGGTTCCTGCATGGAAACAATAGTAACCGTCCTTGCCCTTGAAATTATCAAGACCAGTGATAAGCTTACCCTTTTCATAGCTTACAGGGTATCCTTCACTTGCAAGAACAACGCAGACAGCAGCCTTGTCTTCGAATTCCATCTCTAAACTATCAAGTCTGCCATCGATGCAGGCATTCATCACATCAATTATATCAGTTTTTAGTCTTGGAAGCACTACCTGAGCTTCAGGATCACCAAATCTCGCATTGTACTCAAGAACCTTGGGACCATCAGGAGTAAGCATAAGTCCAAAGAAAATAACTCCCTTAAACTCTCTTCCTTCTGCTGCCATAGCCTCCACAGTCTTGCCATAAATATGCTCTCTGCAGAACTTATCGACTTCCTCTGTATAAAATGGGCTTGGTGAAAAATTACCCATACCACCTGTGTTAAGACCTGTATCTCCATCTCCGGCTCTCTTGTGATCCTGAGCTGAAGACATTAATTTATACGATTTACCATCAACAAAAGACAATACTGAAACTTCCCTGCCTGTCATGAACTCTTCGATTACCATGTGGTTGCCGGCATCACCGAATTTCTTATCTTCCATGATCTCTTTAACGCCAGCTTTAGCCTCATCAAGACTCTGGCAGATAAGAACACCCTTTCCAAGAGCAAGTCCATCAGCCTTAAGAACGATTGGAAATTTGGCATTCTCAAGATATTCAAGTGCTGCATTTGGATCATCAAAAGTCTCATATGCAGCTGTAGGAATACCATATTTTTTCATAAGGTCCTTGGAAAAAGCCTTACTTCCCTCCAGGATAGCTGCATTTTTCCTTGGTCCGAATACTCTAAGTCCCTGTGCCTCGAAAACATCCACGATTCCGCCAACCAAAGGATCGTCCATACCAATGATTGTCAGATCTATCTCTTTTTCTTTGGCAAAAGCTACCAGTTTATCAAACTCCATTGGAGTAATAGGAACGCACTCTGCAATCTCAGCAATTCCGCCATTACCCGGTGCGCAATAAATCTTATCAACCTGACTACTTCTAGATACAGCCTCAGCAATAGCATGCTCACGGCCGCCTCCGCCAACAATCAAAACCTTCATGACTACTTCCTCCTACTAGGTACCAAACTCCACTATCACAGCGACTGTGAATCGTAACCGTCAATAATTACTTTGCCGCCTTCTACTGTAACCTTGTTATTAGCAATAAGGTCAATGGCCTTAGGAAGAATCTTCCACTCAGCCTGTTCCATAATTCTCTTCTGAAGAATTTCCGGTGTATCATTCTGCTCGATCATTACCGGTTTCTGCAATATAATTGGTCCTGTATCTGTTCCCGCATCCACGAAGTGCACCGTAGCTCCGGACACTCTGACACCTCTTTCGAGAGCCTTTTCATGAACCTTAAGTCCATAAAATCCTGTTCCGCAAAAAGAAGGTATAAGAGAAGGATGAATATTGATAATCCTGTTAGGAAATGCTTCAACCACACTCTTTGGAATAACCACAAGGCACCCTGCCAAAACAATGAGGTCAGGAGCAGCATCCAAAAGAATCTGCAAAAGAGCCTTGTTGAAATCGTCTCTCTTCTCAAATTCCTTAGGCGACTTGACCGCTGTAGGAATTCCGGCCTTTTTAGCTCTTTCAATCGCGTAAGCATTTGGATTATTACTATAAACAAGAACAATCTCAGTATTTGTGATAGTCCCATTATCTATGGCATCAATTATGGCCTGAAGATTAGTTCCCCCTCCGGATACGAGTACAGCTATTTTCATACCAGTTCAACTCCCTTTTCACCAGAAACGCACTTTCCGACTACCCATGCCTTGTCGCCGGAAGCCTTTATTGCTTCAAGGGTCTTATCTACATCTTCCGGATCAATAGCAAGTACCATACCAAGTCCCATATTGTAGGTGTTGTACATCATGTGCTCTTCAATCTCGCCCTTTTTCTGCATAAGAGAAAAGATTGGAGGAATATCATAGCTGTTTTTCTCAACAACTGCCTTAATTCCATCAGGAAGCATTCTCGGAATATTCTCATAGAAGCCACCACCTGTAATATGACTGCAGCCCTTTACCTTAACACCTGCATTCTTGATGGATTTCATCATCTTTACATATATTCTTGTAGGAGTTAAAAGAGCTTCTCCAAGAGTAGTACCAAGTTCATCATAGTAGGTCTCAAGGCTCTCTTTAGTCATGTCGAAAACCTTACGAACCAGTGAAAAGCCGTTACTGTGAACGCCTGTAGAAGCCACACCGATAAGAACGTCTCCGTCCTTGATAGTGCTGCCATCTATCATGTCCTTGCGGTCAACAACGCCTACCGCAAAACCGGCTACATCGTATTCATCCTCCGGCATAAGATCAGGGTGCTCCGCTGTCTCACCACCGATAAGTGCTGCATCTGACTGCTTGCAGCCCTCAGCAACGCCCTTTACAATAGCGGCAATCTTCTCAGGAATGTTCTTGCCGCAAGCAATATAATCAAGGAAAAATAATGGTTCACCACCGGCGCAGGCAACGTCATTAACACACATTGCAACAGCGTCAATACCGATGGTATCGTGCTTATCAAGAAGGAACGCAAGCTTTATCTTAGTTCCAACGCCATCCGTTCCGGATAAAAGAATAGGATCTTCCATTTCTTTTATCTTACTAAGTGAGAATGCTCCGGAGAATCCACCAAGACCACCTAAAACCTCTGGTCTCATAGTTCCCTTAACATACTCCTTCATGAGCTCCACAGACTTGTAGCCTGCTTCGATGTCAACTCCCGCCTTCTTGTAATCCAGTGCCATAATTACTCCTCATTTCTTTCTTTTTACTATTATTATTAGTATTTATTGATAGGACTTGTATCCTACTTCCTGAAGTTTATTATCTTTTGCTATAACGCTGTCTTTAAGCGAGTCTTTATATTCTTTTAGTTTTTGTAGAAGATCCGGATCGCTTGTAGCCAGGATCTTGGCTGCCAGGATTCCTGCATTGGCGCCGCCGTTAATGGCTACCGTTGCTACAGGGATGCCTGTGGGCATTTGAACTATACTATAGAGAGAATCTCTTCCGCCAAGGGAAGTGGTATGCATAGGAATTCCGATGACCGGCATAGGGAATATCGCTGCGCACATGCCGGGCAGATGTGCTGCCATTCCGGCTCCTGCTATGATTACCTTAAAGCCTTTTTCTTCTGCAGTCTTCGCATATTCGAAAAACTCATCGGGTTCTCTGTGAGCTGAAATAATGCGCATTTCATACGAAATACCAAGCTGTTCCAAAATGTCTGCGGCCTTAGCCATTACAGGCATGTCAGAATCGCTTCCCATAACAATTCCTACCTTTGCCATGATTCTCCTCCTGATTATCCAAGTAAAAAGTTACTACTATGATATATTGTAGCCCTTAATCCCTAGTATCATAACATACCACAATATTTAGTGCTACAAATTTTTTCTCATTTATTCCATGCAAATATATGTTACTGTTCACTCGCATGCATCTCGCTCCAGCAACAAATTCGCGCATTCATTCCATGCAAATATATCAAGCTTCATCCATCGGTTTGTTGAGTTCTTCAGTTCCCGGAAGAACAAAACGACCGTTTTCGATGATAGTGATACTGCTGCCGTCAGGTCTGACAGCCTTGATTCCACCAAGCTCATCATAAGGAATAGTGATGTCGGTGTGGCATCCAAAGTACGCCTTGTCAGGTTCTGTCTTTCTTTTTATTGAGCACTCATTATCCCTGGCAATTATAGCCTTGCCGTCAGGATTATATGTCATAGTATCCTCTTCGTATGAATAGCAGGTATCACCTACTGCAAAGTGAGGTCCTGTCTTTTCCGCAATGAGGATTGGAAGCTTGTCTGCGATATCATACTTCCTTGCAACCACATAAGCTGTTGTGTTGGTTCCGATAGCAAACTCTCCAATAGGCAAAGTCTTGTGGTTAAAGAGGATATTGTCGCCAATATATTTCCTGCCTTCCTCAGCAGTATCAAAGTTACTGCAGCTATACTCAGTTATACGGCCATCCTTAAACTTAAGCTCAAGGTTCTTGTAAAACAGACCGTCAAGGTACACGCCTGTTACATGAAGAACGCCCTCAGTTCCTGTAAGAACAGGTGATGTAAACACTTCCCCTACAGGGATATTAACGTCAGCCACACAGTTTTCAAAGTTAGTCTCTTTTGCTTTATCCTTAAGCTCATGGAGCATTACCTTCATATCTGTGTGGTTATCTCCCATTCCCTTAACTTCAACATACTGCGCCTCGTCAAGAGCATCGATGATAGTCTGCTGAATTCTCTGATAAAGCTTGTAATCAAGAGTATTGATTCTAACTGTTTCATCAAAGATTTCCCTGAATTTCTCTCCAATATCCGGAACAGGGAAAGCAATGATAGTAAAGCTTCTTTCCTTATTAATGATGTATTCGTTCATGAGAAGGCTGTTCTGAACCCTGTAGTCACTCAGCATCTTCTGCTGAGCAGCGGATAACTTTACTGCATCCTCGTTAGTTTTAGGAGAAAATGGAATCTCACCGAACACTTCAATTACTGCAGGACCGCCATAGAGTCTCGCCTTAGCCTTGTACATCTCACCTGCGGCCTTGCCTGCCTCAAGTTTCCTTGTAACGAAATTACTGTCAAGGAAAAGAGCTACATCTTCCTTGTGGTCATAGTCAAACTGCTTATTCGGAATAGCGCCCACAAGGCCTCCTCTTCCGGTAGAGCTTGTCATACTGAAGATTGTATTGGAATCAAGCATTATTGTTGACTTAAGATCAATAGCTTCGAAATTCGCGATAGCTTTTCTGACCATACGCTCAAAACCGATATTGTAGTAAATACCTGCAGTCTTCTTGATAGTAATATCTTTTCCCGTCATCTCAAAACCGATGCGATAGCCTTCAGTAAATGTGGTTGCAAGCTTATCGATATCCTCATCTGAAAGACCGTTCAAATGCTCAGCTGTCTTAATCTCATTGTCGGTTATGTACTCGCCGAATCTGTATAGATATCTAAGGTCAGATAGATCTGCAGAAAGAACAATGTCTCTAACAAAGTTTCTGTCTGAATCTACCATCTCGCCAAAACCGTGCTGTCTGAACTCCTGCGCATAATCGCTGCCGAACCAGTAGAGGATTTTTCTCACATCCTCATAGGAAGGAAGGTTCTTACCTGCATCAGCAGATAAAAATACTCCATATACCTCCAAAAAGAGTTCAAATCCAACTGTCAGTTCAAAGACTGACTCCTTATATGCTGCTGTTATAAGCCCTCTAAGCTCATAGTAAAGAGAAGACAACAGCCTTCCATATTCGCCTCCAAATTCAGCAACTGCCACACTTGGATTGCCATAGCTCTTGTCATAGTTCTCGGGAAGGATATCCTCGTAGAGCTTTCTATTTCTCTCTTTAAGTTCTTCCAAAGAAGCCTTCTCAAAAAGACCTTCCTTAATAAAGCGGTAGTTCTCGTCCACCATAAGAAGGAAGTCTTTTACAAAATGAAAATACTTATCATATTTTTCATCAGCAAGATGCTCATTCTCAATGCCCTGTAATCTCTCTACACAAAGAGCATATCTCTCTGCAAGCACCTCGTTGCCACTTTCAAATTCATAAATTAATTCTTCATTATTACTCATATCTTTTTCCTATCTAAAAAAATTATTCTACTGCGCAAGCGTTATCTTTACACAGGTTTGTTCAGATCACAAGAACCCCAGTACAAGCACCAATGCCACAAAAATCACAGTCAGTGAATTCAAAACGATTCCCACATTCGGAAAGAATCTGAAAATATCCTTTTCAAAACTGGACATGATTCCAAGAACCAATCCCACAACAGAAAATATCGCCGCAACAAAAGCCGCTGCGGCGTATTGTAACAAGGCCTGGCCGCCATTTTGGTATGTAAAATAGACGGCAACTATATAGGTAATCGCTGAAATGCAACCAAGGATTGCACTTATGATTCCCTTTTCAGGGTGCCTGTTGTCCGTGAACATATAGCGGTCACGGACAGGCTCCATCTTCCTTATGTTAATATGAAATCTAGACTTTTTATCTTTTGACATGAATCTTTGTTTCCTACTACTTTGCGTTTTGCGAATGGCTTCTATTAAATAATCACGCGCTTTCTACTTCCAAGAAGCTTCGCGCCACTGATTATAAGAAGAACCCCAGCTGCGATTCCAGCCACTATTGAGATTACTCCAAACGCAATATTAAGACCGCCTGTGCCACCAAGTACTTTATATTTCTGCTCATCCATTAGTATCCCCTCGTAAGCCTTCACTATT
>JAEEGL010448203.1_pt1 | contig 12910 bp, 4 predicted proteins | sample 9134231 | NCBI WGS metagenome assembly JAEEGL01 (sample SAMN16246548, study PRJNA631951) | gut metagenome | biome: gut microbiome; feature: rumen; material: fiber-attached | host: Bos | place: Iran: Karaj | collected 2018-10 | reverse complement strand
TTCAAAAGTCCATGTCCGTTCACGGGAAAGATATAATTCGCCATAGCAACGTAAGGACTCGTGCGAATGAAAACATTCAGCATACCAGCCATCGCGGCAGCATCGTAGAGTCGACGAGAATCCTTACGGGTGAAGGAATAACCACTACCATTATACACACTATGCCTGCAATTCCATTCGTCGATGCTGAGCCGAATGGGATTTGAGGTCCTTCCCGCAGAGATGTTGTAGGTAGTCATATCATTGATAAAATAACGCAAATTCGCTTCTACCAATTCAGGAGCAAACAGGGTCCGTTGCGGCTCCATCAATGCCTTGTCTCGTACATTGGCTGTCATATAATAGTGCATCGTCAAGAAGTCCAGATACTTTCCGCATTTTTCAGCAACAGTTTTGTTCCACTTTCCCGTATGACCCACACCTAACAGTTTCACTTCAGGATACATCTTCTTAATGGCAGAGGCATAGAGGCTAAGCTGGTCGGCATATTCTGTTGCAGATTCCGCTTTGTGGAATTTGTTAGCCAAATAGTTCTCGTTACCAATACAGAAATAGCGCACATTATAAGGTTCCGCATGACCATTGCTCACTCGATATGCTCCCATTGGGGTTCCAGCATTACCGTTCACATATTCCACCCAGCATAAAGCTTTTTCCACGGAATGATCATAAGTGTTGTTGTTCCCCATAGGAATATTGATGTAAGGTTCAATGTCCAGCTTAGCGCACCAGTTCACAAACTCATCAGTACCAAAGGTGTAATATTCCTTACCACCCCAGATATACTCGTTCTCTGCCGTTCGAGTGGGACCTACGCCTTTTTCCCACTCATAATCGTAGATAGCGGTTCCTGCTGGCCAACGCATCACAGGTATATTCAGTTTCTTCAGTTGTTTTGTTACAGACAAATTCTCCCTCCCTTTCTTATCAACCACACCGTCATAGATAACTGCATCGTTACAGTCTTCCAACATTTGCCCGTAAATCATGGAATCTATGGGTGCCAAATGTTCCAAATCAGATATCGAGACTACGGTCGTTGTTCCTGATACCGTCTGATGATAGGTTGGGTTCTGAGATTTTGCTACTGATGAGTAAATCATCAGAAGAAAAACGATTGGAAACTTGATTCTCACTTTTCTATAATTGTTTAATTGGGGAATACTTCATCTAATCTATTTGTTGAACGGATTATAATGGCTTCCCTTCGACCCATCACTTTTTTCTCTATCAAGAATCAAGGTCGAATCTATCGTTTCTTCCAAATCCGCATTCAGCAAATATTGTCCTTGTAATATCAATATTTCGCGCAGCATCTTCGTATCTACGTTCCTTGTTATGCCGTCTGCCTCTGCAGCCATAGCAGCTGCAGTACCAGCACCTTGACCCATTGCCATGCAAGTTGCCATTACCCGAATGGAACCTGCCGCCATCTGATTGGCAGAGATGCATCGTCCAGCCACAAGCATGTTATCAAACTTCGTTGGAATAAGGGAACGATATGGTATTTCATATACCATTTTACCTGAACCAGTATAAATTTGCATTTTTCCTTGTCCAGGATGTATGTCAATAGCATAAGTCCCACATGAAATGCCATCTTCAAAAGATTTCCCTTCTAAGATATCACCCTCATCTAAAACATAGTCTCCTATTATGTGTCGACTTTCTCTTACACCTACTCTAGCACCTGTTTCTGCAATAAAGGAGTTTTCAAATCCACCGACATGCTTTTTCATAAATCGATAAACTTCAACTACTTGTTTGCGGAGTCTTAGTTCTGCTTGGGTTAAATCCTTGGCATTCACTCCTGATATCTTCTGCAGCCTAGTTACATTCATAGCAAATTGGTGATGAGGAAGTTCATACATCAAGATTCTGTTGGCTATTTCATTGTCTAAATTCCCCTTGGCTATCTCTTCCTTTACCAACTCGTTTAATCCCAAGAATGCAATGCCCTTTTGACTATCGATATCTTTGTCTGTAGGACTATCCTTCAAAAGATGTCTGTTTTTCTTCATCCAAGCTCGTAATTCCGATGTATTCACATCGCCAATCCTAAAAAACAAAGAAACAGGTTGCATGATTCCTTTACCATCACCTATAACAAACTCGGCTCCAGCTTTTGCTGCAACATCACCATCACCTGTACAGTCAACCACCACTTTCGGACATATCGCTGCACGTCCGGATTTGTTTTCTATCAAGACTGCTTCCACTGTCCTGTCTTTTGTTACCACGTCTACGCACATTGTATGTAGAAGTATTTCTACACCCGCCTCTTCCAGCATATCCAACAAAATGACTTTCGAACCTTCTGGATCAAGGGGAGTCATCGATGCGTTGTCAAAAGTGAGATCTGTCATATGTCCCTCAGAATATCCGTTTTCCACCATTCGAGAAACAAATTCCTCTGCGATTCCTTTCACCACCTGCCGACCTTTGATGTCGTGAAATGTAAACATAGGATTGATTTGGGCTACAGTCAGATTGCCTCCCACGAATCCGTATTGTTCAACTATCATCGTTTTAGCTCCCATCCGGGCTGATGCAATGGCGGCACCTATTCCTGCTGGACCCGCTCCAACTATCAACACATCTGGATGAGCAATAACAGGAATCTCTTTGGCTGGTTCCTGGTAAATGTCTGCCTTTCCTCTTTTCGAACTGGTTTCCTCCTTACATCCGTACAGGAGAAGGAATAGACCTATCAACCATACTGTATGATGCAGTTTCATTGGATTCTTCTTTTAGTACAAAACCTTTTTCCCATTCACAATATACAAACCCTTCTGAGGCTTACGAGAAATCTTTTGTCCCATCAAATTATAGGTGCCTGAGAGCGAACTACCTGATACCGTATTTGCTCCATTGTCATAGATGTTTTGTATGGCAGTTTCATTGGGGAAAGGAAGAGGATAATAAACTTCTGGGTATTGTGACCAAGGTTTCATTTCTCTCTCTCCGTTAAGCATGTCACACACTTCACCACTTGTCAGTTGTTCCTCTGTAATCTGCATGGTACCAGAGTTGGCATTTGCATCCGTGTCATTCAAATAGTAACAATTCGTGATGATTGCACCTGAGGGATTGCGCGTGATGATGAAAGTCTTACCATTTGACAGATCAATATCCAGTTTCCCAACAAACAGACAATTGGTGATTTCTACGTTCTTTTCCGAGAAGCATAAGATACCCGCACTATTCATTGCGGTCGGACCTGTGATTTGCCCAGCATAGACGCAATCAATAATTTTACCGCCAGCAGTAGTGGTCACACGGGAAAGACCTCCATGGAATCCATTGCCGGAAGTGGTAATAATATCCACATCACATACGCAATTCTGAAGAGTTCCACCCAACAACGTGTTTGCAATTCCTGCCATATAGAGATAATCCGTAGTGATACTACCACTTACACGCAGATCTTTCACCGTACCACTCAAACCTCCAAACAAGCCCCAAAGATTCTCAGAGGGAACCTTGTGATAGGTAATAGTATGACATTTTCCATCGAATACACCATTATATGCTCCAGAAGAAATCAGCAAACCGTTCCCAGATCCTTCACCAACCATGGGAAGACTCTCTATTACATTGTCAAGATTGATGTCAGAAGTCAATTCGGCATCAATATCATAATTCCCGTTGTTAACCATTATGCTAAACACCACAAAGTCTATATCAGACCCTAATTGATAGATACCATCCACCTGTTGGGGCATGAACGGCAAACTGGACATATAATCCTGCTCAGCTTCCTCTTTGCTGATTGTTCCTTCTTCGTAACCATTGCTCAACTGGTTTGCCATCTCGTATGTTTTTGCAATGATGTCTTCGCTCAAGTAACTATCTAACAGAAAGACTAAGGATTCGATATCCTCATGCTGGTCCATGAGAGAAATGTAAGCCTTCTTGCATTCGCAGACTTGGAGGAAAAGGTTACTCAACTGGCTGATAAGTTCATATTTTTCATTCACGTCTGAGGCAGTTTCTGCAGCATATATGGCACTCTTTAAATCATCTTTCAGTTTTTTGCTAAAATTAGGATAGCTGGCATAATCAGCAGCTGAACTGGATTGATAGACATTCAGCAAGGTGTTTGCGCGATCGACTTGTGATGATAGAACATTGCTCATCGCTTCAGAAGCTTCCTCCATCGTACCACGATAGATTACCTTGATGTTTCCGAAACCTAACCATCCTGGATGACCATTCAGATTAAGCTGCTTGATTCCCATTGTAAGTGTACCATCCGTAACATTGACAAGGATAGAATTAGAGTAACGCCCTGCTTTGAAGGCATTGCTGCATCCGATGGCGCTACTTGGTGTGTAACCCACAATTCCACCCCAATCATTCTCCACCTGATAATCCGTGCCAGAAACATCTGGAGTGATGAAGCAGTTCTCGCCATCTACTGCATCTTTTTCACTTATCATATCTTCTATGTTTGCCTGGAAATAATTGTAATTGTCATTAAGATAGAATACTGCAGAGTAGTTGGTACTGTAATAATCGCTTGTGGGATAAGGCTGGAAGGCTCCATTTATCTGTAGCTCGTAGACACCATTTTTCAGTCCTGTCAGCGTCTGACTCATGTCGATAGCCTTATTCCTACTTTCCGCTGTTCTGATTGAACTGGTCTCCGATATATCGGAATTTGTTCCTACCGTACCGTCCCAACCATCAAAACCTCTGCTGAAGTCTGTGTTATTGAATAGATTCGTCACATCCATTCCTTTCTGCGGGTCATAAGATAGTATCTTTGTAAGCATCATGCTGATATATTCGATTTCCATAAGCAGTTCTTCCGTATTAAGCAAACGCTCTTCCATAATATAGCTGGCTGTGCCATGAGCGAATGCTTCATTTGGCTCTGCGTAATCTGTTAAATAATTTTCCAACTCGTCAAGTATTGGATTGTCAAAGCTCTCCATCTTCTGAAGATAATCCACTGCTTCTTCAACCTTTTCTTTGAATGTTTCATAGGTTGCCGCATTTTCTGCCAACATCATTTTCATCGGGGTAATGGTCTCGTTGCAGTATCCTATCACATCTTTTACATTTTCAAATTTTTGCAGCTCATCCAACACTTTGTTGAACTCTGTCTCAAGAGATTGTGACACTTTCAAGGATTCAACATACTCCTTTTCAACAGATACAATAGTGCTTATAAAATCCTGTAGGGAAGCATTGTCTTTTGCGTTGGAGTATATGCCATCATAACAGTATACTACATCTCCTTCTCTGCTTAGCACTGGAGCGGGATTGACACCTAGAGTCTGGTGCCATACAGGACTTCCTGTATTATCACCCACTAATACCATACAACAGAATCCATTAACTAATTGCTCTTCCTCTATCTTTACCACATTATTATTAGCATTGGCATCGCATTCGTTCAAATAGTAGCAATTAACGCAAGCGTTTCCTGTGCCACGATTGAAGATGCTGGACTTTCCATTCGAGAAGTCTATTTCCATTTGTCCTGTAAAAATGGTGTTTTTGATTAACGAACCAGATTCTGCATAGCAGATGATGGCAGCACAATTCATTGCTGTTTCCCCACTCAATGAACCGGAATACAAGCAATTTAAAACTTCTCCACCCGCATTTGTCGTCACACGTGAAATGCCACCATGGAATCCGCTTCCTGACGTAGTGATAATATCTACACTTGATTCGCAATTTTCCACAGTACCTCCATTTAACGTATTCGCTATGGTAGCCATATATTGGTATCCCGTCGTGATTGATCCTGTCACACGCAAGTTGCGAATGGTGCCGCTCACACTGCCGAACAACCCCCAGATGTCAGCTGTAGGTACTTTATTATAAGTGATTGTGTGAAGTTGCCCATCAAAAGTTCCTTCATAGCTGCCCGATGTGATCATGTTGCCATTATCACCTGAGTAACCTATCAAAGGAATTTCTTCGATAACTTCATCCAGATTGATGTCATCCGTCAGTACTGCATCCAAGGATTTATTACCGCCCTGAACTAATTTAGCAAAAGACAAGAAATGGTTCGCACTGCTTATTTGGAAGACATTGTTCACTAAGCTCTCTGGGTCTATAGCACCACATTCCGTACACATCCCATATTCATATTTGTGGGGCTCCACTTTATTGCCACCTTTTTCATTGGAATAAGTAATTTCTGAACCTTCTATGCTGGTTATACCATCGCATTTGAAACTACCATTCGCATAAACAATCTTGTGTGTAGGATCCAACAGAGGCATCGAATCCTCACCGATATTTTGTCGCCATGCAGGATTCTCTGTATTAGATACATTGAGTAGGAAGCAAGCATATCCATTTTTCATTTGCTCTTCTGTAATCTGCGCCGTGTTGGGATTATTCTGAGCTTCTGTATCGTTCAAATAATAGCAATTACTGAAAATGCCACCTTTTGGATTACGAGCAATTGTATAGCTATTCCCATTCGAGAGATTGATGTCCATCCGACCAGAGAAGATGCAATTTGAAACCTCCACTGCATTATCTGCATAGCATATGATTCCACCGCTATTGGTAGCTGTCTCTCCACTCATCACGCCAGCATAAACACAACCGATGATTTTACTTCCTGCTGCGGTAGAAATACGAGCTATTCCACCAAAGAGTCCAGTTCCTCCTGTACTAGTAATGTTCACGTCACAATAGATATTTCTCAGCGTACCTCCAGCCAATGAGCATACAAGCCCTGCATTCGTGGTGTTTAACGTGGTGATGCTACCGCTTACGCGAAGATTCTTTATCGTACCACTCATCGTCTGGAACAAACCCCAGTTGTCACCCATGTCTTTTGCATTGTAAGTGAGCGTATTAAACTGACCATCAAATGTACCTGAATAGTTTTTCAAATAACTCTCTGTCCCTATAACATCCAAGTTGACGTCTTGAGTTAATACGGCATTCAAATTTTTTGTACCTGAATTTACTACTGTAGCAAAATTCTGAAAATCTTCTGGAGACGAAATCTGTACCACATCATTTTCGATGACTAGCTTCTCCAACGTGCTCTCCTGAGCCTTTGTTGATAAACAAATAGCAGCCCCAAGGGTCAATGCTAAACATAAATGTTTTCTCATTTTCATTTGAATTAAGGATTTATTTTTTTGCAAAACTAACGGATTTTGCAATCCACTACAACATTTAATACATAAAAAAAATGCACGACTTGATTAATTCATGAAAAATTCATGTAAACTCTGTAGAGAAAGAGAAAAATGAAAAGAAAAAAGATACTGTGCACGAGATATAAGATATTCTTCTATACATTTGCACACAACAAGCATCATACATGAATGTTTCATGAATTATATGACATATACTAACGTTTTCTCATGAATTTAGACTCTTTTTCCAATTTATGAATTAAATTTGCAGCATGTTTCGAACAAGAAAAACTCCATTTCACATTTTTTTCATCTTGCTGATGATTGTATTGGCTTGTTGCAAAAACAATCATCCAAGTACTTACAAAGGAACTATCTCTGACCCATACAGGGATATACACCAATATATGTGTAAGAATCTAATCAGTGAAGGGATTCATTATGTTGACTCAATGCAATCATGTCCAGACAAGTTCATATTGCGAGCCTACATGCTTCTTTATTCATCAGACTCCGCATATATATGTTCCGTACTTGATTCCGCCTGGTTAGGCAAAGTTCACAGCGAAGACCATCCTATGCTGCGCTACAAACGTTGCATGACTTCCGCTTTAATACTCTCTTCCGATAATGTGAATGATTATAGCCGTGCATTGCATTATGCCAAAATGGCTGTTAACATCTATGAAAGAGACAGCACCATAGGGAATTTCTGTGATAATTGCAATTTGCTTGGATTGATTTATTTTCACACTGGTCGGATTGTGGAAAGTATAAAATCATACCGTGCATGTTTAGAACATGTTACGAGCAAAGATAAAACAGCTGAAGTTCAAGCCCATCTTGGTTTAGCATATATCTTCCACAAATGGGCAAGAAAGAAAATAGAATTGGAATATGCATGCAAAGCAATTGACATAGCTTCTGAGGTGGACGAATTGGATGTTTATACTTCATGCAATGCCTCTCGAATAGCAGGAATTGCTTTTGAAGACAACAATGAACTTGATTCTGCCCTATATTACTATAGACAGGCTTTCCAAATTGCTGTCATGGCTGGCATGACACATTATGCAGAAAAACTGAAGGATAACATTCTTTCCTTACAAGATTCACATCAGGAAGATCCAGCACATGAGAATCTAATCCGTTCCATGGAATCCAATATGGAACTGCGCAATATGATTAATACGCAAGTAATGGAACTTAAGGCGACAAATGAGAATCTGAGATCAGATCTTTTTCATGAGTCAGTTCGCAGTAAAAATCTGTTGTATGTGTGCTTCTTCTTGGGAATCTCCATACTTGGTGTGATTATATATTTGGAACGCTATCATCGACATAACAAAGACATAACTTTAAGATCTGAGTCCCGTATCAGAGAAATTGAGATGGCTCTTGAGACACAAACCATCAACGCTTGGTTAGCTGAAAAGGATACAGACCGCTTTATGCAGCATTTCCGCGCTAAATATCCTTTCTTTATCCCCTGTTTGCAACAAAGAAATGACAGCATTACAAAAAACGACCTAGTACTATGTGCTCTCATCGCACTTGGAGAAAGCAACTCTAGAATTCAAGACATTCGACACATTTCAAAGGAAAGTCTTTGGGCTGCACGCTATCGGATACGTGCAAAACTTAATCTCATGCACGAGGAGAAACTGGAAGATTTCTTGAGGAATTTGCTTGCAAAAAACACACACAACATGACAACTGACAAACAATGAATCCCATTCCATATACAAAAAAATACAATCTTTCCTTAAACGATTTTGAAGAATAAGGTCTCTCCTTTTTCTTAAATCCTCTTATACTAATCCTAAAAGTCTCATACCCCACGAATGGTTAGATTGAACCGCACATGCAGTTGTTAAGATTGCAACGTGATGCGATAGGAAAGACAACACGTTGAAAAGGCAAAGACAACACGTTGAAAAGGCGAAGACAATACGTTGAAATTGCAAAGACAACACGTTGAAACGGCGAAGGCAACACGTTGTGTTTTGGAAGGGAACGAGAGACAAAAAAAGTTGAGCGGAATCGCATTGTTCCACTCAACTCTTTGTCAGATATCATTCTTTGTGAAGACTTACTCCAAGCGAAGCTCTTTGATCAGATTCTTGGCACCTCCCCACTTGTCGATAAGGTAGAGGACGAAACGGATATCCACACCAATGCAACGCTGAAGGCTGCTGTCGAAACTGATGTCGCCACTCATGGCTTCCCAGTTTCCATCGAAAGCCAAGCCTATGAGACGGCCTTTGCCGTCGAACATGGGACTGCCAGAGTTGCCACCCGTAATGTCGTTGTTGCTGATGAAGCAGAGGTGCATGTCGCCCGTGCTCTTGTCGGCATAACGCCCAAAATCGCCTTTCTGCATCAGGGACATGATGTCGTCCTCGAGCTTGTAATCCTCTATCTCTCCTTGCTTGGCAGCTTTCTCGAGCAGGCTTTGCGAATTGGTGTAATAATCGTAATGCGTGCCTTGGGAGGTATAATCCTGAATGAAGCCATAACTCAAGCGCATGCTGAAGTTGGCATCGCTGTAGTGAGGCGCTTCCTGATCCATTTCCAGGAGAGCCTGAGTCAGCATGTGCTCATTATAGTTGATGATGCTGGAGTTCTCGCTCTGCCCTCCTGTGATTTCCATGAACTTGTCAGGAATTCCTTGGGCATATACGAGAGCCATATCCTTCTCGCGCAGAGTGCTGTCGGCCAACACTTTATCAACGCAGGAGATGTCTGTGCAGACGGTCTTGCTGAACAGATCCTTGACATACGCCTCGCAGTTGCCTGCATAGAGGCTGTCGATGAGCTGATAGCATGCGGGCCAATACTTCCTGTCCTTGACCTGCTCACGATAGTTCTGCAGCAAGGCAGCCATTGTAGCCTCATCCAGTTTCGCATCATAATCCTTGAAGAAATTGGCCAGACGCTCCTTGGTGGCCTTCTGCTGCTCCTCTCCTATGTCCTGCGGCATTCTATTGATCTCAGAAGCCACGCGATAAATCTCTATTCCACGCATAAACGTCTCGCTGTAGAAGCCTTGAGCATAGACGGCATCGTGGCGCTCTTTGTATGCCTTCTCGAGACTGGCAAACATCTCGCCAAAACGGTTCTCCAGGTCTTTCCTGCCATGATACCAGGCGGCTATCTGCTGCTCCAACTTCTGCTTCTCACCAATGACATCAAGGTCAGCGATGGCTTTGTTCATTCCGATGGAATTCTTCCAATAGTTGCTGCTGCTTGCCCATTTGCTGGCATACTTGATGCCGACTGCACGATCGGCATCCATGAACTTCTTCCAAACATCCTGTTTCTTCCCACGAACCTGAATGGTGGACACATTGCGGGCACCCACACGCTCCTGGATTCCCCACGAACTGAGATAACGGCTCGTACTCCCTGGATAGCCGATGGTCATGCAGAAATCACCAGGCTTATAGCCGTCGATGCTAACCTTGGCATAGCGCTTGGGATGGTAAGGCACATTATCCTGGCTGTAGTCAGCAGGCTCACCATCCTTGCCGGCATAAATGCGGAAGACACTGAAGTCACATGTCTGGCGAGGCCACATCCAGTTGTCTGTATCGCCTCCAAACTTTCCCAAGGTCTCTGTTGCCGTAAACACCAAACGGATGTCGCGGTATACCTTATATATACTTACGTAATAGGCATTGCCTCCGTAATAGCTCTTCACCTGGCAGTTCAACTTGGGGTTGGCGCGTGTGTACTCTCGCTCCACGGCTTGGCATATGCTGTCAGCATAGCGTCGATTCAATTCGCGAGCCTCACGATTGGGATGAGCATGATAGACGCTGTCCAAAGCTCTCATCACACGACTGGTGCAGTCCTCCGTCCTCTGGAGAAAGCGCACGAAAAGTCCCTCTGCAGGACGTTCCTCACTACGCTTTCGAGCAACGAAGCCGTTGGTCAGGATGTCATCCTCAGGAGTTGACAATTTCTGGATGGCGCCATATCCACAATGGTGATTCGTAAAGACCAGTCCGTCAGGACTAACCACCACACCTGAGCAGAAGTCCCCAAAATCCACTACGGCATCCTTGAGGCTCATTCCATCAGGATTATACAATTCACTGGGTGTCAGCTCCAACCCTAAGCCTTGCATCGCGTCGGCTGTCTTCTGGTCAATCCTGTTGAGCATCCACATTCCCTCATCGCACCATACGCTCAAGGGCATCAGGCTTACTAAAGCCCACAAGAGAATCTTCTTCATATCCTTTCCTGTTCTTTTCATTTCTTCTTTGGGAAACGTCTTGCCCATCCTTCCTCGCTGAAGTCTGGCTCCTCGCCTCTCAAACCTTTCTTCGATGATTTCACTTTCTTGTCGTCAGGATGGAGGAATTTCATCCAGTCTTCCTTGGAATACTTTTTGCCTCGTGGAGCTGTATAGCCACGCTCCTCACGCGAAGGCTTGTTCTTCTTTATCACATCCTTTTTCTCTCTGGGCTCCTTGGCGTCTCTTGCATTCCTGGAAGTGCGGGCATCTTTGGCAGACCAAGGTTTCTTTGCATCCCCGCCACCCTTGCGACGTTCTCTCCTGGACGCCTCTCCACCTTGAGAAGATGAAGGTCTTGCTGGGCCACTGTCGCTCACTTCCATCACCACGCTCCTGCCCTTCACATTCACACCATGCTTCATGGCCTTCACCACACGATCAGCATCCGCTTCTACCACTTCCACGAAAGAGAAGTTCTTCATCAAATCTATGCGTCCGATCTCCACCTTGTTGCCCTTCACATTGTTGTTGATCAAACCAATAATTTCACGAGCAAACATGCCGTCCATCTTTCCTACATTCAGGAACAGGCGTACATATCCTTCTTCTGCCTGATGGTCACCCTTCTTACGACGTCCCTCTTTCTTGCCACCTTCCGATCCACTAGAGACTTCGTCTATCTCTGGTGCGCTGGCATAGTAGCGCAGGAACCTCCCAAACTCGCGACTCAACACACGTTTGATCAGATCTTCCTTGTCCAGCCATACCCAACGCTTGCGCACTTCCTCCATGAAAGGAGCTATCTCGCTCTCGTCCACCTCCACACGCTCGATGTCGTCTATCACGTGATAAAGCTGCTTGGCACAGATTTCTTTGGGTTCTGGCATCGTGCCTTTCTCGAACTGCTTCTGAATGGTCTTCTCCACTTGACGGATCTTGCCTTTCTCGCGTGTATGGATAATGCAAATACTCGTTCCTTTCTTTCCAGCACGACCTGTTCGACCACTACGATGGGTGTAGTTCTCCACATCGTCAGGCATCCCATAATTGATAACATGAGTCAAGTCATCCACATCCAAACCACGAGCAGCCACATCGGTAGCCACCAATAGTTGAGTTCTGTGCTGACGAAACTTCTGCATCGTCAAGTCACGCTGCTGCTGGCTCAAGTCACCATGCAGGGCATCTGCATTGTACCCGTCGCGAATCAGATTGTCTGCCACCTCCTGTGTCTCCACTTTCGTGCGACAGAAAATGATGGCATAGATGCGTGGGTAGAAATCCACCAGACGCTTCAACGCCAGGTACTTATCCTTGGCATGAACCAGATAATAGATATGGTTCACGTGCTCAGCACCTTCGTTGCGGCTTCCCACCTGTATTTGTTCAGCATCGTGGAGGTAATTCTGAGCAATACGCTCAATCTCCTTACTCATCGTCGCACTAAAGAGCAACGTGTTGTGCTCCTGAGGCACACCCTCCAACACAGCATCAATGTCCTCTTGGAATCCCATTGACAACATCTCATCAGCCTCATCCA
>JAEEGL016357623.1_pt1 | contig 12911 bp, 10 predicted proteins | sample 9134231 | NCBI WGS metagenome assembly JAEEGL01 (sample SAMN16246548, study PRJNA631951) | gut metagenome | biome: gut microbiome; feature: rumen; material: fiber-attached | host: Bos | place: Iran: Karaj | collected 2018-10 | reverse complement strand
TCCCTGATCGATCGCTTTGCTTAAAATAGCAGTTACGACTTCGGTCATGACACGTTCCTGCGCCATCGACATGGATAATGCAGCTATATCCATACTGTCTCACACTCCTTTCCCATTCTGTAATAGTAGTATCGGATTTTTTGACGGAATTCTTTAGCCGGTTTGTGTTCACGGAGTGTGATACAGGGAAAACCGGTACCTGTCAAAATCAAAGGTGCCGTCATATACAGGCTCCCGCATATCCCCGTTTGCATCGCGAAGTTCCGGAAGAGACGCGGCTTCATCCACCGCGATCCAAAGCCGGCTGATCGTGTTGTCGTTGAGGGCACCAAGACCGTGGTCTGTTGTATCGTACGGATGCAGCGCAGGTGCGTAAAAAGGAAGACACCAGTACAACGCCTCAGAGTCGGCGCAGGTGATCAGTCCGTCCCCGCTGCTTACGTGTGAATCCAGATATGCGATCATATCCGAAGGATCCTGCCCGTATTCCAGTTTCCATTCCGCATGGAAGGTGGCGGCAAAGATGAGCAGGATGAAAACGACCGCCAGTGCCCTGACGGGAATCCGGATGCCTTTGACCGATGCTTCCGGGAGCGAGGAGATCTCGATAGAGAAAAACAGCCAGATCAGTCCGCAGGAAAAGAACAGATACCGGTCCACGAAAATGTTGGCGGTCATGATCTTTGAAAGAACGGTTCCAAAAAGCAGGATCAGATAATACGGGATGACACAGAGCAGGGCGTACATGTGGCGGGCGCTTTCCGTATCGGGAATATCTCCGGCATCAGACACGTCCGGAACGCTGTTCTGTTTTCCCTTCCGTACAAAGAGAACGATACGGCGCACAAACAGACAGATCACGGACAGCAGCAGAAGAAGCGAGAGTACGGTGATCCCGGTGGTATAGGGATAAAGCATGTACTGCACAAACAGGCGCGGTGTGATCTCCGGCATGGAAAAATAGCCGCTGACGCGTTTTAATTGCTTCAGCGTGATCAGAAGACACGGCAGATAAAGGATCAGGGTAGCCAGAAGACAAAGAAACCATCTTCGGATATTTTGCCGTTGTTTTGTGATATAATATAAAAGCAGGAAGAAATAGATCACGCCGACACAGACAAAAGCGAAGTGATGCGAGTAGCCTGCAAGAACACTGAAGAGCGTAAACAGGATCCAGTTTTTCCTGTTGCTGTCGAGGAGAACTTCGAAGGCGTAAATGCCGCTGGCCGTCGAAAAAAAGAACCCGATGGAATACATACGGATCTCGACGCCGTAATAGAGCATCAACGGCATAGCCGTCAGGGAAAGCATAAACAGACAGCCGGCAAACAGACCATGCCTGCGTCTGACTACGGTCGCGCCGAGAAACAGGGTTGCGATCATGGGAATGACAGAGGTGATCTTCATCACGGGAACGGAATATCCGAACAGATCTGTCATCAGCTTCAGAAGGATGTTATAAAGAGGCGGAAGCGTATCTTTCATGGACCTGCTGATCACGCCCGCCATGTCGGTACGGATCAGCGTTGCGGTGAACGCCTCGTCCATCCACACGTTTTGATTAAAAATCAAGGACACGTAACATACCGAACAGAGTATGAGCAGTGTCCAAGGAATGAATGCCTGTATTTTTGCCTGTTTCATGGTCAAGATTTTACCATAGTTGACAGTGAAATTCAATCTTGATATACTTTCTAAATCTTTGGATTCCGGAGCTTTTTTATGAAGGAAATGCATGTTTTTGGAATGGAATTGAAGGATTATTCCGTAAAGGAAGCCATGCGGATGGTAGATACTTTTTTGCAGGATGCAAAGGTAAATATCATCAGTTTTCTGTCCCCGGAAATCCTGATGGAAGCCGGAGAAGACGAAGAAATGCGCAGCCGCCTTTCCTCCATCGATCTGACGGTACCGGTCTCCACGGAGATTTTGAAAGCGGCCGGGATCGGCGGAAGAAGCAGACTTGCCGAAGTCGAAGAAGGCAGGTTTTACAAGGAACTGATCAAAAAACTTTCGAATGAAAAACGCACGGCGTTTATCCTTACCGAAAAAGAAGAAACGGTTGAACCGTTCGTGGCATATCTGTCGGAAGCAGCTCCGGGACTTAAGATCGTAGGCCATTACGCGTTTGAAAATCTGACCGGCGATCCGGAGATCATAGTGAATGAGATCAATTCGACTTTTCCGGATATCGTATTATCAAGGCTGTCTTCTCCGAAACAGGAACAGTTTGCCTGCGAACAGAACGCAAAACTCAACGCAAGACTGTGGATCGCACTTCGGGAAGATTTTGTGACGCGGTACAGGAAGAACCCTTCGGGGTTTGAAAAGTGGAGACAGGCGATCAGAACAAAGCTGTTCCGGCGCAGGGTACTGCGATTTACAAATGAACAGGAAGATACGGGAGAGAATTCGTGAACTTTTAGTGAAAATGTCCAATTCTCTCTTTTTTTTTTGGCTAAAATGTATTAAACTGATTGTAATATAGGTGTCTTATGACATCAATATCTGTATTGGGGTGAAAACATGATATCAAATCAAATCTTGCAGACCACGATCGAGGGTCTGAAAGGGATTACCCGTATCGAATTATCTGTGATCGATCCGGAAGGAAAAGTGCTTGCGTCCACATTAAAGGATCCGGCTGATTTTGAGGATGCCGTGTCGAATTTTACCGGCTCGCCTGCCGATTCACAGGAGATGCAGGGATATCAGTTTTTTAAGGTTTATGACGAACTTCAGCTGGAATATATCCTGGTTGCGCAGGGCAGTTCCGAGGATTCGTTCATGGTCGGCAAGATTGCGGCCTTCCAGATCCAGAATCTTCTGATCGCCTACAAGGAACGTTTTGATAAAGATAATTTTATCAAGAATCTTCTGCTGGATAACCTGCTTCTGGTAGATATCTATAACCGTTCCCAGAAACTGCACATTGAAACGGATGTAAGACGTGTTGTGATCCTTGCCGAGACAGTCAATGACAAGGAAGTCAATGCGCTCGACGGCGTGCGGAATCTGTTTGCACAGAGGACAAAAGATTTCATCACGGCAGTGGATGAAAAGAATATCATCGTGGTCCGCGAACTGGCCGAAGGCGAGGGGTATGAAGAAGTCGAAAAGAGCGCGGAAGCGATCCTTTCCCTCTTTAAGGAAAGATCCCTTGACGTGCATGTTTCCTACGGAACCATTGTCGGTGAGATCCGGGAAGTAAGCCGTTCCTACAAAGAAGCCAAGATGGCGCTCGACGTCGGCAGGATCTTCTTCGACGAACGGGATGTGATCGCGTACAGCGAACTGGGGATCGGGCGTCTGATCTACCAGCTGCCGATCCCGCTCTGCAAGATGTTCATCAAAGAGATCTTCGACGGAAAGTCGCCGGATGATTTTGACGAGGAGACATTGACGACGATCAATAAATTCTTCGAAAACAGCCTGAATGTTTCCGAGACCAGCAGACAGCTGTATATCCACCGGAATACGCTGGTATACAGGCTGGACAAGTTACAGAAAACCACCAATCTCGACCTTCGGGTCTTTGAGGATGCGATCACGTTCAAGATCGCGCTGATGGTTGTAAAATATATGAAATATATGGAGAGCACAGAGTACTGAATCAATTAAGGGGATGTAAATTATGGACATGATCACGCTGGAAAATGTAAGCAAGTCGTATCAGAACGGCGTCACGGCGCTGAGTGATGTGACGCTTCATATCCAAAAAGGGGAATTTGTTTTTATTGTAGGTGATTCGGGATCCGGGAAATCAACATTGATCAAACTGCTGCTTCGGGAATTAACGCCCACGAGCGGCAGGGTGATCGTCAACAATTATGACCTTTCCAAACTTCGCAGACGCAAGATCGCCAAATTCCGGCGCAATATCGGGGTCGTATTCCAGGACTTCCGCCTGTTAAAGGACCGCAACGTTTATGAAAACGTGGCATTTGCGCAACGCGTGATCGAAGTCCCGACCAGACAGATCCGCAAGAATGTTCCGTCGATGCTTTCGCTTGTCGGCCTTGCAAGCAAATACAAGGCGAAGCCCAAACAGCTTGCGGGCGGCGAACAGCAGAGGGTTGCGCTGGCCAGAGCGCTTGTTAACAATCCGCCGATCCTTTTGGCCGATGAGCCGACAGGTAATCTCGATCCCAGAAATTCCTGGGAGATCATGAAGCTTCTGGAAGAGATCAACAAAAGGGGAACAACGGTGCTGGTCGTTACGCACAACCGCGAGATCGTCAATGCCATGCGCAAACGCGTGATCACGGTCAAAAAGGGTGTGATCATCAGTGATGAAGAAAAGGGTGAGTATATAGATGAGGATTAGTACATTAATATTTACATTTAAACAGGGTGTTAAGAACATCTTCCGGAACAAAGTGTTTTCTCTGGCATCGTTGGCCACGATCGCAGCCTGCACGTTCCTGTTCGGCATCTTTTATGCTCTGGTCGTCAATGTGCAGTACAGCGTAAAGGAAGCGCAGTCCGGTGTGGCAGTCACGGTTTTCTTTGACGAAGGGATCAGTGATGAACGGATCCAGGAGATCGGAAATCTGGTCAGGGCCAGATCGGAAGTGGCCGATGTGAAATATGTCTCCGCAGAGGAAGCGTGGGATTCTTTCAAAGTCGATTATCTTGGCGAATATGCCGACGGATATGAGGGTGACAACCCGCTCGAAGGTTCCGACAACTATGAGATCTATCTGAATGACGTTTCCAAACAGTCCTCTCTGGTCGCGTTTCTTGAGTCCACGGAAGGTGTCAGGGAAGTGAACCGTTCGGACGCAACAGCAGATATCCTGACCAATATCAATACGCTGATCAGTTATATTTCTCTGGTGATCATCGGCATCCTTTTGGCCGTATCCCTGTTCCTGATCAGCAATACGGTTGCCATGGGTATTGCGGTGCGTAAAGAAGAGATCGCGATCATGAAACTGATCGGCGCAAAGGACTTTGTGGTACGTTCGCCGTTCGTGATCGAAGGAATACTGATCGGTCTGATCGGTGCTGCAGTTCCGCTGGTTGCCATCTATTATCTGTATGTCAATGTGATCATTGTTGCCGGGCAGAAATTCAGCGCATTATCGGACATTCTGAAATTCATGCCGGTGGAGGAACTGTTCAGGAAACTGATCCCCGTAGCGCTGGTACTGGGTGTCGGGATCGGATTTTTGGGAAGCGTCTTTACCGTAAGAAAACATTTAAAAGTATAATGCAGGAACCGGTCAGCTGGGGAGTCGGCCGGTACGGAGCTTTGCGAAGGGGTCAGATATGAAGCTGCGAAAAGGGTTTGTTAAAGGAATAAGTTTACTTATGGTCATCTGCATGCAGTGCGTGCAGATGCCTGTTTTTGCATCCTCGCTTACGAATGATTTTATCAAGGAAAGCGAAGAGAGCAAGAAGGAAGCGGAAAAAAGCAAAGCTTCGCTGAAGTCCGGTCTTACGGATGTGAAAGGGATCCTCAAGAACCTGGAATCTGCCAAAGGGGATCTGGAAGTCTATATTTCCGAGCTGGATGGTGAACTCACGGACATCAATGCGAAGATCGATGACCTGACACAGAAGATCGCCGATCAGGAAATCGCCGTGGCTGCTGCTACAACTGCGCTGGAAGAAGCACAGAAAAGGGCGGACGATCAATATGCCGCCATGAAGATGCGTGTGAAATTCATGTACGAGCGCGGCACGGATTCTTATCTGACCATGCTCCTTTCCGCGGAATCCTTTGTGGATTTTTTAAACCGTGCGGAATTCATCAACAGGCTTTCGGCTTATGACCGGAAGATGCTCGATGACTATATCGCGACCAGAAATCAGGTTGCGGCGATCAAGGCTGATCTTGAGGAAGAAGAACGCCAGCTGAATGAAGCGAAAGCGGCGCTTGATAATGAACAGCAGGCCATGGAAACGCTGATCGCGTCCAAGCAGGAGGAAATCGGCGTTTTCGAGTCGGATATCCAGAACAAAGAAGCGGCGATCGCGGAATACGAAGCCATGATCGCTGAACAGGATCAGATCATCAAAGATCTGGAGGCGGCGATCCTTGCAGAGAAGAAACGTCTTCTTGAGGAAAACCGCAAAGCGATCGTTTATGACGGCGGAGAATTCAAATGGCCGGCACCGAGTTATACCAGGATCTCTGATGACTACGGATGGAGAACGCACCCGATCCTCGGGATACAGCAGTTCCATAACGGCGTGGATATGGCTGCGCCAAGCGGTTCTCCGATCTTAGCCGCTTATGACGGGGAAGTGGTAAAAGCATCCTATTCCCCGACGATGGGCAACTATATCATGATCGACCATGGCGACGGCCTGTATACCATCTATATGCATGCAAGCGCGCTACTTGTATCGGAAGGCCAGATGGTTGCAAGGGGTGAACAGATCGCGAAGGTCGGATCGACGGGAAGAAGCACGGGACCGCATTTGCACTTTACCGTAAGAAGGGACGGCAATTACGTCAGCCCATGGAATTACCTTGGGTAAATGACGCAGCGGTCCATAGAAGATAACGAAAAGAGGTTGTGAAAAATGGACCAGTCAGAATTACGCAGGGCCCGCAGAACGGGCAGATGGCAGGGGGCATTGATCATGGCGATAATCGCTGTTTTCATTGCCTTGATTTTTATTGTGGCCAGAGTGATCGTGAAGATCAACAACGGAACGATCTTTTCCCTGCTGAATGTCGGAAGCGACGCCGAACCCGTGATCACGGAAGAGGTTCGGGAAAAAGCCGAGACTCTGAAGGCCGTGATCGATACGTATTATTACGAAGACGTTGATGAAGAGGCGCTGCAAAACGGGATCTACAAAGGTCTTATGGAAGGCATCGGCGATCCGTATTCCGTATATTACACAAAAGAAGAATATGAAGAGATGATGGAAAGCTCGGAAGGCATCTATTACGGTATCGGTGCTTACCTGCAGCAGGACAGCGAAACGATGCAGATCAAGGTCGTTCGTCCGATCCCGAACTCCCCGGCCGAGGAAGTCGGTCTTCTGGCGGAAGATATCATCGTGGAAGTCAACGGGGAAGATATCACATCCCAGGATATCAATCTGGTTGTCAGCAAGATCCGCGGCGAAGCGGGCACAAAAGTCAATGTCGGCGTTGTGCGCGCAGGCGAGAGCGGTATTCTGTATTTTGATATCACGAGAGCAAAGGTCGAAGACATCACCGTAGAATATGAGATGCTCGAGGATCAGATCGGATACATTTATCTGAGCGAATTTGATGATGTGACGACCAAACAGTTCATCGAAGCCATGGAAGATCTGAAATCCCAGGGCATGAAATCACTTTTGCTGGATTTAAGAGATAATCCGGGCGGCAATCTGGATGTGGCGGTGGATATTGCGGATTACATTCTCCCGGAAGGCCTGGTGGTCTATATGGAAGATAAGAACGGTGAACGGGACGAATACAAATCCGATGCTTCACATCACTGGGATAAGCCGATCGCCATTCTGGTGAACGGAAACAGTGCAAGCGCAGCGGAGATTTTATGCGGTGCCCTAAGGGATTATGACCGGGCAACGCTTGTCGGCAATAAAACTTACGGCAAGGGCATCGTACAGCAGATCCTGCCGCTTGGCGATGGGAGCGGCGTAAAAGTCACGATCGCCAGATACTATACGCCGAACGGCACCTGCATCCACGGCGACGGTTTCGAACCGGATGTGGGGGTTGATTTTGACGCGGACAAGTATTTGAACGAAGATACGGATACGCAGCTTGAAAAAGCGATCGAGATCCTGAAAAAGGAACAGTAATGATCGGATCGGATAAAGTGCAAAAGATCCTGTATGGCGGAGATTATAACCCGGAACAGTGGCCGGAGGACATTTGGAAAGAGGATATGCGTCTTTTCAAACTGGCCGGTGTGGATACGGTCACGCTGAATGTTTTCAGTTGGGCCGCCCTGCAGCCGGAGGAGGACCGGTATGATTTTGACCGCCTTGACAGGATCATGGAACTTGTTCATGAAAACGGCCTGAAGGTCTGTATGGGCACATCCACTGCTGCGCATCCCGCCTGGATGGCGCGTAAATACCCGGATATCCTTCGCACGGATGAAAACGGGATCAGGCGGCAGTTTGGCGCAAGGCACAATTCCTGCCCCAATTCTCCAACCTATCGGAAATATTCCGTCAGACTCGCGGAAGCAATAGCGAAACAGTATGCCGGCTATGAGAACATCGTAGCCTGGCATGTATCCAATGAATACGGCGGGACCTGTTACTGTGAGAACTGTGCAGCTGCGTTCAGAACGTGGCTGAAGCAGCGTTACGGATCGATCGAAGAAGTAAACCGTGTATGGAACACGGCTTTCTGGGGACATACATTTTACGATTTTGAAGAGATCGTGCCTCCGGACTTGCGCTCGGAAGAATTCGTTTATGATTTTGACGGGAGCATCCGGACGAATTTCCAGGGGATCTCTCTGGATTATCTGCGCTTCCAATCCGACAGCCTGCTGGAATGCTTCTGCCTGGAAAGGGATGTGCTCAAAAAAGTCACACCTCACATCCCTGTTACGACCAACTTCATGGGCTGGTACAAGACGCTTGACTATCATAAATGGGCAAAGGAAACGGACTTCGTGTCCTGGGATAATTATCCGGAATGGGACAGTTCTCCGGCGCTTCCTGCCGCTTTTCACGACATGTGCCGCGGGATGAAGGACGGGATGCCGTTTGCGCTCATGGAACAGTCGCCAAGCGTCAGCAACTGGCATCCGTATTGCAGGCTGAAACGGCCGGGCGTGATGCGTTTGTGGAGTTATCAGGCAATTGCGCATGGCGCCGATACGGTACTGTTTTTCCAGATGCGCCGCTCGCAGGGTGCCTGTGAGAAATATCACAGTGCGCTGATCGATCACGTCGGAAACGAACATACCAGAGTGTTTGGGGAAATGAGCGAACTCGGTGCCGAATTGCAAAAACTCGGCGATCTGACACTGGGCAGCAGGACGCATTCCAAAGTGGCGATCGTTTTTGACTGGGACAACTGGTGGGCGCTGGAAATGTCTGCCGGACCTTCGGTTCTCATCCGTTATCTGAAGGAAATACAGGCATATTATCAGGCACTGTTCCGTCAGAATATCTCCGTGGATTTTGTACGTACGGATTCGGATATTGCATCCTACAGTCTGGTCATTGCGCCGCTTCTTTACATGAATAAGGAGGGGTATGACGAGCGGATCCGCCACTATGTGCAAAACGGCGGCTGTTATCTGACTACATATTTCAGCGGCTACACGGATGAAAACGACCGCGTGATCCCCGGCGGGTATCCCGGCAAACAGAAGGATATCCTGGGAATTTGGGTGGAAGAATCCGATGCCCTGCCTCCTGATGAAGAAAACCGTTTTATTTACAAAGGGACCGCCTATCCTGCGCAGGTCCTTTGCGACATCATTCATCTGCAGGGCGCAAAGGAAATTTCCACTTATGAGAACGATTTTTATGCCGGAACACCGGTGCTGACAAGAAACGACTTCGGAGACGGCACGGTCTATTATGTGGGAACGCATTCGAATGACGAATTCTATGCGACGTTCCTGAGGGATCTTTGTGAGAGCCTGTATATTGAACCGGTACTGAATGCGCCGCTTGATGTGGAAGTCTGCTCCCGCGAAAATGAAAAGGAGCGGTTTCTTTTCATTCTGAATCACAAGGATACGGAAACCGAAGTCCGGCTTAAGAAAAGCGGAAGCGATCTTTTGACGGACACAGATTATAAGGCGGGAGATCTGATCCGGCTGCAGCCTAAAGGGGTGGCCATCATCCGGCAGCAGGAGAGGTAATACCGGATCATTCTGAAAGGAACCGACATGGCGAAAGTTCTTGTGGGTATGTCAGGCGGCGTTGACAGCGCGGTCGCAGCATACCTTTTAAAAAAAGAAGGATATGAGGTGATCGGTGTCACACTCCGGTCCTGGGTTGCATCCGACGGCGACGAGGGAAGATGCTGTGAGATCGATGATGCCAAAAGGGTAGCGGATCACCTCGGGATCAGATACCATGTGCAAAACTGCCTTTCGGAGTTTGAAAAATACGTGACGAAGCCGTTTGTTTCCGATTATATCCACGGTCTTACGCCCAATCCCTGTATCGAGTGCAACCGGCATGTAAAGTGGGAGAGGATGTTGTATCTTCTGCATGTTTTCGGCGCGGATCATATTGCGACCGGGCATTATGCGTCCGTTGTGAAACTGGAAAACGGAAGATACACCGTAAAGAAAGCAGTTCATGCCAAAAAAGACCAGACGTATATGCTGTACAAGCTTTCACAGGAAATGCTTGCAAAAACGCTGATGCCGCTTGGCACATACACCAAGGACGAAGTCAGGCAGATCGCAAAGGAGAGCGGGATCCCCGTTGCAGATAAGGCGGATTCCCAGGAGATCTGTTTTGTTCCGGATGGAAACTATGCAGGCTATATTCAGGAAAATGCAGTGGAAGACATTCCGGGAGAGGGCAATTTCGTTGACGAAGAGGGAAACATCCTCGGACGTCATCAGGGGATCATCCATTATACCGTGGGGCAGAGAAAGGGACTTGGCATTGCGCTCGGGTATCCGGCGTTTGTTACAAAGATCGATCCGATCAAAAATGAGGTCGTGATCGGAGAGGAACGCGCACTGCTTCAAAAGGAGATCTTCTGCAGGGACGATCATTTCCTTGCCATACCGGATATCGCGGAAAAAGAAGAGATCAGATGTCTCGTTAAGATCCGTTATCATCACGAGGCAAAACCGGCAGTGATCAGCAGAAGCGGCGACAATATCCGGGTGCTTTTTGACGAAGCGGTAAAGGCGGCGGCGCCCGGCCAGTCGGCTGTTTTTTATGATAACGAATATGTGATCGGCGGAGGGATCATTTTATGAAAAAGAATGCGTTTTATTTCTTTTGTATTGCGATCGTACTGATCGCTGCGGGAATTCTTGCATACCGCATGGGGAAACCGTTTGATAAAGAAACCGCGGGGTCCCCTGATCTGGAATACTGGACGGAGGGATCTCCTGTTGCGCAGTCGATCAAAGACTATGTCAGGGATGTTTGTGATGAGAACTCTCCGGCTTATGTTCCGGTAGAAGACAGGATCGCTACGTTTGACATGGATGGTACGTTTATCGGGGAATTGTATCCCACGTATTTCGATACCTGCATGTTTGTGTACAGAGTTCTGGAGGATGAGCGTTATGTGCCGGATGAGGAGATGAGAGCATTTGCGCAGTCGGTAAGGGATGCCATGAACGACGGCACGATCAGACAGGTGGACATGCTGGAACTGGCCAGACATTTTGCGGTATGCTACTCCGGCATGACGATGGAGGAAATGAAAGCTTATGTGAAGGAATTCAAAACACATGAGCCGGAGGGATTTGACAACCTGACCTATGAAACTTCGTTTTATAAGCCCATGATCTCGGTGATCAGATATCTTGCGGCGAATGATTTTACCGTATACGTGGTCAGCGGAACCGAACGAATGACAACCAGGGCGCTTGTGGAAGATGAACTCGGGGATGTCGTTCCGCCCAACCGGATCATCGGTTCTGATTTTACGATCCGTGCGACAGAGCAGGGAGACACGGCGGGCGTGGATTACACCTTAACAAAGGATGATAAGGTACTCATGGGAGATGAACTGATCGTCAAAAACCTGAAAATGAACAAGGTGTCGGCGATCACAAGAGAGATCGGAAAAGCTCCGGTCCTGGTATTCGGGAATACAACCGGTGATTTTGCCATGGCACAGCTTGCGCTGAACAACCCCAAATATGAAGGACGGGCGTATATGCTGCTGTGTGATGATACGGAAAGAGATTACGGAGACCTTGAACGGGCGGCCAAATTCAAGGGTCAATGTGATGAGGCAGGCTTTATCACGGTTTCCATGCATGATGAGTTCGATACGATCTACGGATATGATGTGAAACTGAATCCGGCCAAAAGACCGGGACCTTCCGAAACACAAGAGACAATGGATAACGTGATCGATATGCCGCAGAGTGAACCCGAGGAAGAGAAAAAGGTTTCATAACGCTCTACTTTCCGTAGGGACTTAGGTAAATAATACACGTAGCATTAAATTCAATACTCATGACCTTTAGGGGGCATGAGTATTTCTTTTATACTCCATACTCGTATCCAGTGGATATTGAGGAGAAGAATCAATTTTTTGTCAATTTTCCAGTAATAGGTTTTTGATTACTGGAGTCTGTAAGATTATCTATCTTGTCATAATCCATTAGTACATGAATTTATATTGTAGGCGTAGTCATTAGGCATAATGCCATAGGCGTTGCTGTTGATTCATAAGACGTTGATTATGTGTGATACCCGTAGGGGAAATGGGTATAGACGTGTACACACTACTTAAGAATATGTATAGATACAGATTTGAATAGAAAGGAGCATTCTGTAAATAAGGCGTAGGCATTGAGCAGGAGACATTAACAAATGATGTCATGACATTGTGTATGAGGCGTACTTATTAGGCGCCTGAAATATATACGTCTGGTATAAGCATGACTCGTACATCAAACAAGGTATAGGCGTTCCATAAAGTCAAATGACATCGAAATGGTGAACTGTATTTTTAATGTATGAAGTACAAACACTGTATTTTGAGAAACTCAGTATTGCTGAGGGTTTACAAGCAGAAAAGTACAAAAATACAAAAATACAGAGGATGTCTATTATCATTTCTCTACTTATATGTTGATGACGTATCACTAAACATCAATACTCATTGGTTTACCCCTGTAGTTTTTCAGATATGGCATAGGGTTTTGAAAAAAGGCGGCAGGTTTTTATGGAAAATTGACCTACTCATTGCCCTAAAATCCTTAAGTCTATGCACAGAGTCGTATGTGTACGGTAGATAGATGATT
>JAEEGL014224430.1_pt1 | contig 12911 bp, 2 predicted proteins | sample 9134231 | NCBI WGS metagenome assembly JAEEGL01 (sample SAMN16246548, study PRJNA631951) | gut metagenome | biome: gut microbiome; feature: rumen; material: fiber-attached | host: Bos | place: Iran: Karaj | collected 2018-10 | reverse complement strand
GGCCTTACAATTGTTACTTCACTTTGATATAATCTATACCAGTTTTGACTTGATGTATTTGGTGTTGTAGTACTCATACTGTTTAAACTATTTGACCAACCAATACTTGTTGTTCCACCTGGTGCTACCTCTCCTGTTAAGGTTGGTACTGTAAAGTCACTATTACCTAGTCCAGCAGCTGTTGCACTTGTACATCTTACATATTGTGTTGATACTGTTCCTTGAACACTTGTCGTTGTTCCATCCGTTTTATTTGAATAATAGAACGTTGGTATTACACTCTTTGTTCCTACTGCATATGCTGATGTTGCTGTACTTTTTGCTACTGCTGTAACATCAGCATAACTTCTATTATTCTTACTTACTGCATTAGCATATCCATAGAATGTATACCCACTTGGTACTGTTGAATTTGCTACATTACTTGTTCCTGTATTACTACTTGCTAGTACCACTGTATAATTTGTTCCTGTTCCATAGAACGCATTTCGATATGTATTTGTATTACTTGCTGCACTTGTACTACTTGGATAATATAATTTAACATCGTTTGTTCTATATACCTTATAATATGAATTTCCAGTCGTACATGTTGGACTGGCTGTGGCACTCATCGTGCTTGCACTTGTTGCCCATCCAATACTTGTTGTTCCATATGGTACTGTCTCTCCTGTTAAGCTCGTTGGTACTGTACAACTTCCATGGTTTTCTGTTGTTCCTGCTACACTTGTACTTGTACATCTTAAATATGTTGTCTTAGTTCCGTTTACTGTTACACTTGTCTTTGCTCCTGCATTACTATTTGAATAATAGAATGTTGCATTTTCAGAATCATCTTTACTTAATACTGCATATGCTGTTGTTGCATTACTTGCTTTTAATGCCTCCAAATTTGCATATGCTATTGTATTACTACTTGCTGCACTTGCAAATCCTAATAATGCATAACCGCTTACTCCATTTGTGTAACTTGCATTATCACTTGTTCCGGTACTCGTTGTTGATAATATTTTTGTATATTTTGTATCTGATCCATAGAACGCATTTCTATAGAAGATTGTATTTGTCGAATTACATGAACTTGTACTACTTGGTTTATATACCGTTACTGCAGTTCTATATACTTTATACCAACCTGTACTTACCGTACTTGGCGTTGCCGTACTCATATTACTTGCCCTTGTTGACCATCCTACGCTTACTGTTCCAGTTGGAGCTACCTCATCTGTCAACGTAGGAGCGGTTACTGTTCCTTCGCTTTTTACTTTAGTTAGTGCGGCTGTTGTAGTACTACAATAAACATATAATATTTGTTCTCCTGTTGCCTCAGCACTACCTTTTGTTCCATCTGTTGCAGTTGAAAAGTAGAATGTTATTGTTAAATTCTCAGTATGAGTTGATACTGCATAATACGTTGTTGTACTAGCATTTATAATATCACTAGAATTAATCGCTTTAATGTTAGTTCCTAGTGTATTATTCCTTGTTGCATTTAATCCTTCAAACGTTCCATACAAATTATTTAATGTTATACTTGTTGCTTGTGTCGTTCCTGTATTACTTGTTGCTGTTATAGTTTGATATTTTGTTGTTCCAACAGTTGGCGTTGTATTTATATATGAATTTCTATACAAAGCAGTTGATGTATTGGATACTGCTGTTGTACTTGTTGGATAATAGATTTTTATTGCTTTTCGATAAATTCGATAATAATTTTGATTTGCAGTTGTTACTGTAGTCGTTGCCATACTATTTATTCCCGATGCCCATCCTAATGCTGCTGTTCCCGTTGGTACTACTTCACCTGTTAAAGTAGGTGTGATTGTTGAATTACTAATTTCTGCAGCACTACTTGTACATCTTACATATTGATTAGAATTTACTTTTGTACTTCCCACAGTTCCATCAGCAGCGGTTGAAAAATAGAACGTTGCTTCAACTGATTTAGATAATATTACATAGGCATTAGTTGTCGTACTTGTTTTCAACTCAGCTACAGTATTATATGTAGCTGTATTACTACTAGCTTCAGTTGCAAATCCATAAAAATCATATCCGCTTACACTATTAGTAAAATTATAATTGTTGCTTGTTCCTGTGGCTGTTGTTGAAAGGACAGTTGTAGCCATTGCACTTGTACTAGATAACCACTGATTCCTGTATACTGCAGTAGTACTACTTCTTGCAGTTGTACTAGTTGGATAGTAGATTGTTAATTGACTACTATATAATGCATAATACGTTGCATTACTAGTCATAGTTATTTTTGTTGTTGTTTTTGATAATGCTGCTGTCATATTTCCAAGACTTGTACTTAATCCGTAATAAGCATTATTATACGTTCCTTTACTTCCAGTTACAGCACTTGGAATAGTAATTTCACAGTTTCCTGCAGCATTTGTAACAGAACATGTAACTTCTGATGATGTTACAGCACTTCCATTATAATAATAGAATGTTGCATTATATTTATTTCCACCAGCATTTGCATATAATGTCTGTCCAGTTGTTGTTAATTCATATGTTGATCCAGCTGCTACTCCACTTTCTGCTCCACTTGTACTAGCCCAACCTATTGCCGTGTATCCAGTATTTGCTGTTATGCTTGGTAATGTTACACTACATTTCTTTGTGCTAGTTGTTGCTTTACAACTTCCACTTGTTGCTCCTATTTCTGATACATTTGCTCCCTTACTATAGGTTACATTATACGTCGATACTGCATAGTAATCTTTTTGACATGTCGATGGCTTTATTACATTTGCACTATTATTTACTGCATACACTGTTGTAGTATTATTTGTCGTCGCTAATCCTGATAATGTTCCATATATTCCACTTATCGTTAAACTCGTTGCTTGTGTCATACTTGCTTCACTTGTTCCGGTTTTTGTTGTCATTGTTGTTGCATTTGTGAAATATTCATTTCGATATAGCATCGTTGCACTACTTGCTGTTTCATTTGCTCCTGATATATATGTAATATTTATTCCACTACTATAATATGCATAATATGTACTTCCTCCTGTACAACTTGTTGCATTCGTTATTGTACTGTTTGTACTTGATAATCCTTTATATGCACTATTATATGTTCCTACACTTCCTGATACTGTACTACTTACACTACATGTTGCTGTTCCATGACTTACTCCTATTGTTGTAGTTGTTTTTACATAATATGTACTACTTACACTACTATTTTTATCATTTGCTACTGTAAATCCTCCACAACTATTATTACTATTATATACTACCGTATATGCTTCTGCATTCTTTGTTACTGCATAATATGTACTTGTTGCTGAATTCGTTATTGTTGTATCAGTTATAGCTTTAATGTTTCCTGATGTTGTATTATTTATTGTTGCATTTATTCCTTCTAATGTTCCATATAAATTACTTAGCGTTATACTTGTTGCCGGCGTTACTGTTGTTGCACTAGTTGCTATTACTGCTGTCATCGTTGGAGTCGTTGCTGAATAATATTCATTTCTATATAACGCTGTTACTGTATTACTTACACTTGTTGCACTACTTGGATAATATATATTTATTGCACTTGAATAATATGCATAATATGTACTTCCTCCTGTAAATGATTGAATATTTGTTATTGTTGTACCACTACTTGATATTCCTTTATATGTACTATTATATTTTCCTTTACTACTTGTTACTTCACTTGGTACACTTGTTGTCGTTCCATGACTTACTCCTGTTGTTGTTGTAGTTTTTACATAATATGTACTATCTACTGAATTTGTCTTTGTAGCATCCGTAAATTCTCCTGCTGTATTATTACTATTATAATGGAATGTTACATTTTCACTATGACTTGTTAAGGCATTATATGTTACTGTACTTGCCTTTACTACGTCATCACTATTTATCGCTTTTATATTTCCTGCAGTTGTATTATTTCTTGTTGCATTTATTCCTATTAATGTTCCATATAAATTATTTAACGTTATACTTGTTGCTTGTGTCGTACTGTTATTTGCTGTTGCAGTTACTACACCCATTCCTGTTTTACTTGTAAAGAATTCATTTCGATATAATGCTGTTGCTGTGTTCGTTGCTGCGCTAGCACTTGTTGGATAATAAATTCTTATTGCACTTGAATAGTTAGTATAATATTCGGCATCTCCTGTTAACGTAATTGTTCCTGTTGTTCCCATATTACTTGTACTTGTTACCACACCACGATATGCACTATTATACTTTCCTTTACTACCAGTTACTACTGTTGGAACTGAAACAGTACAACTACTTCCACTTGTTACAGTACACTTTGCGGTTGTGGATGATATACTACTTGTTTCATTATTGTAATAATAGAATGTTGCAGTGTATTCATTTCCCTGCCATTTTGCATACATCGTTGCTTCAACATTCGTATCTGTCACACTAGTTCCTATTGCTGTATAATTTGCTCCAGCACTATATTCCGTTCCACTTACTCCACCATCAGCCCATTTACCAAATGCAAATCCTTCTTTAGTAAATGTGTTATTGGCTAATTGTATTGTGTTTGTACTTATATTATCGACATTTTTATATCCTGAATTATAATACTGCTTTAATGTTGTTGGACTCATTGTTCCACTTCCACCATTTTTATCATAATTTACAGTTAATGTTCTTTCATATACAGATCGATAATATCCACTATTGTTGATTGCTGGTTTTACTGTCGTTCCTACTTTATTGCTTGCATAAGTTACAGAGCCAGTTACACCATTACTTGCTACTAAATATCCCTTAAATGTCCAACTATCAATATTTGTTGATGCCGGTATTACAACTGATGTACGATATGCATCATTTGTTGAGTGTGGATTCCATAATTGATCAACAATATTTACTGTACTTGATGTTGCTTTAACTCCATAATAGAATCTTAAAGGATGCTTACCTAAAGCATATAAATTTATTGTAGAACTATAAGTTGTTGGATTTATTGTTCCACCATTATCATAAACTTTTTCTATACTACTATTACTTGTTGTCCATCCATAGAACTCCCAATATTTATCACTATATGGGAATGTTTTACCAAAACTTGAATATGTTGACAGTGTACAAGCATTTCCATATGTACATGTTGAGCTTCCTATTAATTCATCTTCAGCTTCTGCTGTTCCTTTTCCTTGATAATAATTTATAGTATATGTATTAGCAGAACATTGTGCATATATTGTTTTATTTTCTACTGCTCCCCAAGCATTGGTTGTTACAAATCCATTTACTGCCGTACCAGAGAAACTTCCGCCAGCATTTAATACCTTTTCACTACCAGTTTGGGTACTAAACCATCCTGTTTGAGTATATCCATCATTAACGGTTAAAGTTGGCCACGTTGCTTCTGTACTTCCTGTATTTGTTGTATATATTTTATTTTCACCATAATATGCATATACTGCATTACTACTTGATAGTGTTCCACAATTATTAGCATTTGGTGTTAGTTTTGCTCTTACTAAAGATAAACTTACATTGTTACTACTCATAGCATTAGCACTTATAGTAACTCCACTTGTTTTTGTTTCACCTTGTGCAATTGCTTTTACTTTATAATATCTTGTTCCCTTATGACTATTTTTAGCAATAGTAGCTGCTTGTGAATTAGAATAACTTCCAGTGGCATTTGAATCATAATAATATTCATAAGTAACATTTACGCCACTATCATAATTATTACTAATACTTGCTGATAGGGCTGTTGTACTTGAATTATATATCTTACTTGTACTTGCTATCGCTACAGTTGCAACAGGTGATGCAAGAGTTGTTGCATCAATAACTATTGTGGCATTTCCTACTCCTACTGTAAATGAACAATTATCTAAAGATCCTTCACCAGCAGTTTTCGTACATTCTTTTCCACTATAACCATTTTTATAAGTGGTGCTAAAAGAACTTAAATTCAAGACAGTTCCATAAGTAACATTTCTTGTCAATGTTCCATTTTCTCCTTCAGTCCATCCACCTAAAGATAAGTTACTTATTCCAGCACCTTTTTTTACTTGTATTGTGTAACTATTACCCGTCCATATTGCATATAATGTTTTTTCTGGTCCAGCATTAACAGCAGGTTTCCATGTATAACTTGCCCCTGCTGCCGTTCCATTTGTTGCACTATTAGTTGCACCCCAAGCAGTACATTCATGTCCTTCTTTTGCATAACTACATGCTTTTAATGTCCACGCTGGATCTGGTGATGATAACGTTGCTGTACTATTACTTGTTCCATTACCAAAACCAGAATTATAATATTGCGTAGCAGTTGAAGGGGTCATATCAGTTCCACTTCCACCGTTTTTATCATAGTTAATTGTCAACGTTCTTTGATATACTGATCTAAACTCTAATGCTGTTAATGTATTATAAGCTGGCACATAAGTTGCTTTTCCTGCATATTCACTAGCAATTGTTACAGTAGCAGTAGCATTATTTGCTGCACGATAGCCTATAAATGTCCAACCATTATTAATAGCTGTCGCTGTTGGTACTTCAACATTTGAAACTGTTGTTCCATATGAATTCCAATACTGATATTTACCTCCTACATTCGTTGTTGGTGCAATACCAGTTGAGAACTTAAATTCTCTTCGTCCTACAGCATATAAATTCATATTTCCATCTATACTATATGTAAATGATTCCCCATCACTATAATCGCGAGTTGTTTCGGTTGTAGTATCTGCCCAACCATAGAAACTCCATTTATTATTACTATTTGGGAATGTACCACCTAATGTTGAGAATGAAGTCAATACACAATTATCACCTAATACACACTTCTCTTCACCAATCTTTTCAGTGCCAACATAGAAATTAATTGTATATTCATTTAAAGCATAATGTGCATAAAGCGGATTAGTGTTAGCAGTATTAGAAGTAGATGATAATAACCATTTTTTACTTCCATCTGTCCAACCCGATACATTTGGCTGTACAGCACCACTGGCATCGATTACTTTTGTTCCTCCAGTTTCTGCTGTGAACCATCCTTCAAAAGTATGTCTTTCTTTTGTAGCAACTGGTATGGTTGCTGCTGTGGAATTAGTTCTTCCTGTATATACTGCCGTATTATTTTTTCTTACATAAAGTGGATTGTTACCTGAATTACTAATAGTTCCACCATTTAAATTAAAATCTATTCTAGCATTATATAATTTTATTGTTTTACTACCACAATCTTTACCATTATAATTTTCATTTTCTGCTACTTGAACATATACTGTTGTTGTTCCAGCACCAGTTCTTGTTGGTAAAGTTGTTCCCCAAGTTCCTGTTGTACTAGTTCGATATTGAACAGTTCCACCAGACCCTCCTGTAACAGTTATTGTATGTGCGGTATTATCGCTTAATCCACTATATGCTGTCAACGTTGGACAAACTGATTCATCCCTTTTTATTACATATTGTGTACAAGAACTAGTACTTGTATTATAATTAGCAGTTCCTTGTAATGTTACTTTAAATCCATAATCGCCAACAGTTGTAGGAATATTTTCCAATCTACTTGTTTCACTACAATCAGTATTACTATAATAAATATAAGCGTATGTACCACCGTTAATAGTACTATTATTACTATTTAATTTACTACTTGCTCCTGTCGGAGTAGAACTATGTCCATATATAAATTCTTGATTTGCTATCGTTGTTGTTGTATTAGATTTATTAATAACATGCCCAATACATTTTTCGGCACTTTTATAATTATTTTGTTCAGGAATACTTACTTTTACACTATAATTTCCCACATTTATTGGAGCACCAGCACGACCACTTCCACTACAATTATCACTATCATAATATGCATAATTAATTGTTCCTGTATATGTTTCATTATTTGTTAAAGTAATCGTTACTGTATTAGCTTGAATCACACTTCCTGTATATTCAGTATTAACTGCTGTAACACTAATAGTTGGTGTATATTTTTTTACTTCCACACTTATTGTTGCACTAGTTGCCTCGTAATTAGTTCCAGCACTTGCATTAACTGTTACAGTAATTGGTGTAGTCGTCGCTTTTTCACCAACAATTTCTATTTTTTTAGTTTCACTATTTACCGAACACGTTACATATTCACTATTATCACTTGAGCAACTAACAGTTCCATCACCATCATAACTATAACTTACATTGCTTCTTTCTTTATAATCTAATGATAAACTACTTGGTATAACCGATAATTCAGCACTATCACTACATACATATGTTTTAGTTGTTTTTGTATATATTTTTTGAGGAGTTTGGCAGCTTGAACTCTGTACATTTCCTCCGCAAAGAGTACTAGCTAAACTATTTTTATTTTCATTACAAGCCTTTGTAGCAGCATCAGAACTATTAAAACAGTTTTTTGATATGGTGGCTTTGTTTGTACCAGTTGGCCCACAAGTTGCTTTCATAGTGTATTTGTATGATGATACACTACAATTGGAAACATATGTATCTCCAGGTTGAGGATTAGTTGGGGCTGTTTCACTACTACAAGATGTCTGATTACTACAATAATCTTGTCCATCATTACTAGTTTCCCATCTACATACACTAACCTTATTTATTTTCAATGTTTTACACTCACTAGTGCTACCATTATAATTACTTGTTCCTGCAAGCGTTGCTGCTACATAATAAGTTCCTGAGACAGTTGGAGCACTTGATAAAGCATTACTCTTACTATTACAATTTGCCAAACTGTTATAATAACTATAAGTATGATTAGCATTTTCAATAATAGAATTATTACTATTTAGAATACTAAAAGCTCCTTCAGCATTAATTGCTGATCCTGTATATGTTTTTTCAATGTCATCTAACGTTGTTGTTGTATTAGCTTTAATAATTTTACATGTAAGATTACGTGCACTACTTGTATTGTTTCCTTCACTCCATACATAATTATTTCCTGGTGTTAAACTTACTGTATAATTGGTAACATTTGTACCAGTTAATTCTGTATTTGTATATTCACCAGATGCATGTGCTTCAAATAAAACTTGTTCCTCACCATTATATTCTTTATCAGGACAAGTTGGAAAATCAACTTTTATTCCTAAAATGCTACAATCAAAAAATCTATCTTCACTACCGTTATTATCACTCCATACATAGCCTTCAGATAATTTTGCTGTTATATTATGTTCACCAATTTCTTTTTGAATATTACCAGAAAAAGTTACTCCAGTTGGTTCAGGTTTAGTTATTTTTTGATTTTCACCATTATACCATTTATCATCACAATATCCTACTCGTACATCTGGAACAAAATTTCCATATTGCGCAACCAAAGTATGTTCTTTATCATCATCTACAGATGTGCTACTAGTAACCCCCACATTCGTATTTTTATGTTTCCAGGTTAAAGTTCTACCCTCATGGGTTAAAGGTAGGTTTTCGATATAACCATATTCATGACCATGGATAACCTCAAATTTTTCAATATATTCACTCGTATACTCTAATTTTATTGTATATGCAACGTCAAAAGTAACATCACCTGGTGTAGATTTTCCTGATAAATCCGTAACAGAAACATATAATTTATAATCACCACTTTTTAAATTGATATTAATCGTATAATTGCTATCATCCGCTAGTCTATGCCAACTAGTTGGTATTCTTATATTTGGTGCACTATAGCAATTACTATAACAATAATCAATATCGCGAATACCAAAATCATCATAAACGTTGGTTAATTTAACACTAACATCCATGGAATCAGATCCATCTTCAATTGTATATCTTTTCTTAGCATCAATTTCAAAACTAGGAGCTGTATTATCAATTTTAACATTTATCTCTTTTTCATAGCCTACAACATCATCACCATTATATGCTGTTACAAGATAACTACCAGATTTATCAAATTCGCAAGAACAAATACTTCCACTCATTGAGCAAACAGCATTGCTTGGATCACTACAACTAATTTTTTCTTTAGTATTAACATCTGTTATTATATAATCTGTTACCACGTCTTGAGTACTTATTACAGTAACAACTTTGTTATTATTGCTACCATCAATAACCCCAACATTTGCATAAGTAAGAGATGTATTATATGATTCTCCCGAATTCTTTTCATATGCTGAAATATCTATCGCTCCAGAAACAATTCCATGACATAAGTCTCCTTCACTTTGATATTCATCTCCACAATCAAGACAAACTATATAATCATAAGTATTAGTTGTACTATCTAAAGAAGCATAAATATTTCCACCATTACATACATTCCCTTTATGGTCTTTAATTGGTTCAATAAACTTGCCATCAATTAAATTTTTAACTGAAACAGGTTTTGATCCACGAATCGGTAATTCTTCTTGATGTGTTTGAAAATACTGATTACCAGATAAAACAAGACTTTCCTCTATCGTTTTATAATAATTCGTCTCAATATTTTTATAAATAGCCCTATAACTAATAATACCTATCGCTGCAATAAAAGCAATAATTACAAAGCTAACTAATAACTCTATTATAGTGAAGCCTTTACTCTTCATATTATCACCATTATAATTATAGCACACCAATGGAAATATACAAAGAATTTTTCACTTTTTTTTGACAAAAAAAAGGGGAGATTTTTCTATTTGCTTCTCCCTTTAAATAATGTCTTTAAACACCATTTTTTCTATCTCTTTATTTTTATTAATTAATTCTTTTTTTTTGCTATTTATCTCTTTAATCTTTTCAATAATTTTATTATTTTCATTATAAATATATTTAAAATATTCTATATTATTTTTATTTTTTAAATCAAGTTTTCCAAAAAATGTATCACATTTATCTTCACCTTTTTTAAATTCACACACCAAATAATATTTATCTTTTTCTTTAATCATCTCTTCATTTTCTATTTTAAAACCTAATTTCATAATTTCTTTACGTAATAAAGGGAAAAGATTATTTGGTGATAAAACAAGTTTAGAAACATTAGGATATTCCCTAATATTACTTAAAATTTTAATAATACTCATCGTTCCCATTCCCGAGATAACAACAGTATCAACATCACTTTCCATAGCATCCAAACCATCCGCTTCTTTAAGAATTATTTTATTCACTAAACCATATTTTAAAATATTTTCTTTAGCTTTTATTAACGGTTTTGAATTAATATCACTAGCGATTATTGTAATATTTTTTAAGTTTTGATATAAATAAATATCCAAAAGTGCATGATCACAACCTATATCAATTATTTTTTCATTATCATGAATATGAGCGCTTATTTTTTTTAAGCGCTCATTTATTATTATTTTATCCATTAATCAGTTAAAAAGTCCTTTAACTTTCTTGAACGAGATGGATGACGTAGTTTTCTTAAAGCTTTCGCTTCAATTTGACGAATTCTTTCCCTTGTAACATTAAATACCTGTCCAACCTCTTCTAGAGTTCTACATTGTCCATCATCAAGACCAAAACGCAAGCGAAGCACTTTCTCTTCTCTTTCAGTTAAAGTAAGTAAAACTCCAGATAATTCTTCTTTTAACATTTCAATAGTTGCATATTCTTCAGGTGACATCGTTCTTTCATCTTTAATAAAATCTCCTAGATGTGAATCATCTTCTTCACCGATTGGAGTTTCAAGCGATACTGGGTCTTGACTTATTTTATATACCTCACGAACTTTATCAACTGATAAACCTATTTTCTTAGCAATTTCTTCTTCAGTTGGTTCACGATTTAATTCTTGAGTTAATTGTCTTTGAACACGAGCAAGTTTATTGATTGTTTCTACCATGTGAACTGGAATTCTTATCGTTCTTGCTTGATCAGCGATAGCACGAGTAATCGCCTGTCTTATCCACCATGTTGCATATGTTGAAAACTTGTATCCCTTACTTGGATCAAATTTATCAACCGCCTTCATTAAGCCAATATTTCCTTCTTGTATTAAATCAAGAAATAGCATTCCACGTCCAACATAACGTTTAGCAATACTTACAACTAAACGAAGGTTACTCTCAGCAAGCATTTTTTTAGCATACTCATCGCCTTGTTCAGCAAGCTTTGCATATTCAAATTCTTCATCACTAGATAATAAATTTATACGACCTATTTCTTTTAAATACATACGAACAGGGTCAGATATTTTAATATCCTTTGAATTTGATAATTCTTCTAAAATATTTTCAGGAGAATCAGCTTCTTCCTCTTCATTTAATCCTTCTTCAGATACAATTTCAATGTGATTTTCCAAAAACGCATTATATAAATCATCCAATGTATCAGAGTCCATATCAAGACCCTTAAGTTCATCAGCGATTTGTTCATAGGTAACATACCCTTTTTCTTTTCCTAAAGCAATTAACGATAATTTTCTCTCTTCAATTGTCTTAACTTCATTTACCATGATTTTCCTTCTTTCGTTTTCAAAAACCTTATCTCTTCCATTAATGCCATTTGACGGTCAATATCATTTTCTTCTTTTATTTCTTTCTCTAATTTCTTGATTTCAAGAGCTATATTATATTTCTTTATAGCCACCAAAGATTCATTAATACTTTCGATATCCATATTTGGATAATCTTTCGATAAAATTTTCTTTAATATACCAACTAAATCATTATTATTTTGATTCAGATATGTATAAAAATCTGCTTCATTTATTGTGGAATATTGATTATAGTATGCAATAATTTCATTAATTAAAAGTCTTATTTCACTGTTTGGTATATACACATTACTATTATCAATTAAAGTTATGGCACGAGGATCATTAAGAGCATAATAAACAAGAGATTCCATAGCCTTTAAATAGCCATCCTTTTTTTCTTTTTTTATAACTAAATTCTCTTCATTTACAACCCTTTTTTTTTTACCTTTTAGTTCCAACAACTTTTTTTCCAAGGTATTATACCATATATTTGTATCTTGTG
>JAEEGL011549677.1_pt1 | contig 12911 bp, 13 predicted proteins | sample 9134231 | NCBI WGS metagenome assembly JAEEGL01 (sample SAMN16246548, study PRJNA631951) | gut metagenome | biome: gut microbiome; feature: rumen; material: fiber-attached | host: Bos | place: Iran: Karaj | collected 2018-10 | reverse complement strand
GTGCTGATGATAGATGAAGCACATGATTTGTTCCGTGAGAAGAAATCATTGGAAATATTGGAAGTCGTTTTGCGCAAAATGCGCTCCTTTGGTGTATCTGTATTCTTGCTTTCTCAAGGAATATCGGAATACAATACAGCAAATTTTGATTTCTCGCAAGAGTGCGAAACTGCTTTTTTGCTGCCAATTAACGATATGGCTAATATCAAAGCCATCAACAAGTTTCTTGGCCTGACTCAAAAAGATGGCACAACAGCTATTCGTAATCTTGAAAAACTTAATAACGGTCAAGCAGTTTCAAATATCAAAGAATATCCTCGGACTGGCGTGTTTGATGTTGTACAATATTGGAAAGAAAAATGATGAATTATGAAACAAGAAATTAAATATGTAGATATTGACAATCTACAATTAGATTTATTCAACCCACGCCTTCCTAAGTCCAAACAAGGTAAAAATGAGGGCGTAGTCATTGAATATTTGCTTCTAGAAGCGGCCACCTTGGAGTTAATGGAATCTATCGGTGAAAACGATTTCTTTGTTGGCGAAATGTTGTTGGTCATTCCTAATGAGGATGTTGATGGCAAATATATAGTGATAGAGGGTAATAGACGCTTAACTGCCGTCTTGCTACTTAATAATCCAGAGTTGACTAGTGTTAAAAAGGCGGCTATTAAAGAAATAGTAGGTTCGGCAAAATACAGACCTTCAACCTTGCCTTGCCTTGTCTTTAATAGTAGAGAAGAGATTCAGAAGTATATTGGATTTGTCCATATTACAGGAAAAAAATCATGGCGAATGCTAGAAAAAGCTCGCTATTTGTATGGTTTAAGATATTCTGAAAAGTTCAAAGAACTATCCTTCGTTGATGCTTGTAAGGAAATTGCCAGAGTGATTGGGAGTCGTTCTCCATATGTAAGGAAGATGCTCATAAGTTACCAACTATACACTATTATTGAAGATGAAAAATTTTATCAAATTGATGGATTGTCTGACTCTACATTTTTCCTTAACTATTTCTCGGATGGCCTGCAAAAAGAAAACATAAGGAAATATATTAATGTTGACATGGATTCAGAAGAGCCTCTAAAAGATTTGAATAAAGAGAATCTTGAAGAATTGGTAACATGGTGGTTTAAAAAGAGCGAAGGCGTCTCTCGTGTTATTGGTGACAGTGATGGAATGAAGAAACTCAATGAGGTTTTGGGCAATGCAGTGGCATTGGCCGCATTTAAGAAGGGAGTAAACATTGAAGCGGCATACGAATTGACTAATGACATTGACCTACAATTTGAACGTAAAGTAAAGGAGTCCTTACAGGCGATAGAACAGGCTGACGGATTATCTAATAAGGTAAAATCTTTTTACACCGAATTGTATGATGATTTAAAGAGCGTACGTCAAATAGCTGCAAAGATTAACGACTTTAGAATGAGGAGGGAAAAGGATGGTGATGAGTTTTGATGATAAGTTTATTCAGTGCATTCGTAATTTGGATAGTATTGATAAGCCGGATTATCCCAAGTATGAAACAAATTTGTACGCTGACTTTGTGGAGTTATTAGTTGTTTTTTCAAAGGGAGATGGAATTGCTCCTGGGGATGTACTAGACCGTTTCTTTGGTGAACCTGATGAAAAAAATACTATTGAAAAGAACGATGCCAATGAATCATTTATTGATGGAATCTTCGCTTTGGTTGAGGAACGTAGATACTTGTTTGGAAGTTTGTATCCTTTTGATATAGATGATGAGCATACTATCAGATTAAAAAACAACTTGTCATTGTCTCAAAAGCTATATCTGTTTCTTCTATTTTCCTCTTCACTCGACATTTTCAAATCATTTAATTCTGAAATAACAACTGATTTTGAAGTAATCTCATGTGAAGCTATTAGGTCATTTTTGCCTAATGCGATAGTAATACCTTTTGGGAAACTGTCTGGATATAAAGGCACAGCAAGGGAAAAAATAATGCAACTTGCCGATGACATTGGTTTGCCAACGGATGACTATGAGATTGGAAATATCGGTGAAAGAAACAATCAGGAGCGAGGATTGGATATTGTATCGTGGCTGCCCTTCGAAGACAAATGTCAAAACAAAGTAATCTTTTTATGTCAATGCGCCTGTGGCAAGCAATATGAATCTAAGCAACACGATATACGTCGATACGAACACTATTACCGATTTTACCGAACAAGACCTCAACGGACATTATTTGTCCCCTATTCTCTGATCAATCCCAAGGAGAATAAATTTTATCATTCAGATTATGTTGAGGATGATTATCTGCTTTTTGAAAGATTGCGCATCATCAGTTTAGCCAAGCAAAAAGAAGATATGCTTGCTTTTTTGTGTTCAACTTGTTTGCTTGAAAGATGTATTCAGGATTATAGTGCATAAACAAAAATGGTAATAGCTGTAAAAAAACGGAAAAAAACAGCCAGTCAAAACGGCGAGATCTGTTCACTTTTGCCAGTGCAAAGTAAGCATTCGACGAACTACAGGTAGTTGAACCTTTATAATATGCCAACAGGGTAGTGTTTCAACTAGTGTGTCTGAATTCTGTAGACTTCATGGATGCAGTGCAAAGTTAGACAAATAGTTTCATTTCAATGTAAGCATAAGGTGAAATACACGTTGTTGGGGTTGTAGGCATGCTGTACTTTTGTGATCACAATAGTGCAAACAACCCAAACTGTTTTTGAGCCATGACAAAGGAAGAGTTTGACGTATTACAACTGGAGTTGCAGCAGAGCGGCAAGTCGATCAAGTCGTACCTGCAAGAGGCGGGTATCGTCTATTCCACCTACAACTACTGGAGGAAAAAGTTAGAAGCCGAGGCGAAGCCCGTAAGGGATCTCGCGCCAATCAGCTTCACCGGCCGACAGTCCCATACTGCGTTCATGAGTGTCGTTCCATCGGGAGCGACGCTGCTGTTCCCCAACGGGCTGCGCGCCCACTTCGGCAGCGGGACGGAGGACATGCTCATGGAGTTGTTGTAAAAAATGTAAAAAACGACCCAAACCCAGCCAATCAAAACGGTGAAAACCGGCCACTACAGGTTATTAACATTTCAAAGGATGTGCAAAGATGTAAAAAACGGCCGATATCCGTTCAGTGAAAACGGCGATATCCGTTCACTTGCTCTTTACACGTGGTCTTGTCGGGCGAAGTGATGCTATTTCATATACTTGAACCCGAGATATACTAAAATGACGGTGGTGACGATTAACAAAACTGCGCCAAGCATGAGGTAGTAGAGGGATAGCGTCAGGATGCTGCGTCAAATGGTCTTGATCGTGCTGAATCCCATCATCTTTCTGAAACACACCGTTAAGGCAGTGATGATGGCTATCGGCTCTAAGAATGCCATCGTCCCGTATAGGTCAGGTGAAAAGGGATAGATGAAGTTGATTACACAGCAGTATAGCACTAAAATAACTAAAGCATAGACCATGGTAACGGTGTATTCGGCCCAATAATAGCGCTTCCGGTTTAGTTTTCCATAACAACTCCTGGCCGCAATGACGAATAAGGGCAAGGTGAGCATATAACACAGCGTGTAATGGTTCATGTAAAACTGGAATGCACTGACAAAGAGCCGGTTGAATTCGAAAGATATTTGCGAATTCACCGCCGCATCATTGGAGAAACCCACATCCAAGTCGGATGATAATACACTTCCTTTACTGCCTGTAAGGGTAAAGATGAGGATGTATAGCGTTAATGACAGAAACAGCATGGGGAAAGGAGAGACGTATTTTTTACGCTTCCCGTCGAGAATCTCGACGATCATCTTTCCTGGACGCGAAAACAGGTTCTTGAAGGTGTAGATAACGCCTCCGTCCTTGCCTAAAACTGCCGTGAATAGGTTCTCCCAAATAAATCTCAGCGTAAAGCGTCCGGTCTCAGCGCTTTGTCCGCACTCGGGACAGTAATTGCCTTCGAATTCAGTGCCGCAGTTAAGGCATTTGGTGGTTTTTGCTTCGGGTTGGGTTTCTGTCTGTATTTCGTTTTTCATGGCATATCGCTTTGATAAATAAAAGGTAGGAAAAACTTTTTGTTTTGGAACGGAACAAATCGTGTTTTGCGGCTTGAAAGCGTGAAGTCTTCAATGTCCGTTCATCTCATCAAATGGTTGCTGTTATTTGAATTTTGAGCCGTTCCACGTCAAATGTTTCTCTATCTTGCCTGAAGGGGTATGTGCGGTAATAACCATCGTTTTGCCTTGACGGGGCAATGAATAGGTAATGGCATCCGTGTCAGAAGGGGTATCGAAATCAACACCCAGATCAGATTCAAAGGCCACTTTCATACTCTTTGTGGCATGGTCATAAACATAGAATTCAATACCCGTGTATTGTCCAAAAACAGGCTTGCCATCAATATAGAGGTCGTTGGTGAGCGCCACTAATTTGTGTTGTTTGTCGGCGTAGTTCCAGTAGCAGCACTCGATGACCAGACGCACTGTTTCCGATTCTGTCGTATCTTCCGATTCGTAGCAGACATAACCGTTTTGGGTGTCAGCAGTGATTGATTCTCCAGGCATCAGATTCATGCCGTTAAGGAACAAGTCCCAACTCAGCTTCATACCGTTGAGCGATTCCCCGATTTCCTCGCGTGAGAGCAGGGCGGTGACGAAGTCTTTGATGTTTGGACTTGTACCTTCAAAGTTGACATCGATGGGCTGATTCCAGTATTCATCTGGGTCGAAAGGCTCTGTCGTGGCATAAACGGGTTTCATGCCATCCCAAGTGAACGTATGACGCAAGGGTCCGTCCTCTGACCATTCATCTGCCGTCAAGTCGTTACCCGTCCTGGGCAAGTGGTAGTAGATCTGTGTGAAAGTTTCCCTGTCGCTCCAACGGTAACCTTTCAGAATGTCGGGTTCAGGGGTAAGGGTCTTTTGCTGAGCGTCGTAGTCGTAAAAGCATACGAATTCCAGACAAGGATCTGTGGGTTTACCCAAACGGATGGCAAGCAGACGGTGCCCGTTCTTTCGATCCCAAACACGTGCCGACATATATGCGTCGTCAGTGCCGTAATCATTCAGTTCGACAAAGCCGTTCTTGGCATCAACAGTGACTGTCAGACCTGTCTCGGGGTCGAGCACTTCTTTGTCGAGACCTCGTTCCATGGTCTCACGCACGGCACTTATCATCCATGTCGGCCAAGTCATGTCGAAGCTTTCAAGCATGATGCCAATGCTCCCATTGATCACGTTGTCAATGGTCTTAGTTTCCCATTGTTTCTCGATGTCTTCGAGTGAAATATTCTCGAATTCATTTTCTTGTGCCATCATTGTGAAGGTCAACATGAGCGTCACAATGGTCAATAACATTTTTTTCATAGTGATTCGGTTGTTTCTTGTGTGCAAAAATAGTTATTTTTATCTTTGTAGCCAAAAATAATTGAGTTATGGTAAAGCACATCATATTGTGGACATTGAATCCAGAGTTGTCGGAGGAAGAAAAGAAATCGGTAAAGGCTGGTATTAAAGAGGGATTGGAGGGATTGGTCGGCAAGGTGCCGGGATTGATTGATGTGAAGGTTCATATCGATGGGCGGTTGGCTTCTTCGACGGCTGATTTGATGCTGGACTGCACGTTGAGTAACGAAGAAGCATTGAAAGGCTATGCCCAACATCCTGATCATTTGGCTGTTGCCAACACGAAGGTGCGGCCTTATACTGTCCAGCGGGCGTGTTTGGATTTTCAATTATAGCTTTTCCAACGTTCAGGGCTTTTTTTGCTTATCTTTGCCAGCAAATAACCTGACATGAAAAACAAGATCCTTTTCGTTTGTCACGGTAACATCTGTCGCAGTCCGATGGCGGAGTTTGTGATGAAGCATTTGGTAGAGGAGAAGGGACTCCAAGACCAATTCGAGATTGAGTCTGCTGCGACTTCCACTGAGGAGTTGGGCAACCCCGTGTATCCTCCAGCGCGACGAAAGCTGGCAGAACACGGCATCGGCTGTCAAGGAAAGACGGCTCGGCAGATGACCCGCGACGATTACCGACATTTTGACTATGTCATCGTGATGGACCGAAACAACGTCCGTAACTTGCACCGTCTCCTAGGTGGTGATCCCGACCAGAAGATCCGCCTTTTGATGGATTACACCCGCCGTCCTGGACAGGTGGCCGATCCTTGGTACACTGGCGATTTCGAGGCCACATGGATCGATGTCTTGGAAGGCTGTGAAGGATTGTTGGAATCTATAATGAAAGGATTGCCAAAATATACAACGTCATGACCGATACCCCTAAAACTTTAGACCTTGCCTATGAAGCCGGCTCCATCCTGCTTGAAAACGGTGCCGAGATCTCCCGTGTGGAGGAGACCATGCGTCGCATCGCCGATCATTATGGTGTTGAAGACAAAAGCTTCTTCGTTCTCAGTAACGGCATCATGGCCACGGGCAAGGACTACGCCCGTTCCAAGTTTATCCCCATCAAAGGTGCGAGTCTTGACAAGGTGGTGGCCGTCAACCAGCTGTCGCGTGAGGTGGAGCAGGGACGCTACTCCTTGGAACAGCTTGAACAGCGGCTGAAAGACATCCGCGCCATGAAGACCAAACCTGCTTGGGAGCAGATCCTGGCTTCCGCAGTGGGCAGTGCTGCCTTCTGCATCATCTTCGGAGGTGATTTCATGGACTGTGTGGCCTCGTTCATCGCTGGCCTTGTGCTATGGGTGTTCATGCTGTTCGTGGGCTCCAAAAGACTGTCGCGAATCGTAAGTACAGCTTCGGGCGGCCTGTTAGCCACTATGCTCTGCATTGGGATGTACCGTCTCGGTCTCGGTGACCATTTGAGCAACATGATCATTGGTGCCATCATCCCTTTGATTCCTGGTGTGCCTTTCACCAACGGCATCCGCGACATGGCCAACGAGGACTATATCGCAGGTGTCACCAGACTCTTGGATGCCTTGCTGACCTTCTTCTGCATCGCTTTGGGTGTTGCCTTGGCCTTTATGTTCGATGGCAATGTGTTTGGGACGATGCCTGTCATAGGAGAACTCACGGCTGACCCACAGACTGTTGGATTCGCCATACAACTTGTCGCTGCTTTCTTAGGCACGGTGTCGTTTGCTGCCCTGTTTGGTGTCCAGCGCAGGTATTATTTCGACGCAGGTTTCTGTGGCACGATGGGATGGTTGCTTTATCTCGTTTTAAGTCGTTATACGGCCATGTCGCCTGTCGAAGTCCTTTTCTGTGCTACGGCCTTGGTCACGTTGACGGCGTTGTTTCAGTCGATAGGTAGGAAGTGTCCCATCACGGTGTTTCTTATTTGCGGCATTTTCCCTTTGGTTCCTGGTGCGGGCATCTTCTGGACGAGCTACAACATCGTCTCCAACCAACTCCCTGATGCCCTTCACACGGGTTTCGCCGCCCTCAAGGCCACTGTAGCCATTGCTTTCGGCATCCTGGCCATCATGGAGATTAACAGCGGAAATCGGATAGGGAAGTGGCTCGGAAAAAGAAAATAATGTATCTTTGCGGCCAAATCAATTACGACCATGGAATCGAACACCTCAAGCTTCAGTCTCCCGATGCTGTGGGAGAAGATCAAACGCAACGCCAAGCGACTCGGTCGCAGCACCACCAAGATGATCCTGCTGATGTATTATGTACTCAGGAGCAAGGACACCCCGACTTCTGCCAAGGTGATCATATATGGGGCCTTGGCCTATCTGGTTCTTCCCATCAACCTGATTTCTACTAGGCGTTTCCGTTTTTTGGGACTTGCCGATGAAGCCATTGCCATCGCCATCGCTTACAAAAAAGTCAGCCAGCATGTCACTCCCGAGATGGAGCAGGAGGCCGAGGCCACGCTCGACAGGTGGTTTTCGTAGTAATCCGTCCGATGCCATGCCAGATCCGTTATGAGGCGGCAGTGACCTTCTTTCCCCATAACGACGACGAGGACTACGCCGTCTCCTAAGCGTCGCCCAAGCGGTAGCGGAAGATGAAGACTACAAGTCGTTGGTGGTTGGCAATCCCGATCAGCAGGCCTTAGATGCCCTAATGGTACGCCCTCGTTCCTGCCAACTACAAGAACGCTTTCACCACTACTGGTCGATGATCGGAGGCTTTAGGCTCGTTGACCACAGATGACTCCATCACCTTGGCCTGCCGATCTTTGAAAATGGCAACGTAGTCGAGGCATTCTTTTGGCTCGTCAGCAGGGTAGGAGGCCTCGTTGTCAGATAGAATCTTGAAATACTTGCTTATCTCTGTTAACAGCTTTGAGTCAGGCGTGTCGTTCCAGTCACCAGCTAAAAGGAATGGCTTCTTCCAACGCTGAGCTTCCTCAACAATCAATGGCACCGATGCCAACCTCGCTTTTTCTTCGAGGTCGAGATGGGTGCAGGCCATCACGTAATCCTTCAGCTCCACCACCAACAGCACACGTGGCTCCTCACCGGGCAAGGGAATGCGTTTTGTACTCAGAGGTGATTCCTTAGTGAGGATTCCAACACCGTATTGACCTCCATCATAATTGATGGCACTCCCAAAGACAGGATGGTATTGGGTACGACAAGCCAACTCAAGCAACTGGTCTCGCCGTCCGCTTCGCCCCGTCATACTGTCCAACTCTTGAAGAGCGACTACATCAGGTTGTTGCTGAACAATCACGGTAGCAGTGCAGTCGTAATCCACTATGAGGTCCATGCCTGCGCAATGACGCACATTGTAGGTCATCACAAGAACCTGCGAGGGCTGTGTACAGGCCGCCAGCGTGATGCTTATGAGCAAAAACGCCAATATCTTTCTCCATTTCGTCATAGATGTCATTTTTTTTAGCGTCAAAAATAAAAAAAATCTATCTTTGTCGGAGATTTTTGTAATCTTTACATCCCCCTCACGCAGGAGTAATTTGAATCCGAACATTGTTGAGTCATTAGTAGTAGTGTCAAATTAAATGGAAAATATGCCATTTCCTCTTATTTTTTATCTCTTCGTTGTCAACACGATGGCCTTAATCCTTTACGGTATGGACAAATACTTGTCCAAACACAAAGGCAGCCAACGCATCCCGGAACGGACGTTGCTGTGGCTTGCCCGAATCGGTGGAGGAGCAGGCTGCTGGCTTGGGATGCTCCTTTTCCGCCATAAGACTAAGCACGCCAATTTCAAGGTGTTGGTCCCCCTGTGGACGGTGCTTTGGTTGGTAATCATCCTTGTTTGGTTATGGAAAAAGGACTATATTTGCGCACTGATTAAATAGATGTTATTTTTTTTGCTTTTTAGCACCTAATATTAATTGTCAACAAAAAAAACATTCAATATGAAAAAGCTACTCTTTTCCTTGATTGCTGTCCTGATCTCCTCGGTGATGATGGCAGGAAGCTTTGTGAAAATCAACTACTCAGGACGCGCTGAGCTGGAAAAGCTCTTTGCAGACAATAACCTGACGGTACACTACTACAACGACATGGAGGTTTATGCCACCGCCAATACGTTCGATCCCAATATGATGACCTTGCTTGATGAACATGCTTTCCAGCATAATGAGGTCTATACGTTGTTGTATTGTTCACAAGGCCAGCAGGATGCTTATCTTGCACAATATCAGATACAAGCACTTGATAGGACGGACAAGACCATAATAGCCAAAGGCATGGTGATGCCTTATAAGAACGACGGTGCCGTAGCGATCTTCAACAAAAAAGCCCAATTGCCTCGTTTGACCCGCGATTTTCCAACGGTGACAGAGGAGGATCCCCGCATCCGTGAGATGATGAACCAAGTGAACATGGACTCGTTGCAAGCTACTGTCCAACATCTTCAGGACTATGGCAGCCGCATCTGGAACACTAACAACGCTTTCGCCGCTTCAGACTGGATTGCAGGACGCATGGCCTCTTACGGCCTTGAGGTGGAGCAACAGGCTTTCAACGCCAACACCTGGATGGGTAGCGGCGCTGCTGGCCCCAATGTTATTGGCATTCAACGCGGCACGCTCTATCCCGATACCTATGTGGTGTGCGGCAGCCACCTTGACTCGTTCTCCTACGAGGCAATGTATGGAGGCGGCACGGCTCCCGGCGCCGACGACAACGCCACCGGCGTGGCCAGCGTGCTTGAAAGTGTCCGAATCATGAGCCAATATGAATTTGAATACTCCATCGTTTATTGCGCCTACGGCTGCGAAGAGATGGGCCTCTACGGCAGCGAGGCTTACGCCAGCCGTTGCCAACAACAGGGTATGGACATCATCGGATACTTCAACAACGACATGAACGGCTACCTCTATGGCGATGAGATCCATATCGACTTGATCTATCCCAATGCGGTGGAGCCTATCGGAACCTACTACATGAACGTGGCTAACGTCTATTATCCTGAAATGCCAGTCCGTCACGTCAACTTCAACGAGGGTGACAGTGACCACACCTCATTCAACAACCATGGCTACATGGGCATCTATCCCTTTGAGGATTATCAGCATTACAGCCCCAACATCCATACGCCACAAGACTTGATCGGTCCTTCGGTCAACAGCTTCGGCATGTCGCAACGCTACTGCCAGATGAATATCGGCTGCCTCGCCGAGATCGCCAATCCAGTGGGGGAGACGCCCGTCGTTTCATGTAACCCAGTGGAAAATTTCCAGATTACAGAATACCCTCTTGTCAAAATCCTTTCGCTGATTGCCTTGTCGTGGTCGGCACCTTTGGAAGGCTCGACAGGCGATTTGGATCATTTTGAGGTGTTTCGGGATGGACACCTTCACGCTTCTGTGGAGTCTGACGTCTATGAATACGTTGACACCATCACCGAAGGATTGACGGCGGAGTACTTCATCAACGCAGTTTATAGTGACAACTGTGAAGCCGCCTCTGAAACGCTCATCGGCTATGCTAATCCTACTCAGGTAACCGAATCAGCCCACGTCGATGTTCAGATCTATCCCAACCCTGTGGAAGGCGACCTGACCGTCAAGGCGGAAGGCCTGCAACAAGTGGTAGTGTATAATCAGTTGGGACAAAAGGTCACATCCATCGCAACGAAACAAGACGAATGCATCATCCCAATGAATTATCCCCAAGGCATATACTTCATCCAACTGATCACCCAGAACGGTGTGGCCAATAAGACGGTGGTGGTAAAGTAATTCTTACTTCTTACTTATTACTTCTGTCTTCTGTCTTCTGTCTTCTGTCTTCTGTCTTCTAAAAAAAGATTTGGATGGCATCAAAAAAAAACTTATTTTTGATGCTTCCAAATCTTTGAATATGGACGAAGTCAAAATCATTGAAATCAAGAAGAGCGTATTCGCTGACAATGAGAAAGATGCCGATGCGTTGCGGCACGAATTGAAGGATAAGGGAGTGTTCCTCCTCAACCTGATGTCAGCCCCGGGAAGTGGCAAAACCACCACTTTGGTCAAAACAATTAACCGTTTGAAAGACAAAATCCGCATCGCGGTGATGGAAGCGGACATCGATAGCGAGGTGGATGCCCTCAGGATCAAGGAGGCCACAGGCGTGCCTTCCATCCAGCTCCATACCGGAGGGATGTGCCACCTCGACGCGGAGATGACCCGCCAAGGCCTTGACGGCCTCTCTCCTTTAACCTCTCATCTCTCACCTGATCTGGTGATCCTCGAAAACGTAGGCAACCTCGTCTGTCCCGCCGAGTTCGACACGGGAGCCACCGCCAATGCCATGATCCTCTCCGTACCCGAAGGCGATGACAAACCGCTCAAATACCCGCTGATGTTCTCGGTATGCGACCTGGTGCTGATCAACAAGATCGACGTGATGCCTTATTTCGACTTCGACTTGGAGCGTTGCAAACAAAACATCAAAATGCGTAACCCCAACGCCCAAGTGATCCCCATCAGCGCCAAGACCGGCGAAGGCATCGATGCTTTCGCGGACTGGCTCCTTGAAAAAATCTCATCTTTTAAATTCTGACTTCTGTCTTCTAAATTCTTAAAATTCTATACAATGCCCGAAATGTCCACCAAGTTTGTCCCCAAACACAAAGGCGACAAAAACCCCAACCCGAAACTGATCAAGTTCGTCCGTCATGTCACGGACCGCATCCCAGGCAAGCTGAAGATGACCACCGACGGTCCCGAATACTGGGGTTTGGCCTGCATCTTTGAAGACGAGATGGATGCGCAAACCCGCGAAGCTTCGCTCGACCTGCTCCTGGACATGCTTCCAGGCAAACCCCTGAAGGTCCGCGAGCACCGCACCTACAAGCTCCTCCACGAATGGAACGCCAAGAAACATTACACCCCCGACGACGCCTCGTTCGACGAGCTGCTCGACAAGCTGTCGTATTTCGGGATGCTGGAGTATGACTATGGCGACAAATACACCAAGGACGGTCCCGTGCCTGGCACCAGCTTCAACCGTGAAGACCGCATCTATTGGGTGCCGATGTTCGTGCCTGGTAGTGCCGAATATACCAATATGAACGTCGAGCTCATGGACAAGCACCCCGAGCTGGCCATGTTCTTTGAGCGGATGACCTTCCTCCCGTTGGAGAAGATCACCCCGAGCATCCCCATGGGCGGTGCCGGCATCGGCATGCACGTCATCCCCGTGGAGAAAGCCATCTCTATGGAGAACCAAAGCATTGACATCGAACATATTTCTTACTGGCTCAAACGCTATGAGGGCCACCTCGGCGTGGGCATCTGCTCCTGCCGTTACGGACGTAAGAAACTCGACGAGGGCTGCGCCGACGACTACCGCGACTGGTGCATCGGAGTGGGCGACATGGCCGACTATCTGGCAGAGACGGGCCGTGGCCATTACATCACCTACGATGAGGCGATAGCCATCCTCAAGAAAGCCGAGGACCACGGCTTCGTGCATCAGGTGACCAACATCGACGGCGAGGGCAAGATCTTCGCCATCTGTAACTGCAACGTCAAGAT
>JAEEGL010360355.1_pt1 | contig 12911 bp, 8 predicted proteins | sample 9134231 | NCBI WGS metagenome assembly JAEEGL01 (sample SAMN16246548, study PRJNA631951) | gut metagenome | biome: gut microbiome; feature: rumen; material: fiber-attached | host: Bos | place: Iran: Karaj | collected 2018-10 | reverse complement strand
ATGAAGGTAGAACCGTTAAACTTATCATTACAGAGAACGAAAACAGTAACATAACAAAATTAAGTGCCGATTTGCAGATTGCAGACAGAGAAAACAACATTCTTAAAGTATCTGACGGAAAAGCATATGTTGAAGGTCTTGCAAAGAACATAAAATACGGAGAAACAACTGTTGCTGCTGCTTTGACTAATCATAAGAATAGTATTAGCGAGTTAACAACAAGTGTTGAGAGCGCAGCGAAATCAGCACATATCGAGGGTGGACAAACCGATACACTTGAAACTGTTGTTTCAACACTTTCTGATGGTGGCGCAAAGATAACCGGTAATGTAAGACTTGGTTCAACCAATTCAATCGTTGTAAGAAACGGTGGTTTGGAAGCTGATATTTCTGTTGATGTTGATACCACAACAAATAAACTTATTGTTAGAGTCGGTAATCAAACAATCGAAAAAATACTTCCGGGTGTTGAACTCTTTGAAAGTGCTGAGTATAATGATGCAAATGAAGAATTAATCATTACATTCAGAACCGGTAACACTTTGGTTATTCCTATTCATGGAATTATTCATACATGGGATACCAACAACTCAGAAACTTCTCCTGTCGTACTTACCAAAACAGTCGTAACCGGTGGTGTTGATAAATTGTCTGGTAATATCAAATTACGTAGTACTGACAACTTGATTGGCATTGAGAATGGTAAATTGTATGTTTCCGAACAAGGAATCAACAATAAGGTAAGTGCTGAAACAACAAGAGCAACCGAAGCCGAAAATGCAATCAGAACAAGTGTTGAAACACTCTCAAATAATGTTCAGACACAGTTTGCTGAAGTTTCTGACAGAATCACAAGTGTACAAGATAACTTGAATGAAGAGTCAACACGTGCAAGAGAAGCTGAGAACACTATCAGAACAACTGCTGAACATGCTGATGAGGTTGCATTAGAAGCAAAAGAAACCGTTAATGGTTTGAACAGCACAGTTAATGAACTTTCAACAAGCTTGTCAACGCTTGAGACAAATGTTGAAAACTTGGAAGAAAGTCTTACACAAAGCATATTGACAGAAAAGAATCGTGCTCAGACAGCAGAAGAAGCAATTAATAACCGTATTGCACATGACATCTCAGATGTTAATGCAGCAATTGCCAATGAAACGGCAAGAGCAACAGCAGCAGAACAAGCAAATTCAACAAGAATTGACGAACTCGCAGAGGCTGTTGGTTCTGGTTCCGCACAGACATTGGCAGATGCAAAGGCATACACCGATACTAAGGTTACTGCTGAAAAGACTGAACGTGAAGCAAAGGATGTTGAACTTGCAACTGCAATCGAAAATGCACAACGTGATGCATCAGACGATGCAACGGCAAAAGCAACTGCTGCCAAAGAAGAAGCAATTGCTCACGCAGACGAAGAAGTGCTTGCTGAAAAGAATCGTGCAGAAGCAGCAGAAGCAGCTTTAACAACCGAAGTTAATAAGAAAATTGAAAGTGTGGAGATTGTTAAAAACAGTCAATCTGACTTACAATATACCCTTAAAGTTGATGGACAAGATGTTGGTGAAATCAACATTCCAAAAGACCAATTCTTAAAGAGTGTCACTTACGATGCTGGTAATAAGGAATTAGTATTTGTCTTTGAAACGACAGAAGGTACTGTAACAACTAATGTCAGTGTGAATGACCTTGTAGATACCTACACAGCAGGTAATGGTCTTACATTAAGTGGCAATGAGTTTGCAGTTAGAATAAATGAGGATAGTGAAAGCTATCTTACAGTTTCAGAAGAGGGTATTAAATTACTTGGTATTGATGCTGCACTTGCTGAAAAAGCTAATGCTGCCGATGTTTATACAAAGGATGAAATTGATAACAAGGGTTTCCTAACCGAACATCAAGACATTTCAAATCTTGCCACTATTGCAAGTGTTGAAGCTGTTGAAGATATGGCAGAGAACAACGCCACAGCAATCCATGGACTTGAAACAGAACTTGACGATATGAAGTTCATTACCAATGAGACCGATACCGTCAGAATGACAATGGTCAAGGAAACCGGTGCTGAAACACGTGTTCTCAGTTCAGATGTGAAACTTAAGACACTTAGTGGTGATAATGCCAACATAATCAAGAGCGATGCAAACGGTCTTTATGCAACCGTTGCCTTTGATTATGACAAGGCAACCAATAAGATTACGTTTAATGATGGTAATGGTAGTAAGGTGTTTGAACTTAACAACTTTGGTATTCTCCAAGAAGCATTCTATGATGCTCAGAACAAGAGTATAGTTCTTGTTGTTAAGAAAGACGATGAAACAACCGAACGCATTACAATTCCTGTTGGTGACTTGGTGAACACTTGGAGTGTTGAGAACTCAGCAAACAGTCCGGTTATACTTACAAAGACAGAAGGCGAAAATGGTGACATTTTAAGTGCTGATGTTTCAATACTTAACAATGAGCGTAACCTTTTGACTAACGACAATGGTTCACTCTTCGTGGATGCAGACTCTAACTCACATATTGCACTTTGGGGCAATGAGGTTACAAGTGTACAGGGTGTTATCAACATTCTCAGAGAAAGCTTCAATGATATTGAACGTATCAAGCAAGATATCGAAGATTTGGAAGAGGACAATGAAAACATTAAGATTGCACTTGCAGAATATCAGAATGATTTGGATGCTCAGAAAGAGCGTATAACCAATAACGAGAACAACATTGCTCAACTCATGGCAAAACAAGACAATCTTGAAGGAGCAATGGACAATCTTACGATTTTGGTTAACTCATTTGACAACAGAATCACAGAAGCTGATAATAAGGCACAACAAGCATTGGACGCAATTGAAGGTTTGGGTGATATTACAAACATAATCAATAGACTTGACAGAATTGAAGCTGTTTTGGAACAACTTATTGATTTTGGTGAATATGACATTCAACTTTAAAGAAACTTGATATTTATTGATGAGGGTTTAAAAAGCCCTCATCAATTTAACACATAAAATAAAAGAAAATAATGACTAAACATATTTTAAAATGGCAAACGTTTTAAAACTTTTAAGAAATAACGAATTATTTGCGACACGTGAAGCTGCATTGGCAAACGTCACTTCAAGAGCACAAAGTCTTGGTGATGGTGAGGTATGGGTTGCAACATATGGTGTGTCACCAAATGCGAAATCAATATTGGCAGTTAAACGTACTTGGGGTGTTACTATCTTTGATATGGAAGCAATGGGTTCTGATGTTGATGAAAAAATTGCAGCAGCCATTGAAGCACTTAATTTAGCTAATATTGCAACAAGCGGTTTAGCTTCTGATGCAGCAACAACACCTATCACCGGTTCTTCTTCAACTGTGGCCGTTACTGGTAACAATGCTGCTGACCAGATTGCAAGCTTGGCAACAACGTTAAAGAGTGTGCAGGATAATGCATCCAAATATAAGATGGTTAAATTAACCGAAGCCGAAGTTACAGCACTTTCAGATGAAAACGTAAAAGAAGCTTACAAACTTGTTTCTTTCCAAGGAGAGGAAACTGCACAGACGGTTTATACTCAAGTTGGTGACGTTATTAAGATTTATAAAGACAGTTCATTGGCAGAGACCTATCTTGGTAGTGGTGATGATACAATCAATTCTTCAACCGGTGTAGTAACTAAGTATGCTTATGAGTTAATCAGTGACCCAACAACAAAGATTACGGCAGCAGCATATAATGAACTTACAGAAGAACAGAAAGCATTATATGAGCCTATTGATACTCAAAGTCTGAACTTTGTATATCAACTTGCTGACGGTACTTATCAGTTGGTAAAGGTTGATGTAAGCAAGTTCCTTAGTGAAAGTGAATTTGGCAGTGGTCTTGATGTAAGTCCTTCTGGTGTTGTTTCTGTTAAGGTTGATTCAACTTCAGCAGATGCAGAAGAGTTCGTTTCTGTTGGTCCTGATGGTGTTAAAATCAGTGGTGTACAAGACGCAATTGACGCAGCGATAGGTGGTAGTTTGGAAAACCTTGATGCAACCGTTAAGGGTTCTCTTGATGCAAATGACGATACAAAAGTTGCAACAGGAAAACACGTTGGTGTTAAGATTGTTGAAGAAAATGGACTTCTTACAAGTGTAACTGTTGTAGAAGACGATATCGCAAGTGCTTCAGACTTAAATGACTATGAACTGACCGTTTCAGCCGCATTGAACGACCTTGAGTCAAGGAAAGCAGACAAAACAGACCTTGATGATTTGGAAGGAGACATGCTTGAGGCGGTTGTTGCAGGAAACGGCATCAATGTTTCAACAAAGGCGAACAACTCACAGACGGTTTCAGTGAAGCTTGATACTGTTCAGACTGATAATGCGCTTTCGGTTGGTTCTGACGGATTGTATTTCAGTAAGACAATAGATTGTGGTGATTATTAATCAACTAATTCTTCTAAATATAAATGGGTGACATAAAAGTCACCCATTTTCTTTTAATTATCTGTATCTTCTTCATCCTGTTTGAAATCCTTATCAATAATGTCATATATTGTACCAAGTTGTATCCCCCATTTTTTGGATTTAAACACGCCCGTTTGAAAATTCTCATCAATTATTGGAAGAAGTTTCTCTGGTAATATACCATCTTCTATCAGTTCTTCAACATCTGATTGTTTGAGATTATTGATAATTGAGTTATAAAGTTCAATTTCATCTTTGATTCCGTCTTGTTTCATCTGTTCCTGACGATTGAGATATTCTTGTTTTATTTCTTCCCAATCCATACCTTCAATATATTCCATATATGTCGGAACTTTATTAACAGAAAGCCAAAACTTTATTTCCTTATCTTCCATTGTCATAAGTTGTTCATATGTGTCTTGGTCTGTTTCATTGAACGGCTGTCCGCTTACAAGTCTTGTTTCATCTTCCGTAAATGTTTTTCTGTCCTTTGGGTCTGAAATCAATATATTGTCAATTTCTTTACCTTTTTCGTTAATGGCTGTTCTGATATTCTTATCAAACACAACAAGCAATGGTCTGATACGTTTATTGAACATTTCGATATACTTTTCACAATTGTATTCAAAATTATCGTCACAGAAATGGTCTTCTTCATCTTCAACAAGGTCGTTACTCAACATAACACAATTGAAAACAATAATATCCTCTTCTTCCAAGTTTGGAAATAGTGTCTGTCCAAATTCGTATAACTTTGTTTTAGTTCCCTTGTTTTCTTTTTTGAATATGTTGAACTGCTTTTCCAAATATTTTGTCAAAGAAACAACATTCCCTTTTCTATCATATAATTTTTCACCATTTTCATCAACTACATAATCAATCTTATCTTTACCATTCATATAATAATACTTGGTTATGCGTTTCACGTCTGAATCACCTTTTTTGCTACCTGTGTTTATATAGTATATGGAATCACCCATATTTACATTAAGATTTTCCTTTATTGCCAATTCATACCACGCTTGTCTTGCTTTCTTTGAACCAGCGGCTGTGAGTTGCTTGCAGCCCTCTTTGTATTCCTTTATACTTGTCTTAATCTTACCAACAGAAGCAATATCTTTCAAAGGAATTTGCATATTGTATATTTTTTCGATATAATCATAATAATATTCAATAAATTCTTTACCCTTGTTATGAAGCAATAATTCTGCTGCCTTTGCAATAAACTTCTCAATATAGATTGGCATTTTCTTTGATTTCAAAGTATTACCAACCATTTTAACCTCACCATTGTCCAAAAGGTCAAGGTAATTCTTTCTTGCACAAGTGATGTTTGCAGGAATAACCTCGTCTTCGTCAAGACCCATTTTATTTCTCATAAAGAGGTCATTGAACTCCATAATGTCACCCCATTCGTCAATATATTCCTTGCCTTCTTTTACAAGACGATTTAAACCCTTACCTATATATGGGTGTTCCTTTGTATATCTGAAAGTATTTGGCATTTGGAAGTTGAAACCATTCAGCCATCGGTGTTGCTCATAACATTCATCCCAAGGGCATTCACTACCGTGCCATCAAGAGAAATGTCGTACACAACACCGATGTTTTGGCTATCCTCCATTTTTTTAATATTCAACATAATTTTACATTTTAAAGTTTTATATTACAAATATAAGTTTTATATTTCAATAACCCAAAGGTTATTTGTTAAATTCTCTTAATTTTATATCATCAATAAGAGTGTTTTTATCCTCATATACATAATAAGGGAAATCATAATGATAATTTGCATAATAATATACCTTTATATTATGTTTTTCACACAACTCCTTTTTGGTTTTATCTCTTATTTGTGTTTCTTTTACAAGTGAAACAGAATTACCAAAATTAATATCTTTGAAATGTTGTATTCCTTGACACTCAATTGTTGCGTTATAATCAATTAAATAAAAATCTAAAAACATATTTCCTTGATTTTTTAACCATTCAAATGTTTTCTGTGTCTCATATTTTATATGATTTTTATCTAAGAAATTTCTCATTTCAATTTCCATTTGACTTGCATTACAACCAGGACAACCATTCTTGTTTCTAATAAGATTACTTGGTGAATTATAAAATATTGTACCACATTTATTGCATTTTAACTTAATGTGTCTATGTGTTCCTCTATAAACAACTTCATCATAATTATAATCAGAATAAGGCTGCGCCTTTTTTATTTCTTCAATAACTTCTTGATTTGTTTTCTTTTTATTTTTTCCACATATAGGACAACCCCTACCACTCAAAATGTGATTTGGTGTTATTGTAAATATTCCATGTTCTTTACATAATATATTCATTGGTGTTCTGTTGTTTATATATTCTGTACCTTCTGGACAAATATATCTGTCACCCCATTTTTCTTTCAATTTTTCTTTAAATGTTTCTGTTGTCAGTTTTTTAGTGCTTGCATTCCGTTTTGGTCTTAATGTTATGCCGTGTAAAATATTTTCTTTACTACACAATTTGCAATTTGCACCATTAAGATGATTTGATGCTTTAACTTCAAAATCACCATGTATCGGACAGGTCACAATAACTTTTGAATTAACGTTTATAAAATTACAATGTTCATAAGAAAAATAGTTATTGTGTACTATTTTTGCATTCTCAATGAACTCTTCTTCTGTCATTTTCTTTGTGCCACCACAAACAGGACAACCATAACCATTAAGTAAATCACAAGGTCTTATTTCAAAAGTATGTCCATATTCACATTTAACAATCATTTTTGTGTGTGAGTCAACATATATACTATTAGTGAAATCATAAAGTTTGTTTGGAAACTTTTCTTTGAATTTTATGACAAAATCCTCTAATGTCTGTTTTCTCATATTATACAATTTTATAACATTATTTATAAATAAATAGTTGAAACCATCTTTTTTTACGGGTTCAATTTTATAAAATTATATCCGGCAACAAACGTTTTAGAGAAATTCTGTATATTCACTTCTTTTGTAAGGTATTTGTTAAGATAGTTAACGAATATTTCTCTTGTTTCTTTATTTGCATTAATTATTCTTTTTGGTATTTTCAGACCGCTTCGTGCTACAACCTTTGCATAATTTTCAAGATTTTTCTTGTCTGTTATATTATACGAAACTGTTTGTAAATGTTTATTATAATATTCTAATTCAGTATTTTTACCTATTTCGTTTGGTTTTATTTTTTCTTGTTCAGAATTGAATAATGAGTGGTCTTCGGTTACATCAACAGTCATATTTTCATCTTGTACACGATAAATTGGTTTATCCGTCTTGTGTCTATATATGTATGATGGTTCTACCCAACCGCTACGGCACAACACTTTGTAATCTTTTTTAGAATAATCATATTCCCTACCCAATACATCTTTATTAATGTATTCATCATTCATTAGTTCAGAAATGGGTTTAATGTCAATAAGTCCTGTTTTATTATCTTTTATGAATAGTGGAGTATCACCCATAAAACTGTCACCAACCAAAGGCTTATATCCAAGTTTGGTAAACCAACCAATCATAAGACGAAGTGCCATACGGCCAGTACATGTTGTTTCCTCTGCACAAATAAGGTCACTCCAAGGGAACACCGAGCCACTACCATAAGAACCGAAAAATCCGTTGCCAATAACTTTCACGGCACTCTGCATATTATCGAACAATGTATATTTTGATTTGAATTTCTTTAAATCATTCAACAATTCCTCATTGTTCGGTTGATTTTCAAGATATTGTGTTATTTCACGTACTTTTTTGTCTGCCGATTTCTTTTCGCCCTTATATTCTTCACGTTTGGTTAATATATATTCCAACATCGTACTCATTGCACCCATAATATCAATGTCTGTATTGATATCGTGAGTTAGAATAATTGATGGATAAAGTGAATTGTAGTCAAGTTTGATGATTTTATCAACATAACCTGTCACAAGAAGTCTTGAAAGACCGCCCGTGAATGCGTGTGTGTCAATCAGTTCAGGAATTGCAAGGTTATTTTCATAACTCCAAGTACACATAATATATTTCCATATTGCAGCAGTACCCATAGTACACATTTTTTCAAATGGAACTGGTAACATCTTACAAATTTGATAGTTTGTTTGATTGAATGATAATTCAACCTTATCCGTTTCATAAAGGTCATCCAAAAGATAGCGTTCAACGATATATCTGCCACTTACTATATTAAATGTTTCATCTGTTTTCTTATCAACAAACTTATTGTCATTTGTATATTGATAACGTGTTTCCTCTATTCCACTTTCATTAACAAATGTTTTCTGTAATAAGTTATCTGTTATCTTGAACCAATGTCCATTTTCGTCATTATGCGCATAACTCTTTGTTTCATCTGCCCAAGTGTCATTAATGATTTTCCCAGGAACATATACACGATTTGGCTTGTTGAGTTTTGCAAACTTGGTTATGTATTTCAAGTCTGCTTTCTTAATATTTGAATTAAGTGCTTGTGCTCGTCTAACAGCAAACAATGAATCAGTTATATTAGTACCCCACATGATGGTTGGTACATAATATTCCATTTCACCACCAAGTTTAAGTACTTTTTGTTTGTTTGCCTTGTATATTCCCCTATGTGGAAACCAATGTTCTGTGAACTTTTCAAGCGAAGAATCTCTAAGTTTCAAACGTTCATCAATAAACCACATATCAAAGTTTTCAATATTGTGTCCTGTTAAAACGTCTGGGTCTATTTCTCTTACTGTTTTGAAAAATTCTTCTAATCCTTTAACCTCGTTTTTTAATTTTTCTTCACCTTCCCCAAGAACTGGAATAATTTTTTCAAACCCTTTATTTGTCCTTATACCAATTTGTGATATTGCATCTTTCTGTGGGTCAAGTCCTTCAGTCTCCAAGTCAAATTCCATACGTAATAGTTCGTCATAATCATCATATGTCTTGAATTGTCGCTTTCCTGTTTGTATCATAAATTGTTCAATAGGATTAACGACAATATATTCCTTTAAACCATAATTTTCATCATTCTGATTTGGATATAGCGGTCTTCCACCCTCTTTGAAAAACTGCATAAATTTCTGATAGGACATTGGTGCGTTTGCTCTGAACAGAATTCTATAACCCCTTTCCATACGTTCTGGAATAACTCCATCAGAGTTTTCAACCCTAAGTCCCTTGCAAGAAATATGATATTGCTGTAGTTTGGCTTTTAACAATGACCTATTACCACCAAAAAGTCCACGTCCTGCACTCTGTTTAGCCCAACAAAACGGATAGAACGGTTCGTGTGATACACATTTAACACCATTTTCATTACGATAGATTACGGACATTTTCTCATCACTATATTCACCCTCGATTTTGACAATCCTTTCCATTGGATTCCATCCGTTTAAGAACGAGTGAATCTGTTCTTTCGTTACTTCACTTTTCATTTTACATTAATTTTAACACTTATTATAATATTGAGTTAAGTGATTTGTTTATTTTATCACATCATCAACACATTTACGTTGGTAAATATAATGCAAAAAACGGAAACAACAAAGAGTTTAGTAATATTTATATATGTTATGACCAAAAAAGAATTTACACAAGAGTTAGAAGACATTGCTAATGTTGCAGTTCAAAGAGCAAACAAGTTCCTTGAACAACTTGATTTGTCGCTAAACGTTGATTGGGAATATGATGATTGGTCATATAATGATTTGGACAATGCAATTGGGGTATATGAAAGTGGTAGTGTTTTTGGGGGTGATATCACAATTGGTTTTAATGTAAACAATCTGTATAAATGGTTTGGTAAGGAAATAAAAAGACACCCTTGGTCTGACGGATATACCATATTGGACGAAGCAATACAGACAAATGTTTTCCACGAAATGGGACATGGAATTATTGAATTGTTTAATGATTATCTGCAAGAGACCGATGATTTGGATGAACTTTATGACAATAACCAACAATTGTTCGATAATGTATTGGACAATGAAGAGGATTCCGTTGAAGAATTTGCTTGGGCAATGTATGACAATCAATTAGAAAATAGCAAACTTTATAATATCATACAACTTTATCTTGAATGGGGTAATACTCAAAGTAATAATCTTACTGAAAGATTAACAAGACGTGTAATTTCATTGTTTGAAGACAAAATAGGCGGTTTGAACTATGCAAACAAAGGTGATGAATTTTATACACAAGAAAGGGATATTGTAAAAGAACTTTCAAATTATGATTTAAGGGGTAAAATCATTTATTGTAATTGTGATAACCCGACAATGTCAAATTTCTACAAATTCTTCAAGAACAATTTCAACAATTTGGGCTTAAAGTTTCTATATGCGAGTTATTTTGACAAAAATCCGAAAATCTTCTTTTTCAATGGTTCACAAGAGAAGAGTATGCCGATTTCAAGTGGAAGATTTCAAGATAATGCTGAAATAATGAAAAGGTGTGATATTGTTATAACCAATCCACCATTTTCAAATTCAATGGCTTCAGAACTTATTAAAATGGCAAAGAGTTACGGAAAACATGTGATTATGGTTGGCCCGAGCACAATTGCAAACCAAAAGGAAATGTTTGAACTCATCAAAAACGGCCAATTGAACATGGGCTATACAAGTGTGAACAGATTCAACATGCCAGACGGTAGTAAGAAAACCGCACCTACCGCTTGGTGGACAACAATGGACACCAAAAAACCAATGTTCAAAACTGGAATAAAATATAATCCGTCAAATTATCAGAAATATGACAACTTTGATGCAATAGACATTAAGGATTATAGAGAAATACCAGATGACTATTACGGATATATGGGTGTTTCTCCAAAGTTCTTACGTGCCTTGAACAGAGACCAATTTGAAATCGTTAATAAGATAAGACCAAGAATTAACGGAAAGGTTGGTTTCGAGAAATATATTATAAAAAGAAAATCTCAACCACAGGCAGTGACTGAGACTTTAACTGATAGAATATTTAAGAATTTCAAATTAATGTTTTGATTAAGCAATTTTTTCAATTTTGCTTAATGGAACTCCAAGAAATGTATATTCTTTACCGTCTTTCATATAATTAACATCGGCTGTTTCTTCCCATGTCATAAGATGTGTTCCAAAATCATCAATAACACCTTCAATATCACCCTTTTTACTATGAACAATTACCTTGTCACCTGTTTCGAATTTTCCATCTGATGATTTTGCGTGATATTTACCATTTTGTTTTTGGAAGAATTTTTTAAGTTCCCCCATTTCATAATCAAGTTCTTCGTTTTCACTTAACACTCTTTTCAGTGATTCAGCAATCATCCGTTTCAATTCTGATTCTTTTAATCTAATTGTTTGTTTCATAACATATAATGTTTTAAGATTTTATGCTTCCGTCATTAACGACAATCTGTATTTCCTCTGCAATCGGTACAATCAAGTCACCTTTTGGGAATGTCATTCCGTCAATGGTTATGTCATTGTCAAATCTTATTTTGAACTGACCGATGAATACTCCTGCTTCTGATGTATCCCTTTTGTTCCACCTATATTGTATCTTGTATTTCTCTTCACACCCATCAATATCAAATGGTACAACATAACAGGGTGCATTTGCAATCTTCTTGATACCGCTTTCCATATTGGTCATTGTGAATGTAACTGTGGCTGACTGTATTGCAAGATACAGTTTCTTGTATGTGTGTCTTCCATCATGTACGGGTTCTATTTCTAGATATGGAAGTGTTGAATTTTTATTTATTACAAATTGTTTCATATTCTTCTTCAACAAAGATATTTATATTATATAAATAGTAAGAAATAAGTCTAAATAATGGCATTAGATAAAGAAAAAGAGAAACTGTTCCGACAAGTGAGAACAAAGCTTGGTTCGGCTGTTAGAAAAGTTGAATTGACCGATGATATGCTGTGTGACCTGCTTGAATTAGCAGTCGGTGACTACGCACAAGTTGTACAGAACTTCATTATAGAAAGCAACTGGGCGGCTTTGTTTGGTAAAAGGACGGGTTTTGAGATGTCAAATCAGGAATTGGCGTTCGCCATTTCCATGCGCAGTCTTGATATGTCGAAGGATTACGCACAATGGTTCAGTAAACAAGTTGGACTACAACAACACGGAAAGTGGGAGCTTAAAAAGGATTTCATTAAAATTGAAAAAGGTAAACAAGTATACTATGTTGAACCGGGACGTGAAATAAATAAAGTCATGTGGGTAGCACCCCCAACGACAGACCAATCATTATTTGCTAACTATGGTGGTTTTGGTGTTAGTTTCGGTGGTGGTGTTGTAGGACAGATGGGTCTTGGTGGTGCAACAATATTCGGTGGAACCGGTAGTGCATACGGTATGGGTGCTGGTATATGGGCAATGCCCGCATATGATGTTGCACTCATGGCTACTGACTTGTCATATAAACAACAATTATTGAGAAGTGAT
>JAEEGL016458698.1_pt1 | contig 12912 bp, 11 predicted proteins | sample 9134231 | NCBI WGS metagenome assembly JAEEGL01 (sample SAMN16246548, study PRJNA631951) | gut metagenome | biome: gut microbiome; feature: rumen; material: fiber-attached | host: Bos | place: Iran: Karaj | collected 2018-10 | reverse complement strand
CCTACTAATTTGGCCAAATCAGGCGCAATTGATCCAATAAATAGACGTGATTGATCCCTTTTTAATACTTTGTTAACTTCATTTGCTACCGCAATATGTATCATTGATGATGCCATATAATCACCCTCATTTAAGATTATAATATTTATAATAAAAAAAGACAAGAAAACTTGTCTTTTTATTCACTAATATTTGGTAATGTAAGTCCAATTCTTTTTTGTTCCTGTGGTTCTTCTAAATTTGAAACAAATGATTGCACATCTTTAGTTAAAGCTTGCATCAATTCTTCTGGAACATCCAACTGACTAATTGCATTCATATTACTATTTACTCCAGCAATATTTCGTTCTAATAGAGATTGGAATAAGCTAATAACGCCTTTAGTTAACATCATTGATGATGCTTCAGTGCTTCTTCCTCCAAGAAGAGCTAATTCTGAACCAATAAGTGGGAACAAATCATCTCGAGCCATTTCTAGTGCATTAATAGTAATGAAATGATTAACAATTGCTTGATTAATCTTGATTATTTCCTGCTTCATTAATAGATTAGTTGTTTTAAATCGACCAATTTTTGCTTCAACAATTTTAAGTCGCGATTTTAAAGCAACAATTTTACTATAATCTGATTCTTTATTTTCATCTAGTTGTTGTAAATGACTTAGTATTTCTTCTCTTGCTTCTTCAGCTTTTTTCAAGAATTCATCGTTCTTTGCCATATATTCTTCCATATATTGTCTTATCCCATCAAATCCGATGGTTTCATTTCGCAAAGTGACAAGATTTTCCTCAATAACTCCACGCAATTCTGACACTGTTTCTCTTGATAAAGAAGGGGTACTTGTATCTCTTCTAAATATTTTGGCTAGTATTCCTTTAGCCTTTGTTTTGCCACCACGAGCACGGTTGATTATCCCATTAATGGTATCGATTGATTTCTTTCCAGAATCAATTGCCGTTAATGCTGGTACTTCATCATAAATATATTTCGAATGTGCTGCTAAAGCTTCACCAAATGTTAAAAGACTACTTGCATCGTCAAAATCAATTGTTTCAACAGGTGATTCTCTTAAAAGTACTATTCTATCAGGAATTGTTAAGGTTTTTTCGTAATCTTCGCCAGTCAATGTCTCAACTTCAAGTACAGTATAAGAAACATTTAAATCTTGGCACATTTTCTCTACAAAATTGCTCTTAGATCCTGTTTTTTTATCAAACAAAATCTTAGCTACCGAGCTATAATAATACTTTCCTTTTAACATTTCTCGATATTGTTCGTATGTTTCTATATCGTAGTTTTGATAATTTACTTGCTCTAAGAAGTCTGGGTCAAGTCCCATATAAGTTAACACCTTTTCAACTGTTAAGCCTCTTTTTTCACATATTGTTTTAAAAGAATTATCTCCTCTAAAAAGTAATAATAATATAGATTTTTCTCTTAAATCATCATCTTCTTTTGCACCAAGTGACATAAGTTCCTTATGAATTGCAAACAATCCATAAGCATAATTCCCACCACAATTATCATTTAGATCTTTTGTTAGTTTTGATCTATAAACTTGCTGTTCATAGACTTTAGCAAAATTTGCAAAAGAATTAGCTGCCAAATCCTTTAATATTTTTGGTAAATCAGGGAAACTTTGAACATATTGTTTGATTGATTCCATTTGCTCTTTATTTAAATGTGAAAACAATCCAATAATAATGTCTTGCTCAGTTAATTCATAATTTTCTTTTTGAGTTCTTACTTGATTTAAACAAGCATTTAAGAATTCAAAATTAAGTCCACTAGGAGGATAAGGTGAACTCCAATTAAACAGTTTTTCAATTCTACTTCTTTCAAAACCTAGTTCTTTTAATGGAGCAACATCTTTGCCATTATCAAGTAAACTTAATAAAATTGAATAAACTCTAGCAACATCATCGCTGATGCCATCAAATCTTTCCTCACTCCAATGATTTAAATTCTTTAAGAATTCTCTCATATCAGGCGAAAATTGAACAAGGAAACTATTTTCGCGTTCTGTTTTACTTTTTTTCTTTTTATCTTCAATATAACTCTTCATTTTACCTAAAAAATCAGATGATAGAGTTTCACCATTAGATAAAGAGCCATATATATTTTCTATTATCATGCTGCGGTTAAATTCACGATTACACAAATTGTAACTTATTGAGTTAACAGTGATCTCTTTAGAATTACTATTAACACCGTTTGTAACAAAACGACCAAATTTATTAATCATTAATTCTACATCTAGTTCCATAGCAAGAATTTCTTTCTCACTAATATCAAGTTTCAAAAGTTTTAATATACCTTCAAGATTTATGCCATTATCTTTAAAAAATACACTTATATCTAGTTGATAATAATATGCAGCAATCAATAATGCAAGAGTATCAGCATCATCTTCACTTAATAACATGTTTTGATTATGCTTTCCTTCTTTCATTTTTTTCAAGATTAGCATATATGTTTTCGTAACAAATTGAACAAATTCTCTTTCATCTTTGCCAAGTAATTCATAGAATTTATTCACTTCAGCTTGATGTGCAATTTTTCTATCATATTCTTCTTGCTCTGATAATTTTTTCTCTATATTTTCTAGAGTTTCAATCTTTATTCCATTTTCATGAAGAATATCTTCAACTATTAAACTATCTGTAAAATCTCTATCAATTAAGTTAGCAACAATATCTGATATTTTAACATCTGATTCTTGAATGTTAGAATTTCTACCAGTAGTAAAATATCTCTTATAATATGGAAGAATTGCAAAAACATTTGGATCTTTCTTCTTTGCCTCAGCATATAAATCTACATTTTTAATTTGATAAGTTTTGTTAAAATTCATACCATTTTTAATAAGGTAGTTGCGAATCGTCTTTGCTTCCTTTGAATCATCTTTTGTTTCATATCCAAGTGCTAATAACAATGACAATGGAGTCACATCTTTATCTGCAATTATCGCATTAGATAATAAAATCTGTCTTATCCTTGTAGCAGCTTCTAGATAATGTATTACTTCTATAGATAATTCTCCATATGCCACCTGTTCTTCGTGATAGCGTTGTTCTGCTTTAATTTTCTGCTCAAACTCTTCAAAATTTGATGTTACTGTTGATGCATACTCACTAGGGAACATTGATTCCACAACATTAGAATAACCATCACCAATTTTCTTTGTATGCAAAAATATATCCATTGGAGTCATCGTTTTATATAATGTTACATCACTATAAAAACCAAACAACTTATAATTTCTTGAAAATAAATCCTCATAATTTAGTCGTTTTGAATATGATTTGTTAGTATGTGCACGATCAAATGCAAAACCGTTTTTACTAAGTAAATTCCTATATGTTTTTGACTCTGCAAGAAAACTAAGCATATAAACTATTTGCTTATTTAGTGCTTTTGAATATGAACTCGAGCCGACAGAAAGACTATCTTCTCCATAATATTCATCAGCATTCAAAACATCTTTAACAAAGTCTACAGTTTCGGTTGGAACCAACTTACAAAATTCACTAAAAGAAAGATTGCTATCTACTTTATTTGCCATAAAAATCCCCTCGGTTTGCTATTATAACATAAGTGTCAAAAAAAAAACACCAAAAATTGGTGCTTATATTATAAATAGTAAAGCTAGATAAGCTATATATCCAAGGAAATAAATAAAACCATTACTTCTACTCATTTTTCCTTTTGGTTTTGTATATGAGAATATTAATAGTAATATTACAGATGCAAATAATACTATTAAGTCACGGTTATAACTTACATTATATGCAATTGGCTTAATAGCAGATGAAACACCAACAATTAATAAGAAATTGAAGATATTAGATCCAATTATATTGCCGATTGCTAAGTCAGTTTCACCTTTCTTAGCTGCTGATAAACTTGTTACAAGTTCTGGTAAACTTGTTCCAACAGCTAATATTGTAACACTTATTATTTTTTCACTTACACCTAGTATTTTAGCTATTTCAACAGCATTATCTACTGTGAAGTCACCACCAAATTTTAATCCAACAATACCGAGTATAAGTAGTAAGACATCTTTCCAAATAGGTGTTTTACTTTTTTCTTTCTTATCTTTGCCTCTGGCTTTTTTAGCCAAAACAAATGTATATATAATGAATAAACCGAATGCTAAAAGCATTCCAAATGATTCCATTCTAGTAATTGTTTTACCTGTATTTGCTAAAACAAATAAAAGAATTGTTGACCCTAAACAAAGTGGAATTTCAAACTTAATTGTTGCTTTTTTAAATGGTATTGGTCTTACTGCTGCTGTTAAACCTAAAATTAGCAATAAATTAGCTATATTACTACCAACAACATTACCAATAGACATATCTGGGTAACCTTCTAATGCTGATGTTATACTAACAAATAATTCTGGCATTGAAGTCCCAATAGAAACTATAGTTAAACCAATTACAATTTCAGGAATATGTAACTTCTTTGCTATATTACTAGCACCATCAACTAAAAAGTCAGCACCTTTGATAAGTAGAACAAATCCAACTATTATTAATAAAATATTAACTATCATTTAATTCACCCCATATATTTTACCTTTAAAGTATAACATATTAATAGTGATTAAACAATCAATTTTTGTAAAGAAAAAATCTACTTTCGTAGATTAATTTTTATTTATTTTAAATATGATTTGATACATTGTTTCAAAATCAAATTTTTCATATGAAACTTTATAACCTAAAGCACTCAATTCACTTTGGCATTTATCAATGATTGCCTTAACTTGGCTAAAATCATTAGCTCCCATAGGTACTTTTTGAATCATATCATCAAATGATTCAACTTTAGCTGGGGCTGTTTCTCGAACTGGCTCTTCCATTTCAATTGTATCTGGTTTAACTTCATTTAGTTGAACTTCTTCAACTGGTTCTTCATTAAAGTTAGTATCAAATCCATGATTAGATTCAATTTGAACTTGATGTGAAGTATCTCTAAAATCATCTATTATATCGGCTGTTGGAATAGTACTCTTATTCTTTGAAATACTTAAATCCGCACGATTAGTTCCATAGTCATAATCATCATCTGGAGTTGGATCAACAAAATCATTTGCATTAGCTTGTTCTTGAATCGCTGCATCTGCCATATAGTCTCCAGAATCGATTGGTTCTTCTTCCATTACTGGTTGTTCTACAGGTGCACTTTGAGGTTGAACTTCAGGTGTTGGATCTTTAAAAGGATTATCATCAAAATCGATAATCTCGACAGATTGTGCTTTGTTTTTATCCTCGTACATTCCTTTTTCCACCTTTCTAATTTCCTCTTCTGTTTTCTTAACTGTCATTTTTTCAGTTATGATTTTTTGTAGCAATTTCTTTTGAATTTCTTTATCAGATACACTTAATAATGCTCTTGCATGACGTTCTGATATTTCATTCTTAAGTAATGCTGCCTGAACATCTCTATCTAGAGAAAGAAGTCTCAACTTATTAGCAATTGTCGATTGGTTTTTACCAAGTTTCTGTGCTAATTGATCTTGAGTTATATATCCTGCTTCTAGAATACGCTTATATGATAAAGCTTCTTCTATCGGGCTTAAATCTTGACGTTGTAAATTTTCAATCAAAGCTACTTCCATAGTTTCGCGATCATTCATTTCAACAATCATACAAGGAATTTTATGCATTCCAAGTTTCTCGCATGCACGATATCTTCTCTCACCCATAACAATTTCATATTTTTCACCTAATGGTCTTACTGTTATAGGCTGAAGAACTCCGTGTGCACGAATCGATTCAGCAAGTTCAGATATATCATCATTAAAGGTTTTCCTTGGTTGAAATCTATTTGGAACAATTTTTTCAATTTCGATTTCAACTATACGAGAATCACGATTCATAAAAATCCCTCTTATTCTTCCATATTAATCTTACTATAATATTACATTTTAATCAAGAATTTTTTAAAAAAATGAGGTTTACCAACCCCATCTTTTAACATGATATTTTGTGTTCTTATTCGTCACTGCATTCAAGCCTTTTTCTGCTTCAAAAGCAAGGTCTATGAAGGCATAATTATAGTTTCTCCAAGCTTGTCTCATAGTATATCCTGTATCCATTACGACAACAAGTAAGTTCTCATAATCTGAATTATTAATTTCAATTATTGTTCCACATGGAAACTGGGCATGATCAGCTGCTACAATATGAACATCACCATAGTCTTTATCAGTATATACAAGCCCGTCATCAAGAAGATTCCATACTTTCTTTTCTCTTGTTTTACAAGCAACAACTCCAGTACATCCTTTACAGTCAGCACCATATCCAGTTAAAGTACCTTTGTATTCAGTATCTTTATGTGTTCCTACTTGAATTATTTGATTAACTGGTTCTTTTCTTTCGACTTCTTTTCCATCAATTATATGGGAATATCCGTATTCTCCTTCTTGAAGTAGCACTTCTTCACCTTCAGAATATTTTTCTACATAAACATATTCTGTTTTATATTCAATGACATTTACTTCTTCAACAGGAGCGGCATTATAATTAAAAATATTTGCTAAACCAATTAAAACAATCTTAATTTTCTCAAATATCATTTATTTAACTCCTTTTAAATCAAAAAACTCAATTGCATTTTGATTTAGTTTATTCAAAACTGTCTCCTCATCTAATCCTTTTATATTTGCTATTACTTCAACTACATATTTTAGATTTGTCGGATCATTTTTAGTACCTCTTAATGGTTCAGGTGCTAAATAAGGACTATCAGTCTCTAATAATATTGTACTCAAATCTAGATTTTTTACAACCTCTACGGTTTTTTTATTGTTCTTAAATGTTACTGTTCCACCTATTCCAATCGAAGATCCAAGTTTAACAAATCTCTCTGCCATTTCAACACTTGATGAGAAGCAATGAATATCGGCTTTAACTAGATGTTCTTTCAAAATATTAAATGTGTCTTCAACTGCATCTCTTGAGTGAATAACAACTGGTTTGTTATATTTTTTAGCTAATTCTAGTTGATTGATAAATAATTCTTTTTGTTTATCTTTGTTTTCACTGCAATAATGATAATCTAAACCAATCTCGCCAATAGCAACTACTTTAGGACTTTTCAACTGTTCTTCAAGCAAAGATAGATTCCAATCTTTTATTTCTTCAACATTTTCTGGATGATATCCAATAGCTGCATAAAAGTTTGGTTCTTTACTAGCTAAATCTAAAACCATTTTATTTGTTTCTTCGTTAATTCCATTATTAATTACAATACAATCTTTTAGTTTTAAAACGATTTCATCTAAATTATCATATTCTAATTCATATATATGTGCATGAGTATCTATAATCATAGTTAAATCCTCAAAAAATAGTTATACCTAAGTATAACTATTTACTTTCTAAAAACAGCAATACTGTTAACTAAATAATAACAATATTTTAATATTCAGTCAACATTACAATGTTTTATCAATTCTCATAAATAAAGGCTTTGCTTCATTTAATTTTTTACCTGATTCAAGTGTTGCAAATGAACTTACATTTTCATCAGTTATATTTAATTGTTCAAATATACTCTTTGCTGTTGTTGGTAAGAATGGTTTTAAAGCAACAGCTCCATGTTTACTACATGCAAGTAAGTTATAGATAACTGTTTCCAAACGAGTTTTATCTTCTTCCTTTGCAAGTACCCAAGGCATTGTTTCATCAATATATTTGTTACATTTTCTAAATAATTCAATGATTGCTTCTAATGCGGCTGGAATATCAAGTTTATTGATATTATCATCAACAATATTTGGCAATTCCATAGCATAGTCTATCAATGCTTGATCAAGCTCGTTTAATTCGTTTTGTGTAGGAACTACACTATCAAAATATTTCTTGCACATTCCAATTGTTCTATTTACTAAGTTACCTAATACATTAGCAAGGTCCCCATTAGTACGAGCAATTAAAGCTTCTTCAGTAAAATTGCCATCACTTCCGAACGGAACTTCACGAAGTAAGAAATAACGAACAGCATCTACTGAATATTCATTAATGTATTCCCTTGGATCACGATAGTTTCCATTGCTCTTAGATATTTTCCCACCATCAATTACTAACCAACCATGACCAAATACTTTTTTAGGTAATGGTAAATCTAATGCCATCAACATGATTGGCCATATAATTGTATGAAATCTTACTATTTCTTTACCAACTATATGTAAGTCTGCTGGCCAGAATTTCTTAAATAATGAATCATCATTAGATAAATATCCTAGTGCCGAAATATAATTACTTAATGCATCTATCCATACATATACAACGTGTTTTTCATCAAATGTTACTGGAACTCCCCAATTAAATGAAGTTCTTGAAACACAAAGATCTTCTAATCCTGGCTTGATGAAATTATTAATCATTTCATTTTTTCTTGAAGATGGTTCAATGAATTCAGGATGAGATTCTAGATATTCTTCTAATCTCTTTTGATATTTAGATAATTTAAAGAAATAAGCTTCTTCTGTTACTTCATTAACTTCTCTTCCACAATCTGGACATTTTCCATCAACTAATTGGCTTTCAGTCCAGAATGATTCACAAGGAGTACAGTATTTACCTTTATACTCGCCTTTGTAAATATCACCTTGATCATAAAGTTTCTTGAATATTTTTTGAACAGTTTCAATATGATATTCATCTGTTGTACGAATGAATTTATCATATGTAATACCTAAAGCTTCCCATAGTTCTTTAGTATCTGCTACAATTGCATCAACGTATTCTTGTGGAGTTACTCCTTTTTCTTCAGCTTTCTTTTGAATTTTAATTCCATGTTCATCTGTACCTGTTAAGAAATATACGTCATATCCTTTTGAACGTTTATAACGAGCAATAGCATCTGCTATTACTGTTGTATAACAGTGCCCAATATGAAATGTACCTGATGGATAGTAGATTGGTGTTGTAATGTAATATTTTTTGTCCATAAAAATCCTCCTTTTTATTAAAAAAGAGCAAGCCATCCGAAAAGGACGATTTGCTCGTGGTACCACCTTAATTTATAGTTTAAAACTACCTCTTTTTTTAACGCATTATTACGGATTAATCTAAATATCGATTAATCAGCTCCAGAATCATTCGGGATTACACTAGCCTTTGCTTGCTTTCACCTAACCAAGCTCTCTTTAAAAGGATTATAATCTTTCTTTCCTTCATCGCTTTTGATAAGCCTATTATATATTATGTTTTTACCAAAATCAAGTATTTATTTTTTCCCTTTGATTTTATTTATAATTTTTTCCATTTCGGATACTAATTCAGCCACTCTTTCATCGAGATTCCAAACAGCATCTTCACTTAGAACACCGGCTTTTATTCTAAAAAATTCTCCTTGTTCATAAGATTCTTTATCCTTAAACCAATTTTTACTACCATAATACTTGTTCAAGAGTTCAAAATTCTTGTGATTTTCCTTAAATTTTTCTAAGGCTTTTTCCAATTCTTCAACACTTTCTAATACTTTATCTAGTCTTTCTTCGTTTTTATTTATTCTTTCTTTCATTATCTCAACCCTAGTTATATTATAACATATAAAAAGCAATTCTTTTAAGAATCGCTTTCTTCTCGATAAAAGAAATAAAACGGATCAAATATTTCAATTATTTCCTTCTTTGTTATTTTGCTAGTTTTAGTAAATTTTCCTTCGTATTTTTCTTTTTCATCTTTTGAATCAACAATATAAGTAATTTCATTATCACCAAGTTTAACTATATATTTAGTACTTTCTATTGCACATTCTAAATCTTGACCTTTTGTATATTCTGACTCACAACTAGTATTTGAATGGTTAACTTTGGCATAGAATTCCATATATTTGCTTATTGGTTGATAAACATAAATTGTATAATCTCCATTAGTATATATTCCTGCATATTTACTATCAAAATACTTATTTAAACCATTCACGTTCTCATAAAAGTCGTCAACAGTGCATTCTTCAATATATTTATATGTTCCTTCTGGAAAATCTGCCATATTTTCTGCTTCTACTAATATTTTATTATTATTTAATGTAACTTTAACTTTTTCATTGAATTCTTCATATATGGCAATACCATCTTTATATTCTAGTCTCCCATACATTTTATCATTGCTAGCGTTAGTTATATAGTATTTTAAACGGGTATCATCTATAGGCAAAATGTGAAATGTATATTCCCCATTTTCATAAACTCCATTATATTGAGCTGCACTAGTTACTTTTTTTATCTCTGTTTCATTATTTTCATTCTCGTTTTCAAGTTCACATCCGACCAATGTTGTAAAACCTAGAATCAAAACCAGAAATAATAATATTCTTTTTTTCATATAATCACCAATAATATTATAGCATATAAAAACTCAGATAATTCTGAGTTTTATTATTAATCATAAAATGTTTGTTCTGTTTTAGCAATTGAAAATGCTACTAAGAATGCTAAATCTAAATCTTTTTCTTCGCATGTTACATCATAATACATATCCGTTGTAAGCAATGATTTGCCTTTTGGTGAAGATGTAGCAACTGTTGCTAATGGTTTACCTTCAAATGAAACTTCATAAGCCATACCAACTTTATTAGCTGATGGTTTAGTTTCAATTCTAATTCCTTTATCATGAAGATAATCCCATATTTTGTTATCATCATATTTGAAATAAGATCTTTTAGACATAAATGCAATTATGTCATTTCCGCCCTGTTCCATAGTAACTGTTTTTCCGACATTATGTTCTTCTACATTACCTGTAGTATTATTTTTAAATTCAAATGGTGAAGCTCCAAATAGTTTAAATTTAGTCATTTTTGCTTCATATACTACAACGCCATTTTCATCTTCTAAAGAAAAACCTTGTTTAACTGTTCCTAGTGCTGGTTTTAATAAATATTTCTTACTCATCTTTCTTCCATTCTTCCTCTTGTTTTTTCATTTTTTTGTACTTTTTAATTGAATTGACACCACTTATTACTCCACCTACTATTGCAGCTGCTCCACCAACAATCATGACAATTGGAAAAACAAGACTGATTGTTTGAGTAATCTCTTTTGGATTCTTTGGATTATAATAGATTTTGATTTTTTGATCTTTTTTATAACCTGATAATACTCCAAGTTCTGTTTCATATTCTTTTCCATCTACAGTATATTTTACATATACAGTATATGTTGCATCAACGGTTGTTCCGTCAGCATCAGTGTGTGCTTCTTCATATAAATCTGCCTTTGAAACTACTGCATCGACTTCAATATAATTTTGGTTTTTAATAGCAATTATTAGTGTTACTATACCAAAAGCTAAAAGTGCAATTCCTGCTGGAATTAAAAATCTTGCAACCATAGATTCGCGAAAAAAAGTTGCTATTTTATTCATAAATATTTCTCCCTTCGAGGTTATTATAACATAAAAAAAGCAGTTTAAACTGCTTCTATTCTTTAGTCATTACTTTTTTAGCCATTGTTCGCTTATTACACTTTGGACACTTTAAATATCTTGTTGTGTGAATATGAGGTGCCATTAAAGCTGCAAAGTATGTTGGTATAAATTTATGATGACAATTCCTGCATTCGTAATATCCAGCTTCTACTTCTAATTTTAAAGCGTAGAAAGCAACTATTACAAATACAATTGTTGATACACATATTACGGTTCCTAAAAGTGTTCCTTCTTCCAATATTGAACATGCTAAAGTCATTATTCCAATATAGAATATGACGTCTGTTATAAGTAATACCCACATTGTAGTCATCAACTTTTTATTCTTCATTTCTTCTTGTTTTGCTAGTTCTACTAATAATTCTTCTGTTTTTTTATTATAATCTTTCATATCAATCTTTTCACCATTTAAAAGTTCATTTACATTTATATTAAGGATATTACATAAATCAAGCATTTTATCAGCATCTGGTAAGGATAATCCTCTTTCCCATTTAGATACAGCACGATCGGTAATAAATAGTTTTTCTGCTAATTCTTCCTGTGTTATTCCTTTTTCTTTTCTAATATTTGAAATAAACTTTCCAATCTTAATTAAATCCATGAACTTTTCTCCTTTCTTGGTTTAAGTATAGTTTAAAAGACTAAAATAGTACACATACTAATGGTTGAGTTAATTCTTTTTCCATAAATCATCCTATATCTTCTTACGATAACATCCTATTGTATCTTCTGTTATAAAACCTGCTGCATTATAGAATTTAACACGCCAGTCAAATGAATTAACATAGCATTTTTCAATACCTAATTCTTTACATTTTAGCATTACTCCATGCATCATTGCTGTTCCAATGCCTCTATGGCGATATTTTTCTCTTGTACTTACTGGTTCAACAAATGCTGTTTTAGATAATCTATCAACATATACAAAACAGTATGAACAAACATTGTTTCTTTCCTTTGAATTTTCATCAATAACCATACATTCAAAACTATCTTTATACATTGATGACTTTTTTCTTGAATGATAAGGATTCATGCCATTGCGATAGTTCGGATCTTCATAATCAGGATGAAATCCCATACTTAAAGCACTCCACTTGTTTTCTTCATCAGTATATTCATCACCATAAACAAGTTTAAAGCCTTCAGGTAGATCAACTGTAACATTTATTTCTTGTGGGTAAACATAATTATCATAGTCACCCTCTTTTTCTCTTACATATCCTTGTTTTTCAAGCTCTTCTACGCGATATTTCAAACTATCATTGGTAACAACTAAAAAGTTAATCGAGCCATCTTCTTCTTTTTTAAAGAGTGGTCTACAATGTTCTTCAGCATAGGCAAGAATAGTTTTGAATAAGTCTTCATATCCTTTTTTAATGCTCATATAGATTGCATCACCATCAGGTAAAATACAACCTACTATTTCTCCATTTTCTTCCCAGAT
>JAEEGL013897965.1_pt1 | contig 12912 bp, 9 predicted proteins | sample 9134231 | NCBI WGS metagenome assembly JAEEGL01 (sample SAMN16246548, study PRJNA631951) | gut metagenome | biome: gut microbiome; feature: rumen; material: fiber-attached | host: Bos | place: Iran: Karaj | collected 2018-10 | reverse complement strand
TCCGCGTGCTCCCCGCGCACGCTCAGTTCCTCGAACATCTTCTCGCCGGGACGCAGTCCCGTGTACTGGATGGCAATGTCCACGTTGGGTCTCAGCCCGGACAGCTCGATCATCTTCTTCGCCAGGGAAGCAATCTTGATAGGCGTTCCCATGTCCAGCACGAAGATTTCCCCGCCGCGTCCCATCATCGCCGCCTGCAACACGAGCCGAGAGGCCTCTGGAATCGTCATGAAGTACCGCTTGATGTCGGGATGGGTCACCGTAATCGGCCCGCCCTTGCGGATCTGCTCGCGGAACAGCGGAATGACAGATCCCGAAGACCCCAGAACGTTGCCGAACCGCACGCTCACATAGCGCGTGTTGGGATACTCCTTCTGCACCGTCTGCACAACAAGTTCCGCGATGCGCTTGCTCGTGCCCATCACCGAAGTCGGATTCACGGCCTTGTCGGTCGAGACCATCACGAACACGTTCGCCCCATATTTCCCAGCCAGCAATGCCACGTTGCGAGTTCCGAAAACGTTGTTGGTCGCCGCCTCGCGCACGTTTTCCTCCATCATCGGCACATGCTTGTAGGCCGCCGCGTGGATGACCCCTTCGGGATGCCACTGCGCGAACACCTCTTCCATGCGCTTCTCGTCGGCGATGTCGGCAACGATGGGCACCAGCTTCGTCTCAGAATTCGGATGCTTGAGCAGCTCGCGATGGATTTCGTACAGTGCGAACTCGCTCTGATCCAGCAGCAGCAGCTCCGATGGCTTGAAAGCCGCCACCTGCCGCACCAGCTCGCTGCCGATGCTTCCGCCAGCCCCCGTCACCAGAACCCGCCGCCCTTCGGACATGCGACGAATGGGCTCGCTGTCGAGAATCACCACATCGCGCCCGAGCAAGTCCTCGATGCCAATCTCACGCACCATCCCGACCGACACGTTCCCGTATGCAATCTCGTGCAACGCCGGAATAATGCGCGGCTTGAGGCCAGCCCGTTCGCATTCCCCCACGATTCTCTGGATTTGCTGGCGCGGACCATTCGCAATGGTGATGATGACCTCATCCACCCGGTTATCCGCCACGACCTGCGGCAAGTCGTGAATTTCGCCCAATACCGGGATGCCGCCGATCAGCTGCGCCTGCTTCTCCGGATCGTCATCCAAGAAACCGATCACCTTCTGCCGTGCGTACCCCTGCCGCTCCAGCTCCTGAGCCAGCAGCTGCCCTGCCTGCCCCGCCCCCAAGAGCAAAACCCGGCGCGCTCGGCGACGTTGTCCCTCTGTCTGCTGCAACCAGTTGCGACGCCTCAATGACCGTTCATAGAGGACGCGCCGGGCCAGACGCATCCCCAGCACAGCCGCCGCGCCGAACACGCAACTCATGAACACGATGGAATACGGAACAGACATCCACGGCTGCACCTTGCCGCCATACGCCCGCCCTGCAAGCAGCACCATCATTCCCGCAAAGAATGCCCCGATAAAGACGGGAAAATCCACGAACCCCATGAACCGCCACATCCGTCGGTACACCCTGAAGAACCAGAACATCGTCAGCTGCACCCCCGCCACCCACAACGCCTGCCAGACGAACCCCGAAGGTCCCCCCACAATTCGGAACGCAGACGCCCATACGAATTCGCTTCGCACCAATAACGCCAACAGATATGCCGTGACCAGAGCAATAAAATCCAGCCCCAGCTGCGCCCCCAGATGAATCCCCCGCCGCATGAACCGCTGCGCCAGGGATACTCCAGTTTTTATTCCTACCTTCATTTGTGACCCCATCCTACCCGCCCCGGCCCCATTCCTCAACATAAAACATCCGCCTAGCGTTTTTTATCGCGATTCGTCCGGCATTTGCACATCAAAGCAGCTCCTCCGGCGTGTCCAGCAGCCTTCCCATCGCATGGAGCAGGCGATAGGCCGACACCGACGCATCCCGTTCCGCCGCCGCCTCCCCCAGCACCCCCGCCGACACATCCGTTTCGGCATCCGACACCGCGTCCGCCATCCCCCGCCCCGCCTCGAACAGCGCCCGCGCCAGCTCGCCCCGCTCCTCCGCGCGCAACCGATTCTCACGGGCCAGCCGCAGCGCCGCCTGCGCCCGACGCCATTCCGCCAGCGCGCTCCGCACCTCCAGCGCCACCGTGTCCCGTGCCAGCTCCAGGCGCCCCTCCGCCGCCCGGACTGCCAGCTCGCGGTCGGACACCTCCAGACGTGCGTCCGCCATCCGCAACGGCATCCGCCCTTCCACGCCGACCACCCACTCGCCGTCTCCTCCCCCCATCGCGTCCGACCACGACTCCCCTTCTCCCCACCACGCCTTTTCCGCCACCGCCGACACTTCCGGCAGCAGCCCCCTGCGCGCCACCTTCACCCCGCGCCGTGCCGCCCCGACGTCCTCCTCCGCCTGCGTAATCTCCGGCCGCTCCCGCCACGCCACCTCCACCGCCTGCCCCTCCTCCGGCGGCGCCACCTCCAGCAGCGGACTCTCCCCCAGCACGATGCGCCGCTCCCGTCCCACCCCCATCAGATCCGCCAACTCCCTCAGCCGGATCTCCAATGCCGCCCGCCCATTCTCCACCCGCTGCCGCGCCTCCCCCAGCTGCCACGCCAAGCGCAGAACCTCCGTGTGCCCCGCATTTCCCCTCCGCTCCCGCACCTCCGCCAACGCGCACAGCCGCTCCAGGCGCGCCGACTGCTCCTCATCCGCCGCCACCTGCCGCTCCTGATAGCGCGCCGCCTCCCAGCACTCCACCACCTGCACCACCAACGCCGACCGCTTCCGTTCCAGGCTCCGACGCGCCGCCCGCCACGCCTCGTCCGCCACGACGCCAGGCTCCTCCCGTTCAAGCCGACCGAACCCCTTCAGCAGCGGCTGCTCCACCCCCACCCGCACCTCCGACCGCCTCGTATGCCCTGTCCCCACCTCATCGAAATCCCACTCCTTCGCGCTCGCCGATCCATACACCCGAGTCCCCAGCGAACTCGTCCACCGCCCCTCCACCCCCACCTCCCGACGGCTCGCCACATCCCCTTCCCGCCCGCTTCCCACCGGCGCGACCTCCCAGTTCCGAATCCCCGCCCACGCCTGCTCCGCCGCCACTGCCCCCCGCTCCACCCCAACCTTCTCCACCGCCAGCCCCCGATTCCCCTCCAACGCCCACGCAATCGCCTCCTGCACATCCACCACCAGCGCCGATTCCTCACTCGCCGCAGCAGTTTTCGCCGTCCCCCCTTCATCGCCCCCCATCTCAGCCCACGCCACCGCCCCCGCCCCCCAGACGCATCCCGCGCACACAAAACTTGTCCATCGCCAATTCATATCCTGTCCGCCAACTCTACCACCTTCCCCTCCTCCCTCAAGCACCAACTTCCAACAAACAAACTTCCATACAATGGAAATGTATTTTCGCCCGCCTGAAAACCGCTTTCCATTGTATGGAACCCTATTCCCCTCTCCCCTTGCCTACTCTCACCCTCGCCCCTTCTTGGAGCGAGTGCCGCCACCTCCATCCCACGGCCTGGGATCCGAAACTCAAATTTCCTCCCATTCGCCCTTATCCCCGCGCCCCCCCCTCCTCTCCAAAAGCCGTAGCCGTCAAGTCCATGATTCTGACAGTCCCGGGGGCCACTCACCGCTCTTTCCCACAAAAATCCCAATGCCGATTTTTCACTTTTTCGCATTTTTCAAAGGATATCGAGCCAAATTATTTGCATTTCAGTCCCACTTTTGTACAAAAGTGGGACTGACTATGAAATTCATAAATGGCTCGGATATGCGATTATCATTCGATAATTCTGACATTCAATATCTGAATTTCGATTTCCAGTCTCACTTTTATTCAATTGTGATAAAATGCAAGATATCCGAGTTTCCCAATGTTTTTGACTCGTTTCAAAAACTGATGTGCAGTTTTCCGCAATAGCTTGGTGCGCTTGACAGCCTTGCCCCGAAACTTGTGTCCGTCATCAAACGCATTGTCAGCAGCGTGGCTGAAAGTCGCACCTCTCCAATGGGGGGTCCCTAAATGCCAACCGACCACATCATTAGAAAGAACATGCAAAAGAGCATCGGCACCGAGCTCCGCCGACTCGAAAAACGCATTCCAGCGGCAATTGAAGATTGCAGAAAAGCGCAAAAAAAGGTAAAGAGAGTGGCGATGCATCTGCAAAACAACAAAATGAGAGATTGCGCCGCGACCGGTCGGGAAGGGACGATCCTGTGACCATCAAGCGTCATGGCTGGGCGACGACGGATGAGCCGTTCCTGCGGCTACCGCTATATCCGTTCCAGATCGACCTGCAGAGTCCCCTCGCCAAGTTTGACCAGCGCATCACCCGCGCCCAGCGCAAGCACCAGACTCGCGACGTGCAGGTCCTCAATCTCATTGCAGATAAAGCCATCAAGCACCGCATGATCGGCAAGCTCAAGTTCAAGCAGAGACTCGCCAACGCCTTCCTCGCCCCCTGCCGGGAGAAGCTGGAACTGTAGCCATGGACACCCCGCTCGTCAGCGTCATCGTGGGAGTCTACAACAAAGAACGCTTCGTCGGCGAATGCCTCCGCAGCGTACTCGCCCAGACCTATCAAAACTGGGAACTCATCGTCGTCGACGACGCCTCCACCGACGCCAGCCTTGCCGAAGTGGAACGCACCCTCGGCCGCGACCCGCGCGTGCGCATCCTGCGCCGGGAAACGAACAGCGGCCATCCTGGTGTCGCCCGCAACCAGGCTTTGCGGGAGGCAAAAGGGAAATATATCGCTTTTTTGGACGCCGACGATTTGTGGAAGCCGGAAAAACTTGCCGTGCAGACGGACTACATGGAGTCCCATCCTGAATATCCCCTGTCGCATACGGCGTGCGAAGAGCTGGACGAAAATGGTGTGACATTGCACATCCGGCACGGCGGCATCCTTCCTCCCCCGGGCGATTGTTTGGAAGCCCTGTTCCGGCATTGTTTCATTTGCACAAGCACCGTAATGGTGCTGAGGGAATTTGGGGAACGGCTGGGTTGGTTCACGGAATCACCGGGATATGAATGCGGAGAAGACTACGATTTTTTCGTCCGTTGCGCACGGGAGAGAGGAATTGGGATTCCTGCCGGCGTTTGGGCGGCCTACCGGGATGTCGGCGAGAGCATCAGCCACAGGGCGGCCAACTGGAAAAACAGGCCGGTCGACTACATGCGCAAGTTTTTTTTCCTCCGGCGAAAGGACTTGTGGCAAGGGCGCGTGTCCGCAGACACCATGCGTCGGTTGACTTGGCAGGCGGCCGAAGAAAACTGCCGGTACTGGCGCGCCCGCCGCGAGTTTTCGAAGGCGGGTTGGTTCGCCTTCCAAGCGATCCGCCACATCCCATTCGCGCCTGCGGCTTGGCACCAAGTCGCAGGAGTGGTGTTGCGGCGGCCTTGATATTGAGCGCGCTTTGGCCCACTCCAACTACTCAGGCAGCCCCCCGCATCCCCAACTTCTGTTGCGGAACAGGAGCAAATCTGGCCATTCTGGGTGTTCCACGTAAACGAACCGTTGATCATTTCGGATTCGTTTCAGGATTTCCAATTCGATGTCCGGCGAATCCGTCCTCACATGTTCTCTGGCAGAATCAGAAATCGCGATGAATGAGCCCAGTTCGCCGTGCACCCGCGCCCAGGCGGCTTCCAAATCGAACACTCCATTACCCAACCTTCCGAACTGAGTCCGGCATCCCGTATCCAACGAGCGAAGTGCCGCATAATAGTTCAGCGTGCTACCGCTCAGCCACGGACAGCTCACGCCGCAAAGATGGTAAATGCCGTCATATTCCGGCACGTTGAGTTCCTCGACCACTCCCTCAACCTGCCGCAAGTGGCTGTCATCTCGCTCGGGATCATGCCACCAGCGTGCGGATGCGACGTCAGACGAAGAAATTACTCCCAAGTAATAAGCCTGTCCGATTCCCCACCATGCCACGAGAAGCACCGCGCACAGCACGGTTTCCAATCGTTTTCCCCCGCCCCCGGACAACCCTGTCCAGGCCAGCATGACCGTTGGCAAAAGGGCGTATGCATAGCGGATGGGCGTGCTGATGTTTTTGGCCAATATCGCATAGGCCAGCACAGCTTGCAACAAGACCAGGCTGGCCACGACAGCACGTCTCTTTTTGTGAGCAGCCGTCAAGTCAGCCCAGGATGCAAGTCCCCGCCACGCCATAATCGCGAGAAGAAGAATCAGCGGCAAGGAAACCCATCCTGCCAACGTGATGCTTCTCCAGGTCGCACCCAACCAATAAACCAACTTGTTCGTAAACGTGTCCGCATAGCCGAACTGGTAGGCGGCTTCGCTGAAGCTGGCATCCCGCACCTTGGTGAGCATAGCTGAAAAGTCGACTATATACCACAAACCGATGGTTCCCAGCGCCAACCCTCCTGTCAGTGCCCCCATTCCCTGCCATCCGTTCCAGCCCCAGCGTTTTTCCCGAAACGCTTTCCACAGCCACCACAACGTACATAGCCCCGGGATAACGCAATAAATTGGAGTTGACGCCTTCGCCCCCAACACAAAGGCTCCCGCCCACAACAAGCCGGCCAGCAATCTCCAGAAGCTCCATTGGTGTCCACAAAGTGCAATCAACCACACCAACCACACCACAAAGAGCTGCATGGGTTCGGTCATGTAGAAGTGGCTCAGGCCGGCAAAAAGGGGCATTCCGGAAAACACGATGGTCACCATCCATGCCATGCGTCTGCTCCGGCTGACCTCCAGCACACACCGCCATGTGAGCAGCAAAGAGCTTCCCTGAAACACCAAAATCAAGCCCATGAACACCCCTTGTACCCCTCCCAGCACATGGCGCAACGGCATCAGCATGCCCCCCATCCAAATCATCAGCGGGGCCTTGGGCCCCACCCCATGGAAAAACATCCAAGGGAACAATTTCGGCTGGGTCCGCAATGTTTGCCAAAGATCAATTCCGAAATACCCGTATTCCGCACAATCCCAATCCCATACAGCATGGTCAAGCCAAAGCCACGCAAGCGCCGGCATCATCAGCAGGGCACACCCGGCAACAACCCCGCCCCATGTGCGCCACGTTAGCTGATTGGGAGGTTCATTCAACATTGTGGTTCTCCTTGCCATCGTTGGTCCTTTTCTCTCTCGGTCCGTTCATGCAAAAAGCCGTCCCACTCCCGGGCGATCTTCGCCCAGGAAAACGATTTCTCCCACTTCTCGAATCCCTTTTCCCCCATGTTCCGCCGAGCCGTTTCGTCCGACAGCATCCGCACCAGGGCACGCCCCAAAGCCTCCACGTCGCCGAACGGGACCAGCAAACCATCCACACCGTCGGAGATGACGTCTTCGCAACACGTCTCCGAACACCCGATCACCGGCACCTTGTGCCGCCAGGCATCAAGATAGGCAATACCGAACGAATCGTTCACCGAAGGCAAGGCCATGACGCTGGCCGTGTCCAGCGCGGCCTCCCTTTCGGCGTCCGTCGCATCGTCGATGTCTACGGTCCTGTCCGTTCCGCCGTGTTTTGATTGGGATACATATCCTGCCAGCCACGACTTCGAATTCTGCGAGAACCCCAGCAACGCCAATCTGGCCTCGGGGAACGAGGACCAGACCGTTTCCATGGCCATCACCACGTGGGCCGCCCCTTTGTGGTAGTTTTTCCTGCCCAAAAACACCACGACGGGCACGCCTTCCGGAATTCCGTGCCGCCGCCTGAATTCCAATGGTTCCATTGTAGCGGTCCCCATCTCATCCGAGCCGACTCCCGCCACGCGGATCCGGTTCCCATCCCATCCCTTTCCCTCCAAAAACCGCTTTTCGAATCCCGTCAACGCCACCACCCAATCCGCATGGGCATGGACGTTTTTTTGCCAGGTCCAATCATACATGTCCATCCGCACATGGAAGAAGGGAACGAAGACGACCAGTTTTCCTCGTCCCCTCAAGGCCAGCCCCACGGTCTGGCTCCATGAAAACAGGGCGGACATGATCACGACGACCACATCGGTTTCCCCAAAAAAAGACGGATTTTTCAATTCCGGACACTGTGGCGTCCGGGCAAAAACAGGGAAGTCCCCCCGGGGAAAAAGGAGGCGAATCAACCAATCCCCTCCCCTGTGTTTTTTGATCTTCCCCAACCACCGCGCAAATCGTTGATGCCACAAGTTGACTTTCAATTTCCGCCAACGGACAGCCGCATCATCATGTGAATTCCTCTCCGGCAAGTCTTCGGAACAAATCACCACCTCGTTTCCGAGGCGGACCAATTCTTCCCCGAGGCGCCGCGTATAGGTTTGTCCCCCTCCCCCCACGGCAAACTTCGGATACAAAAACGCGATTTTCATGGGAGGAGATTCGTTTCGCCTGCGTCTTTCATTTTGGACTCTTCCCTCAGCCCCTTTGCAATAGCCCAGCCAGCCAGTGTTTCCAGCCATTTGCCCGGAGGGGAAAAAGCTTCACCATTTCCCGCCCATACCATCTGACGGCTTCCCAGTTTTGGCCCCTCCGATGCAAGTAGGCGCTGTCCCCCCATTTTTCCCACACCAGTTCCCGGACCTCGTGCGCAGTCATCTTGCCTTCCCACAGATCCTTCCTCGCCAGCAAATCCAGCCCGGGCTTCCAATGGAATGGATGGTGCGACAGCGAAGTGGTGATCCACCGGTACTTCACGAGGGGTTCTGTCCCTGGCATGCCGATACCGTGATTCTTGGCGCACCGCAAAAAGAACTCCGTGTCTTCACTGTTGTTTTGCAAGGCAGGATCTTCCGAAAACCCTCCGATCTCCCTGAAAAAAACTTGATCCACCATAACGGCGCTCGTGCAGACAAAACACTTTTTCATCAGCTCCGGGAAACAATCCCCGTCAGGCGGGTAATGTCCCCAATTCCTCAAATACATATCACCCCCACGCTCGTCAACCACCACGCAAGCGACATGGCTGAAAGGATACTCGGGATGAGATTCCATGTACTCGACTTGGCGGGCGAGTTTTTCCGGCATCCACACATCGTCTCCGTCCAAAAAGGCGATGTATTTTCCACGTGCCATCCGGCTCATTTCGTTTCTGAGGACGCTGGGCAAACCGCAATTGCTGGCTTTGAAAATCGTTTTGATTCTCTCGTCATGGACAAGGCTGATTTCTTCCCGGCTGTTGTCGGACGAGTTGTCGTCAACCACAATCATCTCCCAATTCCGGTAGGATTGAGCAACGACGCTTTCCAACGTTTCGCGGACAAACGGCCCCTTGTTGTACACCGTCACCAACACGCTAACCATGGGAGTTGTCACGACACACAGCCTTCAACTCGCCCCCTATCCCCTTGCCAAGCCCCATACTCCTTGCTGGTCACACTCTCCAATGGCAGCAATACCACCATCTCCCTCATGTTGACCATCGTTTTCATCGGCCCCACCCTATCACCTCTAACGCCCTCTCTCAAGCACTAGTTCCGTCATCTTCAAAAATGAGAGCAGAGGCAATAGCACTATTATCTTGATGCTTTTTGGAGAATCAAGGGCATCAAATTCCCCGCTCAATAGAAGATTTTGCTTATGGCCTCCAGTGTCCAACTGCCATTATTCCGTCTTCAGGGGGAGCTTATGGCCGGAGTCGTCGACGCGGACGAAGGTGATTTCAGTTTCGAAGAGGACTTCGGCGGGGGCGCCGTCGGAATCGTTGGTCACGGTCACGTCATAGACGACGGAGGTGCGGCCTTCGCGGCGGCGGAGGGTTTCAAAGCGGAGGATGGCGCCCATGGGGACCTGCTTCTTGAAGGCGACCCGGTCCATCCCGACGGTCACGAAGCGCATGTGGGGATAGTCGCGACTCGCGGCCAGCCATGCGTATTCGTCCACCCATTTCAGCATGTTTCCGCCGAAGAGGAAACCGTAGGGATTCATGTGGGCTGGCATCACTAGTTGGTATGTCGTCATTGGTTCACCTCGCGAGCAAATTCTAGCGGCCGGGAGGGCATCGTGCAATCCGGCAATGCAAACGCGCCCGCCGAGGGGCGGGCGCGTTTTTGCGTCATGAGACGCGATTGGGCTGTGTTCCGGCGATTACTTGCCGAGGGCGGCCTGCGCGGCGGCGAGGCGGGCGATCGGCACGCGGAACGGCGAGCAGCTGACGTAGTTCAGTCCGGCCTTGCAGCAGAACTTGACCGAGGCGGGATCGCCGCCGTGTTCGCCGCAGATGCCGCACTTGAGGGTCGGACGCGTGGCGCGGCCCTTCTTGACGGCCATCTCGACGAGCTGGCCGACACCCGTGGTGTCGATGGACTGCGTGGGATCGAACGGCAGGAGCTTCTTGGCCAGGTAGTCCGGCAGGAAGCTGCCCGCGTCGTCGCGGCTGAACCCGAAGGTCATCTGGGTGAGGTCGTTCGTGCCGAAGCTGAAGAACTCGGCGGTCTCGGCGATCGCGTCGGCGGTGAGGGCCGCGCGCGGAATCTCGATCATGGTGCCGACCTTGTAGGCGACCTTGCCCTGCATCTTCTTCTCGGCGAGGACCGTGTCGGCGGTCTTGCGGACGATGTCGGCGCAGTAGTCGAGCTCGGCCTTGGCGCAGACGAGCGGGATCATGATCTCGGGTTCGACCTTGTAGCCCTTCTTGGCCATGTTACAGGCGGCTTCCATGATGGCGCGGGCCTGCATCTCGCACAGCTCGGGATAGGTGACCGCCAGACGGCAGCCGCGGTGACCGAGCATGGGGTTGGCCTCGTGCAGCTGCTTGACGCGGGCGGCGACCTTGGCGACCGTCACGCCCAGGCGCTTGGCCATCTCGGCCTGCGTCTTGTCGTCCTGCGGGGCGAACTCATGCAGCGGCGGGTCGATCAGGCGGATCGTCACGCCGTAGCCGTCCATCGCCTTGAACAGGCCTTCGAAGTCGGCGCGCTGCAGCGGGAGGAGCTTGGCAAGCGCGGCCTCGCGGGAGGCCTTGTCGGCCGCCAGGATGAACTCGCGGATCGCCCAGATGCGGTCGCCTTCGAAGAACATGTGCTCGGTGCGGCACAGGCCGATGCCCTGCGCGCCGAACGCGCGGGCCGCCTTGGCGTCGGCCGGGGAGTCGGCGTTCGTGCGGACGTAGATCTTGCGATACTTGTCCGCCCAGTCGCTGATCTGCTTGTACATCTTGTAGATGGGGTGGTTGAGCGCGGCCTTCTTGCCGCCGACCACGCCGGAGACGACCGGAGAAGCCTCCGTCGGGATCTGCGTCGCGTAGACGGTGCCCGTCGAGCCGTTCAGGCTCAGCCAGTCGCCCTTCTTGAGGACGGTCTTGCCGACGGTGAGGGTCTGCGCCTTGTAGTCGATGACCATCTCGGCCGCGCCGGTGATGCAGCACTTGCCCCAGCCGCGGGCGACGACCGCCGCGTGGGAGGTCATGCCACCGGTCGTGGTCAGCACGCCCTGGGCGGCCCACATCCCGGAGACGTCTTCGGGGCTCGTCTCGTGGCGGACGAGGATCAGCTTGGCCTTCGGATCGGCGCTGATGATCTTCTCGGCCTCGGCGGCGTCGAAGACGATCTGGCCGACGCCAGCGCCCGGACCGGCGGGCAGGCCGCGCGTGAGGACCTTGGCCTTCTTCTCGGCGGCGGCGTCGAAGATCGGGAAGAGGAGCTGGTTCAGGTCGTCGCCCGTGACGGTGCAGATCGCCTCGTCGGGCTTCAGGATCTTCTTCTGGGAGGCGCCGGTGTAGACATCCTTGCCGGTGGCCATTTCCACGGCCCAGCGGATGCCGGCGATGCCGGTGCGCTTCGCGTTGCGGGTCTGGAGCATGTAGAGCTTGCCTTCCTGCACCGTGAACTCGACGTCCTGCGGATACTTGTAGTGCATCTCGAGGCGCTTCATGATGCTGATCAGCTGCTTGTGAGCGGCGGCCCAGATCGGATCGGACTCGGAAGGCATCTCATCGATGTGCCTCGGCGTGCGGATGCCGGCGACGACATCTTCGCCCTGCGCGTTCACCAGGTACTCGCCCATGGGCTTCTCGTCGCCCGTCGAGCCATTGCGGGTGAAGGCCACGCCCGTGCCGGAGGTGCTGCCCATGTTGCCGAACACCATCGTGCAGACGTTGACCGCCGTGCCCAGGAGGCCCGTGATCTTGTTGATGCGGCGGTACGTCTCGGCGCGCTCGCTGTTCCAGCTGCCGAACACCGCGTTGATGGCCTTGAAGAGCTGCTCCTTCGGATCCTGCGGGAAGTCCGCCTTCACCTTCTTCGCGTACACCTTCTTATACTTCTCGCACAGCTCCTTCAGCTGGGAGGCGGTCAGGTCGGTGTCCTGCTTCGCGCCGTACTTCTTCTTGAGGGCGGTCATCTCGACCTCGAAATCCTCGTGCGTGATGCCCGTCGTCGGGCCCATCACCACGTCGCCGAACATGTCGATGAAGCGGCGGTAGCAGTCCCAGCCCGTGCGCTCGTTGCCCGTGGCCTCGATGAAGCCCAGCACCGACTTGTCGTTCAGGCCGAGGTTCAGAACCGTGTCCATCATGCCGGGCATCGAAACCGCGGCGCCGGAGCGGACGGAGACGAGCAGCGGGTTCTTCGCATCGCCCAGCTTCTTGCCGTTGCGCTTTTCCAGCAGGGCCAGCTGCTTGTTCACCTGCTCGACCATCCCATCGGGATAGGCGCCGTCGTGCGACGCATAGTATGCGCACGCCTCGGTCGAGATCGTGAATCCGGGCGGCACGGGCAGGTCAGCCTTGGCCATCTCCGCGAGATTCGCGCCCTTCCCCCCGAGGATCGCCTTCATCGAGGCATCGCCTTCCGTGTTTTCCTTGCCGCAGCCATAAAAATAGACGTACTGCTTCTGAGCCTTCTTCGTTGCCATTTCGTTCTCCGTTCCGCCTGCTTTTCGCAGACAATTCTAAATCTTGGCCGTATGCGTGGATGCGTACGAACCGCGGGCATTCTCCACACCGCCCCCC
>JAEEGL013754453.1_pt1 | contig 12912 bp, 11 predicted proteins | sample 9134231 | NCBI WGS metagenome assembly JAEEGL01 (sample SAMN16246548, study PRJNA631951) | gut metagenome | biome: gut microbiome; feature: rumen; material: fiber-attached | host: Bos | place: Iran: Karaj | collected 2018-10 | reverse complement strand
CCGAACTCGTAGTTCATCTTCATCACCGCCGCGCCGGTGGTGATGGAGAAGATCTTGGCGTCCGGGAAGAGCTTGCGGGACAGGATGAAGGTCTGCTCCTTGATGCGCTTGGCGATGCCCTGTCCGCGGAACTTATGGGCTACGATCAGTCCGGAGTTGGCCACGAAGCTCTTGCCGCCCCAGGACTCGATGTAGGAGAATCCCGCGAACTCGCCCTCGTCCGTGAGGGCGATCACCGCCTTGCCGGCGAGGATCTTCTCGTTGATATATTCCGGCGTACGCTTGGCGATGCCGGTCTTGCGCTCCAGGGATGAAATGTAAATCTCCTGGCAGATTTCTTCCGCATAGCGGGTGTGGCTCTGGTCGGCCACCATCACATTGATGCTCATTATGGTATACAGTTGCCCGAATGGCAAGACAAACCGGGATTGTCAATTGCAATTGCTGGGCGAAAATTCTTGATAAAGGGATAAATTACCGAATTTCCGGGGATGTGGGAGGGTTCTACGCCTCCTATCTTCGGCCTCGTCGGGAAATCTGGTAATACACATACAACATAACGGTTACAAAAGTAAGAATAATTTTTCAGAAAAAAAAGCGTCTTTCACGCGGCATTGCTTATCTTTGCCGCATATGGAACAGTCGCTTAAGAAACACCCCCGCATCGACGTCGCCGACGTGCTGCGCGGCTTTGCCGTGATGGGCATCATCCTGCTGCACAGCATCGAGCACTTCAATTTCTACTGGTTTCCCGACCCCGCGACGCGCAGCACCTTCCTGCGCTTCTGCGACAAGGCCATCTGGGACGGGATGTTCTTCCTGTTCGGCGGCAAGGGCTACGCCATTTTCGCCCTGCTGTTCGGATTCAGTTTCTTCATCATGGACGACAACGAGCGGCGGCGCGGCGGGGACTTCCGGCTGCGCTTCTGCTGGCGGATGGTCCTGCTCTTCGTGATCGGCAACCTCAATGCCGCCTTCTTCACCGGGGAGGTGCTGGTGCTCTATTCGCTCGTGGGCTTCATCCTGCCGCTGGTCTGCCGCTTCAAGGACCGCACGCTCTTCATCCTGGCGTGCATCCTGCTGATACAGCCCGTGGCGCTCTACTACGTGCTACGCGCCGCCACGGATGCCTCCTTCGTCACGCCCGCCATCCCGTCCGGCGCACTTTGGGGCGCCGCCGGCGAGATGCAGAACGGCGGCACCTTCCTGCAGATGGTGCGCGTGAACCTCTGGCAGGGCCAGCTCGCGAGCCTGGCCTGGGCCTGGGACAATGCGCGCGTCTTCCAGACGGCCGCCCTGTTCATCTTCGGCCTGCTGATCGGCCGGCGCGGGCTCTTCCTCGAGGAGAAGCACTACGCCTGGGGCCGCATCCTCGCCGTGGGCCTGATCGCCTTCTTCCCGCTCTACGGCCTGAGCAACCTGCTGCCCGGATACATCGAGAACCGCAACGTCCTGCGCCCGCTCCTGCTCATCATCAACTCCCTGCACAAGTTCGCCTTCATGCTCATCCTCGTGTCCGGCATCATCTTCGCCTTCTATGACACGAAGATGAAGAAGAGCCTGATGGCGCTGGCGCCCTACGGGCGGATGAGCCTGACCAACTACGTGACCCAGAGCATCGTCGGCTCCGCGCTCTACTACCACTGGGGCCTCTTCCTGCGGCTCGGCACCACGGAGAGCCTGGCGCTCGGCATCGTGCTCTTCGTCCTGCAGCTCGCCTTCTGCCGCTGGTGGATGAAATCCCACACCCACGGCCCGCTGGAGTATGTCTGGAAGCGCCTGACCTGGCTGGGCTCCGGCCGGAACGCCATCCAGAAATAAATTGCTATCTTTGCAAGAATCCCGACAAAAAGAAGCTTTATGTCAGAACTTCCTTTCGCATTGCAACTCTCCCTGCGCCTGCTGGCGGCCGGCCTGCTGGGCGCCGCTATCGGCTATGAGCGTGAGCTCCGCTCCAAGGGCGCCGGCCTGCGCACCCACGTCCTCGTGTCGCTGGGCGCCGCCCTGTTCATGATCATCTCCCAATACGGTTTCGAAGGTGCGGACCGCTTCGACGCGGCGCGCGTGGCGGCCGGCGTCGTCGGGGGCCTGGGTTTCCTCGGCGGCGGTATCATCATGAAGAACAAACACGTCAGCGGCCTCACCACGGCGGCCGGACTCTGGGTCACGGGCGCCATCGGCCTGGCGGCCGGCAGCGGCCTGTACCTGATGGGCGCCCTGTGCACGGCGCTGGTGCTCATCTCGCTGGAGGCCCTGCATTTCCATTCCATCAAGGTGGGTGACCGGGAAGTCAAGGCCGTGCTGGTCTCGGAGGACCGCGCCGCGTTGGGCAACGCCATGAAGGGCCTGGGCGGGCAAATCGCCGACTTCACCCTGCTGCGCACGGAGGGCAAGTACAAGGCGGAGCTCCAGCTCCGCGTCCAGAAGCGCGAGAGCGCGATTGAGCTGCTCGAGCGCCTGGAGCAGATCCCGGACGTCCAGCTTGAGAGTCTCGAATAGATGAAAGAGTCCAACCGCCAGCTCCTTTGGTGGATCGGCGCGCTGGTGCTCGGCGTCGTCCTGGGCCTGCTGCACGTCGACGCCATCGACGCCGTGTGCACGTTCATCGCCACGGTCTACACGCGCCTCTTCCAGTTCCTGGCCATCCCCACGGTGGCCCTGGCCATCCTGACCACGCTCATCTCCTTCGGGCGGCAGGCGAGCACGCGCCGTATCTTCACGCACACCATCACCTACACGCTCGCGACCACCTTCGTGGCCGCGGCCGTGGGTCTGGGCCTGTATCTGCTGATCAACCCGGCGCCCATCCCGTCCTCGATGCTCTCGCAGCCCGCGCCCGAGACCTCGGAGACCTTCTACGAACACATCATCTCCACGATTCCCAACAACCTGGTCCAGCCGCTGCTGACCGGCAACGTGCTGTCCATCCTGCTGATCGCCGTGGCCTTCGGCCTGGCGATCTCGGTGATGCCCGAATCCGACCGCAAGAGCGTGCTCATCAAGGGCATCCACGGGCTCCAGGAGGTGTTCTTCATCCTGATCAAGGCCCTCATCCGGACCCTCCCGCTCGGCATCGTGGCTTTCTCGGCCCAGCTCAGCGCGCAAATCGCAGGCGGCGTCATCCTCGGCACGCTCGGACGCTGGGCGCTCGTCATCCTGGTCGGCAACCTGGCCCAGATGTTCATCATCCTGCCGCTCTTCCTGCTGGCCCGGGGCCTCAACCCCGTCAAGGTGTTCCGGGCGATGAGCCCGGCCGTGCTGATGGCCCTCTTCACCAAGAGCTCGGCCGCCACGCTCCCCGTCACGCTCGCCTCGGCCGAGGACCGGCTGGGCGTGGACCAGAAGGTCTCCCGCTTCGTGCTGCCGATCTGCACCACGATCAACATGAACGGCTGCGCGGCCTTCATCCTCGTGACCTCGCTGTTCGTGATGCGCTGCGGCGGGATGGACCTGAGCATCTGGCAGATGCTGCTGTGGCTGCTGATCGCCGTCATCTCGGCCGTCGGCAACGCCGGCGTGCCGATGGGCTGCTTCTTCCTGACCCTCTCCCTGATGACGGGGATGGGCGCACCGGTGGAAGTGATGGGCATGATCCTGCCCGTCTACACGATCGTGGATATGATCGAGACCGCGGAGAACGTCTGGTCAGACTCCTGCGTCTGCGCGATGACGGACAAGGACCTGTGCGAAGCGAAAGAATAGCTTCTCAGCCCTTCTTCCGGTACAGATAAATACTCCCTGCGATCAACACAGCCACGATCAAGAAGACGAAGGCTGTGTTGAAAGCATTACCCATCCGGATCTTCAGCAGGAACAGGCTGTAGTTGAACGCGAACAGCGCGGCCCCGCCGAGCAGGCTGAGCCCCAGCACTTTGCGTGTGCCGGACGGATTCTCTCTCCAACTCTTCTTCCGGATGATGCTCCGCACGGTCGCCCCCACGGGTATCAGACCGATGAGGATGGCCGCCGTCAGCGCCAGCGTCTTGCGGGCACGGGCGGCCTCCTCGGCATCCTGCGCCAGCCGCTCCGCCTCCTCGAAACGGTCCAGGATAGCCTGGGTCTCCGGCGTGACATACTCCTGATAGAGTTCTTCCGGCGTCTGCGCGGCAGCGATACCGCCGACCATAAGGGTCAATAACAACAATCTTTTCACGGCACGGCGTCTATTGGTGCCAAATTGAATTGGGGTCGTTCCGGCTGTACTTCCGGCGGACAACGAGTACTCCTTCCCGATTCGGCGTGATCAGTTTGGGGGAGCAGCCGACGGCCAGGGTCAGCACCCGGAGCGCCTCGCTCTGGACACAGACCTGCTCCAGTTGGTAGTTGGCCGACAAATCCAACTCCTGCACATCGCTCTCTCCCAGCCACAGCTGCTTCAGATGAGGAAATTGCTCCAAATCGGCATAGCTGCCCACCTCGAACATATCGATGCGGTAGGGGGTCAGGTTCAGCACCTCCAGGGCATCGGCCTCCGCACGGCTCAGCACCCCGTCTCCGTTGCGATCCCCGGATTTGAGGGCGCACTTCTCCACACCCTTGTCCACGAAAGTCACGCGGTCCTGGTTCCCTGCGCTATGAAGCAGGGCGGACGCCATCAACAAGACAACAATCGTTTTCATCATTCGAATTCAAAAGAAGCGGAGGTAAGGATATGCTCGCTGTCTCCCGGAAGGACGGCATCGTTCTCCACCAGGAAGTTTTGGGCCAGCAGGATGTCCGGGATGGCCGACCACTCGTCATACGCCACGAGGACGACGATCATATTGCCCTCTTTGAGTGCAGCCTCGGCCACAGGGACCCCCTGGTAAGCGGTCCACGCAGCCCCGCTTTGCGGCACATAGCGGTCCAGGAAGATCGGATAGCCGTCGTCCCATCCGTCGGGCAGATAAAAGATCATTTTGTAGCGGGACGAGGTGTCTGTGCCGGCATACAGGACATCCGAGATGACCGTATAGCCCTTCTGGCTTCCGCCCTCGAAGGCGATCAGACAGAGGTGAGTCTCGCCCTTGGACAGGTCGGTGAAGTAGTCCTTCTTCCCGCCGCTGCAGGCGGAAAAGACCAGCAGAACTGCCGAGAAAACAATCAGGAATCGTTTCATTATTCGTCTGTTTTAATGTTTTTTCCAAGCTGCATGGGCCTCATCGGCCGAAGCATAGATACCGCCCACCTGGCGGAATCCGCTGGCTAAGAGAGCAAAACGGCCTTCGCGAATTTTTATGACATAATATGACCCCCGGTCACTGTTGTAGCACTGGATGTCATCCAGCCATTCAGAAGTCCGGCCGCCCACATCGAAACGGATAAATCCGCCCTGCCAATTGTAAAGCGTAGCCCGGGTCCCGTCACTATTCCTTGCAATGATGGCATCATCATAGTACTCAAGTTGTTCTCCACCTGCAATTTTCTGCCCTTTGTCATTATACAACCACGTTTCTTTGGCGATGATTCCTTTCCGGGTGGGGTCCGGTCCGTACGCTACTATAGGATGGCCATCGACCCTGATGGGAAGAACTTCTATGTTGTAGCCCCGGACCACTTCTCCTCCCAGGTTCTTTCTGACCACTTTATGTCCACCTGAATACTCCCACACGACGAGGTCCCCTTCCGCCTCGAAACGGATATCCTGGATAGAAACCCTTTTCCCGGCATTGTCTTCGGTATCTTTCAGCACGCTCCCGATGTACTTGCCGCTGTCTTTGTCAAGCATCAGGCTCATCCACAAAACGTGTCCTTCGGCCGTGCGTTTTCCCAGACATACAGTACCCCCGGGCGTATTGCTGTATCGCTCGATATCATAATCCGACAGGTAATCGTATCCCCGGCTCTTCATCCGGCGCATCCAATCCATATCAACCTCGCCCCAAGGATGTTGCGCTGCCAGGCCTTGGGGCTTGTCATAGACGATGTCATGCTCATTGATGCCGGAGAACTGGGGAGCGGGCTGCGCCAGCGGGCAGGGAATGAGCGGTGCGCTGACGCTGACGGCAGCTTTCTCAGGTGCGGGCGTATAATCCTTGAGTTTGGTACTGGACTCCCCGGCGGCCGGCACCGGGACGGGTTTCGGGGCGGCCGTGCCGCGCATCGCGTGGATCTTGTCCATCCCGGAAGTGGTCCCGAGCATCAGGGTTACCACATTGTCCCGCAGGCGGATCGCGTCCCATTCCCGTCCGGCATGCATGGCATTTTGCCAGAGAAGATAGGTTTTCCCGATGATGCAGTCGGCCTTGTGGTTGGTGCCTTCACCTCCGCAGTAGTCGCAATGCGTCCGGAGCAGGAGTTCGTAGTATTCATCATTGGTCAGCGGCTTACCCTCGATAAGGCCGAAAGAATTGCTGTCTGAGTAGGCCGAGAATCCCCAGGAAGATTCGGATTCGTGGTTGTGGGAAGCCTCCGTTTCGGGCCCGACATACCACTTGCATCCGGGCTTATGATCGGAAGGCTCGAGCAGCCGTCCATAGACCGTCACGCCACAATCGGGGCAGGTCTGGCTCACGATTTTTACATTCTGCCCGCCGGCCGGCAGGAGGGTCAGCGGCAGCAAAACAGCTAGAATGGAAAGCATTTTTTTCATACCCTGAGGTTTTTGACAAAGATACCTTTCGCCGCATTCATCCTTGTGGCGGAATCCGCCACGGACGCCCAAATAACCGTGGATAATCCGGTGGGAATTGATATATTTGCGACACCATGTGTCCATTCTCCGTCATATTCACGCTGCTGTTCGCAATCGGGATGAATGCCCGGCCCGCACCGGGTCCTACGGAGCCCTGCCAGCCCCGATTTGTGAACTATCTCTCGGCCGAAGGACTGCCCTCCAACACGGTGTACGCCCTCGCTCAAGACATGCTCGGAGCCCTGCTGGTAGGCACGCGGGGCGGCTTGAGCCGCTTTGATGGGGAGCATTTCCGGACCCTGATTCCCGGGAAACGCATCAACGCCCTGGCTGTGGACCCCGGGAACCGGATCTGGGCCGGCACCACCGAAGGGCTGCAAGTCATTGAGATGCCTGGGCTGGCCGTGTCCGAAGCTTACCGGGGCGGAAATATCCGCGCCCTGCTGGCGGATTCCGCCGGATATGTCTGGGCGACTGTGGGGGACAGCCTGCTGGTGAAACTCTCCTTCTCGCCGGAGAACGGCATCCGGGAAGAGGCGCGAACCCCCTATAACAAACGCTATCACGAAGGCGATTACCCTTATTTCCAGTTATACGAAGATCGCGAAGGGACATTGTGGCTGGGCGGACGGATTGTCCGGACGCAGTTCGTCCAAGACCGGAATCATCCCCGGGCCCACCTCCGCTACTCCGACAGCTGCTGCACGGGCAGTTACGCCGAAGTCGGCGGCACGCTCTATGCCTTCGACGACAGCCGCGGCACGCTGAACAGTTTCGGCGAAACGGATCTGATCGACCACGGGCGACTGCCCATCTCCCATGCCCGTCTGCTGGCGGACAGCCAGGGCCGACTCTGGGCCGCCGGCTCCTATGGAATGGGTCTGGTCAATCCTGAGAACCCGGAAGCGACCCGGGTATTCACCCACGATCCGAACGACCCCGCCAGTCTCTCTTCCGCCGAACTCTACTGCCTCTTCGAAGACCGCCAGGGCAACCTCTGGGCGGGCGGCGACAACGGCCTTTCGTTGCTCTGTCCGGGCCTGCAGCAAGTGCAGACAATCTCGACCGGCCAGGTCACCGCCCTCCTGCAGACCCGGGACGGGAAACTCTGGATCGGCACCCACGACGAGCGCGTATCCAGCTTGTATGAGGATAGGGAAGGGGCCGTGTACATCGGCTATTGGAACAATACCGGTTTCGACATCATCCAGGACGGGAAGCGGCGCCACGGCAAGATAAGCGGCCCCATTGACCCCAAACAACACAACGTGGCCTGGGAGGACCGCAGTTCCTACAACTGGATCGCGGACTTCCTGGAGAGCCGCGACGGACGCTTCTACGTGGTCAGCTGGGAGGGCGTCGGCATCAACGAATGGGACCGGGAAACCGGCCGGACGCTGCCGCCCGAATGGCTGAGTCCCTTCTTCTATCCGCAGCCCCCGCTGGACTCTGCCATCTACCTGAGCTCCCGCCTGGGAAGCCGGCTCATCGAAGATGCCAAGGGGAACCTGGCCTATGGCACCACGGAGGCAGGCCTTAATCTCATCGACAAATCTACTCGGCTGGTTACCAAATATTTACCCAATCCGCTGGACAGCCTGTCCATCCCGGACAACTATGTCACGGACCTCTGCCTCGCCCCAAACGGAACGCTTTGGGTAGCCACCCGCGCGGGGCTGTGGACGCCCGGCCGGGCGCCGCTGCTCAAAGGCAAGCTGGTCCAGTCCGTCCGTGCCGACGCTAAAGGCCGCCTCTGGGCCGGAACGGAGGAGGGCCTCTATTTCGTGGATACCGACGGCAGCATCGGCCGGGTGCGGAAAGAGCTGGGCTTCCCCTCGGACATCTTCGGCGAGAAGACCGCCTGTGTCCTCACCGACGGCCGCTTGGCATTCGGGGGCCTCGAGGGAGCGGCGGTATTCCACCCGGACAGCCTGCTCGCCATCCGCACGACGGGCAACCTGCCCCTGCAGAAGTTTGTTCAACACCGCTATCGCCTCAACAGGGGAGCGTGGACGCCCGGTCGCTTCTCCGGCATGCCGGAGGGTACCACCCCCGGCCGCTATACCCTGGAGGAACAAGACTCGGACCTCTTCGGCCGCTGGGAAAAAGGCACATCCACCTGCCGGGAGATCCGTGTCCCATTGCCGCTGTGGCTTCGCTGGCCTTTCCTGCTGCTTTACTTGCTGCTGATCGGCGCCCTCGTCTGGACGATCATCCACCAGCGCGAACGCCGGCTGCTCATGGCCCAGCTCGACACCCGCAACCGCTTCTTCTCCATCATCTCCCACGACCTCCGAAACCCCGTCTCCGGCAACCGATTGCTCGCCCGGCAGCTGCTGGAGCAGGTCGACAAACTCTCCCCGGCCCAGATGAAGGAGGGGCTACAGGCCCTGAGCGCCTCGGCCGAAAATACCGGTGCCCTGCTGGAGAACCTCCTGCTCTGGTCCCTGAACCAGAAAGGAATGCTGGAACCGGCCATGCGCGAAGAAAATCTCCGGGAACTGGCTGCCGAGGCTGCCGGGAGCGTGCAGGACAGCGAGCTCATCGAACTTGACATCCCACCCACGCTGACGGTCCGCACCGACCGGAACATGCTGCTGACCTGCCTGCGGAACGTGCTGGACAATGCCGTGAAAGCCTCGCCTACAGGCGGAAAAGTAAGCCTGAAGGCCCGGGAGCGGACCATTACCATCACGGATGAAGGCCCGGGGAAGAAGGAAGGCTCCGCGTGGGGTCACGGGCTTGGCCTGGTCATCACGCACGAACTGCTGGGAAAGATGGATGCTACGATGCAGGCCCGGAACCTGCCCGGGAAAGGACTTGAGATAACGATACATTTATGATAAACGTACTGCTCATCGAAGATTCCGCCGTCTTCGTGATGGGGCTCAAACTGGCCCTTTCGGCCGATTCCGCCATCGGCTCGGTGGAACACGTATCTTCTCCCGGCGCCGCCGTTGCCTTCCTGAACGCCCATCCGGAGACACACGTCGCAGTGGTGGACATTTCACTGGAAACCGAGACGGACGGCCTGACCCTGCTGGGCATCTTCCGGAAAGCCTTTCCTGCCGTGCGTTCGCTGGTCCTGTCCCACTACAAGAAACCGGCCTATATCCTCAAGGCTATAAGTTCCGGCGCCGCGGCCTATCTGGCCAAGGATTCTGCGCCGGAATCCATCATCCGGGCCATCTGCGACGTCGCCGACGGCAGATGCCTCTTCTTCGGCGAGACCATCAACGAAGCGGAAATCCTGCGGCTTTTCGGCGACGCACGGAACCTCGCGGCCCGCAAGCCCATGGGCCTGACACCCAGGGAGTTGGAAGTGCTGCAGCTCACCACGTCCGGCTATAGCAACACCCAGATAGCCTCGGCCCTGGAGATCTCCCTCAACACCGTGGACAGCTACAAAGAGCGTATCAAAGAGAAATTCGGCCTGGACAGCATCGTGGAATGCGTGGCTCGCGCCGTGGCGGACGGTCTCGTGAGCGTCTAGGCGCGGACGGCGTCCCGCAAGGATTCGAGGGCCGCACGCAGATTCTCCCGCGGACAGCCGACATTGAGCCGCATGAACCCGAGGCCCTCCTCGCCGAAGACGACCCCGTCGTTGAGCGCGAGGCGGGCCTTGCCCACGAACAGGTCCACGAGCGCGGGCTGGGGGAGACCCAGCTTGCGGCAGTCCAGCCACACGAGGAACGAAGCCTGCGGACGCACGGCGCGGATCTGCGGGAGGTTGGCGCGCAGCCAGCCGTCCACGAAGTCCACGTTGCCCTGCACATACTCCAGCATCTCGGCCCGCCAGCCCTTGCCGGCGGGCGTATAAGCCGCGCGCGTGGCCTCGGCCGAGAAGATCGGCGGATAGTCCGTCTCGTTGGACTCCAGGTACTTGAAGAAACGCTGCGCCAGGGCGGGATTCTGCACGATGGCATAGGAGCTCACCACGCCGGCGATGTTGAAGGTCTTGGACGGGGCCATGAAGGTGATGGTGCACCGCGCCGCCGCCTCGCTGACGGAGGCGAAGGGATGGTGTCGGCGGCCGCCCAGGAGCATCTCGCAGTGGATCTCGTCAGAGAGGACGATGATCCCGTGGCGGTCGCAGATCTCCGCCAGGCGGCGCAGCGTCTCCTCCGGGAAGACCACGCCGCCGGGGTTGTGCGGGTTGCACAGGATCAGCATCTTCGTGCGGGCGTCGATCTTGCGCTCGAAGTCCTCCAGGTCCATCTCGTAGCCCTTGACGAAGCCCTCGGCGTCATAGACGGGCTTCAGGGGATTGTTGACGACCTCGAAGCCGCTCTCCTCCGTGACGATGCGGAACGGGTGGTACACCGGCTTCTGGATGATCACCTTGTCGCCGGGCTGCAGGAAGCAGCGCTGGGCGAAGCCGAAACCCTTGACGATGCCGGGCACATAGCGGAAGCAGTCTGCGGGGACCTTCCAGCCGTGCAGGTCCTCCACCCACTTCGAGACGATCTCGAAATAGTCGGCGCCCGTGGTGGGGTAGCCGAGGATGGGGTGCTCCAGGCGGCGCTTCAGCGCGTCGATGATGAAGGGCGGGGTGGCGAAATCCATGTCCGCGACCCACAGGGCATTGAGGTCCGCCCGGCCGAACTCGGCCTCGAGCGTGTCATACTTGATGCAGCGCGTACCGCGCCTGTCGATGATTTCGTCGAAATTGTACATCGCGCGAAAATAAAAAGATGGCGGGGTCAAATTTACTGAAAAAATGCATATCTTTGCGCCAAAGTTACACCAAACCCCTTTTTATGGTTGGAAATGAAGAAATACCTTTTATCGATCGCAGCTTTGCTGCTCGGCTTGCTTGCGCACTCGCAAGAGGCTGACGAACTCGGTAACTATGCCGAGTTCAGTATCATCCCGCGCCTGGACCTGAATCCCGGCTGGTACTCTTCCCCTAAAGAATTCGGCTTCGACCTCGGCAATTCTTCCATCTACACCCTTTTTGAAGGCAAAGCTTCAGAGCATTTCTCCTGGACCCTGGCGAACCATTGGCTCACCTGTTCCGCGATCGAGTGGTTCAAGGAGGATACCGGTGCGCTCTACAAAGGCATTGGCTTCTCCGACACCAACAACCTGTTCGACTTCGCCAAGGTGGACCTGACCTTCGGCAGCTGGACCTTCACGCTCGGCAAGGACTGCATCGCCACCGGCGGCCACGAATACGAAGACTGGGACTGGGAGGTACACCCGATCCTGGCCACGCCCCTGTGGAACAACCTAACCTGCTACCAGTGGGGAGGCAAGGTCGCGTGGACCACGCCCTCCGAGCTGAGCACCTTCAGCGTGCAGATGACCACCTCGCCCTTCGGCGAGCGGCCCTTCGGCAGCGGCCTGTGGACCTATTCCGCGCAGTGGAGCGGCGATTACGACTGGTATTCCCCGCTCTGGAGCGTGTCCGCCCTGGGCATCGACAAAGGTCAGTACAACTGGCTCGTCTCGCTGGGCAACCAACTCCTGCTCGGCGACTGGACCGTGACCCTGGACTGGTCCAACACCTGCGGTCTCGACTGGGATTATACCCGCCTGCTCCGTGGCAACACCTTCCACGGCCGCGTCGACTTTGCCCCCTCCGACCGCTGGGACATCTCCCTGCGCGGCAACTTCGTCACCACCGACAAGGAGTTCTACGAGTCCAACTGGTGGAACCTCGGCACCGTCCTCCAGTTCTACCCGCTGCGCGACTCCCAGGACCTCCGCCTGCACGCCGTGGCTGAATACGACTCGCTCCTGGATGCGCTCGAGCTCAGCGTGGGCATCCTCTACAACCTCCGCCTCAAACTCTGGTAGAAGATGGCATCCTCCGACCACATCATCGACCTCAAGCACGTCAGCAAGCGATTCGGCGACAAGGTCGTCCTCGATGATATCAACCTCTATATCCGCAAGGGCGAATTCGTGACCCTGCTCGGCCCCTCGGGCTGCGGAAAGACCACGACCCTGCGGATGATCTCCGGTTTCCTGGCCCCCGACGAGGGGGAGATCCTGCTCGACGGCAAGGACATCTCCGGCATCCCGCCCTACAAGCGCCCGTTCAACACGGTGTTCCAGCGCTATGCGCTCTTCCCGCACCTGGACGTCTACGACAACATCGCCTTCGGCCTCAAGCTGCAGAAAGTCCCCGAGGACGAGATCAGCGCCCGCGTGCGCAAGGTCCTCAAACTCGTGTCCATGACGGACTATGAGGACCGCGACGTGGGGTCCCGGTCCGGCGGGCAGCAGCAGCGCGTGGCCATCGCCCGCGCCCTGGTCAACCAGCCCAAGATCCTGCTCCTGGACGAGCCCCT
>JAEEGL012791654.1_pt1 | contig 12912 bp, 14 predicted proteins | sample 9134231 | NCBI WGS metagenome assembly JAEEGL01 (sample SAMN16246548, study PRJNA631951) | gut metagenome | biome: gut microbiome; feature: rumen; material: fiber-attached | host: Bos | place: Iran: Karaj | collected 2018-10 | reverse complement strand
TGCTGGACATTGACAGCTGGCTGCGCGATGAGATACAACAGGGAAAACGCCTGGGTCCCCGGATCCTGGCTGCCAACATGGCTGTATCGGTTCCCGGAGGTCACATGGCCGGTTCTCTGGCCTATGAAGCTCACAGCGCGGAAGAAGCCGCGCAGCTGGTGAGAAAGATTGCGGAAGGCCGACCGGACCTGATCAAATTGATGATCACCGGCGGCGTTCTGGACGCAACCAAGAGAGGTGAACCCGGTGAAGTCAAAATGCCGGAAGAATATGTCAAAGCAGCCTGTGATCAGGCGCATCAGCTTGGTCTTAAGGTAGCCGCTCACGTGGAAAGCCCTCAGGGAATCAAGATCGCCCTGCGCAACGGCGTTGACACCATTGAACATGGCGCTCAGCCGGATAAGGAAATGCTCGATCTCTTCAAACAGCACAAGGCCGCTCTGGTATCCACCCTTTCCCCTGCCTTGCCCTTTGCCCTGTTTGACAGAGAACTCATCGGAGCAACTGAGGTTCAGCAGTATAATGGACAGGTCTTGTTCGAAGGCATCATCAACTGTGCAAAAGAGTGCCTGAAGGAAGGCATACCGGTTGGTCTGGGAACGGATACGGGGTGTCCATACATCACTCACTATGACATGTGGAGAGAACTGTGGTACTTCCAAAAATACTGCGGTGTTTCCAACAGCTTTGCCCTGTATTCAGCAACACTGGGCAATGCGAAGATCATCGACATGGATGGAGAAATCGGTTCACTGGCCGTTGGCAAGTGCGCGGACATGATCGTTACTGAAGCCAATCCGCTGGATGATCTGCAGGCTCTGCGCAATGTGCAGATGGTCATCTCCAGAGGACGGATCATTGACAATTCAGCGCTTAAGAAGTATCCAAACTGTGAAAGCGAACTGGATAAGTATCTCTGAGCGTGAATAAAGATATAGGAAAACAGTAAAACAGGAGGTATCAGATATGAAGACAACTCTGGTAAGAATCGGAGCCATCATGCTGGCGGGAGCGCTGATCAGTCTTCTGATCGGTCTGTGGTTCAGATATCTGGGCCATTCGGTGATGGACGGTTCGTCAGCCCTGTATGCCCGGCTTTTCAACCGCGCTTCACTGTTCATGAAACTGGGAGCCGGGTTATTGGCGGGTGCGGTGGTGCTGTTAGGCGCCTGTTACCTGTTTTTCCGCAATAAATAGTAAATAAACGGGAGTTAGACATGGAAATAAGGATTCTTCAGCTGATTGAAGGAGCAAAACAGGCCAGCGGCCTGACCGTCATAATCGATGTCTTCAGGGCCTTTTCTCTGGAAGCCTATCTGTTTTCCTATGGTGCTGAGAAAATTTATGCGGTCGGTTCGCTTGAAGAGGCCTACCGGCTGAAAGAGCAGAATCCTGAAGCCCTGCTGGTTGGGGAAAGAGGCGGGGTCAAATGCCCTGGCTTTGATTACGGCAATTCCCCAAGTGCCTTCATTGGCCAGAACCTGAAGGGGAAGACGGTCATCCATACCACCTCTGCCGGTACTCAGGGCATTGATAATGCGGTCAATGCCGAGGAAATGATCGTCGGTTCCTTTGTCAACGCTGCCGCTACGGCTGAATACATCAGAAGCCGCGATCCGCAGACCGTTTCCCTGGTCTGCATGGGTCTGCACGGTAAGCAGCCTACAGCTGAAGATACGCTGTGTGCTGAATATCTGAAGAGCCTGCTTACCGGTGAAGTGATCGAAGACATCGATGACAGACTGCTGGATCTGAAGAATACGGACGGAAAGAAGTTCTTTGATGAAACCCAGCAGGAAGTCTTCCCGCAGCCTGATTTCTGGATGTGCATCAAGAGGGACATATTCCCGATCGTGATCAAAACGGAAAGGCAACAGGGAATAAGTGTCAATCGGGCCTTCAGTCTTCAGGAAAGTTTATGAAAGGCATTTTGAACACGGGGGTAAGTGATTAATGGAGAGAATAAGAAGACTTAACTGGTATCAGAAACTGCTGATTGCGATCCTGCTGGTCATGATCGTTGTTTTTGCCGTTGCCTATCAGCAGACAATTCCCCGCAAGGGCTTCCGCTATCGGGGTGAGCTTCTGGTACTGAGCGAGGAAAGAGACCGTCGAGTCTTCAGCGGTCAGATTAACGGCAAACTGGCTGTCTTCACCGTCTTGACTGATAAGAGCGTCACCTTTGTCTATGACAACAGGTCTTATGGTCCCTACTATCTTAAGCTTGATCCTTCAGCCAGACCGCCGAAGGAAGGCCTGCAGGACATGCTTACCGGAATTGAGATCTACAAGAATGATCAGCTGCTTTTCCGAGGCGGGGCAATGCAGACAAGTGAGGGAAAATACTGGCTCATAACCGAGGATGGAAGTATCACCGACAGTGGTGTTCTGCCCAATCCCAACGGTGATTACGGTGAATGGACGGACGGTAATGGCATTCGCCATGACATGGAGGAACCTTCCCTGGCTGATATTGCGGCGCTGATCCTGGGACCGAAGATCGAGCATAAGGGCTCCTGGGCAATGTGGTTTCTTGGCTCTCTGCTGGCGGTGGCAGTCATTGCCTTCATCCTTTATTCAGAGGAGATTTTCCGCTGGCAGCTGGCCTTTCTGATCAGACGCCCGGAGGAAGCTGAGCCATCAGACTGGGAACTGTCCAGCCGTTATCTGTACTGGACGGGCCTGACGGTCATCACCGCGGTGATATTCATGGCTGGTCTGGAAATGTGATCATTTTCTTTCCGAGCGTTTTTTCTGACTGACAGCGGAAAATGTGCAATAATAGAATCAGTAAAATCATAGGAGGAAAATAATAATGAATTATGATTTCATCAATACCGAGAAGATCAAGGAAGTCCTTGAAGGCGGCATGGAAAAGGCCAGCAATCTTCTCAAGAACAACGATCAGATCACCAATGTGATCGAACTGGTACAGACCAAGATCAAGGAAACCCCGTTACTGGGAAGTGCTGTCGGCGATCTGCCGACCATGATCTCCATGGTAAAGAGCTACATCACCAAGGAATATGATGCCGTTTCCCCGAAGGTCATTGTCACCATCGTTTCCGCTTTCCTGTATCTTATCAAGCAGAAGGACCTGATCAGAGACAACATCCCGGTCTTAGGTCAGCTTGATGACATTGCCGTATGTGTTCTGGCCATGAACTTCATCGCTCCGGAAATCAGAGCATATGCCCAGTGGAAGGCTGAAAGAGAAGCAGCTGAATAGGCTGCCTGAGCAACATACCGCAAAACAGCAAGGTGAGCCGCAGATTTCTGCGGCTTTTCCGTGCTGGAAAAAATCATCAACAGAAAGGAACATTTATGACTGACAGACTAGCGGCCTTTGAAAGAATGCTGGAAGACATTCAGAATCAGGCCCGTTACCAACAGGAAAAAATGGAGGAGCTGAAGAGCCAGGGAAAGGAAAAAAGTGCGACCTACCGGCAGTATTTCGCCCAGCGGATGCTCTACCGCATGATTCTGGACAAGTACCGCCAGTATGGCCTTATTGAATGAAGTGGATTTCCGCAGGGAAAAGACATCAGCCGCCATCTGCTCTTATGGTGGCTGTCTTTATCAGGAGACATAAATCGTATATAATGTAAGACTGAAGGCAGGTAGAGGGATATGTATGAGACAATAGCGGAAAACATCCAGATCCTGGGACCGATATTTGTGATCGCGTGGGTCATTACCATCGGCTCAGTCATTATCTGGCCGCAGAAGTATCGCAACAGCATTCTGCTGATGGGAGCGTTACTGGTAACGCTGATCTTTTTAAGCGGCTTTTTCGGTGATCACCGCATTCATTTCATCATGGCCTGCTTCCTGCTGGTCATGATGGTGCTGTTCATGGTTCCCATACTGCTGATCATCAATGGCATCCAGCTGGTAAGAAGGGAATCACTGAGCGTTTCCCACCTGCTGTCGATTGGCTTGGGAGTGGTCGTGGGAATCGGTGAAATTGCGACGGTCATTTACGTCTTCTATCTGTATGGCAACATGTCAGTTGGCAAGGCCAATTATCTGGTTCTGCTGGTTGCCATGACCGTCTTCTATTTCAGTGCTCTGGTACTGAGTTTTGTCATCTATTCCGTCTTTCTGACCGTCATGCCCCGGATCATGAACTTTGATTACATCATCATTCACGGCTGTGCCCTGAACAGGGAAGGCGGTCTGACCAGACTGCTGCAGCAGCGGGTCGACAAGGCCATTGAAGTATATAATAAGTGCCGCAATATGCCCAGCAGCATTCGCAGCGGCGGTCAGGGTGCAGATGAGCTGACCAGTGAGGCTCAGGCGATTTGCACTTATCTGCGCCAGAAGGGCATTGACGAAGAGCAAAACATCATGGAAGACCATGCAACGACTACCCGGGAGAACCTGCTCAACTGCAAGACCATCATTGACTTGCGTCCGGGAAAGAAGAAGATCGCCCTGGTTTCCAGCAATTATCACGTTTACCGCTGTCTGCGCTTAGCCCGGGACATCGGTTTGAAGTGTACGGGCATCGGCGCCCCGGTGGCCTTCTATTACTGGCCAACCGCTCTGATCCGGGAATTCATTGCCATCTTTGTGAACAAGAGCTTTTTGTTCTGGTCGTTACTTGGTTATCTGATTTTCATCAGCCCACTGCTTTACACTTTCCTGTATGACTAGTGAAAAAAGATCCTGATAATTCAGGATCTTTTGGTTTGCGATGGCTGAGAATTAATCGTGGAAATGGCCGAACATGGCCTGTTTTTCGTAATTGATCTTCTTCATGTTCAGCTCGGCAATGATGTTGGCCGGTTTTCCTCTGTCGTAGAACTGCTGCTCAGGCTGCAGGTTACCCTTGTCAGAGTCAATGTAGATGGCTAAGGGCTCACGTAAGCCGATGGCATAGCTCAGCTGAACTTCGCACCACTTCAGATCGTGCTTGAGAAGCAGTTCCCGGGCAAACTGACGGGCCATGTAGGCACCGGAGAGGTCAACCTTGGTGGGGTCCTTGCCGTTCATGCAGCCGCCGCCGACATTGGCGAAGGACTGGTAGGCATCAACGACGATCTTGCGTCCGGTCAGGCCGGCATCGCCTTCAAAGCCGCCGATCAGGAAGCGTCCGGTCGGATTGATCAGGAAGCGGTCGATTTCCAGATTGTACTGATGGCAGAGATCAGTGACGAAAGTCATCAGGATGCCGTCAGTTTCCTGACGGTTTTCTTCGGAGTTGTTATAGGAGATGGTGAAGTCCTTGATCTTGACCAGGTTGAAGTCATCATCATAGATGCCGGTGATCTGAGCCTTGCCGTCAGGGTAGAAGTCCTTATGGGTGTGGACCAGCTGGTCATAGTATTCAGCCAGCTTCTGCAGAATTACCATGGCTACCGGCAGTAACTGCGGGGTGTCGTTACAGGCATAACCGAACATCATGCCCTGGTCGCCGGCTCCGCCGACTTCATTGCTGGTGCCTAAGGCGATGTCAGCTGACTGCTTGCCGATGTTGTCGATGATCTGGTAATCATCGCGGTAGCCGATGTCTCTTAAGACACGCCGGGCGATGGCAATGGGGTCGATGACGGCCTTGGTCGTTACCTCGCCGGTGATGAAGATGATTCCCTTGCCGCCGGCTGTCTCAATGCCGCAGCGGCTGTCGGGGTCCTGCCGCAGACATTCGTCCAGGATGGCGGCAGAAATCTGGTCACAGACCTTATCCGGATGGCCCCGGAAGACGATCTCGTTACTGAATAGTTTCATTTGTCCTCATTTCTAACCTAAGAAAATCCCGTCATGCCTATGACGAGATCAGTTCAAACAATGCGTATTTACCCATCGTTCAAGCATTAGCACCTTGCCTTTAACACAGGTTGCTGCACAGTCATCGAGCTTGTCTCTCGTGTGCTCTTCATAGGTGAATACATATTAGCACATTTTGTCAGTACAGTATACTGAAATGTACATTATTTTGATCAAAATTTCCGGCTTTTCCAGCAGGTGCCAGAGCCAGCCTATTCATTCTGTTTCTGGATTTCATTCATCCTGGCGTACTGACCGTTAAGGGCAAGAAGCTGGTCATGCCGGCCTCTTTCAACTACGCTGCCTTCTTCAATCACCAGGATCTGCTCAGCGGAGCGGATGGTGCTCAGGCGGTGGGCAATGGCGATGATGGTCCGCTGACCGGTCAGATTGTTTATGGCCTTGCGGATCTGCTGCTCTGTCTCGACGTCAACAGCGGCCGTGGCTTCATCCAGAACGATGATCGGTGAGCGGCGCAGAATGGCCCGGGCGATGGCGACCCGCTGCTTCTGTCCGCCGGAGAGCTTGACGCCTCTTTCGCCGGTCACGGTATCGTAGCCTTCCGGCATGGCTTCAATTTCCTGATCAATATTGGCAGCTCTGGCAGCTTCCCTGATTTCCTCCATCGTAGCTTCCGGACGGGCATAAGCGATGTTTTCGGCAATCGTGCCGTTGAACAGGAAGGTGTCCTGCAGAACGGAAGAGATGTTCTGCCTTAAGCTGCTGAGGGTCACATTCTGAATGTCGATGCCGTCAATCAGTATTCTGCCCTCATTGGGTTCATAGAAGCGGGAGAGCAGTTCCGTTATGGTTGTCTTGCCAACTCCGGTCGGTCCGACCAGTGCCAGCATCTCCCCGGGCTTGCAGGTAAAGGAAACATCATTGAGCACCGGGATGCTGGGAATGTAGGAGAAGGAAACGTGATCAAAGGTGATCTCGCCCTTTACATTCTTCAGTTCAACAGCGCCCGGCTTGTCTTCAATCTCATTCGGCGCATCAAGAATGGCTATGACTCTTTCTGCCCCGGCCAGGGCCTGCTGGAGGTTTTCCACCAGATTGGCCAGTTCAGTAACCGGCTGATAGAACAGGCTGAGGTAGAGCAGAAAGGCGACGATGTCTTCAACCTGAAGACCCTCACTGTATGCCAGATAACCGCCGAAGGCGACCACCAGGACCGTACCGATGGAGGAGATGAATTCCACGGAGGGACGGAAGACGGCCGAAGCCTTCAGTGCCTTCAGCATGGAGCGGACATGCTCGAAGTTCTTCTCATTGACCCTGCCGACTTCATATTCCTGCCTTCCGAAGGCCTGGATCTCATGGACACCGGAGAAGTTGTCCTGAAGCTTGCCGTTCAGTTCGCCCATCTTCTTCTGGGAAATGCGGAAATAGGGACGCACCTTGCCGGCAAAGATCACACCGGAGAGCAGAATGAAGGGAATGGGCGCGCAGGTGATCAGCGCCAGCTTGGGATTAATGGTCAGAAGGGTGATCATGACACCGGAGAAGGTGACGACATTGGTAATTGATTCGGGGATCAGATGAGCGTATAACAGTTCAAAATCACGGGAGTCATTAACGACCCGGCTCATCAGATCACCGGTCTGCTTGTCATGAAAGTAGCCCAGATGCATGTGGACGAGCTTGTCATAGACCTTGGTCCGCAGATCACCGACCAGATACCAGGCGGCCTTATGCGACAGATAGGATGACATGAAGCGGAAGATGACCCGTAAGAGATATATCCCTGCCAGAACCAGGGCCAGGCGGCGAACGGAGATGAGATCTTCAGCTGTTACCCCGTCCTTAACCAGGGCGGTCATGCCGGACAGGATCCGGGGAGCAGTCAGGTTGACAACGGTCAGACATAGGGTGGCTGTAATGGCCAGAACGTAAAGTCCCTTATAGCGAATGGCTTCCTTGCTGAGTTTCCATAGTGTCTTCATGTCTGTTCTCCTTTCCTCAGGTAATAACATTTTACACTCACCGCTGGATAAATGCCCCTGGAATGCCTGAAAGAGTATTCTTTTTATCCGTTACTTTTTCTATAATATAAATAGAAAAACAGGAGGACGAAAAATGAAGTTATTTATTGATTCGGCAGACGTTAAGGAAATAGCCAGACTGCTGGAAATTCATAACATTGCGGGTGTAACCACCAACCCGACAATTCTGACCCGTGGCGTTAAGGACCCTTCAGAGGGATTGAAAACCATCAGAAAGCTGATTGGCGACGAGAGAATCCTGTTTGCTCAGGCTGTGCGCAAGGACTGCGAAGGCATCGTTGCCGAAGGACGGCACATGGTTGAAGTACTGGGCAAGAATACGGTAGTTAAGATCCCCTGCATTACGGAAGGCTACAAGGCAATGAAGCAGCTGAAAAAGGAAGGAATCACCACCCTTGGCACCGTTGTCTATACACCATCCCAGGCTCTGTTTGCGGCCAATGCCGGCGCCAGCTATGTGGCACCGTATCTTAACCGCATTGAATGCATGGGCTTTGATGCTCTGGAGACCATCAGAAGGATCCAGAATCTGCTGGAAAACGGCGGCTATGAATGTGAGGTTCTTGGTGCCTCCTTCAAGAATGCTCATCAGGTACTTGATCTGGCAGAATACGGAATCGCCAGCGCAACTCTGGCTCCGGAGATCTTTGATCTGATGGCCAAGAATGAGATCGTTGACGGTGTGGTTGACCGCTTTGTCAATGATTTCGAAAAGGCCTACGGCAAAGGCCGGACAATGCTTGACCTGTAGGATCTCATCAAGACATTAAGATTGTAAGGCATGTTCATTCATGCCTTTTATCATGAGAAAAGCCGCCTTTGAAAGGCGGCTTTCAGCATTTAGTGATCAGTGGCTTAGAACCACTTGTAGAATTCGTCGATCAGTTCGACCCAGTCACCGTTGATGATCATGTGGTGGTTGCCGATCGATTCGGTCAGGAAGTAGTCGAGGGTCTGTTCATCGAGGTGGATCCTGACCTGCGTGCGGCAGAGATTTCTTTCCTTCAGGTTTTCCTGCAGTTCACCGCTGGCCGCAAAGTATTCCTGCATCAGACCGCTGGTCTTGAAGATGGTGACCGGTCCTTCCTGGATGTGACCGCGGAAGGCAACGCCCAGATCGGATTCAAAGTGAGTCATCAGTTCAAAGCTGGTCGGCATGTTAAGAGGCAGAGTGCAGTGAGCGAAGATGATGTCATTGTCATCGGAAAGGATCCGGGACGGGTTGGCCATGAAGATTGGCTGACCGGTCAGCTCGCCGGCTACGCACATGGAGATCAGTGACGGTACGTCGCCCTCGCAGCCGCCGTAGATGCCTTCAGCGTTCAGCACGGCCAGAGCCAGACAGCTGGTACCCTTGATCGGCTTGAGCAGATCGAAACATCTGACGGTCAGACCGTCAAGCTGGTACTTTCTGACGATTCTCTTGAGCGCGCCGTAGATCTGACAGCACAGTTCGGTATCCTGAGGATGCCAGTTTCTGGCCTTGATCATTTCGGTGTACTTGTTATCCTCATATTCCTTGCGGGCGATCTCTGCGAAGAATTCTTCCATGGAGACATCGATGATCTCGATGCCGGTATATTCACGGCATTCAGCAGCGTCAACGTCAGAAGAGATCAGCCAGTCACTGGGCTGGCCAACGCGGGCAATGCGCAGGCCGGAGATCTTTTTCTTAGCCTTGAATACCCGGGCAAGAGTGGCAATGCGCTTAGCCATCTTGGCTTCGGAACCGTGAATGATCTCACCGGGGATCTCATTCTGTTTCAGATAGGAGAGGATCTCCATGCTGGCAGCCAGTGAGTTGTTCAGACCGGTAGTCAGTAAGAAGACCGGTTCCGGCAGCTTGTCAACGACTTCTCTGAAGCGGCCTTCAACACCGCCGCCGCCGACAAAGGTCATGGCCAGATCATAGTCAGCCAGATGTTCGAGATCACAGAATTCGATGGCTTCGCCGGATAATTCGGCCAGCGTATCCACGACTTTCTGATTGTACTGGTTGATGTTTACGCTGTCCGCGTTAGTTGATTCCAGGTAGTAAACGCCAATGCTCATGATTATTAATCCTCATTTCTATGTTTTCATTTTAGCACATTTGACATCACATAAGCGCCGCTTTGGCCAAATAAGCAGGGAAATGTGCTATATTTGTCTTAATGAATGACTGAGCTTGTTACAGCCCTGAGAGGAAATGAAAATGGCATTTGATTTCAGAAAAGAATACCGCGAGTTTTATCTTCCGGCTGCCCGGCCGGAAATAGTTGACGTCCCGGCCGCGAACTATCTGGCTGTCCGGGGAAAAGGTGATCCCAATCAGCCGGATGGCGATTATCAGAAGGCTCTGGCAGTGCTTTATGCTCTGGCCTATACACTGAAGATGAGCTACAAGACCGACTATCGCATTGAGGGTTTCTTTGAGTATGTCGTTCCGCCGCTGGAGGGTTTCTGGTGGCAGGAAGGGATAAAGGGCGTTGACTACAGCGACAAGTCGTCCTTCAACTGGATCTCAGTGATCAGACTTCCTGACTTCATAACGGTAAGGGACTTCCAGTGGGCAGTTGAAACAGCACAGAAGAAAAAGAAGATCGACTGTTCAGGGGCCGAATTTCTCACCGTTGAGGAGGGACTCTGCGTGCAGATCATGCACATCGGCTCCTATGATGATGAACCGGCCAGCGTGGCAAAGATGGATCAGTTTCTGGCTGACAACGGCTATGAGAATGATCTGAGCGCTGCCCGGCTCCATCACGAGATCTACCTCTCTGATGCCCGTAAGACGGAACCGGCCAAGCTCAGAACCGTCATCAGGCATCCGATCAAACGCCGTTCTTAACAAGCCGGCGGAAAGGAGAGCAGCATGACAGATAACACAAGCCGTCTGGTTGCCTTTCTCAGAGGCATCAACATCAGCGGAAAGAACAAGATAGACATGAAGGAACTTAAGAGGCAGTTTGAAGCCCTTGGCCATGGTGAGGTGATTACCTACCTTAACAGCGGTAACGTTATCTTCAGTTCTGAAGAAGACCTCACCATCCTGAAAGAACGCATTGAGCAGATGATCAGCCAGCGCTTTGAACTGGAAATCCCGGTCTGCCTGATCACCCTCAGTAAGCTGGAAGCCGTTGTGGCTGAAGCTCCATCCTGGTGGGGAAGTGAAGACAGAAACATCTACGATAACCTCATCCTGATGATCCCGCCCACCAGCTGCCGGGAGGTCATGGAAACCGTCGGGCCGCCGAGTGAAGGCATTGATCAGCTTCAGCAGGGCGATGGGGTCATCTACTGGTCCTTTGATCTGGGCAGCTACCGGAAATCCAGCTGGTGGAAGAAAACGGCGGAGAAGCCTCTGTGCGATAAGATCACCATCCGCACCGCCAATACCATCCGGCATCTTGTCAAGATGGGAAGGGCGAACAGATGAAGATTACCGAGACCGTATACTTTTCGGAAAGAAAACAGTGGCGTCAGTTTCTGGCGGAAAACCATGACAGGCTGACGGAGATCTGGCTGATTTACCCGCAGAAGGGTTCTGATGAGCCGGGGATTCTCTATAATGATGCCGTTGAGGAAGCCCTTTGTTTCGGCTGGATCGACAGTACGATTAAGTATCTCGACCCGCTGCACCGCGCCCAGCGCTTTACCCCACGCCGAAAGGGCAGCAGCTACTCCCGGGCCAACATCGAAAGGCTGATCTGGCTGGATGGCCAGAACATGCTCATTCCGGAAGTCCGCGCCCAGGTCAGCGAGCTTATTGAAACAGCCTACGTCTTTCCTGAGGATATTCTGGAACAGCTGCGGAAAGACGAAGAGGTATGGAAAAACTACCAGGGTTTCAGCGAACCCTACCGGCGCATCCGGATTGCCTACATCGAAGACGCCCGTCAGCGCCCTGAGCAATTTGAAAAACGCCTGCGCAATTTTCTGGAAAAGACCCGTAAGAATCAGCTGATCAGGGGATACGGAGGCATTGAAAAGTATTATCATTAAGTAAATGAACACAAGGAGGAAAGAAAGATGATCATAACAACCACCGGCAACATCGACGGCATGATGATTAAGGAATACAAGGGCATCGTCTTTGGCGAGGTCGTGGAAGGCATTGACCTGTTCAGGGACATCGCTGCCGGCTTTACCAACCTGTTTGGCGGCCGCTCAAATTCCTATGAGAACGCCATGGTCGAAAGCCGCCAGTCAGCCATTCAGGACATGGTCAACAAGGCTGAACGATTGGGTGCCAATGCCATTGTCGGCGTACGCGTCGATTACGAGGTCATCAACAACATGCTGATGATCACGGCTTCCGGCACGGCGGTCTTCGTTGACTAGCTGAGACATGAAAACATGAAAAAAGCCATTTGGGCACGCGCTCAGATGGCTTTTTCTTTTTGACGCTTAGTCCTTGTTTTTGGACTTGCTCTTGATGATGATTTCCAGGATCCACTGGATCATCCTCAGGATCTCGAGGATGAAATTGCAGATGTAGGAAATGATGTAGGCATCATAGACCCTGGCAATGGTCCGCAGTTCTTCCTGATTGGCCATGCCGTGGGTTTCCATCAGCCGTAAGGCTTCTTCATTAGCGCGCTTTTCAACCGGGATGTTCAGCATGGTGACCACAAAGCCCATGACGACGAACAGACCGCTGATGCCCAGACAGACGGCGGAAACCAGACCGCCGGTGTGCAGGAGCATGAAGTCAACGATGACACCGATCAGAACGACCGGTATGAACAGCAGGGGGCCGAAGATGCCGACCAGTGACAGGGTATTGCGGATGCGGGCTGACTTGTCGCCGGTTTCGCACAGTTTGGCCAGAGCTGCCTTCTGAACGGCCAGAGCCGTAGAGGTTACGCTTTTTCTGAGGTCGATCTTACCGAAGATGCTTCTGAGGTAGATGGTCTTGGTCATGATGTTGTAGTAGTTGCCGAAGATGGCTTCGCGGATGAAGCCAGCCTGACGGACATTGACATCATAGAGGCCTTCCTTGTCCAGAACATAGCGGGCAGCTTCGATGCCGGTCATCTGGTTGGAGATGGGCTTGCGATTGGCTCTGGCGTAGCGGATCCAAACGATGATCTCCATGATCAGAGTAACGATGCCCATGATCAGAATGAGACCGCAGACGATCAGATAG
>JAEEGL012687457.1_pt1 | contig 12912 bp, 9 predicted proteins | sample 9134231 | NCBI WGS metagenome assembly JAEEGL01 (sample SAMN16246548, study PRJNA631951) | gut metagenome | biome: gut microbiome; feature: rumen; material: fiber-attached | host: Bos | place: Iran: Karaj | collected 2018-10 | reverse complement strand
CAATCTTCTAATGTTTATTTTTTTAAAATAATATAAAATATTATTTTATAATTAATATTATTTAAATTATAAAAAATTATATTTAATTTTATTTATATAAATATAAAAATATTAAATTTTTTGATTTTTACTTAATTTCATTCTTTCTAAATAATTATATAAAAATCCATAAGTATTTGAAAACATAATATCTTCTATTTCTTTAGTATATTTATGTTGAATATCCTGTGGGTGAATACCAAACAATTCAACAGTTTTATAATCCATAATAGGACAACCTTTTAAAAATGTCATCTTTAAAAATCTAATAGGCAAACTTCCAACATTAACAATTCTTAATTTTCCACCAACAACTTCTAATTCATCTTCAATAGTAATTAAATTTTTTAAATCTATTCCAATTTGAATTTTAATAATTTTCGGATAACAAGGTTTTATATGTATTTTACTTAATAACATAATACCTTCTAAATCTAAAACAATACTTTGTTGAATAATTTTATCTTCTCTATAAGAATAATCTCTACGAATTACAGTAGGATTAACAATAGGATAATATTTATCATTTTTTAATCTTAATAATTTATACTTAATTTTTTCTAATTTATAATAATAACTTCGTTCATAATCATTATTATTCATAATTATAATACAAAATATTATAAATATAAAATAATAATAATAATAAAATTAAATTTTTTTTTTCTTAAATTAAATAATAATAAAATAACTTAATTTAATATAAAAATAAATAAATTATGGCTGAAAAAGGAGGAAGAGAACCAAAAGTAGTTGATGTAGTATCTCAAGACAAAGATTGGAGAGGTGTTATAGAAAATGAATTACGTTGTCAAGAAAATTGGAAAAAAGATTGGGGCTTTTTAGCAGACAATTCAATGACTGAAAATCAAAAAACTAAAGAAGAGAGAATTCAAGTTTTAGAAGAAAAATTAAAAAGTATGAATGATGTTAATATATATGAATCAGTTAGTCAAATGAAATATAATGGACCTTCTTATGATATATTAGAAACACAATATAATAAAAGAAAAAATGTTGAATTAATGCCTCAAACTAGAAGACCAAAAGCTATTTCAAAAGCATATGCATTTTTAAAAGCACAAGGAGTTATTAATGAAGAAGATGGAAAATAAATAAAAATAAAAAATAATAATTTTATATATTTTTAATTATAAATGATAAAAAAAATTGTAAAAATTTTTTATATTATTAAGAATAATTTTTAATCTTATTATTATTATTTATATATATATTATATATAAATTTAATTTATAATTTTAAATTATTATAATTAAAATTAATTATTGCATTGTTTATATACCCAAGTATCCATATATCCTCCTGTGAAATATTTTAAATCTCTTGCATCTGTTGTTTCATAATAATTTTCTAATGGATTATTTAATTTATTGTCATGATAATTAATTAAATTTATTTTTTTATTATTTTTATCTATTTTATTATTTATAGTAATTTTTAATAATTTTATCATATCTTCACTTAATTTTGAAATATAAATTGTCATTAAATTTTTATATAAAATTTTTATATCACTTTTAATATTATTAATTTGAAAATTAAAGCAATTTAAATTTAAAAAAATGTGAAAAATAATTTTTCTTTTCAAAGCGTTTTCTAAATTAATATTATAATTAATTTCTTTATAATTATTATTATTATAATTATCTAAAATTTCTTTTTCAATATTATTATAATCAGGTAAATTTTCAAAAAAATTCATAATTTTTTTATAAGATTTATTAAAAAGAAAATAATCATTTTTAAATAAATTTTTTTGAGTAAGAAAATAAATTTTATAACATTTTAAAATATTAAATTTTAAATCATCTGTAATTTTTATTTTTTTTTCAATTTCATTATAAATTTTTTCAAATTCATCGAATAAATCAATTTCATTTTCAAATTTTATATTAAATTCTTCAAGTTTATTTAATAAAAAAGTTAAATAAATTATTTTATTATCTAATTTATAATTTTTATCTTCGCATATTTTTATTACTAATTTATATAAAATTTTTATACATTTATTTAAACTTTCTTGTTTATTTGCTAAATTAAATATTTTATTTATTGTTTCAATAATATTTATTTCTGAATTATTATTATTTATTTTATTATCATTATTATTATTATTATTATTATTATTTTTATTTTCATCATTTTGATTATTAAAATTTAAATTTTTTTCTGGATTTTCTCTTTTTTTATTTAAAAATTCAATTTCGTTGAATTTTTTTTTAACATTTTTTTCATAAATTAATTTTAAATTATATTCATTTTCTTTTTTATTAATAATATTTTCCAATTCTTTTTCATTTTTACTTTTTTTTTTCCATTTTTAATTAAAATTATAATTTTTGAAAAAAAATTTTCATTTAATTATTTTTAAAAAATAATATTAAAAAAAATTAATGATTGATATTAATGCAATTTATGAAAAAAGTGAATTTCAATTTTCTTTAAATAAAAATAGTTTAAATATTTTTAAAGATTTAGAAAATGAAATTAAAAAATTAGCTAATTTAAATGATGATTGTGTTTTATTATTTAATTTAACAAATGATTTAAGCTCAATTGAACAAAATAATATTAATGAAGTTATTGAAAAATATACAAATAAAACAATTAAAATTTTTGTTAGAGTCAAAGAAAAAAAATTAATAGAAGAAGAAAATAAAAACAGAAAAAATTTTAATTTTGATGACATTGATTTTAAAAAAGAAAATAATGAACAAAATAATGATAATTTAAATGAAAATAATAATAATTTAAATAATAATTTAGATGAAAATAATAATAATAAAGAAGAAATTGAACCTGAAGAAAATAAAGAAAAAAATGAAAATAATAATGAAAATAATAATGAAAATAATAATAATAATAATAATGATGAAATTAATTTAGACACAGAAAAATTATTAGAAGAAGTTCTAAAAAGCACAAGAGAATCAGAATATATATTAAATAATTCTGAAAATAATGAAAATAAAAATAATAATAGTAACATAGAAAATTCAGATATTTTAAATAATAATATAAATAATTCAATTTATTTTAACAACAATAATTTTTTTCCAACACCAAAACCAAATTTAATTCAAATAAACAATGGCAATAATGTTGAAGTAAAAGAAATAGAAAATAATCAATCAAATAATATTAATAATAAAATATCAATAAAAAACAAAAATAAAAATAATATTTTTTCAAATGAAATTTGTTCAATTTGTAAAGAACATTTAAATTCAATAAAATTCATGTGTTGCATTTGTGATAATTGTATTTTATGTGAAAAATGTGAATATTCTCATAATCATTGTGTAATTAAATATAAAAATCATTTTATTTCAGATTTTTTTGACACATTTTTATTTATTAAAAGAATGAATAATAATACAAATGTTTCAGTAAAATCAAAAATAAAAGAAATTTTTTCACAAAATTCTTTAGATGTAAAAATTTTTCCAAAAATTGATAATCAAATTTTAATAAAAATTAATGAAAAATATTCTTTTCCTATTATTATTGATAATCAATCTAAAGAAAATATTAATTCAAAAAATTCAATTTTATTATTTAAAAATAATAAAAATATAAATTTTTTCTTTGATAATAAAAAATTAGATGTTAAATCAAAAAGAAAAATAGAACTTTACATTACAATTAGTTCTAAAAAAATATGTAAAGAATTTGTTGATATTGAATTATTTTCTTCGATTTTACATTTTAAAGAAAAAAATTTTATTAAATTTACTTTAGAAATTGAAGTTAATAATGAAGGAAAAAATAACAGTGAAAAATTATTAGATAATAATTTTAATGATTCTCCAATGTTAAAAGAATGTTCTTTAAATCATAAAAAATTAATATTAGAAATATTTGATAAAAATTTAAATGTCAATAAATTACAAATTCATGATCTTTTATTGAAAAATAAATGGGATAAAAATAAAACATTAGAAATTTTAATGAAAAATAATAAAAAAAAAAAATAATTAATAATAATAATAATATTTCATATTTATTTAATTTAAATTTATATTTAATTTATCATTATTTATTGATATAATTATAATAATAATAATAATAATAATTTAATTTAAATTTTTTAATATAAATTTTAATTATAACTTATATAAAATAAATAATAATTAATAATTAAAAAAAAAATATAATTTTAATTATTAATAATGTCTTCATTAAAATTAGGTAATATTAGTCAAACAGTCGTTCCAGTTCCAAGTTTTTTTTTAAATCGTGGAACAAAAAACATCGATGCTTTTAATTTACCAAAACGAGCTCATTCATATTACAGAGAAAAAGATTTATTCGCAAAAGAATTAGATTTAAATCTAAATAGAAATCAAAGATTTTCCAAAAAAGAAAACGATGAATCAAACAAAGAAAAATATATTCCAGTTTATAATATAAAAAAATACCCAAACAACGCAGAATTAAATCATACTTATTTTCCAAATATTATAGACACATCAAAAGGAAAAACAATATACCCAAAAACAGAATATCAAAAATTTTTAAAATATAAAAATTCAACAGATTATTTAAATTTTTTCGCCCCAAATTTAAGAGAAGAAATTATGCACAACACGAAAAATTTATTAGATAGAATAAACGTAAATTATGATTTAGAACGTTGGTCTAATTTCGATTCAAAAACAACAACAAATAGATTCTATCAAACTGCATATAGCCCAATCACAGACGTTTTAAACACAGACGGAAATTCAAAAGATAAATTCTCACAAACTTTAAGAGAAAAAGCAATGGGCTTAAGAACTATAAATTCAAGAGCAAAAGATTCACTTACTTCTATTATTGAAAAAAAACAAAAATTAGAAGAAATTGAACAAAAAAATAGCGAATTAATTGCAAAAAAAGAAAATTTAAATTTAGATGATATGCTCGAAAGTTGTAAAGATAATTTATTAAATTTAAAATATAATAATTTCCCACCTTATAATTATACAGAATATGACCAAAAATTTATTGATGATAATGATTATATTACAAAATCTATTAATAAAAGTGAATTATATAAAGATTTTCCCTCAAAAACTAGAATGGAATTTGATGTTAAAAAAATTATTGTTCCAAGAAAAAAAAATAAAATTTCGTATGTTCCTAATTTAGTTAAAAAAGATAAATATAATTATAATGAAAAAACTTTGTTTAATGTTCAACCCGAAATGTGGATTAGACCTTTACATAAAGATGCTTATGAATTAACAGAATGAAAATAAAATAATTAAATGATATTTTATTTATAATTATTATAATATATAAATATATAAAATATTTTTTATTTTTAAATTTAATTTATTTCAACATAATATTTTTCAATCATTTAATTTTAATATACAATTTTTTTATAAATAATAACTTTACTTATAGTTTGACTTAGAAAAACAGCCCAAATAATCGAACATATTTGAATATAATTTTTAGTAACAGGAGTAATTAATTCATTCATATTTTTATAAAAAAATACAAACATTACAAAAAATATAAATATTACAATATGAGTAAAAATAGAATAAATACTCACACTTTTTGGATCATCATTTTCATATTCATTTTGTTCATAATTTGAATCTGAATAATGATTTTGATTAAAATTATTATTATTTATGTTTTGTCTTACTTTACAAATAATAACTGAATTTTCAATTAATCTATGAGCATAAAAATTAAATTGTTTATTTTGATCTAACAATTGACCTTGATAAAATAGATAAACTTCTTTATTATTAACTAAAGGTTTTATTTTTGTGTTTATGAAACCAGAAATAAAATCATTTTTATGAATTGTAAAATTATGACGATTTGTTTCTATTTGAATTTCAATGTGAATTGAATCATTATTGTTATTATTTTTGTTATTATTATTATTGTTATTATTAGGAATATTATTATTGTTATTATTATTGTTATTAATATTATTTTGATTATTAAAATTATTTATTGAATTCTCATAATTTCTTAAATTGTTATAAAAATAAATAAATCCTATTAGAAAAAATAAAAATGTTATTAAAAGCATTTGGAAATTAATTTGATTTGTTAAAAAATCTTTTATTGATGATAGAAGAAATATAAACATTTTTAAATAAAAATAAATAATAATAAAATATATTTAAATAATACATAAAATTAAATATTAATTTTTTAATAATTTTATTTATAATATAATAAAAAATAAATAAATAAAAATTAATTTAACTATTTTAAAAATTCAATAAAAATAAAAAAATTTTTTAATAATTTTTATAAATTTTAAATAAATTTTATTTATTTTTTAAACATAAAATATCAAATTTTAAAAAATTATTTTAAAATAAATTAAAAACAATTTTTAAGAATAAAAAAATATTAATAAATTTTAATTGTTTTTATTAAATTATTTATATTATATTTAAATTATCCCCCAAATTATTTCCAATTGAATTTATATAATTCATAGTCAAACAATGTTCATTATCTAATAATCTTTGATTTTCTAAAATATTTACATTATTAATTAAATTTTTTTTAAAATTATTTAATCTTTTTTGATGTTCAATTAAATCAAAATCATTTTCATTTTTATCACTTAAATATTTTAAATTACATTTTATTTCATTTTCAAAAGATTCATCTTCTTTTAAATTTTTTAATTTATTTAATTTTTTTATTAATTTATCCATTTTTGATTCATTTGAAAAATTTAAATCAATTTTAATTGGAATTTTTTTAATTTTATTTTCAATTTCAATATTTTCTTCATTTATTTGATTTTTTATTTGATTATTTTCATTATTATTAAATTCTTCATTAAATTGAGCTAAAAATTTTTTAGAAAATTTTTCATTTTCAATTTCTTTTTGTTTTTTTAATTCTTCTTCATTTTCTTTTTTTTTTAATGTTTTTTTTTTAATTAAAACTTTTTTCAAATTTTGTTTAATTAAACGTTTTTTAATTTCTAATATTTTTTTTTCTTTATTAATATCTTCTTTTTCAATTAAATTTTCTGAATTTTTCCTACTTGATTTTTTTGAAATATTTTCGATTCCAACTGGAATTTTTAATTTTAATGGAATTGATTTTATGTTTTTTTTATGATTTTTTTCTGTATTTTTTATTTGTTGTGAAAGTCTTTTACTAATTTGATTTGATTTTTTTTTATTTGGAAATTTTAAATATTTTAATATTTTATTATTATAATTTTCTTTTATTTTTTCTTCTTTTTCTTCTTCTTCTTCTTTTTCTTCTTCTTCTTTATTTTCTTCTTTTTCTTCTTCTTTTTCTTTATTTTCATTTTTTATAATATTATTTTTTTTTGAATATTCATTATTTTCAAAATTGAATAATATTTTTTTAGCAAAAGATTTTTTATCAATTTTTTTGAAAAAATTATTATCAAAAATTTTTTTATTTTGTTCTTTAGATTCAATATTTAAATTTTCTTTATTAATTTTTTTTGAATTATTCACATTTTCATTATTTTTATTATTAATATTTTCATTATTATTATCATTAATATCATTTTTATTATTATTTAAAAATTGAATATTTTTTTTAGTTGTATTTTTTAAAATAGATTTAATTTTACCTTTTGAAATATTTGGTGAATTTTTATTAGATAATTTATTATTATCAATAATTTTATTATCATTATTATTATCATTTAATTTATTATCAAATAAATTTTTTTCAATTGAAATATTATTTTCATCATTAGAATTTAATTTAAAAATTATTTTTTTCTTTTTTTCTTCTTTTTTTAATTGTTCATTAATACTTTCTTCGCTACTACTAAATTCATTATTTAAATTTAAATTTAATTTTTTTTCTTCGTTTTCAAAATTAAAATTAACTTTTGATTTTAATTTTGCTGTTTTAAATCTTTGATTATTTCTTGAATATTCAAACGGATTAATTTCTTTTTGTAATTCATTTAAAAATTTGCTTGATTTTTCAAATTCTTTTTCTAAAAATAATTTAAAATCTTCTTTTATTTTTTTTTCTTCATTTTTAATTTCATTTTCTTGTTCAATTTCTTGTTTTAATTTTAAATTTTTAATGTAATTATTTTTTATTGTTTTTCCTACAATAAAATCTTTCATTAACATTCCTGAAGTAATTTTATTTTTTCCAAAAATTGGAAAAATAATTTTATTATTTTTTGTAGAAAATTTTTTATTAAATAAAATTTTATTACACATTATTTGAAATAATTTATGATTTTTATTTTTTTCTTTTAAAAATAAAGAAAAATTTATTTTTACAAAAGGCAAAAATAAATTTTTTATTAAAAAATTTGGATGACTAAAACTTTTTTTTAAAATTGAATGAAATTTTTTACTTTTTTTAGTTAAAATTTGAAATCCATCTTCAAATAAATTATTTGGTTTATAAAAATAATCTAAATCAGATTTTAAATGTTCATTATAATTTTTTTCTTTTAATTCTTGAGAATCTAAAGAAGATTCATTTTCATCTGAATCAAAATAAAAACTTTCTTCTAAATTTTTTCTTTCATGAAAAGGAATTAAATTAGTTTTTAATTTATATGCACTTCTTTTAACAATCGGAGTTTCAAATTCATCATTTTTTAATGTTTTTTCTTCTTCTTCTTCTTTTTTTTCTTCTTTTTTAATTATAATATTTTCTTTATTATAAAAAATTTTTTTAAAATTTGGAGAAAAAATTTTATTTATTAAAGGAACTAAACAAAGAAAATTGTTTGAATAAATATTATTATTATTATTATTTAATAAATTTAATTTTTGTTTTAATAATAAAGAAAAATTTTTTATGCTTGAAAATGCTTCAATTTCTTGATCGATATTTTTATTTATTGAAAAAATTTCTTGATTTAAAAGATTCATTACATAATTTTCAGAAATATTTTTATTTTTTTGATTAAAACATTCAATTTTTCTAAAAAAATTCGTTGATAAAAGATTTAAAAATTTATTGCCATTCAAAATATTTTTTTGTTTTAATTTATTTTCATTTAAATTTAAAAATTTTTTATAAAAATTTTTATCTGATGTTTTAACTAAAAATTCTGAATAATCTTTTTTATCTTTATTATTTTTAATATAAAAATTATTATTTAAAATTGAATTAGAATTTAATTTAATATTATCAGAATTTAATTTTAAATGTTTTTGTTTTTTATTCAATAAATTTAAAGTATTAATATCAAAATTATGTAATCTATTATTAAAATTATTATTAATGTCTGAACTCAAAGTTTTTTGTAATTTAATATCAATAATATTATTACTATCATTTTTAATTTTCATTTTATATTTTTTTAATTTATAACTATTTGGACTTTGTAATCTACTTCTTGGAGTGCTATTAAAAGTTTGAAATTTATATATTACATAATCATTATTATCTATTTCTTTTATATTATTATTATTATTATCAATTTCTTTTATATTATTATTATTATTAACATTAAAATTTTTATTTATATTTTTATTTTCATTTAATTTATTTTGAGTTTCAAATTGAATATTAAATAATAATTGTTCATTTTTAATTTTTAAAGGTTCAATTGTTCGAAAAAATTCTTCTCTATTAATATATTTTAAATCTGTGTATTTTAAAATATTTTTTTGTTTATAAATATTATTATTTAATGTTGCAGAATCAGTGAATTTATTTAAAATTTTTTTATTATTATTATTTTTTAATGATATGTTACTTAAAGAAGGAATAATAATATTATTATTAATATTATTTGAATAATTTCTCGAAGAAAAACATTCTCTATTATTAAAATTTAAATTACTTTCAATATTAATTTTATCAAACGATAATTTTTTAATTTTCGGAACAATTAAAGTTTTCATAAAATAATTAATTTATAAATAAAAATTCTAATATTTTTAATAATAAAAATAATATTTATTTTTTTTAAATTAAAAATATTATTTAAAATGGAATCAAACATAAATCAATTCGAAGCAAACATAAATAACATTTTAGAACAAAAATCATTAAAATGGATATTCATAGGAGGAAAAGGAGGGGTAGGAAAAACAACAATATCAACATCATTATCAATATTACTATCTAAATATCGTCAAAATGTACTAATAATAAGCACAGATCCAGCACATAATTTAAGTGACGCATTTAATCAAAAAATAGGACAAGAACCAACATTAATAAAAGGCTTTAATAATTTATTCGCATTAGAATTAGACCCAAGCAAAGATCAAAATTCTCAAAATATTAATAAATTAAATGATTTGCTTGGTTTATCAAATAATAATAATAATAATAATAACAATAATAACAATAATAATTTAGATATTTTATCAAATATGAAATATTCTTTTCCCGGAATTGATGAAGCATTAAATTTAAGATATATTTCTTCTTTAGCAAATAATGAAAAATTCGATGTTGTTATTTTTGATACAGCTCCAACTGGACATACATTAAAATTTTTAGAGATGCCTGAAATTATTAGAAAAAGTTTGGATAAATTATTACAAATTAAATCTCAATATAGTAGTTTATTTGATTCAATTGGAAATATTTTTGGCGGAAATATAAATGAAAAATTTAATTTATTTTTTAAGGCTATGGTTGAATTAAAAAATTCTTTGGAAAAAGTCGCTGAAATGCTTAAAGATTCAGAAAAAACTTCTTTTATTTCTGTTTGTATTCCGGAGTTTTTGTCTGTTTATGAAACTGAAAGATTGGTTGGAGAATTGTTAAAAAATAATATTGATACGAGAAATATTATTGTTAATCAAGTTTTAATATGTGAAAACCCAAAATGTGAAATGTGTAAAGCAAGAGATAAAATGCAAAATCAATATTTAAATAGAATTAAAGAAATGTTTGATGATTTTCATATAATTTCAGTTCCACTTCAAAAAAATGAAGTTAGAGGAGTTGAAAATTTATCAAAATTTGGAGAATATTTAATTAAGAAATAATTTTTTATTTATACATATTTAATAATATAAAATAACTTTATTTATAATAATAATAATATTTCAATTTTGTATTTATAATTTTATTTTAATTTGTTTTATTTTCAATAATTTCATTTAAAATAATTTTCATTATTTTAATGTTTTTTTTGTTGTGATTTAAAGTTTTTTTTATTATTTTTTTAAGATTGAAAATATTTATTAAAAATAAAGAAGAAATTATTAATCCTAAATAACTATTTAAACCTATTATTTCATAAAGTTTAATTTTATGTTTTTCTTTTAAAATTTTATTTATAATTACATTTTCCCAAATTGTATTATTATATTCAGGATTAATATTAATTTTTTTAATTTTTTTTGTATAATTTTTTTTTTCAAAATTTTTTATTTTATTTTCTTTAATTTTTTTTTGTTCTTGAATTTTTTTTATATTTTTTAGAAAAAATTTAAATTTATCTTTTTTATTATTATTATTTAATTTTTCAATTTGATTTTTTTCATTTACTATTTCATATAAAATATCATTAATAATTTCTATTTCATCATCAGAAACATCATTATTAAATAACTTTTTTATTTCAAAAATGTTATTATAATTATCTAAATTAATAGAATGTTTATTTTTTCGAACATCAATAATTAAATCAAACATTTGTTTTTCAGTCATAATTTTATAACATCTAAAAATAAAAAAATTATTAATATATGTAAAACCATTTTCATCTTCATTTTCAAATTCTAATTCAAACTTTTTTTCTAGTTCTTTTGAAATATATTTAAAATAATCTTTATCATGTTCCAATTTTAATTTTACTAATGTTATACATGCTAAAATTTTTGTTTTCATAATTTGTTTGGATTTTTCAGTATTTTTTAAATTTATGTAATTTAAAAATATTATGTTAATAAATAAAATTATGAATAATTTTTTCATGTTAAATTAAAATAAAATTAATTTTTTATAAAAAATATTAAATATATTAAATATTTATTTTTTATCATTATAATATTTTAATTAATAAATTATAATTTAAACATTTTTTATTATTATTTTTTTTTCTTACAAAGAAAAAATTTTATCATTAAAAATAATTTTTTTAATACTAATAGCAATAATTAAAATCATATTTAAATTATTAAATATTTTTTAAAATCAAATATATTAAACAAATAAAAATTTACAAACAACAAAGTTTATATCTTAATAATATATCTATTATATATAAATTTCCTATTTATAACTTAGGACATTGTCTATTTAATCTATAATAATAACTATCTAAACATCCTAAATAATGTAAAATAAATCCTAAATCAACAAATAAATGTAAAATTTGATGAGAATGTCCAATAATATCAAATTTTCCTTTAAAAAATTTTTCAGGAATTCTTAAAACATAAATAGTGCCTCCTATTACATAACTTAACCCTCCATAATACCAATATTTTAAATGTGGGGAATCATAAAATCCATATATATTTTTTGGAAAAAATGTTAGATGTAAAATAGGTATTGAAGTACTTATTCCAATAGTTAAAAAACATATACCTCTTAAATTTCTTTTTTCTGGAATTTCAAAATCAGGAGTTAAAGTAAAAATAAATAAACAAAATGCCGAAAATGTTATTGCAAATAAATAAATAATACTTAAATATTTTTCACAATAAAAGAAAAAAAAATAGGGTGGGTAACAACTTCCTGAAACTAAAAACATAATTCCTCCATAATCTAATCTACTTAATATTTTGTTTACTTTTTGATTATATGTTCCAAAAAGGTGAAAAGTAGTTGAAAATCCTAAACATATTATCGCTGAAACTAACATTATAAAAAGAGGCCAACTTTTTATATTTTTTGTATGTTCGTATAAAATTTTATTATTATTATAAAGTTCATTGT
>JAEEGL011523483.1_pt1 | contig 12912 bp, 8 predicted proteins | sample 9134231 | NCBI WGS metagenome assembly JAEEGL01 (sample SAMN16246548, study PRJNA631951) | gut metagenome | biome: gut microbiome; feature: rumen; material: fiber-attached | host: Bos | place: Iran: Karaj | collected 2018-10 | reverse complement strand
TCAGCGTGCTGGCGATGAACTCATCCGTCCAGATCAGGCTCATCATCCGGGCCGCTGCGGAGGGGTTTTTTGAGGTGTAGGCAATGCCGTAGGTCAGGGTGTTGGTCGTCATGTCGGAACGGCCGATCTCAACAGACTGGAACTGTCCGCCATAGGTGTTGTTCGCGGTGAACATCTTGTTGATCGTTTCGATGGAATACGCATGGCCCATCATAACGCCCTTGGACTGGCCGGACATGATCACGGCGTCGTGGCTCAGCGTGTTGGTGGAACCTTCCGGATTGGAATATCCAGCCTGGGACCACTTATAGGCCATTTCACAGCCGCGCCTGAAAGCGTCGGTTTCGAAGATGTTGACCAGCTGGGTGCTGTCGCCGATGGTCGCGGTGTAGGTGCCGATGGTGGAAACATGATCCTTGAAGTATTCCAGGGTCACGTTCTGGTTGTTGTACACATAGGGATACTCGTCGGGCGCGGCTTCCTTCAGCTTCGGCATAACGGCGTCCAGGTCATCCAGGGAATGGATGGTGCTCCAGTCCACCACGTCGCCGTAAACATCCTTGTCGTAGATGTACTTCCAGCTCAGCACCTGTCCCTTGTAGCAGGGCACAGCGTAGGTCTTTCCGTCGATCTGGCCGGAACGGATCCAGTTCTCGGGCAGCACGCCCAGGGCGGGAGCCAGCTCGTTGTCCAGCAGGCCGGTCAGGTCCGCCAGGTAGCCGTTGGTCACAGCCGTGTACAGCGGGCCGGTGTAGATGATGTCGTAATGCTCTTTGGACGCCAGGCCCATGCCGGTCGTGTCGGTGTAGGTAAACAGCGACTCGAACTTCAGGTCCATTTTGATGTCGGTGATGCCCAGGTCATTCTTGATGTGGTCGTTGATCGCGTTCTCAACCAGCTTGATCTCGTCCGCGGCAGGAATGGCCTGCATCGTGGGGAGCAGCAGCTGGACGGCGTAGGGCTCGTCGTCCGCCAGCGCGGGCGCGCTGACCAGCATGACCGAGCACATCACCAGGGTGAGAAGGATGGACAGAAACCGCTTCATTTTGATTCCTCCTGTTTTTTAGCCCATGGGGCTATGATGTTTTATCTTGCCTTTATTATGCAGGAGCCCTTCCGCCCCCGTCATTCAAAAAACTGTTCAATCTTTCAAAAAAACTCATTCGTTCCCGGCGCAAAAGAAGCGCACATTCAAAAATGTACGCTTTTTTCTTAAAAAAGTAATCAGAACCCGTGCTCCTCCAGCCATTCAGCGCACAGATCCGCCCAGCGGGCGACGTGCGGGATGTTCATGGCCAGGTCGTTCTCCCCGTCGGCCAGAGCCAGCCCGTGCACCCCCTGGGGGAACAGGTGCATTTCAAACTCCACCCCGGCCTGCTGCAGGGCGCTGCCCAGCGCCATGGAGTGCCGCGGATCGTCGCTGTTGGTCTGCCAGATGAACATCGGCGGGGTTTCCGGCGTGATGTTGGCCTCCGGCGCGAAATAGTACAGTTCCTCCCGGTTCTTCACGAACGGGTTGTGGAAGAATCCCAGGAAGCCCTGCGGATAGGTGGAGAAGGCGAAGGCGCCGTAGGCGATGACCGCCGCGTCCGGCCGGCAGCTTTCACGCTCGGCGGGGTCCGGGCTGGCGGGGTCCCCGGCGTCCCAGTGGGTCGCGGCGTTTCCGCTGAGCATGCCGCCGGCGGAGAAGCCCATGGCCGCGACCCTGTCCGTAATGCCCAGTTCCTCTTTCCGCGCCCGGAGCAGCCGGATCGCCCGCTGCATATCCGCCAGGGAATCCCAGCGGGTATAGGGCTTGAGCCGGTAGCTGAGCACGGCTGTATTGAAGCCCGCCTCCGCGAAATGCAGGGCGACGTTCATGCCCTCGCATCCGGTGACCGACTCGAAGCCGCCGCCGGGCGCCACGATGACCGTTCCCCGCCGCTCCCCGCCTTCCCGGGCCGGGCAGGCGTGAATAAAAGCCAGCGCCGGCTCCCGCTGCAGCGGATCCTTCGCGGGATCAAACCCCGGCGCTCCGTTCTCCCAAAGCGGCATCAGCTCCAGCCGGTCCAGGGCGTCGTTCCAGATTTTCCGGTTTCCCTCCAGGTCAAAGCTTCCGTCCGGTTTCCGGTGCTTCGAAACATGCCGGATTACCGCGTGCTCCGCGACCATCCGGCGGAGTGCCTCATAATTCTTTTCGTACACGGCGTTTCTCCCCTTTTCAGTCTTTTTTCTCTTCTGTTTTCGATCTTACCGCGTTCTGCCCGCCCGCGCATTCAAAAATCAACAATCCTTTTGAAATAAAGAACGCTTCCGGTCAATTCTGTACAATATCCAAAAACCATCGTTCCTTTTCAATGTCCGCGGACCGTCCGCCGTGGTACGCTTTCCAAGGAAGAAAAAATGCCTGTGAAATGCCCGGAGGAGAAACATGCTGAAGATTTTCCGGCGAATGGGGCGGCAGGAATGGCTGCTGCTCTCCGCCAGTATCGTCGTTATCCTGTGCCAGGTGTATATGGACCTGAAGGTGCCGGACTATATGGCGTCCATCACGCGGCTGGTCAAAACGGAAGGAAGCGGCCTGGGCGAGATCTGGCGCGCGGGCGGGCTGATGCTGGGCTGCGCGCTGCTCAGCATGCTGCTGACGTTCGTGGCGGGATATATCACGGCCCTGCTGGCCGCGACCTTCTCCCGCAACCTGCGCAGCAGCCTGTTCGACAAGGTGGAGTCCTTCTCCCTGCAGGAGATGGACCGCTTTTCCACCGCCTCGCTGATCACCCGCTCCACCAACGACGTCGCCCAGCTGCAGGGCTTTATCTCCGGCGGCTTCGTGATGATGATCCGCACGCCGGTCACGGTCGCCGTCGCGCTGCTCAAGATCACCGGCAAGCACTGGCAGTGGCGGGCCGTCACCGCCGGAGCCGTCTTCATCGTCATCTGTGTCGTCATCTTCATCATCCGCTACGCCCATCCCCGGTTCCGGAAGATGCAGACCCTGACCGACGAGCTGAACCGGACCATGCGGGAGAACCTGACCGGCATCCGGGTGGTCCGCGCGTACAACGCCGAAGCGTACCAGGAGGCGAAGTTCGACGGGGCGAACGACCGCCTGACCCGCAACCACCGCTCCGCCCAGCTCGCCATGAGCGTCATGCAGCCCGTCATGCGCTTCACCAACAACGCGCTGAACGTCGCCATCTACTGCATCGGCGGCCTGCTCATCGCCTCCATGTCCGGCGGCGCGGAAAGCATCGCCACCTTTTCGGACATGATCGTGTTCTCCACCTACGCCAGCAAGATCCTCTTTTCCTTCATGGGGCTGAACTTCATCTTCATGATGCTGCCCCGCGCCTCCGTCTGCGCCCAGCGCATCAACGAGGTGCTGGACACCGGTCTTTCCGTGGAGGACGGGCCGGTGAAAGAAACCGGCGGAACAGAAGCCGGCGAAACGGCAGAGGGCACCGTGGAATTCAGGAACGTCTCCTTCCGCTACCCCGGCAGCGAGGAGGACGTCATCCGGGATATCAGCTTCACCGCCGGCAAAGGGCAGACCGTCGCCTTCATCGGCGCCACCGGCAGCGGGAAGACGAGCCTCGTGAACCTGATTCCCCGCTTCTACGACTGCACCGCCGGCGAGATCCTCGTCGACGGCCGGAACGTCCGGGATTATGACCTGCAGACCCTCCGCCGGAAAATCGGCTACGCGCCGCAGCGCGCCGTGCTGTTCACCGGCACGGTCCGCTCCAACGTGGACTACGGCAGCGGCGGGGTCTCCCGCGACGTCCGCAGGGCAGTGGAAATCGCCCAGGCGGCGGACTTCGTGGAAGAGATGGACGGCGGATACGACGCCCGGATCGTCCGGGGCGGCATGAACGTCTCCGGCGGCCAGCGGCAGCGCCTCAGCATTGCCCGCGCCGTCTGCCGGGAACCGGAAATCTACATCTTCGACGATACGTTCTCCGCGCTGGACTACAGGACGGACCGCGCGCTGCGCTCCGCCCTGCGCCGGGAAACCGCCGGCGTCACCACGCTGATCGTCGCCCAGCGGATCGGAACCATCCGCGACGCGGACTGCATCCTGGTGCTGGACGAGGGACGGATCGCGGGCCGGGGCACCCACGCGGAGCTGATGAAAACCTGCGAAGTCTACCGCGAGATTGCCCGGACGCAGCTCAGCGAGGAGGAATTGTAATGGCGAAGAACGAGTATCAGTTCGGGCAGGCACGGACCGCCGGCCCCGTCCGGGGTCCCATGCGGATCGCGGAAAAGCCGAAGGACATGCGAGGTTCCGTCCGGATGCTGGCCCGGTACCTGAAAAAGCAGCGGATCCCCCTGTGCGCGGCCTGGCTGTGCGCGGTGGTGAGCGTCCTGCTGACCCTTTTCGCGCCGAACAGCCTGAACCGGATCACCACCTGCATCGAGCAGGGAATGGCCTCCGGCAGCCCGGACACCGCCGCGATCATCTCCGTCAGCCTGCGGGTGCTCCTGCTCTACCTGTTCAGTTCCCTCCTGATCTATACCCAGAGCGTGACCCTGGTGCATACCACACAGAACATCATGCGCTCCATGCGCGGGGACATCGACCGGAAGCTCAACCGCATTCCCCTCTCCCGCTTTGATTCCGCCTCCTTCGGCGATCTCCTCAGCCGGGTGACGAACGACGTGGACACCATCGGCATGAGCCTCAACCATTCCGCCACGGAGATCGTCACCGCCTGCGTCACCTTTGCGGGCGTCACGGTCATGATGTTCATCGCCAACATCAAGCTCGCGCTGATCGCCCTGGGCTCCTGCATTGCCGGTTTCCTGCTGATGAAGCTGATCATCCGGAAGAGCCAGCAGCATTTCGTCAACCGCCAGCGCTACCTGGGCGAGCTCAACGGGCATATCGAGGAAATCTACGCCGGCCACCTGATCGTCAAATCCTTCAGCGGCGAGGAATCCGCCCGGGAGGAGTTCTCGCGCCTGAACAGCCTCCTCTTCGAAGCCAACTGGAAGAGCCAGTTCCTTTCCGGCATCATGCGGCCGATCATGGATTTCCTGGGCAACTTCGGCTATGTCGCCGTATGCGTGGCCGGCGCGGTCATGGCCCTTTCCGGTGAGATCGGCTTCGGCGTCATCGTGGAGTTTATCCTGTACGTGAAGATGTTTACCATGCCCATGGGCATGGTCGCCCAGTCCGCCACCAGCCTGCAGTCCGCCGTGGCGGCCGCGGAGCGGGTCTTTTCCTTCCTCGACGGGGAGGAAATGCCGGACGAGCGGGAAAAGAAGCCGCTCCTGTCCGGGGTCCGCGGCAGCGTGGAGTTCGACCACGTGTCCTTCGGCTACACGCCGGACAGGACGGTTATCCGCGATTTCTCCGCTTCCGTGAAGCCGGGGCAGAAGGTCGCAATTGTCGGCCCCACCGGCGCCGGCAAGACCACCCTGGTAAACCTGCTGATGCGCTTCTATGAGGTCGATTCCGGCCGGATCCTGCTGGACGGCGTCGATCTCCGGGACACCACGCGGGAGAACGTGCACGACCAGTTCTGCATGGTGCTGCAGGACACCTGGCTGTTCAGCGGCACGGTGAAGGAGAACATCGTCTATTCCCGGAAAAACGTGACGGACGAGCAGGTGATCGCCGCCTGCAAGGCCGTGAACATCCATCGCTTCATCCGGAGCCTTCCGGACGGGTACGACACCGTGCTTTCGGACAGCACGAACCTTTCCGCCGGCCAGCGCCAGCTGATCACCATTGCCCGGGCGCTGGTCAACGACGCGCCGCTGCTGATCCTGGACGAGGCGACCAGCTCCGTTGATACGCGCACGGAACAGCAGGTGCAGAACGCCATGGATACGCTCACCCGGAACCGCACCAGCTTCACGATCGCCCACCGCCTCTCCACCATCCGCAGCGCGGACGTCATCCTCGTCATGAAGGACGGGGACATCGTGGAAACCGGCACCCACAAGTCCCTCCTGGCAAAAGGCGGCTTCTATGCCGACCTGTGGATGAGCCAGTTCGTCTCCGGCGAGAGTATCTGAGAAGACAGAGAAGACAGAGGGACGGTTCTTTTGTCTTTCCCAGTATGTTTAAAGCGCCTGCAGGATTCCCTGCAGGCGCTTTCGTTCCGCGGCCCGAAGACCGCTTATCCTTCAAGCTTTCCCTTCACTTCCGCCGGCTCCTTCATGAAGGAGAACCGGGGCGCGTCCACCTGTTCCACGCGGACGTCCTCCCCGTCGAAGGTAAAGTCGTACTTCCGCTGATGGCAGGTTTCGATCCACCGCAGCGTCAGGCGGAAGACGTTCTCCTTCACCCAGGCGCCGCTGGCCAGGGCCCGCGTAACGATGCCGCTGCCGATGGTGTTGTCCGCGTAGCCGCCGTTCATCGCGACAGTCACGCAGGCCTTTTCTCCCTCCTGGGTATAGGCCAGGCGGCAGAGATCCCCGTCAAAGCAGAGGCTCATTTCCGAAATGCCCTCCGGCATCCGGTTGCCGCCCATGAAGATGCCGGCCATGTCCCCAAAGCCGAGGCGGCCTTCCGTGACCCGGATCGTCTTCCCGCAGATCTTCTCCTGCAGGGGGCTGAAGGGAGCGTACAGGGGCTTGGGCAGTGCCAGCGCCTTCATCCGCTTCACCAGCGCCTCCTGCTCCGGCCCGGCGGGGATCGGTTCGCCCTTTCCGGCAGGAATCTCGTCCAGGAATTCCCACATATAGTCCAGCGTCTGCTGCGGCGCGACGCCGCCGGTGGATCCGGCCGCGTTTTCCGTGATGGCGATGATCATATCCCGGTCCGGAACGACGATGGTGAACTGGCCCATGGCGCCGTCCGCGCGGTAGACACCCTTCGGCCGGCACATCCAGATCTGGTACCCATAGCCGACAAAATTGTCCTTGGCCGGCGGATTGACCTTGATCTCCGTAGCGGATTCATTCTGCAGCGTGGTGGCCAGCTTCACATAGTCCTCCGCCAGGATCCGCTCCCCGTTCCAGACGCCGCCGTCCGCGTACAGCTTCATCAGCCGGAGGTTGTCCTCCGTGGTGGCCAGCAGGCCGCCGCCGCCGATCTCCATGCCGTCCGGCATGCAGTACCAGCGCAGGTTGGACGCGTCGATGCCGATTTTGTCGAAGAGGCGCGGCTTCAGGTATTCATGGAGGCCCAGCCCCGTCTTTTTCCGGACGATGGCGCCCAGGAGCGTCGAGCCGGTGCTGTTGTACATGTAGGTGGTGCCGGGCTCGTGAACCACGGGTACGGCCAGGAAATCCCGGATCCAGTCCGCGCTGGGCCGGGGCATCGTATCCATGCCGCAGCCCATGCACAGCACATGGTGCACGGTCAGCTTCTTCAGGTTCTCGCCGGGCTCCGCCGGCGCGTATTCCGGGAAGATATCGATAATGCGCTCGTCCAGCTTCACGATTCCCTCGGTGTACGCGATGCCGACCGCGGTGGCGGCGTAGGTCTTGGTATGGCTCTGCAGGCCGTGGCGGATGCCCGGGGCATAGGGCGTCCACCAGCCCTCCGCGCAGACCTTTCCGCCGCGCATGATCATCAGGCCGTGGGGCTCGGTATATCCGCTCTCCAGCCTGTCCAGCAGGCGCATGATCGCGCCGCTGGGAATGCCGGCTTCCTCCGGCAGGATGCGTTCAAACTCGTTCCTGATCATGGACAGGTTCCTCCTCATTCTTCTCTTTTTCCGCTGTGATGACAGGTTCATTGTACCATCGGCCCGGGGGCGGCCGCTTTTGTTTTTGTACGCGAAGCCTTCAGTATTGTCCACAAGTGTACAAAAGTGGAAACACCTGATTCCTTTGTGATGGAACGCTCCGGCGGCGGCATGCTACCATGATGCCAGACCGAAAACAGAATGAGAAAGGAAGTGTTCCTGTGGATTACGAGAAATTCCTGGACAGGCAGTTTGTGATGACCGACACGAAGCGCATCGACCGCGTGCGCGACCTGTATACGACGTTCAATCCCCATGTGGACCTGGAGGCGCTGAAGAACGGCGGCTACATGGAAGCGCTCGCGGAAATGATGCAGCCGGTGCTGGACGATTTCGACGACCATTCCCCCGCAATCCTCGCCTACTGGGCGAAGCGCGGCATGGTCAAGGAGTTCCACGGCGAATCCACGCCCATGAGCTGGACGGAGTACGAGAAGGACACCGGGTACGTCTGGCACGAGCCGCCGGAAGGCGCGCCGCAGAACCGCTTCAAGCGCTGGAACTCCTTCGTCCCCGTCAGCGCGTTCGACCCGAAGAACGCAGGCAGGAAATATCCCGTCGTCGTCATGCTCCACGGCGGTTTCAATCCCATCAGCATCATCGACGGCTGGGGCATCCCCCAGGAGGCGGCCCGGCGGGAGTGGATCGTCATCGCCCCGTCCCTGGAGCTGGACGACATCCTGGACGAGATCCTGGCCGAGGCGGCGAAGCTCTATCCGGTCGACGAAAGCCGCATCTACGCGGCCGGCTTCTCCTACGGCGGCTTCATGTCCTGCCATCTGGGCAACAAGCGGCCGGACGTCTACGCCGCGGTCGCTCCCTGCGGCGCGGCCATCGACAACAGCTACACCGAAAAGGCCCTCGGCCCGGAACCGCAGACGCCTTTCGACGGCGTCGCCCGCGCCGTAGCCATGAACACCTATATGCCCGTGATCAACGTCGCCGGCAACCTGGACGGTTTCCGTTTCCCGCTCTACAACGTGGGCGAGCGTCATTTCGGCCCCTTCCATACCTCCGCGGCCACCCTGCTGGAAGGCCTCAACCACTGGGCGCGCGTCAACCATGCGCCGGAAATCCGCCTGGAGGACGTCATGGCCCTGAAGGACAGCGATACCTGCACCGAGGTGGAAAAGAACCTGGGCATCCCGCTGGCGGAGGGCTGCGGCCATAAGGTCGTCGCGGACGGCATCACCAACTATATCGGAGACCTCCGCAGCGAGGACGGTGTCGTCCGCACCCGCATCATGTGCGAGATGAATATGCCCCACTGGCCCACGCCGGAAATGAGCCGCCAGATCTTCGAATTCTTCTCCCACTTCTCCAGGGACCGGAAGACCGGCGAGAGCATCTACCATCCGTGAGTAACCGCTCCGGCATCTGCGAAGGAGTCCTGCCCTCATGAAATCCGTCCTCAGGCGCAATAACTTCAGAAAATACCTGGAGACCGACCGCAGCTTCTACCGGAAGCTGGTCAGCATTGCCCTGCCGGTCGCAGCCCAGAGCGTGATCACCACCGGCGTCAACCTGATCGACACGATCATGCTCGGGCAGCTGAACGAAACGGCGCTGAGCGCGTCATCCCTGGCCAACCAGTTCATCATGCTGTTCATGTTCGTGTGCATGGGCATCAGCATGGGCGCTTCCGTGCTGTCCTCCCGCTACTGGGGCGCGAAAAACCTGACGGAGCTGAAAAAGGTGATCGCCATCGCGCTCCGCTTCGGCCTGCTGCTGGCTTCCCTCTTCATGACCGTCAACATCGCGGCGCCGGAATGGATCATGCGCTTCTACATCCAGGACGAGGCCGTGATCGCCGCCGGCGCGGATTACCTGCGCTGGTCCACGATCACCTACCTCCTGATGGCCATGACCACCGTGACCACCAATATCATGCGCAGCGTCGGGCTCAACCGCATCCCGTTCATCAGCGCGTGCTGCGCCTTCTTCGTCAATATCGGAGCCAACTACGCCTTCATCTTCGGCAGGCTGGGCATGCCCGCCATGGGCGTGTCCGGCGCCGCGGTCGGCACCGTGATCGCCCGGATCGCAGAGTTCTGCATCATCTGCGGCTATTTCTACCTGCACGACCGCACGGTGCGCTTCAGGTTCCCGGATCTCTTCATCCGCTGCGGCGGCCTCGTGCGGGAGTTCTTCCGCATTAGCGTACCGGTCATGCTCAGCGACGGACTGCTCGGCGTCGGGGACAACGTGCTGGCAGCGATCATGGGGCGGATCGGCAGCAGCTTCGTCTCCGCCAATTCCATCACCAACGTCGTTTCCCGCGTCAGCACGATCTTCATCACCGGCCTGGCCTACGCGGGCTGCTTCATCACGGGGCAGACGCTGGGCGAAAAGGACGTGGAAGGCGCGAAACGCCAGGGGAATACCTTCCTGCTGCTGGGCCTCGTCATCGGCCTGTTGGCCTCCTTCATCATCCTGGTCATCAGCGGGCCGCTGATTTCCTTCTATAAGATTTCGGACGAAACCTACGAAATTGCCCGGGAGCTGATGTTCGGCATCAGCCTGATCATCATCTTCCGCTCGACCAACTCCATCCTGACCAAAGGCGTCCTGCGGGGCGGCGGGGACACGCGCTTCCTGCTGATCTCCGACACAACGACCATGTGGCTGGTGTCGATCCCCCTCGGCGCGCTGGCGGCTCTCGTGCTGAAGCTGGCACCTTTCTGGGTGTTCATCTTCCTGCACGCCGACCAGATCGTGAAGGCGGTCTGGTGCGTCTTCCGCCTCCGCAGCGGAAAATGGATCAAAAAAATAAAAGGCGCGGATCTGTGAGACTGAGGGACGGTTCCGATTCTCATGAGACTGAGGGACGGTTCCGATTCTCATTTTTGCGAATGATTAACAAGTAAAGGAGAAAAAACACCATGACCATCCAGAGCATTATCGACGCCATTCTGGCCTATCACCCGGATCTGGGAGACCGGCGCACCCCCGACGTGGCCGTCGGCGCGGATACGAACCGGGAATGCACGGGCATCCTGATTTCCATCGCGCCGACCGTCCCCGTGATCCGCAAAGCGATCGAAACCGGCGCCAACTTCATCTTCGTTCACGAGCCCACCTTCTTCAGCGCCTATGACGACGACTGCGGCTGGCTGGAGGGCAACGAAGTCTACGAGGAGAAGCTGGCCCTGCTGGTGGACAACGGGATCACCGTATTCCGGGATCACGACCATATCCACGCCCACAAGCCGGACGGCATCTTCCATTACCTGATGAAGCAGATGGGCTGGCTGGAGTACCAGAAAACGGACCGGGGCCGCTGGGAAATCGTCCTGCCGCCCACCCGGCTGGGAGACCTCATCGCCCATGTCAAGGAGCGCATGGGACTGGAGCATATCCGCTACATCGGCAATCCGGACGCCGTCGTGTCCACGATCGGCTTCTGCGGCCACCTGCTGCCCGGCGCCCACAGCAACTGGAGCAACAACGACCAGGTCGCCGCCAGCTGGGATTACGACGTCGTGATTCCCGGGGAGACGGTGGACTGGACGCTGCCGCTGTATATCCGCGACGCGGCTGACCTCGGAAAAGCCAAGGCCATGATCGTTCCCGGCCACTTTGTCCAGGAGGAGGCCGGCATGCGCTGGGCCGGCGAGTGGCTGCGCCCCCTCCTGCACGACGACACCCTGCCGATCACCTTCTTCTCCGCCGGCGACATGTGGAACTACGCCTGACAAAGTGAGACTCGGGGACGGTTCCGAGTCTCATTTTTGCTGTTTTCTGAGACCCGGAGTGACGGTTCCGGGTCTCATTTTTATGCTGTTTTTATTGTTTTTGCCTGAAAGTCCAGTTTTTTTCTTGCAATCAGCATATAGCAGGCCATATGCGCGGCGAAGGTGACGAACCAGGAAAGCGGATAGGAAATATACAGGATCTCCTGAGTCGGGTTCGCCGCGAACACCGTCAGGATCCAGACGATCCGCAGCACGCACACGCCCGCCAGGGAAACGATCATCGGCATGACGGAATACCCGGTGCCCCGCAGCTGGCCGACCATGACGTCCATCATGCCGCAGAGGAAATAGGTCGGCAGGATGATATCCATCCGCCTGAGACCGGCGGCGATCACCGCGGGATCGGAATTGTACAGGCCGATGAGCTGCGCCCCGAAGGCGCGGACCAGCAGGCCCATGCCCAGACCGATAACGACAACCGTGCCCAGGCAGTACCACATCGTCTTCTTCACCCGGTCGATCTTCCCCGCCCCGTAGTTCTGGCTGGCGAATGTCATGTCCGCCTGGTGCTGGGCGTTCATCGCGGTATAGACGAATCCCTCGATATTGCTGGCGACGCCGTTGCCCGCCATGACAACGGACTGGAAGGAGTTCACGGCGGATTGGATCAGCACGTTGGAAATCGAAAAGAGGCTGCCCTGCAGGCCCGCCGGCAGGCCGATGCGGATAATCTCCTTCGCGCTCTTCCAGTCCACGCGGCACTCTTTGATCTCCAGGCGGATGACGCCGTGGGTCCGGATGAGGCAGGCCAGCACCAGCGCCATGCTGATGACCTGGCTGACGACGGTGGCGATGGCCACACCGGCCACGTCCATATGGAACCGGATGACCAGGAGCATGTTCAGCAGCACGTTCACCAGCCCGGCGAGCATCAGGTAATACATGGGCCGCTTCGTATCCCCCACCGCGCGCAGGGTCGCCGCCCCGAAGTTATACAGCATATTGGCCGGCATCCCCAGGAAATAGATCCGGACATACAGCGTCGCGCTGTCGATGACGTCCGGCGGGGAACCCATCAGTTCCAGCAGCGGCCGGGCTGCCGCGAAGCCGAAGATCCCGACGCCGACGCCCATGAACAGGGCCAGCGTCATGGCCGTATGCTCCGCCCTGCGCATGCTGTGCACATCCCGGGCGCCGTAAAACCGCGCGATGACCACGCTGGCGCCGACGCTCAGGCCCATGAAGACATTCACCAGCAGGTTGATCAGCGACCCGGTGGAGGAAACCGCCGCCAGCGGCGCGTGACCCTCCGCGTAGTTGCCGACGACGATCACATCCGCCGCGTTGTACAGCAGCTGGAGGATCCCGGTCAGGATCAGCGGGCCGGAGAACGCGAGAATCCCCGGAAGCATCGGGCCTTCCGTCATATTGATCTCATGGCGTCTCCTGCCGCGGTGCAGAAATCTGATCATGGCCCGTCCTCCGTCCTGATGCTTTCTTACAAATTAATATACCACAAACCTGCCTGTTTC
>JAEEGL011157235.1_pt1 | contig 12912 bp, 10 predicted proteins | sample 9134231 | NCBI WGS metagenome assembly JAEEGL01 (sample SAMN16246548, study PRJNA631951) | gut metagenome | biome: gut microbiome; feature: rumen; material: fiber-attached | host: Bos | place: Iran: Karaj | collected 2018-10 | reverse complement strand
TTATATTATCCCTTTTTTAGTAGTCTATCTTTTTATTATAACAAAAAATAATTCTCTTTTATAAAATTAAATGTAAAGAATTTTAGTGTTATAGATTTGATAGAAAAAACTTGTTTATTCATTCTGCTGTGCTATAATTGCTTAAAAGCTTTTACAAACTCTATATTTTTATAAAGGAAGTTTTTATTATGGCAGAAATGAAAGTTCCAGTTGGAATAAGCAATCGTCACGTACACCTCACCCAGGAAGATCTCGAAAAACTCTTCGGTCCTGGTTACAAACTTACTGAAAAGAAAAAACTTTCTCAGCCTGGTCAATTTGCTGCTGATGAATGTGTTACACTTGTTGGCCCTAAGAGAAGCATTGAAAAAGTTAGAATACTTGGTCCTCTACGCCCACAGACTCAGATTGAAATTTCAAGAACTGATATGTTTACACTCGGTTTCAAAGATATACCTTTAAGAAATTCTGGTGATCTGGCTGGTACTCCTGGTATTAAGATTGTTGCTCCAAACGGCAACTCTATTGAACCTAAAGAAGGCTGCATCATTGCTGCTCGTCACCTTCACTTAACCGCTGAAGAAGCAAAGAATTTCGGTCTTAAAGACAAAGACGTTATTTCTATTAAAGCCGGTGGTCCAAAAGGCGTAACATTCAGCAATGTTCTTGTCAGAGCTGGTGAAAAACACGCTATGGATTTCCATATTGATATGGATGACGCTAACTGCGCTGGTCTTAACAACGGCGACATGGTTGAAATTATAAAGTAAGCAGTGTTTATTAGACAAAAATTGTCATCAATATTAGATAATTAAGTGCTTAATTTGGATATATAGAGAATAGAGATAAGAGATAAGAGAAAAGAGATTAGAGGAATGTTTTATCGAATATTTTGAAATAATTGATAGCTTTGACAAAAAAAACAATTCCCTTATCTCTTACCCCTTATCTCTTATCTCTAAAAATTATGGATTGCCACGCAGTCTTCGACTGCTCGCAATGACGAAAACAAATAAAAAAGTTGGAAAGGAAATTCAATGAGTAGAGCAATTTGTATTGTATTAGACAGCGCTGGTGTTGCACCAATGCCCGATCAGGCAAAATACGGCGATGTTGGAGCCTGCACAATCCCCAATATAGCAAAAGCTTCTAATGGCATTAATCTGCCCAATATGCAGAAGATGGGACTTGGCAACTTAAACGACATAGTTGGCTGTCCAAAAGAAAAGAACACAATAGGTTCTTACGGTGTAATGATAGAACTTTCTCCAGGCAAAGACACAACAACTGGTCACTGGGAAATGATGGGCTATAAGCTTGAAAATCCTCTTCCCGTATTTCCAGATGGTTTCCCAAAAGAATTCATGGATAAATTTGAAGCTGCTATCGGCCGCAAATGCATTGGTAACTATGCTGCTTCAGGCACCGAAATTATCAAAGAATTAGGTGACGAACATGTAAAAACTGGCAAACCAATAGTATATACATCAGCAGATTCAGTTTTCCAGATTGCCGCTCACGAAGAAGTTATCCCTTTACAGGAACTTTATAAAATTTGCCAAACTGCTAGAGATTTATTGCAACCGCCAACTCTTGGTGCAGCTCGTGTAATCGCTCGTCCATTCATCGGTAAGAGCGGTGAATATACAAGAACTCCAAATCGCCACGATTTCAGCCTTACTCCACAAGACAATGTTCTTGACCTTCTCAAGAGCAAAGGTATTCCAACTTATGGCGTAGGCAAAATCTACGACATTTTTGCCGGAAAAGGTGTTGAACCACACGTTACTACAAAAGGTAACGATGACGGTATGCAGAAGACTCTTGAAGCATTAGATAAAGTAAAAGACGGCTTCATCTTCACAAATCTAGTTGATACAGATATGAAGTATGGTCATAGAAGAGATGTTCCAGGCTATAAAAAGGCTTTGGAAGATTTCGACAAATGGCTTGGCGGATTTATGCAGAAACTCAATGAAGACGATGTTCTTATAATTACTGCAGACCATGGCTGTGACCCAACCTATAAAGGCACAGACCACACAAGAGAAGCTGTTCCGTTGCTGGTTTATCAGAAAGGCAAACCTGGCAGAGACCTTGGAATTCGTATCGGTTTCTGGGATATAGCAGCATCTGTTGCTAAACATCTTGGCGTCAAATACGACAAAGGTGTCCCGTTTATCTAAATAAAAATTAGGAGTTAGAAATATTATTCTAACCTTAATATAAATTGTTATAAAAAGAGTAATTACGAAGATTGTGATTACTCTTTTTTTCTTAAACAAAAGTATTAAAGCATAAAAAAATCACGCCCCTTTCGAGGCGTGATTTTTATCTTGCTGGAATTAACTCTTATTTATCATTCAGTAGTTGATGTTGAACTAGCACTAATCTTAGAAACATCTATACTAACTGCAGTTCCTGTAGAACCACTTTCAGGAATACCAATAGGAACAGCATTATTACCAGAGTTAATAATATAAGAACTAGAAGCAGGATTGTCCGGGAATACGCTTATTGAATAAGTCATATCAAAATAAGATGGACTGTTCTTTAATATTGCAGTAATAGCACCCTGTGCGTCAGCCAAACCTATTGTTTCATTATTGGCAGTAACAAAACTCTGAGACCAGGTTATAGTTTCTGGAATAAAATTAGTAACAATGTTTGCTTTATCATTTGGTGCCAAACCTATCATATTAACTCTGATATCACTTCTGATAACATTGTCAAGCATACCAACTTTACCGTTAAGTTCGGCAGCAGTTACAGGATCATCTCCACTACGACCATCTTCCAACTGGAAATCGATGTCTAATCTATAAGAACCTTTTTCACCAGGTATCAAATCGGAGGTCAAACTGATAACTTCGTCTCTATAACCGTTCATTCTTATGCGAATTTGCTGAGGATTTCTAACTGCTTGAATATCCAAATGAGCTAACTGCGTTAAAGATTCTACATCAGTTATAGATATACTTTGAGCAGGAGTAGTTGAAGAATCTTCAACCAAGAGTGTTATAATTGGCTTATTCTTTTCAGAAGAAAGAATATAATTTGGAACATTTAAGAATTGGAAATCAAGACTATAAGTAACTGGTGTAACTTCCACACTTATATATTGATCATTTGTTCCTGAAATTGTTGTAAGAGCAGGATTATAAAGAACTGGTTCACCTTCATGTCTAACATTTACAGCTATTTCATTTGCTCCAGTTATATTAAATCCGTTTTCTCTCCAAGCTTTAGCTCTGTCTTTATGCTTTATACCGTCAAAGCTAACAGTGAAGAATTCATTATCATCTATTCTTTTCTTTGTTGTTGAATCAATGAATTCCATTCTAACATTTATTTCAGAGGGAAGAGCGACTGAAACTTTGGTCATCAGAATATTAGCAAGATTTACTGAAGCACCATTAGATATTGTTACAGATTCAATATCAGCAGATTCACCAGTAGAACCATCTGCTTCTTCTGTATCTGTTTCAGTAGCAGGATAAACCATCTTTCTATACCCTGGGGCTGTAAATTCAAAAATTACATTATCTGGATGAACTTTTTCGAAAACAAAATAACCATCTGCATCAGTAACAGTAGCTAAGAAATTATACCCCTGTTCCAATGCACCACCACCACTTACCGTTTCTTTTGAAAGCATTCTGACAGTAGCATTAGGAACACCCATTGCAATATTGTCTTTATTAACTAATCTACCGTAAACTGTTGCATATTTTACACCTAATGAGCCATTTTCACAGCCCATAGTCAAGAAAATGCATACGCAGGCAATAGCAAGAAACCATCCGCCCCAGAACTTAAGATTCATAAACTTTAACCCCCTGGTTATATTGGAAGAATTATTAGAATTAGTATTCATGTTAAATGTCCTCATTTAATAGTAACAATTTGAGCTTCAGAGCCATCATCATTTATTTTAACACCTGTTGCAGTATGAGTGCCGCTTGAATCTTCAAGCATATATCCGACAAAATCAAAAGCATAGCCAGTTGGTAAAGCCTGAGTTCCTAAATCTACAACCTGTGGAGTTCCCAGAGTTAAACCTGCTGGATTAGTTACAGTAACTTCTGGCCATCTTGTGCCTGTCTGTTCACAGTAAGCTCCAACTCTATCACCGCTACTAATGGTTGATGACATATAGAAAATTCTTACATCACGCATAATTGCAGAGAAATTATTCTTTAAATCGAAATTCTGATAAATTGTTCCCTGAAAATCAGAAGCAGGATAAACAGTTATAGGAGAATTCATTCTGTAACCCAAAAGTTCAACTTCAATTGATACAGATGTTCCCCGAGGAATACCCGCTAATTCGAAAGCCTGATCTCCGTTACCTACAGTAGATGTTGCTCTGGATACAACATTATTACCAGATCTAGCAATAACAGTTGCGGTTGGAGCTGCACTGGTTACCCAACCAGGAGCATTTATCCATCTACCAACAATCTTATAGGTTTCTGGTGTCAGACTAATTCTTCCAAAATCATAATCATTTATAAGATTATCTAAAGGAATAGTTAAAGGTTTATAACCGTCAACAGTGATAATAACTTTTATTTCACCAACTGAAGATGGAACATCAAAACCTGTTGTAAATTCTGTAGGTAATCTATTTGAAAATGAAGTACTTCCAAAAGCAAAATTAGTATTACCATAAGTAATGGTATTTCCATTTATACCATCAACAAGAGTACCCTTGACATGGACATACTGATTTGTATAATTCTGAACCAGTTCTACTCTTGGCAAGTCAATATGTTCACCATTAACTACCGCTACTTTGACAGCTTCAGAAGCTGTTACATCAATAGGAGCATAACCAGTTTTTGAAAAACCAAGTGTCCATACGTCAGAGCGCAAATTACTAAAACTATATTTACCATTTGAGTCAGTGGTAGTATATCTTGTTGCAGCAGCAGTTTCTTCTCCATCTTCTTCAGAAGTAGCTACCACATAAACAGATGATACGCCTACAAGGGTACGGCTATCCACAACATACCCCTCTATGCTACCACCCCTCAATCCTAGACTGCCATGATTACAACCTACAAGACAGCCTACCAGCACCAGCATAAGTGCCATTAGAAACCCGATGGATTTCGGGCCCCGCCTTTCTTTTATCATAGTTTCGCCTCCAGCAAGAAATCTAAAGAGTCGGCTTCACTTATAAATCGGCTAAGGCATTGAAAAAATTAACAATAAAATAGAAAATAAATTAATTATTGCATTCACTCTATAATTATATGTATTTATCATTCTCCCGTCAAAAAAACGAAATAAAGTATTCAATAAAAAAAAAATCCAGCCGATAAGAAAATGAGATTATTTTTCGTATGGAGGCAGTTATGGTTAAATCACAAACCATTATAAAGCATAGGTTAATAATGCTTTTTGTTCTTGCTATAGCCAGTGTTATATTCACTGGTTGTGATAATGGTTCCTTAGGTATTAAAACAGGAGCTATAAAGGGGTACATTATAGATAGCGATACCAATCAACCTATTTCAGAAGTATTTATTAAAGCATCTGGCGGATTAGATGAAGCTGAAAATAAATCAACCTATTCTGGCGGTGATGGTTCTTTTATTTTCGGAGATGTAAATAAAGGAAAATGGTCTATAAGTGTTGAAAAGTATGGTTATACTCGTGCTCTTGAAGATAATGAAGAAAGCAATGTAAGTTGCACTATAGCAAATGGAGAAACTATTGTTTTATCACCTATAAAATTAGCAAAAGTTGCATCTGGAACTAAAGGCATATTAAAAGGGTATCCTATAGATTCTATTACAGGACGTGCTCTAACCAACTTTACAGTAAACCAAAACACTCCATATAATCAAAGAAAAACCAAAACCTTTGATTCCGCAGCAACATTTAGAGATACTGGTTGGACAGGATTAGAAGGCGGCCTACATGAATATATTATTACTGCAAATAATTATAAACCATTTTCAACAAATTCAATGGATAATTACAATGAAGGCGTTAATATAGGTAAATCTGTTGCTGATTTAGGAACAATCTTGATGGAACCATTAACCGTTGATATATCTGGAACATTCAGAAATGTACCTGGTTACGCAATGGGAGATAATCAAAATATCGTTGTTTGGGCAGAAACAGCCGGCAAAGTAGTTGCTTCATATACTGAACTTAATGCTGAAAGCTCAAAAGGAACAATTACTTATGTTTTAAGCGGTGTTCCTGTTACAGCTGGCAGTGTTTGTGTTAAATGTAAAGTTAAAGGTTATGATGTCATAACTATTAATTCAGCAGTTAGTATAACTACTGCAAATCCAGGCGGTGTAATTGCTGGCGTAGATGTTGACTTTGGAGTTCAGGAACCAATAGTAGCTGATTTGAGAGTAATTGTCTTAGGAAATAAAGATGAATCAGATTCTCCATCAACATTTAAAACTAACGAAGTAGCTAGAGTATATGTTCGAAGTGGTGGAAAAGATGTGGTTCCCTATGTAGACGTAACAAGTGTCAATTTTGGTGGTGAAGTAACAATAGCAAACGTAATTACCGGTTATCCAATATCAATTATTGTTGTTAACCAAGATAGAAAATTCTGTGCCTATAGAGAGGCTGAAGAATTCACTATACCAGAAGGAACAGATGTATACCCCTATACTGTAACCTTAGAAGAACAATAATCTCTTATAAAAAAGACCTCGAAAATTTTCGAGGTCTTTTTTTTCGTTATAATGTAAAAAAACTTAGCTTAATAAAGCTCCACACTGCAGTGCAGCATCAGTATCAGCATACTGAGTCAAGATTATTTCAGCATATTTCTTAGCACCTTCTTTATCGCCACGGCGCTTGCAGATTACTCCCAACTGATAATAGGCATTATCAACATATTCACAAGTCGGATAATCTTTTATGAGTCTGTTAAATTCAGCTTCTGCTTCTTCTAATTTACCTTTTTTAAGCAAATCAACACCCTTAAAATAACATTCATCAGACAATTCAGAAACTTCTTTGCCTAATTCGTGACACAAATCAACATATTCATCTTTGCCAAAATAGGCAGCATCACTGTCCGGATAATTTTCAAGCAAATATTCGTACCAGCTTACAGCAGAAGTTTTATCACCCTTGGCATAAGCAATTTTAGCCAGATTATAGCAGGCATTATCAGCTAAGCTACTACTAGGATACTGCTTTACAAATTCCTTGAACATCAATTCAGCTCCTTCAGCATTACCCTTTCTGTAAGTAGCAATAGCCTGGTCCATAAGTTGTTTTTCCTGTTCAAACATTAGTAAATAATCTCCTTTTCTGATAAGTATCTTCCCAGAAATTCAGTCTTAAAAGAGTTAAATCTCTTTTCGATAAGAGATTTTCTAATCTCTTTTATAAGATTAACCATAAATGTAACATTATGCAAGCTTGCCATTCTTAAACCTAAAATTTCTTTTGCTTTGAACAAATGTCTTAAGTAACCTTTAGAAAAAGTTCGGCAGGCATAGCATTGGCAACTGGCATCAATAGGTGATTCGTCAAGTGTATATTTTGCATTCAAGAGACTAATACGCCCATCTCTAGTAAAAACAGTTGCATGACGAGCAATTCTTGTCGGATGAACACAGTCAAACATATCTATTCCGCGTTCAACTCCATAGAATAAGTCTTCTGGAGTCCCCACCCCCATCAGATATCTTGGCAAGTTTTCAGGCATACTAGGCATCATGCCATCCATTATTTTAAGCATAAGATCTTTGGGCTCGCCAACAGACAAACCGCCAATTGCCATACCTTCAAAGCCAATTTCTTCTGTGCGTTTTATAGATTCTAATCTTAAAGGCAGATACATAGATCCTTGAACTATGCCAAATAAAGCTTGCCCGTTTCTCATATGAGGATGGTCTGCTCGACATCTCTTAGCCCAGGCAACAGAACGCTCTAAAGCAGCTTTTGCTCTTTTTTCATCACAGGGATAAGGACTGCATTCATCGAAAACCATCATTATTTCAGAGCCTATCGAACGCTGTATGCGCATAGATTCTTCCGGATTTATCCAATAACGCTTTCCATCAATATGAGAAGCAAATTCAACCCCATCATCTGTAATCTTATTAAGCTTATTCAAGGAAAAGACTTGAAAACCGCCTGAATCTGTCAGCATAGGTTTATCCCAAGCCATCATTTTATGCAGGCCACCAAAGTGATCTAAAACATCTGTCCCAGGCCTAAGCAACAAATGATACGTATTTGCCAATATTATCTGAGCGCCAGTGTCAGTAATTTCATCAGGCGAAAGCGTCTTAACGCTACCAATAGTTCCAACTGGCATAAATATAGGGGTTTCTATTTTGCCGCGTCTAGTATTAATAATACCAGTACGTCCCCAACATTCTTCTGATTTTGATTCGAGTGTAAAAGAAAATTCTGTATTTATCATATTAGTAACATTGAATCCCCAAAAGAGTAAAATCTATATTTGTTTTTAATAGCTTCTTCATATAAAGCTAGAGTTTTTTCTCTTCCTGCAAAAGCAGAAACAAGCACAACCAAAGTAGATTTAGGTAAATGAAAATTTGTAATAAGATGGTCAACAGCTTTAAACTTATAGCCTGGCTTTATGAAACAGGATGTAGAACTCCAACCAGTTCTCAATTCACCATTTTCATCTATAGCAGACTCTAAAGTTCTCACACTTGTTGTACCGCAAGCCCATATCTTTTTACCAGCATTTCTTGTTTCTCTGAACAATTTTGATGTTTCATCTGAAACAAAAAAAGTTTCTTCATGCATATGATGGTTATCTAAGTCATCTACTTCTACAGGTTTAAAAGTGCCTAACCCCACATGTAATATTACTTCTGCAACATTAACACCCTTAGCCTTCAAATCAGCAAAGACTTTTTCGTCGAAATGCAAACCAGCGGTCGGAGCTGCTACAGACCCTTCTTCTTTTGAATAAACAGTCTGATAACGTTCAGGTGAACTTTCTCTAGAAGTAATATAAGGTGGAAGTGGCATTTCACCCTTTTCTCTGAATATAGCAACCGGGTCACTACTATCTAATGTCTTCAGAACTCTTAATCCTGTTTCTAAGACTTCTTCTGTTTCAACAACAGTTCCACCAGGAAGCATATGCTTCTTTCCAGGTTTAAACTTTTTTCCAGGATGAACCATAGCTTCAAAACGACCATTATCTAAAGTTTTAATAAAGAATATTTCGCTTCCAGCGGTGCTGTATTCGCTTTCAATAGTATGTATTCTTGCAGGTATAACCCTGGAACTATTTACTATAAGCAAATCTCCAGGCTCAAAATACTCAGAAATATCTGAGAAATGACGATGCTCAACCTTGTCTGTAGAACGATTATAAACTAAAAGTCTAGACCCTGAGCGTTCCTTAGACGGAGTTTGAGCTATGAGTTCCGGAGGTAAATAATAATCAAACAAATCCGTTTTCATTTACTTTTTCCTATTTGATTTACTCTGCTTTGGAATTACTTTGCCAAAATCGCAGTCTTTCTCTATTTCTAAAATTGCCAAATCAGAAAAATAGTTATTTCCAATAGCTATTGCTTCTTCTGAATAAGGCACAAAGAAGCTAATCTTATCTATATATCTAGCATCACCAGGTAAAGACATGGTGCTGAACTTAACATCAAAGCTATCAAAACCCTTTGCCAAAGTTAAAATTTCCTGAAGAGAAAAATCTGTTTTTATATGTTTAAAAGCTTTTTCTATAATAGAAGGGACTCTGACAATAGTTGAGGGACTAAAAAGCTTTTTAATTACTGCTTTGACAAAATCCTGCTGACGTTTGATTCTACCTAAGTCAGCCATTGCATCTTTTCTGAATCTAACATATCTCAAAGCATCCTGACCATTTAAATGATTCATACCGGGATTAAAATGAATATGAAGATTACCCCAGTTGTCATCATAATGCATTGGCTTTTCGATGTTTATATCAACCCCGCCAATTGCATCAACAACAGAAATAAAGCTTTCAAAACCAATTTCGACTTTACGGCTGATTTTAATCTTAAGTAAATCTTCAAGAATTTTGCGAAGCGTAGGTTCACCATATCTAGGCAGAATTTCATTTATTTTTCTACCTTTATCTTCAATAAGGACTCTTGTATCTCTAGGAATAGAAAGCATCATTATTTTCTTTTTAGAGGGATTAACTCCCAAAACAAAGATCGTATCAGAACGGTGAGTGCCTTCTACAGAATCTATGCCCATAACAAGAATATTTATATTCCCTATAGTAGTCTTTTCTCCAGATTCCAAAGAACCGTGAACCTGGTTTGTGCCCTGAATGATCACTTCTCTCGTTGAAAACCATTTTTGTATAAGAACAAAAGTAAAACAAGCACATAAACAAAAGAAAAACAGGTCAAAAAAGAAAGATTTCCAAAAATCTTTATTATATCTTTGTGTAAAAAGCAAAAAACCTTCTTCTGAAGAGCTATCATCTTCTTGTTTTTCAACCTTGCTTTCTTCAGCTTTTTCATCTTTTTGGGAATCAGATTGTTTTTCTAAAGTTTCTTTTTTAGACTTTTCTTCTGATAAATCCTGCTTTTCAGAAAGGTTAGCCCCCTTAGAATCAGAAATAACTTCTTCAGTTTTTGAAGAATCTTCTGACGGAACTGATTCTTCTTTTTTTTCTTCTTTTTCTTCTTTTACAACTTCATCTGCCGTATTTTCAGATTTAAGTTTGTCCAATTCGTCTAATACTGCCTGAGGCTTTGCTGACGAGTTTGAAAGATTCTGGGGTTCTTCAACAGTATTTGTCGTAGATTCTTTTTCTATGATATCTGCATCTTCAGCAGAATCTTTTGAAACTTCTTTTTCTGGTTCAACTTCAGGCTCAACGGTTTCACAAGCATTTTCAGTCTTATCTGTTACATCAGAAACAGTATCTTCTTCTGTAACTTCTAATTCTGCTTCTTCTGTTATTTCTTCAGAAACCTTAGTCTCTTCGATTACTTCAGCATATTCTTTTTCATCAGAGCCTTTTTCTTCTTCAATGACTTCAGCCTCTTTTACTTCCTCAGATTCTTCCTTAACAACAACTTCGCCAGATTCTTCTATATCTGTGTTTTTTTCTTCAGTTTTGGAAACAGCAGAATCTTCTGTTTCAGCATCATTTTCTAAAACAGCCTCTTCTTCAGCAGAATGAGTTTCTACAGATTCTTCCTGAACAGAAATACCTTCATCTGACAATGAAGTTTCTTTTCCTTCATCTTGCTCTAAATTGTTGTTTTCTTCCATATAAAGGATATTTTAACATCAAAAGACTTTGTTTGCCACTTATAAAAAACTTGCTAGTAAAAATAGTCAATGATATAATTCGCCTCATGAAATTCGTAGATGAAGTAACAATTGAAGTATCCTCAGGTAACGGCGGTAATGGAGCCGTAGCTTTTCGCCGTGAAAAATTCGTGCCTATGGGCGGACCATCAGGCGGTGACGGTGGCAAGGGCGGCGACTTGGTTTTTGAAGCCACCGATGATTTGACCACCCTTTATGATTTGAGCTTTGTTCGTGTTCATAAAGCAGAAAACGGACAGAACGGCCAGATAAAAAATATGGCCGGAGCCAACGGCAAAGACTGCGTTGTAAAAGTTCCTGTCGGCACATTGGTATATGATTTGGAATCAGGCCGTCTTCTCGTTGATATGGAACACAAAGGTCAGCGAGAAATTCTGCTTAAAGGTGGCCGTGGAGGAATGGGCAATGCAAGATTTGCAACTCCGACCCACAGAACTCCTAGAAGTGCAGAAAAAGGCGAACCTGGTAAAAAACTAAGACTTAGACTAGAACTGAAGCTTTTAGCTGATGTTGGCTTAGTTGGATTACCAAATGCAGGTAAATCGACATTTTTGCGTGCAGTAAGCAATGCCAGACCTAAAGTTGCTGATTATCCATTTACTACCCTTACTCCCAGTCTTGGAATTGTAAAACCAGAAGGCTTAAATTCTTTCTGTGTTGCAGATATTCCAGGTCTAATCGAAGGGGCTCATGAAGGGACTGGCCTTGGCACCCAGTTTTTGAAGCACATTGAAAGAACTAGAATTCTTTTGCATCTTGTAGATGTCAGTCAACTAGATATGGAAGACATCACAAAGAACTATGATGTTATCATGGAAGAACTCAGACAGTTCTCAGAAAAGCTAGCTGAAAAACCAGTAGTTGTAGCAGCCAACAAAATGGATTTGCCGGACTCTAGAGAGCTTTTCCCTGATTTCAAAAAGGAAATGGATGCCAGAGGTGTTAAAGTATTTCCAATTTCTGGTGCAACAAAAGAAGGTATTGATTCACTTCTTAAGTATTTGAGCCAGGAACTTAAGGAATTGAAAACACCAGTTATGCTCGAAGCTAACAAAGATGAAAAGCTTTATGAATTCATAGAACCCTTCAGAATTGAAGAACTTGAAGAAGGCTACTGGGAAGTTACAGGCCCTGACATAGAGCGCCTTGTTGCTATGACTGACTTTGCAAACGACGAAGCCATTGCCAGATTCAGACAGAAAATCAAGCGAATGGGTTTTATAGATGAACTCAGAACTCTTGAAGCTGCCGACAACGACACAATTTCCATCGGAGATATGGAATTCGAATACCACGAGTTCTTCGACTGATCTTAGTTTGATAAAAGACCCCTTTCGTCAGCCTTCGGCTGCCACTTCCCCCAACTTCTTGGGGGCAGTTCTTGGGTAACGATATGAAACAAGAAGAATATAAAAAATACTTAGATATAATCCTCGAAAAGCAGGCTCTTTCACCAAAAGGTCTGCAGGCTCACATGCAGGCTGTTGCAGACATGGCTGTAAGCTATGCCAAAGAAGGTGGCTACGATGTTGAATCAGCCTACTTGGCAGGAATGGCCCATGACCTTTTGCGTCATGGAACGCCAGA
>JAEEGL010808201.1_pt1 | contig 12912 bp, 11 predicted proteins | sample 9134231 | NCBI WGS metagenome assembly JAEEGL01 (sample SAMN16246548, study PRJNA631951) | gut metagenome | biome: gut microbiome; feature: rumen; material: fiber-attached | host: Bos | place: Iran: Karaj | collected 2018-10 | reverse complement strand
TTGGCCTGACGGGCTTTGGGGGCCATCCGCACCCATTCCAGTTCCCGTTCCAGGGTCTTGCGGCGCTTGCTTTCGGCCTTCTCTTCCTGCGCCAGGCGCTTGGTCTTCTGGTCTAGCCGGGAGGGGTAGTTTCCTTTCCAGGGGATACCCTCTCCGCGGTCCAGTTCCAGGATCCAGCCGGCCACGTTGTCCAGGAAGTAACGGTCATGGGTAACGGCAATCACCGTACCCTTATACTGTTGCAGGTGGGCCTCCAGCCACTGGATGGATTCGGTGTCCAGGTGGTTGGTGGGCTCGTCCAGCAGAAGCACGTCCGGTTCCTGCAGCAGCAGGCGGCACAGGGCCACGCGGCGGCGTTCGCCACCGGAGAGTTCCTTGATCTTCTGGTCCGGCGGCGGGCAGTTGAGGGCATCCATGGCCCTTTCCAGCTTGGCATCTATCTCCCAGCCGTTCACGTGATCGATCTTCTCCGTGAGTTCTCCCTGGCGCTCGATGAGGCGGTTCATCTCATCGTCATCCATCGGCTCCATGAACTTGAGGGAAATCTCGTTGTACTCTTGCAGGATGTCCATGACTTCCTGCACGCCTTCCTGAACCACTTCCAGGACGGTCTTTTCCGGGTCCATCTGTGGTTCCTGTTCCAGGTAACCCACGCTGTAGCCGGGCGCCCACACCACCTCTCCGCGGTAGCCCTTTTCCACACCGGCGATAATCTTGAGCAGGGTGGACTTACCGGCACCGTTCAGGCCCAGGATGCCAATCTTGGCACCATAGAAAAAGCCCAGGTAAATGTCCTTGAGAATAACTTTGTTGTTGTGAGGGAGCACCTTGCTCACCCCGTTCATGGAGAAGATGATCTTTTCGTCGGCCATAAAGCGTTGCGTTTGGACAAAGATACGGAAAAACTCACGGCCCTGCAAGGGCTGTCATCGTCCTCTGGCTTTGTCAAGGGCATCCGCGGCCCATTTCAGGTACATGGCGGCTTTGTCGTCGGCCTCTTTGGCGTAACGCATTTGGGTGTTGGCCTTGTCCGTATAATCCTTGGCGTAGTTCTGATACATCCGGGCGCGGCTGGTGTCTCCTTTCTTCAGGTAGTAGGAGGCTTCGCGTTCCTGGTCGGCCGCCTTTTTCAGATAGTACTCGGCTTCGCGGCGGTAGCCATCGGCCTTCTTCTGATAATACTCTGCCTCCCGGGTATACTCCTGCGCCTTGCGCATATAATAATCGTCCTGGGCGAACACGGGAAGTGCCGCCCAGGTAAGAAGAAGGATGAGAACCAGCCGTTTCATGTCAAGGATGGACGGGGCGGATACAATAACTGTCCACGCAAACATCCTCCTCGATATGTCTCTCTAAAAAACCTTCATCTCCCTTGAAGAAATATAAGCACATTCCCATAACCGGGCTATCCGGGTGCGGAGTGGAAGACCAGTAAAAACCGCCGTTGGTCATTACTATTTGATCCACTTCATACAGAGCAGCCGTGACAGGAAGAAAGATGGAATTTCCTGTGATGGGGCTGTAAATCAGGAAGCCTTCTACGCCCTGGCGTCTTGTCCATTCCCACTCGCACTTATTGATCAGTTCCTGAAACTCCTTCCAGGTGGGCATGCGCCATCCTTTCCCCCACACGGCCTTGGCTGTATCTTGAAACGAAAAGCTTTTGTTGGAAGCCAGCATACCGCCTTTGAGGGAAATGACTCCCGTGGGCTTGGTGGCACCCCAGCGGTAATAAGCGCCCACCTCTTCCGGACGGCTGGCACCCATGTTAAAGGAGGCCCATTTTACAGAGAGACCCATGTCCACCGCTTCGGGCATTGAAACAGGACTGTCTTTTGGGGACTCTCTGGCAAGAAATGACTGCGCCGAAAGGGAGAATGTCCCTAACAGGGTTGCCATGCATATGAGAAGTAGCTTCTTCATCGTCTTACAGGGTAAAGTCAATGACGGGCTCGGGGAGCTGGAGGGCCCAGCAGAGTTTCTGCTTGCGGAGATACACGAACCAGAGGCCGGGTTCGGGCAGCGTGAATTCCAGTTTCACGGTGCCGTTGATGCTGACAGAACGTTCGATTTCCACTTCTGATTCCATCAGGCTCTGGTAGGTATAGGTCATAAGCGTCACGTCCGGTTCATCCTTTTTCACCTTGCCGGGTTTAGCCCCTGCAGCCAGGGCCTTGAAGGCCGATTCCGGAAGGGTTACTTCCTGTGCCCGGGCCACATAGATGTCGGCCAGTCCGGCCATGTGGGTCTCTATGCACACCTTGGCGTCGGCCACTTGAGCCACGGCTTCAGGCTTTTCGGGATTCAGGTAGAAGAAACGCAGGATGCCATCCTGTTCCAGGGGAAGGATGTCAGCGGCCACAAGTGTGCTGTCACGGTTCACGCGGGCTTCTCCTTCGGCCAGGATAATGTCATAGCGGGGTTTGTAACCGGGATTAGGGATCTTCTCTACCGCGGTAATATCCTCGTACTTGTACTGGCGAAGGTCCATTCCGCTGCCGGCAGGAACGGCGAACAACAGGTTGATGTCCTCTCCAAAACCATTTTCCATGACCAGACCGGGCTCGGTAGCGCCGCCCTTTTTGAAATACAGGCGCTCCAGGCAGGCCGACTGCTCCCAGATGGGATAGTCGGGGTTGAAGGCGGCCTTGCCCACCGAACGGATATCGGCATAGTCAATGGCGTGAAGACTGCGGTCGGCGCGGTTCCACACGGTGATGAGTTCCCCGGGGCGCTGCTCGCGGATGATACCCGTGAAGGTGGCGAGTTCGGTCTGGACCACATCGTCGATGTCTGTCAGGAGCGCGCTGCAGCGTTCGGGCTTCTGCACATACTCAATGTCGGACATCTTGATGGCGGCTACTCCGTCGGAGATGGAGAAGGCCTGCAGCGAACGGGAACCGTTGAGAAGGATGTAGTACTCCCGCGTACTGTCTCCCTTGACGGCAAGGACAGTGACGGGAAGGTAGGAAATATCCCGCAAGGTTTCCAGTTTGCCGTTTTCCTTGGCCCACGCCAGCCATTCGGGGCTCAGTTTTTCCACTTCCCGGTTTTCGGTCTGGCGGGACAGGATGTCTTCCAGCGGGATGGTCTTCACCACCCGGCTGTAAGCAATCTCACCCGTGCCGTCGGCATAGTTCTGCCGGGCGATGTAGCCGGTGTATTCAGTACCATCCTTCATACGGATGGTTTCTTTCTGGGCGAAGGCCGGAATGGCCGCCAGGATGGCCAGGGCCGATATCAGGATTCTTTTCATTACTCAGAGGCTTTGGTTATGGACAGGTTGGGCCGGGGGAAATCCGCCGACGCCGGGATAGGGACAGTGGGTTGGAAGGAGCGCTTGGACAGTAATGATTTGCCCGAAAGGGTACCCTCCCACGCTTTCAGCTCCATAGAGCCACAATCCAGATCAATCGCATACTGTTTGGCCGCTTTCAAGGAAAGAATCTGCGTGGGCGTTGTCTCATAGACGTTGCCATCCATGAGGGAGCGTCCGAAAATCCTGGTGTCACCGGGGAACAGGAATACCCAGCCGTAAATGGAATTGGAATTAGGATAACGGGAAGGAGTCAAAGAATAGGTGTTGTTGTTAATCTCTCCCAACGAGCAACTGAATACCGGCTGGTTGTTCTGGAAGCGCATGATATCGTTGTTATGATACCCCGTGAGATACTGGCTGGCTTCCTTTCCGACGGAAGTTCCGGATGTGGAAGTGAAAACGACACCCGGTGCAAACAGTTCCAAAAAATCACCAGCTTCGTTATCGACAAAAGTACCCATATAGTTGACAGTAGTCAGTGTACCATTCCCCACCGCCAGCACCAGATCCTCGAAATAAATATAACCGGAATCCTCACGGCCTCCCTCCAGATAAATGGCGTAACCACCTGAATTAGCACCGGTATTCTGACTTCTCGGAAGTACAATGGTTCCGGAAGCCTCATCATAAGTTCCGGTAAAAATATTACAATTATGGTCGGCGTCCAAGTCGTATTTCAACAGGGTGGGAGAAAGGTTCTTGACAATCACTTCACCGGACGTGGACCCCTCTTCTACGGTAATGGTCCAGGTAAAGGTCTCCCCGTCTTTCCAGTAAATATCTTTAGCTGTAGCAGTATAATCTCCATAAATGGAAGAGGGACCGCCACCCTTGTTGGCATGGATATTATCCCAGCTCAGATATACAAGGGAAACAGCCGATGCCAAATTCACCGTAACTGTGCCTGCAGAGGGGCTGATCGGGGTCATTGCATAAGCCAAGAAAGACCATAACTCAGTATAGGCGTTTTCATCTTCCTGTGTCACGGTAAGGGTGGAGAGTTCAGAGGTTCCGCTAATTGTATAGGCAGGTTCCGAATCCGTGTCGTTGTTGCCGTCTACACAATAGGCAAAGGCCGCCAGGGTATAATTCTCCGAGCCCGAAAGATCTGAAAAACTGACAGTCTGTTCTCCGGAAAACTCACTCAGAAAAAACTGGCCGTCATTGAACAGCTTACCGGACGGATCATAGAGGAAATACCTTACCAAAACATCATCCGACATCGAAAAATCACTTGTTCTATAGGGGGTATAACCGCTCAAAACATCGTTTACACGAATGGTCACATCCACCGACTGACGAACCACAACGCCGCCGCCGTCGTTCTTCTGGCAGGCAAGCAGACACGCCGCCGCGAAGGCGGCCAGGATTAAACGTTTCATCATTTGTCAAGTCCTTTTAAAAATCGAAACTTCTTTCGGCGGCCGGCTTGCTTCCCAACCGGAACAGATAGGAAAGGCCTGCCTGGATGCAGTAATTGCGCATAGGCAAATTGGAATCCAGCGGCATGAGGCCGTGATTGTAGCGTACGCCGATGCCCAGGCCGAAGTCGAAGAGATAGCCAATGCCCGCGGCCACCATAAAGTCATTGGCCTTGAGACCGGTGAGGTTATAGCCTTTGCCGTCCAGGGTAATGTCGTCCGGGGAGTGGCCGATGTTCAGGTTGACCACAGGACCTACCTCCAGATAAAGGCCGGCGGTGGGATAAACCTGAATCATGACGGGAATGCTCAGATAGGTTAGTCCCAGCTGCTTTCCCTGAGACTTGCCGCCCTGCATGGAGAAACGGACCTCGGGCTGGATGGCCAGGATGCCGGACTCTGCGCCGCTGCGGTTGTTGCGAGGGAGGAAACGAATCTGGAACAGGAGACCTGCATTGGCTCCTATCAGCATTTCTTTCATGGAGGGGTCGCTGGTGGTTACGCCCACTAAGCCGGACATATTGGCCCCGGCACCCACGCCCAGGCTCACGCTCACGGCTTTCTGTTTGGTTTGCTTTTCACCAAAATTGAACGGGCTCTGGGCCTTCAGGGACAGGCCGCCCAGCAACAGCACGAGGCTAAGGAAAATAGCTTTTGTCTTCATATTGTTAAGTCTTTAATTAAAATTCCTCTCAAAAACCACCGTTTTCGGCGTATAAAAATCTCCGGAACGCGCCATGCCTTCTTCCACAATGACAATGCGCACTTCCCGCTGCACGCGGTCCAGGTCCTCCAGGCTCACGTTGAGTGCACAGGAGAAGGATTTCGTCTCGCCGGGGTCGAAAACAACCCCTTGCTTCACCAGGTTGCCATTCACATAGACGTCACAGGAATTGCTGGCCGATCCAGCCCGGTTCTCCACCGTAAACGACAGCCCGGCCCGTTCGTTCCCAGACAGCATTTTCTGCGTCTTGGCGCACTCCACGAAGTAAGGATAGAGATAGGTGGCGGGCACACTGACACGCCATGCAGGATAAATGAGCGAGCCGATGGCCAGCTTCGTATAGAACTCAATCTTTTCCTTTTCCGGATCGGGCGGGTAGAACAGATCCGAGGTGAATATGCGACCCGGCGGAACAAACCAGATCTGCTCCCCTACTCCGTCCCATATCTGAAGCGTCACCTCCTGCATCGGAATATCGTCTGGGATATTCAGCACGCCGGTAAAACGGAAATCGGCGGGATGCGAATAATCCAGCCTTTTCTCCTGGACACCGCAATAAGGTTCGTCTTCACCTTCCCGGACCTGCAAAAAGCCCCACAGGCCATCGAGCGAGGCCGCGATACGGGTTTCGGAAAGCGCCGTAAGGGCATCGAACTGCGGCGACAGCAGGAGGTTTCCCTGCTTGCTGATCTCCCACTTCCCGTGGCTGTCTTCCGAGAAAGTCAGGGAGGTGAGGGTGGGCGGCGTATAACGACGGTCGCGCTCTTCGAAGAATACCTTCTCGGTCTTGTCCGCGTTGGAGTAACGGCTCATCACACGACGGTCGGCAGAAAAATGAATCCGGTACTTACCCATCGTCATCTCACGGGAAGCCTTGTCATAGCTTTTCACCTTGCCCAGGCCAAATACCTTCCGGCCCGAGAAATCGCGGAACCAGGCCTCGTTATGGCCGTCGACCACCAGCGCCACGTTCTGCCCGTCCACCTGGGTGAACGAAGAAGCAAAAACCAGGAAAGTGTCTGTAAAATCACCGCCCAGACGGTTTATACGGCCCTTTTTGTCTATATGCAGATAGGAACCGTCACCGCCCTTTTCCTGCACGGCAGCCACGCCCTGGATGAACGGAGCGGCCGACTGGAAGACCATCCGGATGGGATAGGTGCCTTCCGGCGTCATATATGTCCAGGACGATTCCACGTCACGGACAGCCAGCAGTCCCTCGGAAAAATAGGGATAGGCGCCGTCCACAAACAGGGGGTCGGAGAAAGTACGCAGGTTGCCTTCCCGGGAGAAGACGCCCAGCAGGCGCTCCCGGTCCAGCAGCAGGCAGTATCCGGCGGCAAAGTCCGTGATAGTCCCATACCGGCAGGGAACCACCTCTTTACCTTCCAGATTGGCGATTCCCCACTTGCCGTCCCGCTGCACCCGGGCCCACTGTTCCGACATAGGCTGCACCTGGCTGTAGGCAGGCTTTACACTCCAGCCTATGAACTGGGCCGGTGCCGGGAGGGCCAGCAGCAACGCGGCCAGTATGATACTCAGTCTTTTCACGGTTTAAAAGTCGGGATAAAGGACCTTGGCGTGCTTGATGGGAGTGGCCAGGGTACTCTGGGTAGCCGTTCTGCCACCCCAGAGAATACCCACCAGACGGCTCTTGGCGTCGAAGATGGGCGATCCGCTCTGTCCTCCGATGGATTTGTCTCCGTTGAACACCAGCTGATATTCACCGGGATCCTGCACCAGGTGGAGCTGGCCGGAAGAGGCTTGGATCTGGGTGTTGGTGGCAATCTTGCTCTCCTGCAAACCGGCGGGGAAGCCCAGGGTATAGTACTGCTGCTGCTTGGACAACTTCTTGGTGTCGGCAATGGCGTCCTTCAGGTGGAAGTAGTTGGCAAAAGCAGGCGTCACGGGATTGTTCAGCTGCAGAAGGGCCATGTCCACCTGGTCGTCGCTGGCTTCACGGATGAGGGTGGCCCTGTCCATCTCCACCACCGGATGCGTGTAATTGCGCCCGGTATAACCGATGTAAAATCCTACGGGGACAGATTCCAGTTCAACCGGGGAAAGGAAGATACGCATCTCGATGGCCTCGGCGTCCTTCTCGCTGATGTTTTTGTCTACATACCTCAGCAGGAGGGCTATGTTGTGAGACAGCTCTCCTTTCATCTGTGTTATGATGTTCAGCCATTCCTGTGACTGGGCACCGGAACTGTAGTGTTTGTCGGCCCAGATGGGATTGGTGACATGGCGGTTGGTAAGGATATGACCCTTGTCGGAGATGAAAAAGCCCGTTCCGGACCCTTCGTCAATATAGGCGTCGGAAGGCTCATAGGAAATGCCGTAACCGCTACCGTCCTTTGTCAGATACAGGTCCAGCCCTGTAATGGCCTTGAAAGGATTGTCGTTAAAATTCAGCTTATAGATATGGGTCTCGTAGATGATAACCGTCGCTTTCGAGGGATCTACCTTGCTCACGCCGATTCCACCGCCCAGATCGGCCTTGGAGAGGCCGAAGACCAGCAGCACCACGGCCGCCAGGCCGGCGACCGCACCCCATACCCAGCCGGGAACGGAAGCGCCGCCCTTAATGGGATTGGGGCAGGAAACGCTGCCGCACACTATCATATCCCCCTTCTTGATGGGATAGTCCTGGTTGGCGGGAATGCGCTGTCCGTTGATGTAGGTACCATTGCGGCTGTGGTCCTGGATGAACCATTTGCCGTTTTTCATTTCCTTGAAAGTGGCGTGATAGCGGCTCACGCTGTCCCCGGGCAGGCAGTAGCGGTTGCGCTGGCTCTTGCCGATTCCGTAGATGCCCTTCACCTTGGAGGGATCCGGGAGGGGAATGGTGGGGACGTCTCCCCAGTTCAGGGGAACTTGGTCGAATTCAATCTTGTCGCCGCGGCGCACGGGCACCTCTACGTTGGGCTGGATGCGTTTGCCCTGCAGGAACGTGCCATTGGTACTGTTACAGTCTACCAGGAAGATATCGCCGTTGTCCAGCAGGATGAGTTCGGCGTGATAGGAGCTGACATACTCATTGGAGATGCGGATGTTGCAAGAGGAAGACTTGCCGATGGAAATGAGTCTCATGGTCAGGTGTTTTTATCGGGTTAGAAAATACGCTTGTCTTTGGGTTGTTCTTCGGGTTCGGCCACCGGTTTCTCCTTGGGAGCCGGTTTCTTGGCGGCAGGCTTTACGTCCGGAATCTTGGCCAGGAGGTCCTTGGCAATTCCCAGCTGCTCCTTGGCGGCATCCAAAGCGGTCTGGCTCGAAGCCACTTCCTTCTGGAGTTCCTCCATGCGCTGGCCGGTTTTCTCGGACCCGTCTTCCTTGCTCTGGATCACGCTGTCCAAGGATTTCCGGAGCTGGGCGGTATCCACGGCCTTCATCTTCTCTTCCACCTGGCCCAGGATCTTGCTCACCTCCGTGAGCTGGGAAGGAGCCTTCTTGGCGCAGGCCTGCGTGACCTCTTCCACTTCCTTCGCCAGGGCGTCGTAAGCGGTGCAAATCTTGTTGACGGCCGATGTCAGGCTGTCAACCTGGGAAGTCAGCATCTGCGCGGCGGCAGCTTCATCGGCGGCGGCCTGCTCCTTTTTCTTCTTGCTGTCCTGCAGGAAGAACCAGAGCCCGCAGCCCACGGCGGCCAGCACCAGCACGGTGGCCAGGGAGATCCACAGCGTGCGGAGGCCGGTGTTGGGAATCTGCTTCCAATCCAGTTCGGCCACCTGGGCGAAGGTGACCACGTCTTTCCGCGTCACCGGCACGGGCATGCCGGAAGAAATGCGGATACCGTTGATGTACGTTCCGTTGGAACTGCTGTCGGTGATGGTCATCTTGCCGCCGTCCACGTTAAGGGTGGCGTGCAGGCGGCTTACCATTTGAGAAGAATCGGGGATGACGATGCTGCACGTCTCTTCCCGGCCGATAGTATAGGATTTCATGGGCAATGATGTTTAATTCTTGGAAAACAGGAAGCTGAAAAAGGGCTCCTTGACTTGATAAAGGGAGGAGGCCGTGGTTTTTACCAGGGCGGCGCTCAGGTTGTCGTGATGGCTTCCGCCACGGATGCCTTCGCCGTGGACGAACAGGGCCAGGTTTTCGGTCACCTCCTTGGGCGGCTTGTTGGCGCTGATCCGTTTGATCAGCTCCTTCTCCGGCATCATCCCCCACACGCCGTCCGTGCACTGGAAGAAAACGTCTCCTTTCTTGTAGGCCAGTTCCGACGTCTCCACTTCCAGGTTCTCCTTCAGGCCCACGGCCCGCAGGATGATGTTGGACTGGGCCGACAGACGCGCCTGTTCCTCCGTGATAACCTTCTTCCTCACCATCTCGAACACCATCGAGTGGTCGAAGGTGCGGAACACCTTGCGGCTTCCGCGCAGTTGGTAGATACGGCTGTCGCCCACGTGAGCCACCGCCGCACGGTCTTCGTTGATGAGCAGCGCGGTGACGGTGGTGCCCATGCCGGTGAGTTCGGCGTGTTCCGCGGCATAAGCCAGGATGGCCTTGTTGGCTTCCAGGATGGCTTCGGAGAGGAGAGTGGCGCCGGACTTCTCCGGATCCTCCACATTGCCTTGGGCCGACAGATACTCCGTGATGGCCTGTACGGCCATACGCGAAGCCGTGGCACCGCCGGCCATTCCGCCCATTCCGTCGCACACCAGCACCAGCAGGCCCCTGGGCGTTTCCGTAATGCCGCAGGAGTCCTGGTTTTCGTTGCGTCCGCCTATGCAGCTGACCAGGTTATTGGGGAACTGCGCATTCTCCAGGGAGAAGCTCTCTATTTCGTCTGTAATCATATTTACTATAATATAATAAGGAGCAAAAGGGCCACAACCACCAAGGCGGCGACGCCGCCCAGCAGCCACCACCACCAGGGCGTGGCGTCCGGTTCCAGCGCCTTCTCAATGGCGTATTTGAAGTCCAGGGCGTTCTGGTATCGGTTTTCGGGGTCCTTGTCGGTGGCCTTCCAGATAACGGGAAGGAGCCGGCGGTACTTCTTGGGCAGCGAAGAGATGCCGGGCAGTTTCTTGGTCATCTGGTTCACCAGGATCTGGGCCTCGGTTCCGGCGTCGAAAGGATGGCTCCCGTTCAGGAGCACGTACAAGGTCATGCCCAAGGAGTAGATATCACTGGCCGGGGTGGCCTGCACCTGCATCTTGTCCCGCATAATCTGTTCGGGCGAAGCATACAGGGGCGTTCCTACGAAGCCGTTGGTGGTATACTTGTTGGCATTGGTGACACGGGCGATGCCCAGGTCCATCAGCTTGGCCCGGGACTGGCGGTCCACCATGATATTGGAGGGCTTGATGTCCCGGTGAACCACACCCTTTGCGTGCAGGTAATCCAGCGCGCCCAGGGCGTCGCAGATGAGGGAGCACACAGTGACCACGCGCGTCTCCCCTTCCATATCGGCCACATATTTGTCTATGGTGACCCCGTCCACGTAATTGCTCAGGATCCATACGTGCCAGAAGTCTTCCTCGTCCTGGTACATGCAGCATCCCAGCATTTCCACAATGTTGGGATGGCTGTAGGCGAGGGATGCCTCCAGGCGGGACCGTTCCCGGATGGACTCCACGTTGGCGTATTTGTCGAACAGCTGCTTGATGGCCACCCGCTGGTTGGTGTCGTAGTCATAGCCCAGGAACACCTTACCCATGGCACCGGCGCCCAGGGCCTTCTGGTCCGGGTCATAATAGTACCACTTGAGGCCGTTGCGGCCTTCTACGGCTACATATACATTGGGGTCATCGTCGAACACCCTTACCGGTATCTCTTGTTCCATCATGGCTAGTCTTGGGCCGAAGCCGGGAGTATAAAGTTCTTGGCAGTAGGATACATCTCCTTCACCCGCTCTTTCAGGCGGTCGGGGAAATCGGCGGGAATCCAGCTGCCTTTATATTCCACGCCGTTGTCCAGGGCCATGCACGCCAGCACATAGGACAGGCGGCGGGAGGAAATGCTGCTGTAGTCCTTGAGGTAATGTTTGGCCAGGTCCCGGCCCACAATCACCTCTTTCCAGAACTGCTTGGCCGCTTCGTCGGGGGCCTGTTTTTCGTACAGGAGGGACAAAGTGTACAGGGCAGCCGCCCGCTGCTCCTTATCGTCCACCAGATTCCACAGTTCGTCGGACGAACTGCGCAGGGTGGCGCTTACATCGATGCGCTGTTCCTGTTCCTGGACGGGGGTTTCCACAGGGACGGTTACCACCACCTGCTGCACCTGCGAAGGGGCACTTACGGGGGCGGCCGGAGATGCGGCTTTCTTCATGACCAGGGCGCCGATGACAACGCCCGCAACAGCCACCACTCCCGCCATCGCAAAGGGCAGCCACTTGGGGGCGGGTTCCGGGCCGTCCAGCGCGGCACGCATGGCCGATGCCGACGCATAGCGCTTGGCCTGCTGCTTGGACATGGCCTTGTCCACGATGGCGCGGTACTTGGCCGAATGGATCTTTCCCAGATCGGGCTTTTTCTCCTGTTGGGCGCGCATGATCTCATAGCGGCTGCCTTCGAAAGGAAGATGGCCGGTGAGAAGCCGGTAGAACAGCACGCCCACGGAATAGATGTCCGTGGTGAAATCCTGTATGGAAACCCGTCCCTGGATGAGTTCCGGGGCGGCGTATTCCACCTTCCCCACAAAAGAACCCTCGCCGGATGCATCGCCCTGGCCCTTCAGGTCTTCCAGCTGGGTGACGATGCCAAAGTCAATGAGTTTGATCTTGCCGTCCGTGGTGACCATGATGTTGGACGGGTCGATGTCCCGGTGCAGGAAACCGGCGTCGTGCAGGGCGGCGATGGCCGACAGCACGTTCTTGATGATGTAGTGGGCAATCTCTTCCCGGTTGGCCTGGTAACGCTGCGCCAGGTCCTTGGCATAGTGGATTTCCTCGCCGGCGTAGTCATTGTACTCCCCTTCCAGGACATGGTCCAGGGTGACGCCGCAAAGGAATTCGCTCACTACGTACAGGCGTTTTTTCACAAAGCCCAGGCGGTTGTCCTCCACCTCCACGAAACCCATCATCTCCACCAGGTTGTCGTTCCTTAGCTGAACGGACGCTTCCCGGTAGGCTCTCTCCACGATTTCGCGCGCGGTGTCCGGATCTCCGGAAGGCTGCACCTCCTTGATGGCCACTTCCCGGTAGGCGCCGGTGGCTTCGTCCACCATGCGGCCCCGGTACACCACGCCCATACCGCCCTCGCCGATGCGGTTGGCGCGGTCGAACTCATAGTAGAAGTGATTCTGCTTCTCGTATTCGCCCTGGATCTTCATGAAAACCTGCTATTATGGAATGATTATCGGGTGACGGTACCTTCTCCCGGGTTGTCGTCGTTGCCGTCCATCGCACGCGTGCGGTCGGAGCCGCCGGAGACAGGGTTGGCAAAACGGGTGCTGGGGCTGGTGCCGTCACGGCCGGGACCGGAGAAGATGCGGCGGTCTAC
>JAEEGL010614818.1_pt1 | contig 12912 bp, 11 predicted proteins | sample 9134231 | NCBI WGS metagenome assembly JAEEGL01 (sample SAMN16246548, study PRJNA631951) | gut metagenome | biome: gut microbiome; feature: rumen; material: fiber-attached | host: Bos | place: Iran: Karaj | collected 2018-10 | reverse complement strand
CCCCTTATAGAGAACGTGGATTTCTTAAGAAACATTCTGTATTCCGGAATATGGATCAGATTTAATATTGCGGCAGGAAAACGCGCGGGTGGCGCAAATTCCGCAAATGCTTCAAGTCCCGCCCAAACCGTTGAAGAGAACAAGGAAGAAGGAGGAAAATCATGACAGATCCCTACAGGGTCCTCGGAGTTTCTCCTACAGCTTCCGAGGATGAGATTAAAAAAGCATACAGAAAACTCAGCCGCCAGTATCATCCCGATTCCAACATGAACAAGTCGGAAGCAGAGAAGAAGATGGCGGAAGAAAAGTTCAAACAGGTTCAGACCGCATATGAAGACATCATAGACGGTAAGGTTGATCCCGGATCGTACAGAGGCGGTTCTTCATCCACCTACGGTCCCGGTTCTTCAAGAAGTAACTATAATAATACTTACAGAAGGCAGTACAGCACGGGAAGCAGTTCATCCGGAACATATAACAGTTCAGATGTACATCTCGAAGCTGCCGCAAACTTTATTGCAAACGGTTACTTAAGAGAAGCAAGGAACATCCTCGATAATATCGATCCTTCGACGAGAACTGCGAAATGGTATTATTACAGCGCCATCGTCTATGCAAGAACCGATCAGAGGACTCAGGCTATTTACCATGCAAGGGCAGCCACGTCCATGGAACCCTCCAATTCCGAGTATTCGGTATTTTACGATTATCTGACCGGAGGATCCTTTACCAGAAGTACACAGGATGGTGCAGCTTCATACACGGGATGGTACAATGACAGAAGAAACACCTACGGATACGGTGCTACGAATGTAACCGGATGTTGCAATACATGTATTAATCTTGTTGTATGTGCTACCTGCTTTGGATGCTAGTTATTTAGGTACCGAAAGGAGAACAATCATGGAAAATGAGATCAAAAAACTCAGAAAACAAGTCATGGCAACTCAGACCATATGCATTTTAATGCTGGTTGTCCTCCTGGGAATGATGATAGGAATCCTTCATTTCGTTAAGCTGTTTAATGACTATAAGAAGGATATAGACAGAACCTGCGATCTTGTAAGAGAACTTCAGAAAGCAGATATTCCTCAGTTGGCAGAGGACATGCATAATACTTCCGAAGCAATCAATGCGGTTGACTGGGAAGATCTTTCCGCAAGATTAAACGAGATGGATCTTCAGGGCATCAAGGAAACCATCGATTCCCTTGACCTTGAACAGATCAACAATACTCTGGGTCAGCTTGATCTTGAAGAGTTAACGCAGACACTTAATGAACTTGATATAGAGAAGATCAACGAGACCATGGATCAGATCCAGGCGGCACTTGATAAGCTCGACAAGTTCGGATTTTTCTAATTAGTAAGTTGCATAAAAATACGGCTTTACCGAATAACAGGTAAAGCCGTTTTATAATGCATAAATATTCTTATCTCAAATGGTCCTCATCGCACAGAACTACTTTTCCTTCTGCGAGAGATTTCCGGACATCTATAAGTCTCTGGTTTGAACTTCCGCGGAATTTGAGGCCTAAGTTTTTCTCCCAAATATGGAATTCTCCGTCAACTATTACGTCGATAAGAGGGAGAAGATTTTTGACTATCTCATCCGTTTTAGCCCACTCGAGCATCTCGGTATCGTATAAATATCCGCTGTAGAGCCAGATGGTTTTCTCGGGATATTTCTCACGAAGCTTCTTGGCAAGAGAGAAGACGAAAGGACGATTTTCGGGTTCCATGGGTTCTCCGCCAAGGAATGTAAATCCGGAGATGTATGGAGGCTCCATGGCACGAAGAATTTCATCTTCAACTTCCGCAGTATATACATCACCGTATTTGAAATCCCAAGTCTCTGCATTAAAGCAGCCTTCGCAGTGGTGACGGCATCCGCTTACGAAAAGCGATACTCTGACTCCGGGACCGTCGGCCACATCAGATTTTTTGATCATTCCGTAATACATCAGATTGTCCTCTTTTTCATGTCAATTGTATTACTACTATAAGAAATCTTGCGATTTTTTTCAAGAATCGAAAAGTGCAGTAGTCATGCGGTTTTTCGTATTCTTTTTCGAAAAGAATACGATGAAAACTATAGTCTACGTTATAAGGAAATTGTGTGATAGTCACAAAAATGCGGTGATTATTGTTTTATATTGTGAATATTAATACATCAGTTTCCTATACTATAATGTTCTGCGGAGCATTTTGTTTTCCGGATTTATTCGGAGTTTCCGTACAAAGGAGTACAGACATGAAACTGAATTACGGCAAGACGATTTACACATTTATGTATGGCGGAGATCCTGTCAGAGTGAACAATATTGTTCAGGCTTGGCTCACTGCCAACGGATTTTCACTGGTCAGTAATTTTGGTGAAACTTATTACTATTACAATGATGCATGGTACGGAAACAGATGCTTTCAGTATACGATCGACGGTAATGTTTTAACTATCTATGCGTGGACAATCGGTATCGGCAAGAAGTTTGTAATGCTTGATTCAGGCGCTTACAATAACATGGCAGGTGATGCGTATAAGCAGGTGCTTAACAGTCTGTTTTCTCAGATCAATCTTAACTGCCCTCCCAATCCTGCACAGGATACGGGCACAGCACCTTTCGTCGGAGCGGCTCAGGATCCCAACATGACACGTGATCCCGGCGCTATGCAGAATCCCGGCGCTATGCAGAATCCCGGTGCTATGCAGAATCCGTATGCTGCCGTTCCTGATTCATCCCGGTTTGTGGATGCTTTTCAGAGCGAAGTTGATGCCAGAAATGAAAAGCTTTGTACCATCGGCTTCTGGATGTCCATCGTCGGTTTGCTTCTGTCATTTGTGGGAATAATGTATGGAGTGTTTATCTATATCCTGGAGATTTATTTTGCTACTCGCGGTTTGAAAACACGTAAGAAAGGCAAGGCTATCGCTACATTTATCATTGCAGGAATTTCGATACTGATCATTTTTGCACAGCTTGCCGGATTATAAATGTGGTCATGGACAAAAACGATGAACGACAGTTTCTCATTTGACGTAGACGGAAAGAAAAAACAAAAGATATACTCAAGAGAAATTCTTCACTGTAAGTCGTACTATTCACTGTATGTACTCAGGGGAGTGATGGTGGTATCCGGCTTAGGCATGATATTTGGGAGCGGATATTTAGTTCTTAAAGATCCGTTTTTTACGGGAGCATTGTTCTTTATCCCACTTGGAATTTTACTAATTTTTTTAGTTATAATATCCGCATCTATGCAGTCTCTTATATATACCAGATTTATGCATGATCGTTATGTTGAGAGTATATGGGTTGATGGAGGATACCTTTATCATTTCCTGAGAAAAGCGGTATGGAAACCTGTACATCGTCATATAACCAGATATGTATTTCCGCCCGATGCATATCAATTTGTTATAGACATCGCCTCCATACGTAATGCCAAATATGATCCAAAATCGAAGAGGATGGAATTTAACGGTTCCATCAAATGCATCTACTACGATGACTATATTCAGAATTCGATACAGGGTGAGCATTCACTTTCCGACACATATTTCCACTACCTTTATGATTTTACGAATCCGAGCTTGTACGAATATCTGACTGCATGCGGAGTGAAATTTGAACATTGTTATATTGAATTTGATATAACTGATAAGAGACCTTGATATGGATAATTTGGAAAATAAAACAGTAAATAAAGACCAAGCAAATGAAAATGCGACTTTATGTCTTATCTTGGCGATTGCTTCATATCCTCTGATATGTACATTGGCAGGTGGTGTGCTTACTTTTATCGCATCCGTTGTGCTCGGAATACTTGCTCTTAAGCGAGGTACTACAAAGGTAACACAGGCTGTTATAGGTTTGGCTTTTGACTTTGTTTACCTCCTGATATGTATTGCAATCATTGGATTTATATGGCTGGTCAATGACTTCGGCAGTGTTACCGTTCATGAAACTTCAATGTCGCCTTCCGGTACTTATCAGGTTGATATTATTTCATATGATCTGGGAGCGACGGGCGGAGATTTCAGAGTGGAAGTTGAGCGCGCATCAAACGGAGAGTTTGCTTCGGTCGGAGATGATAAGCCCCGCGACGGTGAAGAGATCTACGAAGCGGCAGCGAGCTGGTCTTCCTCATATGAAATAACCTGGGTTTCAGATGATACCTTTTATCTGCTTCCCCATAATGGTTCGTATAACGAGATTAGAGTGATAAGAATTGAACTTTCCGAAGGCGGTTACACTGCATGCGAAGGATACGTGACCATAAACCGTGATGAATCGGAATTCGATCACTTCGAGATAGAGGGCGATAAAGTTTACTATGTATGCTCCGTAAACATCACCAACACTTTTGATGAACCTTTTGAATTCTTGCTTCGCGCCAATGCCGGGAAAGATAAGGACGGATTACTTCTTGAAGATATCATGATCTCCGAAGCTGAAGACGGCAGCGAGATGATCTACACCATAGAACCCGGCAGGACCGAAAACTTTGAAATTGTTTTTACCGGTGAGAAAGGTCCTTCCGACAAACGTGAAGAAGATGATTGGCTTCCGGGATTTAATTTTGTACCCGTCAGATACAATCCGAATTACGAGCCGTAACGGCTGTGGAATGGTATAAATACACGCTTGATGAAAACGAAAAACGGGGACGAGAGAAGTAAAGCTCGCCCCTGTTTTATTTTTCGGGAACTTAGGGCTCAAATTATGGTATAATGACTTAGTTTGAGAAGGAGATAGTTATGACTAACAACGAACATTTTGAAGCGTTATGCCCCGAAATGGCTAAACATTCCGAGGAAGTAGTCAGGAAGATGAGCAGGAACGATCCCTGCTGGTGCGGAAGCGGTAAGAAATATAAGGCTTGCCATGCTGCATTTGACGATAAGCTTAAAAAGTATGCTCTGATGGGCAAAATAGTACCCGATCACAGCATCATCAAGACACCTGAGCAGATTGAGAAGATCAAGGAATCCTGCGTGATAAACGTTGCCATCCTTGACCGTATCGAGAAGGAAATCCACGAGGGAATGCCCACATCCGAGATCGACAAGATCGTCTACGATATGAGCATTGAGGCAGGTGCAATCCCTGCGCCCCTTAACTATGAGGGATATCCTTATTCCGTATGTACCTCCGTCAACGAGCAGGTATGCCACGGATTCCCTTCGGACAATGTCATCTTAAAGAGCGGTGATATCGTAAATGTTGACTGTTCGACGATCTTGAACGGTTTCTTTTCCGATTCATCGAGAATGTTCTGCATAGGCGAGGTTTCCGAGGAGAAAAAGCGTCTTGTTCAGATCACCAAGGAAGCTTGCTATGAAGGCCTCAAATACGCTAAGCCCTGGGGATTTCTCGGAGATGTGGGACAGGCGGTGCATGATTATTGCTACGATAACGGCTACACCATCGTAAGAGAGATTGGCGGACACGGCGTAGGCCTTGAATTCCACGAAGATCCCTGGGTAGGATATCACTCCAAGAAGGGCACTGAAATGCTCCTTGTTCCCGGAATGATCTTCACCATCGAACCCATGGTAAACATGGGAAAAGAAGACATTGTGACCGACAAAAAGAACGGCTGGGAAGTTTCAACCAAGGACGGACAGCCCTCGGCACAGTGGGAACTCATGGTACTCATAACGGAAGACGGAAACGAAGTTCTCAGCTGGTAAACCTATGAAAAAATCAGGGATTATCCACGTCTGTTTCGCAGCTGCACTGGTAGCGATACTGGTGCTTGTGATACTCAGAGTGAAGGGCTGGTTTCGGATCGTAGATCCCAAGGACTATTCCGGCCACGGAGGATCTGTTGCGGATTATGAGTGTCATGACAACATCATGCCGCTGACGGACGAGGAATACAATCTCATACGCCAGAACGAAGAAGTTATCCTGGTATTCGGTAACGACCCTTTTTCGGAAGACTGCGGTGAAAACGGCAGTCTTTCTGCAATGCTGGAAGAAGCGTCCGGTGCCGGGGTTATAAATTGTGCAATATCCGGTTCCTGTATTGGTATGCAGGAGCCGGCTTTTGATATATCAAGAAGTCCCATGAACCTCTTCAGCCCCTATTATCTTGCGTGCATTGCCTGCTCGGATGATATGAACTATGAGAGGGAGCTTATGCAGGCCAAGGATGCCCTGGGGGATTCTTTTCCGGTAAACGGGGAATTGACCCTGAAAATCCTGAGTGACCTTGATATCGAAACGGTGGACGTCATAGTTTTCTTCTATGACGGCGCCGATTATCTGGGGAACATCCCCACGGGTCTTAAAGACGATGAGTTTGACGACCCTTTCTGTTCCTATCTGGGTTCTTTTACTGCAACCATAGAATTATTCAAAAAAGCCGCCCCTTCAGCAAGAATCATAGTCTTATCCGCACCCTATATGTTCCGCGTCGGTAAAAATAATACGTGGGAGCCCTGCGAGGACTATCCCAACCGCCTTGGGGTGGATCTTTCGTCCTATGTCCTGGGCCAGTACAAGGTATGCGCCGAAATTTACGATATTACCTTCGTGGATAACTATTACGCCAGCGTAAACCTGGAAAACGGCCGGGATTACCTTATAGACGGCCGAATCCTTAACGAAGAGGGCAAACAGCTGATCTGCGACAGGCTCATGTACGCCATGACCTACTATGACGAGGAAAACTCAGGCAGAGTTTTGTGATACCTTTTCTTCAAATATATGGTTTAAAAAGTTGCTTTAGTGTAGTAAAATATGTATTTGCAGTTACTTTGTGCTCAGACGGGCGCTTATGCTTTTAAACTGATGTAAGAACGGCCTTTTTTGAGGATACTTTCATGACATCGGAAGTCAAGCTGACGGACTACATTGACAAAGAAATACTGCAAAAGATACAGGACTCCTTTTCGGATATGACGGGGCTTGCGGCACTTACTACCAACGCCGACGGAACCGCAGTAACGGAAGGGTCCAATTTCTGCCGTTTTTGCATGGAATTAAACAGGCAGTGCCCGCTCGGAAACCAGCTTTGTGAGTATTCGGACAAGACCGGTGCCATGATGACCCACTCCATGGGTAAGCCCAATTTCTACACCTGTCATGCGGGACTTGTGGATTTCTCCGCTCCCATAATCATAAACGGAGAGATGATAGGATGCTTTGTCGGCGGCCAGGCACTTACATCCGAGCCTGATGAAGCCAAGGTCAAGGCACATGCCATACAGCTCGGCATCGACCCGGATAAATACTGGGAAGCCATTTGCGAAGTTCCCGTAATGTCCGAGGAAAAAGTCAGCAAGGCAATGGATTTCCTCTACACCATTTCGGGAGTTTTATCCGAGATCGCGTACGGAAAATACACCTCTGACAGAGCCAAGGTCGAGATGGAACATGCCGTTAAGATGAAGTCCGACTTTCTGGCCAACATGAGCCATGAGATCAGGACTCCCATGAACGCCGTTATCGGAATGGCGGAGATGGCACTAAGGGAAGACATTCCCGACAATGCAAGAAGCTATATCAACCAGATCAAGTCATCCGGAAGAGCGCTTCTTACCATCATTAACGACATACTTGATTTTTCGAAGATCGAATCGGGCAAGATGGATATAAACCCGGTGGAATATGAGCCCATGAGCCTCTTTAATGATGTGGCCAATATCATCATGACAAGGCTGATGGACAAAGAGATCGAACTGATCCTGAACATGAACGTGGATATGCCACATCTTATCTACGGCGATAATGTAAGGATCCGCCAGATACTTATCAATCTGGCAAACAATGCGGTTAAGTTCACCCGTTCGGGACAGGTGCGTTTCGTAGTTGATTTCACCTGGATCGACAGTGAAAATATAATGCTAAGCGTAGCGGTAGAAGATACCGGTATCGGAATAAAGCCCGAGAATGTAGGTAAGATTTTTGAATCCTTCCAGCAGCTCGATTCCAAGAGGAACAGAGACGTGGAAGGTTCGGGACTCGGACTTGCAATTTCCAAGAATCTCTTGAACCTGATGGACGGAACGATTCACGTCGAATCCGAATACGGCAGGGGATCGGTGTTTTCTTTTAAACTGCCTCAGAAGGTAGTGGACAGATCACCCAGCATGAGCGTTAAAGATCCTTCGGGAGCTCTTGCCATAGGACTGTTCCAGAACATTTACCTGTCGGACGGATTTACATGGGATGCCGCCAAACTCGGCGTATCCGTTATGAACCTTGCACTTGATGCGGATCTTCCCGTAGCGTGCGAGACATTCCGCAAGAGAAATCCTGACAGAAAGCTCTTTGTTTTTATCGAGCAGGAGCTTTTGACAGAAGATAAAAAAGAATACTTCCGGAATAATCCCGACATCTGTGCGGTAGTCGTTGCGGGATTTTTCGATAAGGTCGAATCAGACCTGTCCAATCTGCTCGTTGTTAAAAAGCCGCTTTCTGCAATGAATCTGGCCATGATCTTAAATCACGAAAAGATTCATTATACGGCCACCACCGAGCATGCGGATGAGATTTCATTTACCGCACCCGATGCCAAGGTACTCATAGTTGACGATAACTCCGTCAACCTCACGGTAACCGAAGGCCTGATAGAGCCTATTAAGATGAAGACTGCAACAGCACTCAGCGGCAAAGAGGCAATACGCAAGATTGAAGAGACACATTACGATCTGATACTCATGGACCACATGATGCCTGAGATTGACGGCGTCGAAACCACCAGGATCATCAGAAGAATGTATCCCGATTACGATAACGTTCCGATCATTGCACTGACCGCAAATGCGGTTAACGGAGTAAAGGAAATGTTCCTCTCCGAAGGCATGAACGATTTCGTAGCAAAGCCCATTGAGCTCAGAGTTCTCGTAAGCAAGATCAAACAGTGGCTCCCGCCCGAACTTATCGTTAAGAGCGGCTCCGCCGCAAAAGAAACCGCTGAGAGCTTTGAGGCTGACGAGGAAGCATCATCCGGTGAATCAAGTCCTCTTGCGGATCTTGATATCGAAGAGTCCATGAGACTTCTGGGAACGGAGAAATTGTTCCTTGCGGTGCTTGCAGAATATACACGCACCATCCCCGAGAAAATAGAGCGCCTTGAAAAGCTCTACCGAATCAGGAAGTGGGATGATTACACGATCGAAGCACACGGACTTAAGAATGCGTCCAGGCAGATCGGTGCGATGGATCTTTCCGCTATGTGTGCCGAGCTTGAAAAGGCCGGCAAAGCCTCAAACGAGGAAACGATCATGCAGATCCATGACGGAATGATCGAGAAGATCAGAGCTTATGAACCGGTGTTCAAAGCTTATCTGGCTGAAAAAGAAGCTTTGTAAAAAGCATTTTTTATACAACGAATCAATTTATTTGCAGGAGGTTTTTTAAATGTATTCGCTTGATGAAGTAAAGAACGTAGACCCCGAGGTAGCACAGGCCATCGTTGATGAGCAGAACAGACAAAATTCACATCTGGAACTGATCGCATCCGAGAACTGGGTAAGCAAGGCTGTTATGGCAGCAATGGGCAGCCCCCTCACCAACAAGTACGCAGAAGGATATCCCGGAAAGCGTTACTATGGCGGGTGTGAGTGCGTTGACGTAGTCGAAGAGCTCGCAAGAAACCGTGCTATGGAACTCTACGGATGCACATATGCAAATGTTCAGCCCCACTCAGGAGCACAGGCTAACCTTGCAGTTCAGTTTGCACTCCTTCAGCCCGGTGACACCATCATGGGCATGAACCTCGATCACGGCGGACATCTTACCCACGGATCACCTGCAAATATTTCCGGAACATATTTCAATATCGTTCCTTACGGCGTTAACGATGAGGGATTCATCGATTACGACAAGCTCGAGGAGATTGCTAAAGAAGCTAAGCCCAAGATGATCATCGCAGGCGCTTCAGCATATGCTCGTACCATCGACTTCAAGCGTTTCAGAGAGATCGCTGATGAAGTAGGTGCTTTCCTCATGGTAGATATGGCACACATCGCAGGACTTGTAGCTGCAGGACTTCATCCCAGCCCCATCCCTTATGCGCATGTAGTTACCACCACCACTCACAAGACTCTTCGCGGACCCAGAGGAGGAATGATCCTTTCAAGCGCAGAGTTTGCTAAAGAGCACAAGCTCAATAAGGCAGTATTCCCCGGAATCCAGGGCGGACCTCTTATGCACGTTATCGCTGCAAAGGCAGTTTGCTTCAAAGAGGCTCTCGATCCTTCATTCAAGGTTTATCAGCAGGGCATTATTGACAACGCTCAGGCTCTTGCAAAGGGACTTATGTCCAGAGGCCTTAAGCTTGTTTCAGGCGGAACCGATAACCACCTTATGCTCCTTGACCTTACTCCTTTTAACCTCACCGGTAAGGAGATCGAGGCTCTTATGGATGAGGCACATCTTACCGCCAACAAGAACACAATTCCCAACGATCCTCAGAAGCCCAACGTAACCAGCGGTATCAGACTCGGAACTCCCGCCGTTACATCCAGAGGCCTTAACACCGAAGATATGGATCAGATTGCAGAGGCAATCAGCCTTATCGTTAAGGAGAAGGAAGCAGGCGTTGAGAAGGCAAAGGCCATCGTTATGGCTCTTACAGAGAAATATCCTCTGAATAAATAAGTAATTGACTGGAGAAAGACATGATTCAAGTTGCTGTATTCGGATACGGAACCGTAGGTAGCGGAGTTGTCGAAGTTATCGACAGAAACAATGCTTACGTTTCCGATAATTCGGGAGATAAGGTAAACGTTAAATACATACTCGATCTTCGTGATTTCCCCGGAGATCCCAATGAGTCAAAACTCGTACATGACGTTGATGTCATTTTAAACGATGACGAAGTATCCATCATCTGCGAGACCATGGGAGGAGTAGGGGCCGCATATAAATTCACCAAGGCTGCTCTCGAGAAGGGAAAGAGCGTTTGCTCATCCAATAAAGAGCTTGTTGCAAAACACGGCGCAGAACTTATTCAGGTTGCCAAGGCTCACGGATGCGCATATCTTTTCGAAGCAAGCGTAGGCGGAGGTATTCCCGTTCTCAGAACTCTTACCACCGCACTTACCGCTGAGAGAATTACCAAGATCGCAGGTATCCTTAACGGAACCACCAATTTCATTCTGACCAAGATGGAGCAGGACGGAGCTGATTTTGCGGACACACTTAAGATCGCTCAGGATCTCGGATATGCAGAAAAAGATCCTACTGCGGATATCGAAGGACATGACACTGCCAGAAAGATCTCAATCCTTTCCGACATTATGTCCGGACATTTCGTAGATTCCGATGCGGTTCCCACCGAAGGAATCACCAAGATCACAAGCTCCGATATTGCAATCGCAGCAAAGGCCGGATACAGCATTAAACTCCTCGGACTTGCATCCAGATATGATGATGACAGCGTAAGCACAATGGTAGCACCTTTCCTTGTTGCCAAGTCACATCCCATCGCAGGTGTAAGCGATGTATTCAATGCGGTATTTGTAACCGGAAACATGCTCGGTGAGACCATGTATTACGGCAAGGGTGCAGGTAAGCTTGCTACCGCAAGTGCTGTTGTTGCCGATGTAATCGATGCGGCAAGAAAAGGTTCTTCCTGCATGTACAAGGGATGGGACGAAACTCCCGTCAAGGCAGCATCACTTGCTGATGCCGAGTACAGATTTTTCGTAAGATGTTCATCCGCTGATGCAGATGCAGTTAAGGCAGAATTTGCAGGTGCGGGAGAGAGCATCACTGCAGGTTCAGATACCGGATTCATCACCGGTAAAATGACTCAGTCAGGATTTGATGCAGCTGCAGCCAAGGCAGGAGCCAAGGTTCTCGGCAGCGTCAGAGTATATGAATAAATATTGAAAGAGGATTATGGAAAGATGGCAAAGGTAGTAAAATTCGGCGGCAGCTCACTTGCTTCTGCCGAGCAGTTCAAAAAGGTCGGCGATATCATCAGAGCTGACGAAGAGAGAAGATATGTTGTTCCTTCAGCTCCCGGTAAGAGATCTCCCAGAGATACCAAAGTTACCGATATGCTCTACAACCTTTTCGACAGTGTTTCTGATGAGAGAAGTTTTGCAGAGTGCCTCAAGAACATTCGTGCAAGATATGATGAGATCATCAAAGGTCTCGGACTTACCCTTGATCTTACAGATGAGTTCGATCTGATCGCTAAGAACCTTAAAGCGGGCGCAGATAAGGATTATGCAGCATCCAGAGGAGAGTATCTCAACGGACGCATCATGGCAGCATATCTCGGATATGAATTCCTTGATCCCGCCGATTATATTATCTTTGACAAGAAAACAGAGAACTACGATGCCGAGAAGACATACAAGAATCTCGGAAAGAAGCTTGAAAAGGTGGAGAGAGCCGTTATCCCCGGATTCTACGGAGCATATGCTGACGGCACCGTTAAGACCTTCTCAAGAGGCGGATCCGATATCACCGGTTCCATCGTAGCTCGTGCAATCCACGCAGATGTTTACGAGAACTGGACCGACGTATCAGGATTCATGATCACCGATCCCAGGATCATTAAGAATCCTGCAAAGATCGAGACCATTACCTACAGAGAACTCAGAGAGCTCGCATACATGGGCGCAGGAGTTCTTCATGAGGATGCAATCTTCCCCGTAAGACAGGAAGGTATCCCCATCAATATCAGAAATACCAACGATCCCAAGGACGACGGAACATGGATCGTAGAGACCACTTCCAAGAAGTCCAAGTATGTCATCACCGGTATCGCAGGCAAGAAGGGATTCTGTGCCGTTAACGTCGATAAGGATATGATGAACTCCGAGATCGGATTTGGGAGAAGAGTTCTCCAGGCATTTGAGGAGAACGATATTTCATTCGAGCATCTTCCTTCCGGTATCGATACCATGACCGTATTCGTACATCAGGATGAGTTCAGACAT
>JAEEGL010459561.1_pt1 | contig 12912 bp, 13 predicted proteins | sample 9134231 | NCBI WGS metagenome assembly JAEEGL01 (sample SAMN16246548, study PRJNA631951) | gut metagenome | biome: gut microbiome; feature: rumen; material: fiber-attached | host: Bos | place: Iran: Karaj | collected 2018-10 | reverse complement strand
GTACGGAAAACAACGTGGGGTTGGGAGAAAAGTTGGGAGAAAAGTTGGGAGAAAAGTTGGGAGAAAACCGTTTAAAGATTGTTGAATTGGTCTCAACGAATGCAAAGGTATCCATTTCCGAATTGGCGGACAAAGTGGGTATTTCGCAAACGGCGATTGAGAACAATCTTCGTTGGTTGAAGATGCAGGGTATTATTCGCCGAGTTGGTCCCGACAAAGGTGGCCATTGGGAGGTGATAGGGTGAATCCGTTTTTGAATAATTTTGATGAATTTTTGAGCACGCCTGAAGACCGAGGCGGATTGGGTGTCCTGTGTGGCTTTGATGACATTTTATATCACTACACAGGAGTTGGGCAGATTGCTCTAATTAAGAAGGGATTAAAGTGTAAAAGTATAAAAGAATATCTAGAACTGGGTGAGTTCAAGACAGGTTGGGATTGTCTTAGAAAGGCAGAAATAGTTAAGAAAGCGGCTGAAACATGCGGATGTGGGATTCCAGAAATCGTATATGATAACATCCCCATTTACATATTCTCTATGTGTCGTGAACGCGATGATCGGCAGATGATAGAACATGCAAAAAACAAATATAATAATTGCGCAATGCTGCCGATAAAAGGTAGTTTTGTTTATCAATTTGTAAGAGAATTGATGGAAAATGATGTTCGAAATCCAGAAGTATTTAGGTGTCATTTTCTGTTGCCATGCTTATATTGGGAAAAGGAACATCAATTGATCAAGAGCTTGGTTGAATTTACTTTTGGTGACTATTTGAATGTGGTATTAAAAGATGAAAGAATTAAAATGTCTGAGACGCCCCAACGCGTGTTATTCACATTGATGCTTATGGTTAGCGCAATGATAAAAGGGAAGTCACGAGAGGGAGAAGATCTGTCCTATGAAAAAGAAGTTAGATTGTTTACAATTGGAGATATGTCACCGGACAAGAATGGGATGGTGGATTTTGGCTTTCAACGAGAACAATGGTTGTCTGCGTTGAAAAAAGAGGAAATAAAGTAATGAGGAGAACTGTTTTAATTGCAAAAATGGGAGCGTCACCGGTCATCCATACGGAGACGATCTGTGCGCCAGCGCATCAAGGAACACCCCCATCGTGCCGGATGAGGGAGTCGTGTTTACCATGATGCAGTATCCGTCCGAACGGAAAGGAAAATCTAACAAGTAAAGAAAGGAAGCCCGTAATGAGTGACCCAATAATCGAGAAAACTAGACTTGATCTGTTTCATGCTTTTGTTATTGAACAGTTTGGGGATAACGAGATAAGTTCTAGCGATATCTCGTCACGCATGAAAAAGTTGATAGGAGTAATATTGGCGCACTATTTTGGTCGCAAATTAACTAAGATTGTGGACACCGATGAATTTAAGGCGATGTTTGACGTTACAAAGGGTGAGAATGGGATGACTCGGATTAAAGCGAAATTGCCAGCAAAGGAGTCGTATGCCGGAGATGAACTATTGGAGCAGATGAAATCAGTTTCGTCTCGAAAGGCGAAACCGCGTTATGGTGCTCAGAGAATGGGGGGACTTGCCAATGAGATTAAGTTAAAGTTTGGCGAAGATCAATATTTCTTCGGCACATACATTTCTAACTATGAAGGGCCACAGGGATTTGTTGTGCCAGCGGTACAAGTGAGTTTTATAGAGAAGATTGGTATACAGGGGGGGAATGTGGTGCTTCTTGCCAAACGATATTCTAATACGGCATATCGTGATGAGTTTGTGATTGGACGAGGAGATGCAAGTGGTAATCCGGTCCTCCTTGATATTTCACAGCGGGCGATTCTTATAAGAAGTTGGTCGGATTTTATCGAATCTAGGTCAATGGATTTTGAAACGGCGCTCAGAAAAGGAAGTGTTACCGCAACTCTCAACTCAAATCTAGCAATATATCGAGAAGTAATGATTTATGAGAGTGGTAAACTGTACGCTGGCTTTAACTTGCAGGACATGAGGGGACACGGAAAGCGTGCACGGTACATGGCCGCGGATGTTCAGGTGTCGAAGGTTGGGTACGATGGATACGATGAACTAGGTAGCCGTCTTTTTGATTTTTGTGGAGATAATGGTATTGTTACAAATGGAATTGAACAACTACACATTGGGCTTCCGAAGAAAGGTCGTTGGCAAAGTACGGATGAGTTCTGCCGCGACGATCAGATTTGGGAAGAATTGACTTTTGAAGAATCGAAAACTGAAACGACGGAGTCGACTGTGGTATCCGTCACGAATGGAAAGATAGTGGATGTCGTTGTTCCTGTTGACGGCCAGTCGGGAAGGAATGCGAATTCTCAAGAGCAGACAGGGTTGGAGGCCTCGGTATATTGTAATTGTAGTAAAGAAGAACAGCAGTTCTTGTTGAAATTGATAACGACGATTGGGAACGCTGGATTTGTATATGATTTCCGCGATGTCATTCGGTTCCATACGAGTGTAAAAACCGGGATGTTCACATTACTTGGTGGGGCACCAGGCTCCGGGAAATCGTCATTATCGGCCTTGTATGCAAGGGCCTTGCTTGGAGAAAGTGTACTGAAGCCAGAGAAAGGTTATCTGACAGTGGATGTAAATCCATCATGGACAGAACCTGATGATTTGCTTGGCTATTGGAATCTTCAAAATGCATATGTTCAATCCGCGTCGGGGCTGGTGTCGTTTTTGAGAATGGCAGATGTACGGGACAAAATGAGCCTCGTATGTTTGGAGGAGATGAATCTTGCGAGAGTAGAACATTATTTCGCAAGCTTCATACAGGCATTCAGCAGAGTGGCCGAAGAACGAGTCCTCCCTGGAGTGCCAGCAAAGGATGACATGGATAGGGAACATAATTTAGTTCTTCCAACGTCTGTTCGATTTATAGGAACGAATAATTTTGATGAGACCACACAACAGATCAGCTCTCGATTCTATGATCGGTGCAACTATATTGAATTGTGTGAAGTTGAACGAGTGAACCCTTTCGAGTCGAAGATGCCTAACATCAGCTCAGTGAAATTTGACTTCCCGGTTTTGAGTAAGGAATATCTTTCGTGGATGTCCATTGACAACATAGCTCCGGTCTCAGAGAGTGTCCAGAACAAGTATAAAGAGTTATTGCCATTCTTCAGAGAATTGGGTATCATGCCAAGTCCTCGGGTTGAGTCTGCGATTCATCTTTATATTGCTAATCGTCCGTTCTGTGGAATAGAAAATGCTTCAGAAATCTCGAAGGACGAAGCGGATATGATCGCTTTTGATGAGGCTGTAGCGCAACGTATTTTGCCGAAGTACCGTCCGAATCTTATGGATGATGAACATTCGAATCGCAAGAAACTTGAGGATCATCTAGAAGGGATGAATTTATCGCTTGGCTTATTCAGGAGAATTCAAAAGCGACTGGAGTTGCCGATTCGCTAATGAAACTAAAGATTCAGATAATCCACGAAGAAGAGCGGGGCACCCGGCGCGAGAAACGTGAGTCAACACGTGAGTTAATGCTTTCGCCGGAGCGCGCACGATCTACGTATATTACGGTCTCAGCGCATGATGAGGTCCAGGCAGAAGTATATTTGTCCAAAGATGAGCTAGGAAATGATTATATTGTTCAGGCTGGTAAACAGCCAGATGTTCGTGGATTTGCAGAAAGATGTGCTGGGGAGAGGGTTTTGCAGTTCGCTAATTGGGAACGAAGAGAAGGTATAGATGTGAAAAAAGAGCGGATGAAGTTATTCCAGGGAACGATCGGTATGTGCTTGTTATTCGTCCGTGAATTTGATAGCTCCGACCAAGGTCGTTCTTCGCGAATTTATCCAATGGCGGTGGTTTGGGTGATAGACCAAGACAAGGGTGGGTTATATGATCGAATGGTGGCAGAGATTCTCGATATGGATTTGCCGCATTTCTGCCTAGACGATTTCAAAGGCCAGATGTGCAAAAACAGATTTACATTGGCGTTTAGGGAGGGGTATACATCATACGAAGATCAAGATGTAATGTTGAAAGCGCTTTGTAACACTATTAAGGATATTGCACCGCTATTGGGCGCTATATCGTTATCTCCGCAAGAGAAAATCATAAAATCTTCGAAGAGAGCACCGATGTCGTCGCTACGTCGAGTTGACGGCTATACGAGAAAAGCTTTACAAAAGGCGTTCTTTAGATTTGACAGTGAAAATATGTCGATTTTGAATGGTGTACACGTAAGTCAGACGAGGAAGGTGTCGTCATTGGACATTCCATCTCACCGGGTTATTAAGTGGTATCTTGAACAAGTGCTTAGACGTTGTAGTATTATTGAAGATGGATTTGTAGAACGGGTTGCAAGATGCGAAAAAGAAAGTGAGAAGTTTTTGCGTCAGGCATCGAGGGCATGGGAAAAAGATAGCATGGGGTTGGTCGTGAAGTCTGGCAACCAATGGGCAGAGGAAAAAGCTAACGTTGAAGGCTTAAAGTTGAAAATAGCCAAATGTTTAAGCCTCAAGGCGTCGGTACGAGCCTTGATGTCGATGGAAGTTGTTCGCGATTGCACTAAGGGCGAGACTATATTTGCGGTTCCGGCTTCCGAATTCGCGTCTAATCAGTTTTATCAGTGCTTGCATCGTAAGATGTTAGAGTTCATGCGGCAGCGGTTTTGGTGGGTTGGAGATACGGATTCTGAGGCCTGGGCCTTGCCTAAGTTCGAGATGAGCGATGAAGGTGAGTCTCTCCTCCAAACGAAGTATTCGTTGGTGTATGAGAATTGGTGCTATGCCCGGTTGATAAAAGCATTTAAACATATAGGTTTTTCTTTGTTGAACGGTGGGTGCCTTGCCAATAAGGACGGAAGTTACTGTATGTTTGAGAAGGATGGGTTGTGTGTTCAGTTGATCCATGGAATCCATGCGGAAAAGAGGAAACCGAAAAATATTCAAGGGGATATGTTTATATGCGAAGATCAAGGAACCTCGTTGCTTACTCCGGATTTTGCTTTAGTGTTTGGACTAGATGGTAAGGCAGACAGACAATGGATGGTGCTTGATGCTAAATCTAATGCTAGGATGAGGGACCATATGATTAACAAACGTAACCAATATGCCGGAGGTATAACATATACGACGGACGGACAAAATCGAGTCAAGCCGTTTGCGTGTATGCTAGTTTGGTCGGGAGAGAATAAAGATATGTTCCCAGACGTAGAGATGCCGCTTTCGCACGAGGATCGGTATTCTAAAGGAGGAGGGAGTGGTCCTACGGATGACTATTCGTGGCGGAGTGATTACGGTATTGAGGTAGGTGAGGACGGTTACACTACTTTCCATGGGCATTTGCGTGTTAATGTGAAATCCGCCAAGATGAGGCAGAATATATTTGATGAGTTTGTTGACGGAATATCTAAGACTGCACGGCGACTATTGGGGATGTAAGCTCAGATAAGAGTCGAAGGTCCTTGGGTTGACCTTGAGTTTGGAATAGGCTTCTTTCTTCTTGCCGTTCGTGTGCTTCAGTGCTGCGGTGAAGTATATGTGCTGAAATTCGGCAATGCGATTCTGGTAGGACGTAAGACCGTCATCAACGTCTTTCCTGGCAAGTGCACCAACGGCTTCTTCATATGTCGTGGTTAGTGTGTCGGAGTTTGTTTTACCGGAATCATCGAGACTTGCGCGAATGTCTTCTTTTGTAATGATTTTGCCATCGGCGAGGACAGCGGCGCGGGTTATTACATTCTGAAGTTCGCGGACATTGCCTTTCCACGTGTGTTCGTGGAGTGATGACAAGGCGTCAACGCTGAGCTCTTTCCATTCGGATTTGGGAAGGAACGCTTTGTTGAAATCGTCCAGAAATCTTATAGACAGATCCTTGATGTCGTCGATGTTGCTCTTGGGGTCAGTCTCGGCTTTGCGCTGCTCAAGGGAGGGAATCTTGATGCGGATGGTTTCGATGCGATAGTATAGGTCTTCGCGGAATATTTTCGGGTCAGAAAGGTCGCGGTTGGTCGCACAGATGATCCGAACATCGACAACCTGCTCCTTTGCCTTGGAGACACTTGAGGATTCACGAGGTGTCGATCCTTTTTGCCAGAATCGACGTTCTGTAGGCTTGGCTCCAGGAATGGGCTGGAGGATACGAAGCAGCTCGGCCTGGAAATCTAGTGGGCAGTCTCCTATTTCATCAAGAAAGAGGGTGCCCTTGTCCGCTTGATGCAACTTGCCTTGGGTCGTATGATCTGCCCCCGTAAATGCACCTTTTAGGTAACCTGTCAGTTCGGCGATGCCTAGTTCTTTGCTGAGGGTTGCGCAGTTGATGGCTATGAAGTCGCCCGTACGGCCGCTTGCCTTGTGGATTTCCCGTGCGAATACCTCTTTGCCTGTGCCACTTTCTCCTGTGAGTAGAACATTCACGGGGTATTTTGCGATCTTACGAGCAGTGATCAGAGCTTTTGTGAAGGAAGGGGTTGCGCCTACAGTTTCACCTTTCCCCGTGCGATCGGTTTCGATGAACGAAGCTTGCGCTCCAATGGCGGACACTGTGTCGAAAGGGATTGTACAAGTGGAGACTTTCTTCTTGTGCTTGCTTCCCTGAATGAAGTGTGCGCTTGCAGAACGTTCTTTGCCGAGCATAATCCATGTTGTCTGCTGGGCAATGGTGCCTGGGGTGATGTTATACCAGAAATCATCCGGGTCGTTACCGTCAGCGATGAATTTGTCCAAAAGTTTCCTTACGGTGCTATAGACATCTTCAAAGCTATAGGCATCCACAGTCACAAATCTAATTTCAACACAATCGTTGTACCCACCGACTTTGTTGACTATGAAGTTCCGATAGTAATCAAGGAAGGTTTCCTTGAGTGGAGATGTGGTAGGGCGGTTGGTGAGCAGGACGATCTTCTTGAATGAGGGGATTTCGCTCTTGGGGTTCAGAGACGCTTTGAGAGTTAGTATGATGGAAGACTTGTCTTCGGTTTTAAAAGATGTGTCTTTGTCGAGCTTGTTGTCCGCTTTCAAAACGCAGCATGCCGTTCTGCGCAAAGGTTCTGCATTACCCTCCTGGGCCATAGCTTCGATGTCGGTGTTGCCGATCCAGCAGAAAAGGGTTGGATTATTGTTCATAGAGTTATCTCCTGGCGCCTATTATATCAAAATTCGGTAATTTTTTGTAGTAGGTGATACTAGATTTGTATCAAATACAAAAATATTGGCAAAATCGGCCTCAAAACATATCTGGCACGGATGTTGCTCATACTATGCCGAGAACAACAACAGGAACGAGACAAGCATGATGAAGCCAACCAATTACCAGAATGCGACTATGAGGAGCAGTGCTGCTCGACTGACTGCCATCTTCGATATGGATGGTACCCTGATCGAGACGGATGCCGTTAACAATTCCGCATATATGATAGCTGCGCGCGAGGTAGGGGGCATTAGGATTCCCGGATTCTACGGTCGGATTACGGCGGGTGTTCTTGCGCAGAGTATCGAGGGGGGACGCAAGACAGATGTGGATGTGATCGTGGAGGCGAAAGTGGCAGTTTACTGTAAACAACTTTGGATGGCGCGGCTTGGCGCTGCGGCCAGGGATTTCGAGTGTGTACTACTCAACCGGGAGTGCTTCAAGAAAGTTGTCCTGTTGACGGATAGTGCCGAGCGTCGGGCGATGGAGACGCTTAAGCATTTCGGTATGGTCGGCTACTTCGATGAGATTGTGTGCAATGCCGGTCATGGTGACAAGTACATGAATTATTTCAACACTTATGATACGGCCCCTGCGGCGAGTGTCGTGTGGGAAAACGAGGAAGGTAAAATTCAGTCCGCACTAGCTGCGGGCGTCAAGGTGGAGAACACCAGAAAGGTAGGCTAAAATGATACATGGTAGAATCGGTAAGGACGCATTCCTTGGTAGAGATGTCGATCTTTATTTTCATGCGCCATACTATGGTTTTGGTTCGCCGAAAAATACTCTGAGATACATAAACTGTCTCAAGAATGATTGTCGGGATTTTGACAAGGAGATTGCACAGTGTGAGGATAGAGCCGCATCTGTTCTTGCCGCCGACCTTGCGGGACTTGTCGGCTTATATGGCCCGCTTACGGTCTGTGGCGTACCTCGTTCAAAACGTGAGAGTGTATATCCTCCGGAGATGATGGGGCTCAAGCGGGCAATCCGCAAAGCGATTACCATGAATCCGGATCTCGCGGATGGGATGGACTATATTGTGCGGCACACCAATACGCGGTGTACTCATCGGAGCTATCGGGGGCATGGAGGTGATGGGGAGAGACCTCGCCCTGGGTTGATTCGCGATACGTGTAATCTTTCCGCAGATATAGCAGGGAAGAACATCGTATTGGTTGATGATATCTACACTGCTGGTGTCGGTATTGACGAGGATGGCGTTCAGGCACTTCTCGAGGCCGGTGCAAAAAGTGTAATCATGTACGCTTTCGGCTGCACGGCTAGCCGCGGTTATCGAAAGTGTGCTTGAGGTTGAGACAGAAATCTGATATTCTTTCAAAGGAGACAAAACAATGCTGATAAGCGATAATGCATTAAATGTCCTTGCCGCGTGTGAGTATCGCGGTATAGGCAAGGCGTGGATCAACAAGAATCTGCGTGGCGGTGAGACTACGGAACAGGTTGTCCGGCTTGTGTCAGGAAAGGATGGGTCTGTTGATGTCTGCGGTTTCGAGAGGCGCAAGGCCACTATCAAGGCGGAAATCTGCGATCTTGGTGATGCCATAGACGGCGTGACGGGAATTAGCGATGCGGAGTTCCCCATCATACAAGCAGGAGTGAAAGAGGGCGATCGGCCCATTGCGCTTTTCTACAAAGGCGATATCTCTCTGATAAAGGCAGTTCGCGATAATGTTGCCGTTATCGGCCTACTTACGCCGTCGGAACAGATTGAAGATGATGAACGGAAGGTCGTTGGTAAGCTGGTCGGCCAGGGGAAGTGTATCGTTAGCGGTCTTGCGCTCGGTTGTGATTCGATAGGACATCGTGAGACATTGGCTTGTGGTGGGAAGACGGTTGCGTTTCTGTCGAGTCCGCTTACTGAAATAAATCCACCATCGAATCGTCCGCTTGCCAATGAGATTGTGGCGGATGGGGGGCTTCTTGTGTCGGAATATTTTCGAGGGGTTCATTCAAGGCGTGAATTCATAGGGCGTTATGCCGAACGTGATAGGCTTCAGGCAATGTTTGCGGGAGCCATTGTCCTTGCGGCAAGTTATTCGCAAAGAGATTACGGAAAAGATAGCGGTTCGCGTTTCGCCATGGGCAAGGCAGTTGAATATGGTGTTCCTCGTTATGTCATTTATGATCCAATACGTGACAATCAGAACCCAATGTACAATCTGTCAAGAGAAGCGATTGCAAACGGTGCACACATCATCAACCCCGAAGAGGAGGGGATGGTGTTCATCGAGCCGTCTCATGAAGCGCAACTTGAATTGAATTTCTGAAAGTGAGGTGTGAAATGTTTGATCCAGAAGATGATGAATTGTTTGAAGAAGGTTGGATAAATGGTCATGAGGTCTATCGTGACGATGAGGATGGCGGCATTTGGTATGATGGCTATTATTGTGCCGATGCAACCGACTATGAAGAGGCCGAAATGGAATATTGGAACACACACTGATTTTTGGAGTTGGTGCCGGCGAAGGGCTTGTCGCAGTGTGCGGCTATCAGTCCGGGGATCAAGGGGTGCGGGTTGTGAAGCCCATGTCCTCCCCGGGAGATCGAAAGGCGTCGTGTAATGTTCCGCTTCCCGGCACCAACTCTTTTAGTGAATAGGTAATAGTGAATAGTGAATAGGTCAGGTAATAGTATATAGTGGAGGGGAGATATTGGGAAGGTGAAAAGCTCGTGGAGGAGATTCGTGTGTAAAAGACGTGTTCTGGGATAGGCGCTATCCTTGAGTATAGGTTCTGAACGTAATACTCGTCATGATTACTGCACGGACACGATTGGCGCGGCATGTGCTAGTGACTGTTGCCAGAGTAATTCAAAAGAAGGAGTGGAGAGGATGCACAGGAAAAGCATGTACGGAAAGAGTAGGACGCAGAAGGCACGTGCCAGGGCGGAATATCGTGCTCGCCAATTGAGGCGGGCACAGCGTACTGCCGCTGCCGGCGACATGGAAACGCAACGGTCTGGACGGTGGTCGATCTGGTCGGTGTTGGTAGCTGTCTGGAGGGGAATCGTGAATGCCATGAGGGGGCCGATTCGTAAGGCGAGTTGTTAGCGCTAGAACAGGAATTAAAGATGTGCGAGGTGTAAGATTTTCTGATGAAGCACGAGTAAGAAGAAGAAAGGAAGTCGGAAATGAGTAAGGAAATTGTAAGTGGGAATATTTCAGCGGATATGTTGAGGGAAGGAGAAGGATTGCATGTGAAAGCCCGAAAAGGAATAATAGGTGCAATAGTTGGCGACATCGCCGGGTCGCGGTTTGAGTGGCACAACCGCAAAAGCAAGCGATTCACGTTCTTGAAAGGGAAGCACGAGTCGCGGCATCCGTGCTGCTTCACGGACGATACCGTGATGACGCTCGCCGTGGCGGACGCCATTCTGAAATGGAAGGAGTCTGGCGGCAGGTCCTACGAGGCACTTTCCGCCGAGACGGTAAAGAGCCTTCAGGCATTTGGGCGACTTTATCCGCATGCAGGATACGGCGGCGCGTTCAGGCGATGGCTAAGGGATGAGAATCCCCAGCCCTACAACAGCTGGGGCAACGGCGCGGCGATGCGCGTGAGCGCATGCGGATGGGCCGGACAGACGCTCGACGAGGTGAAGGCGATGTCCCGCGCCGTCACGGAGGTGACGCACGATCATCCGGAGGGGATCAAGGGGGCTGAGGCGACCGCAGTCGCGACGTTCCTCGCGCGGACGGGAAAGTCAATGGAGGAGATCAAAGCGGTCATCGTCCGCGATTACTATCCGCTCGGCTTCACGCTTGACGAGATTCGTCCAACATACGAGTTTGATGTGTCATGCCAAGGTTCCGTGCCACAAGCTTTGGAGGCGTTTTTTGAATCTACTTCCTTTGAGGATGCGATTCGCAACGCAATCTCCATCGGTGGCGATTCCGACACGATTGGTGCCATTTGCGGCGCGGTGGCCGACGCGTACTACGGCGTCCCCGACGACATCCGAGCCCAGGCCGAGACATTCCTTGACAAGCCTCTGCTTGATGTGCTGCATGGGTTTGAGAGTAGATTCGTCGAGGCAAAAAACTAAGTCAAGTCTTTCGGCCTTGACGGTTTTATAGGTGGATATCCAATATTATAGTTCGGTAGTGTGGTGACTGGTGAAATAGCATCTGTTTCGGTACTTTCGCGCATTGGCACGGTGTGTGCTATACGCTGTTGGCGTAAGGCTGGAATGGAATAGAAAAACAAACAAAGGAGAAAGAAATGGTTAGACCGATAACGGATGCTAAGTACATGCGGCAACTCAGCGGAGAGGAGCTCGAGGCGCTCGAGCAGGAAGCGCGCAAATCGGCTGCCGCTGGCACTCGCCAGAGCGAGTATGCCTCTGAGATAGGCCGTCTTGCCAAGCGTGAGATGAGCCGTAGGGCACGGCGCCGCGCCGCGAAAGCGGCTAAGGCCCGTGCGAAGGCCGCGTAAGGGGGCATCCGGGCGGCCGCGACAAACGCGGCCGCCCACATCCGACATCATTGAGTTCAGAAATTGAAGATGGAGATTGGGTATGTTGAGTGAATCGAGTACAAGCATCGACTTCTTCGGTGCGGAAAAACTGATGGCGGACGGGCAGTATCTCGCCGCGGCCGATGCGTACTACAGCTGTTGGCAGCGGTTCCAATCCGCCGATTTCATTCAGGACACGGAATATCAGACGGAACTTGCCAATGATGCTCTGGATAGTTGCATTTCCGTGTTCTCGAAACATCTGACCCCAGAGGAGCAGCAGGGGTTTCTTGACAAGCATGGAATGACTAGTTTTGATGATCTTCTGTATGCCGACAAAGGTGGTTGATTTTGGAGTTGGTGCCGGCGAAGGGCGCGCCGCAGTGTGCGGCCATCAGTCCGGGGATCAAGGGGTGCGGGTTGAGATATCCGTATTCTCCTCGGGAGATCGAAGCCATCGAGCATCAATCGTTCCGCTTCCCGGCACCAACTCCGTTTTAGTGAATAGGTGATAGTGAATAGTGAATAGGTTAACCTGCCGCCCACGCTGCGCACGGGAATGTATATGAGGATAAGTTTTCATGGCCACAAAGAACACAAAGAATTTAAAGAGATATGGGGCTTTGCCCCATCCTCCAAGTTCCTTTGCGGTCTTTGTGATCTTTGTGGCTAAAGTTTATAGGCAAGGTAATAGTGGATAGTGAATAGGTAAAGGTTAAGTGAGAACAGGAGAGGATGAGATGAAGTTTGAAGAATACTTTTCGTTTGAGGCGATTGTGAAGGACTTGATCCGGTGGCGGGTCAAGGGGAAGGGGAAAAAAGACGAGAAGGGGCGTCGAGATGTCGAAATGGTTCTGCCGGCGCGCAAGATGTGGAGCCGCGCGGGCGTCAAGGAACGGGAGGGCGTTGCGCCGGAAGTGGTGCGGCGGCAGGCGATTTGGCGGACGGTGAGGCGGGTGTGTGGCGGCGAGGGGAAATGTTGCCAACCACCTTCGCCGAGGCTACGGCGGTCAGGATGTGGAAATGTTGCCAGTTCCAATGTTGCCAGTTCCCAATTACGGTGGGCGCAGAATCTGAAGAGGCTGGTGGATGAGGTGCGTGAGGCGGTGTTCTCCGGCAAGGTGGCGTTTGAGAAGCCGAAGATGATCGACATTGCCAAGGGACGCGAGGGTGGTGTTATGCAATATCGCAAGGTGGCGTCGTTCGAGCGGTTGTCGGATCGCGTGATCTTGAGCCGCATGACCGCGTATGTGCGCGACCGTCTGGAAGCGGTGCTGGGGGCGCGTTG
>JAEEGL015949338.1_pt1 | contig 12913 bp, 10 predicted proteins | sample 9134231 | NCBI WGS metagenome assembly JAEEGL01 (sample SAMN16246548, study PRJNA631951) | gut metagenome | biome: gut microbiome; feature: rumen; material: fiber-attached | host: Bos | place: Iran: Karaj | collected 2018-10 | reverse complement strand
TCCCGTGCTGAGGGTTTGGTACATCTTGGTGCAGGAGAACAGGTATAATCACGTCAAAAGATGGGCTTAATCTATGTGCACAAGTATAGGTAGAGTCATGTGCTGGAGTGTAGGAGCAATTTGGTAACTATAAGAAGAGAATATAGGTGAAAGACATGCCACAAATACATGTGCGAACGTCTAATAAGAACAAAGTGCGAGAGTTTGGAACATTTTCTTCCCTAAAAATTTGTATGTTTCGATGAAATCATTTAATTTTGCAGCAGAAAACTCATAAATGAAATATTAATGGTGAAGAAAAAAGGACCGGCTATTGTCAGTACAGGAAACGAACTGGTACAGACTTTCTCGGGCAACCATTCAGGCAACCGCGATAAGGACTTAATCCTCAATCCAGTGAGCTATACACAGATACGAGGCAACTTTTCGTTGGTACAAACCAATTTGATGATTGCCATTATCGCCCAACTGCAGGATCGCATTCGCGAGCAGCTCAGTATGGGTGAGGGAACTTTCCTCTTCAAGCCGGAGGACTTGTCGGGTAACCTGCTCAATTTCGAGATTCCCCTGCGAGAGCTTGGAATCAGTCCCAAAAAGTATGGAGAACTGGAAGCAGCATGCGAGGCACTTCTGCATGTGGACATGTCGTACAAGCGCTATGACCCGTACGAAGGCATAGAATATAATGTAAAGCAGAACATTTTCCACAAGATTGAGTTCCCGACTGCCGAACTGAATGCCGAGGGAGAGCGTGTGGCATACAAAAGCGGACAACGCAGGAAGGGCGTCATCAAGATACAGATGGTGGATGAAAGCGCGCGCGAAATCCTAAACCTCCGCAAGGGTTATACCCGTCACCTGAAGGGCATCACCCAGCTTTGCCGCAGTCCGCGTACGCCTCGCCTCTACATTTACCTGAGTGCTTGGCGAAAGATAGGCGAGTGTACCGTCAACTATATTGACCTGAAGGAGTTCTTCGGCGTACTTACTTTCAGCAAGGATCGCAAGCGCATCACCGAGAATAAGTATGTCAAGTACGGTGCCTTCCATCGCGACGTGCTCGACCCGGTACTGAAGGAGATGAAGAAACTCTCGGACGAAGGCGAAATAGAGTTCTGCTTCGAGTACGAGCCAATCTATCCGCACGGCATCAGTCGCGGCGACCCAGACAGCATCCACTTCACTCTCATCGAAGGTAAGATGGGGAAGGAGCAATTACACGAGAACTATTTGGGCAAGATGCGTGCCACACTCATCACGCGCTACGGACTTCAGCCGATGGAATGGACGAAATTGGAGGATCTCATCTATGATGGTCTTGACCTCAAGCCCCAGTTAGCTCGCATTGACAAACTGGTGGAGGAAAAGCAGCCGGACAATGTACATGCCTACGTTACAGAGGTATTATACCGTTGGTTGATGGAAAACCAGAAGCCAAAGCAGCCTGAGTTTGCAGAGGCTGTTGAGGTGAAAGATGAAGAGCAGGAACGTCCATTCGTACAACCCATCTACAGGCAGAAATGGGACCTTTGGATGGAAAAGTCTCGCGAACGTCTTGGCGAAGAGTTCTACAATCAGTACATGACTTGTGCCAGTCTTTGGGCTGTACGCGACAAGGTGGTATTTGTCTCTGTTCCCAACAAGTTCGTCTCCGAACAATGGGAAGAGCACCTCAGCGAAATCATCAGCTATTTCTACAGCGCTTTTGGTGCCGACAAGAAGTTGACGTATATATTCCAGGAAATGTAAAAATCCCCGCTCACTTCCCTTTGTGGGAGAGAGATGAAACAAAACAAAGATGCAAAAATGGAAGAATTGATTATTCAAGGTGAGACGAAACAAGAACGGTATGAGGCCCTTCTGCCACAGATTAAGGCAGTTGTGGAAGAAGAGCCCGATTTCATCGCAAATATGGCGAATGTAGCGGCTATGCTGCACGAGACTTTTGGCTTCTGGTGGACGGGATTCTATCGCGTTGTAGGCGAAGCCTTAGTGCTCGGCCCGTTTCAAGGTCCGATGGCATGTACCCGCATTCGTAAGGGTAGGGGAGTGTGTGGTACTGCTTGGGCAGAGGAAACAACACAAGTTGTCCCCGATGTGGAGCAATTCCCCGGCCACATCGCCTGTTCGTCAGCTTCTCGCAGCGAGATTGTCGTCCCTGTCTGGAAAGCAGGTACAGTTATTGCCGTGCTCGACATCGATAGTGCACAGCTCGCCACCTTCGACGATACTGACCGTCGCTATCTGGAGCAGATAGTGCAATTACTGTAGGTTTTCTGCAGGCGCTTATTTGCCCTTCTCCAGCGCTTCTCGTTGGTAGTTGAAGGCATCAAAGTCAGCATAGCCGCCGGTCTTTCCGGTAGCATAGCAGAAGAGGGCGAACTTGGAACCCATAAAGAAGCGGCGCCAGTCGAAATTCATCTTGTAGTCGCTACCTATCTTTGTCCATTCCGCGCCGTCCAAACTATAGTAGAACGTCGCTATGTCGCGCCTTACTTGGAAGTCAGCATCTATGCGCAGGTAGATGGTTTTCAGCGAAGGAAGTTCAACGCTCTCCACCACCTTTGTCTCAACCTTTTCCACGACCTTGTCTCTATCGGAGAGGGTGACACTCTGCTCGCTCATCGTGAGTGTGAACTTCTTTCCGTCCTTCTGAACGGTCAGCACGCCCGAGTCACTATTGAAGGCTGCAAATCCGACGCGGTCGCCAGCCTTGATGTGTGTGAGATCTATGCAGACGCTTCCGCTGCACTTAGGTCCTTCCATGCGCTGTGTCAAGGTGTTAGGAGCCAGATAGAGGTTCTCCACCTGACGGCTGGTTTTCAGCCGCAGGAAGCCAGGACGTTCGGTGAGCGACCAGGCGTCATCCACAGGGTTGTGGTTCCATTGCCAATGCAAACCCAGCTGGGGCTTGGAGAAATCGTCGGCGGAAACAATGCTTGTCGTCTCTTGTCCGCTTACCAAGGGTCGCATACGTTCGGGGACACGTCCCTCTTCGTCGCCCAACATGGGCCAGCCGTCTATCCATCGGCAAGGCATCAGGGTTAGCACACGCCCCACACCGCCGCGATCTTGGAAGATGATGCCGTACCAGTCGCCGTCAGGAGAATCGACAATAGTTCCCTGCCCCACGTAGGGGAAGCCGCCGAAGTCGCTTTCCAGGATGACCTGTTTCTCGTAGGGGCCGCGAATGTTGTCGGCTCGGTAGCAGACCTCGCGACGGTGACGGCCAGGGGCATAGACGTGACTAATCATCAGGAGGTAGTAACGTCCGCCATGTTTTATCATCCTGCTGCCCTCCAGCAAGCCCGTCTCATCCGCTTCGCGCTTGAAGAGCTTGGTTTGGGTGCCCTCGATGACGTCGGACAGGTCAGCCTTCAGCTCCACCATATCTCCAGTTCCGTAGATGACATAGACGCGGTCGTCGTCATCGAAGAAGAGGCTGGCGTCGTGGAAGTGACGCATACGCGAATGGATTTTCCAGGGTCCCTCGGCTTTGTCAGCGGTGCAGATATACGTATCTGCCATCGGACCTCCTTCGTTCGGAGCGAAGAGGGCATAGAACTTCCCCTTGTGGTACTTCAGAGATGTAGCCCATTGTCCGCGCCCATAGACGGTGCCGCCCACCATATCATACTTAGGCGAGTCGGTCAGGCGGTCGAAGATGTAACCCACCGTTTCCCAGTTCTTCAGGTCTTTGGACTTCATTACAGGTGCTCCAGGCATCAGGTGCATGGTGGTACTCACCAAATAAAAACTATCGCCTACGCGAATGATGTCAGGGTCAGGCACATCAGCCCAAAGCATCGGGTTCGTAATCGGTTCGGTTTGCGCGTTTGCTGTTGTGGGCATCAGCGCTGCGCTGGCCATCAGCAGTAGTGTAATCAGTCCTTTCATTTTGTATATCATTTTTTAGCGGTTAAGTTCGAGTTTGAACAGCCACCCGTTTTCAGAGTGGCTGTTGCTATTTTGTCAGGTTAGTGTCTGTTACAAATTCACCGGCAGCACCTTGAAGGGTGTTATTCGCCGGCTTTGCCGAGCTGGCTGGCTTGCTCAGCAGTGAGGGCAACGTTCCAGAAGCGTATTTCGGCTGTCTCTATTTTTTCCTCTTCGCCGTCCTCATCGGCAAAGAAGAGGGCTCCGGTAGTGAGCTGCCAATGTAGAGGAATTGGCGAGGTGCTGGCGCCAACCTTTACGCCATTCACATAGACGTTAGCGTAGTTGTTCTCCACAACGAAGAGGATGCGGTACCAGTTGCTGTTGTAGAGATTGCCGTGGTATCCCAAGTTGCCGGCATTCAGTCCTACCATATTCTTATTGGTGAAGAGGCTACCGTCCTTGGTGTTGGTCAGGTCGTTTTGCAAAAGCGGGATGTAGGGTGAGAAATTGTCAGCCTTTACATCCCAGAGGATGGAGTAGGTGGACAGGGTTGTAGCCTGAAGGTTGGAGGTCATGAGCAGGCTCGAATTTTTGGGCACCAGGATGGCTCCGTTCCCGTTGGCAGGGCCTGCTGTGGGAGTGATGTTGGCATCGGCAGGGCTGTTGTAAGTCTGGACATTGCCCTTGGAATGTTTGGCAGCCTTGAGGGTGGCAACGCCTGTTCCAGCCATGAGGTCGGCGGTGTTGTCGAACGTCCAGGTGCCGATGGCTTCGGGCAAGGGTTCAGGTTCGGGGATGCCCTCGAAGTAGGCTGTGCCGAGCTTGAGAACCTGTTTGCTGGAGAGAGCCTGATTCCAGAACCGAATCTCCGAGGCCTCTATCACGTGTTCCTCACCGTCGTTGTCGATGAAGAAAAGAGCGCCGGTACCCATCTGCCACTGTTGGGCATTGGCCGAGGTGCTCCGTCCTATCTGGTGGCCGTCCTGATAGATGATGGCAGAGTTGTTCTTGGCCACAAAGACGACGCGGTGCCACTTGCCAGAGGTGAGGTTGCCGCTGTAACCCAAGCCGTTGGTATTAAGGCCAAGTTGTCCGTTCTTGATGAAGAAGCTGCCGTCCTTCTGGTTGGTGATGTCGTTTTGATAGATAGCGGTGTAGCCGTTGAGTTGTGTGGAGCGGATGTCGAACAGGAGGGTGTAGCTCTCGAGGCTCCGCTCTGCGAGGTTGGAGGTCATCTTCAGGCCGGAAGCGACGGGAATGGAGATAGCTCCGTTGCCCTCTTCCTGTCCTGCTACGGGAGTGATGCCTGCAGAAGCCAGATTATCGACTATACTGAGGCTGCCCGTCTTGATGATAGCGCTTTGTAGGGTGGCAACGCCAGTGCCAGCCATGAGGTTGTCCGTATCATCGAACGTCCATTTGCCGGTTGGTTCGGGTACTGGGCTATCGTCATTCAAGGTTGTGAATGTGGCGGACAGGGCTGCCGACTTGTTGTCGTAGGAGTCGTAGGCAATCACCTCTACCTTATAGTCTGTGTTCGATTCCAGGTCCTCTATCGTATATGAAAGTTTCTCGGGGGTGTCGATGGTCAGGTAGAACTGCGAGAAGACGAAGGCATTTCTGACAACCGTTTCACCTTTCAGGACGCGGATGTTGTAGCGGAAGACGCACTCATTGTCGGTTGCCTGGGGGAAGGTAACCTGGACATCGCTCTCGGTAATTTTCAGGCTGATTTCTGCTCCGCTGCCAAACGCCGGGGCGGGTAGGCCGTTGCGAAGGGTGACGTTGTTGGGGTTGTCGTTAGCGTCGCGGATGTCAGCATATTGGAACTGGCTTCCGTCGAAGGGAGCCTTCAGCACCCAACGGTGCTCGGGGTCAATCTCCTCGTCGCGGTAGGTGTCGTAACGGCGAATCTCAATGTCTCCGCCAGGTTTCTCCTCCAGAATCATGCCCTCGGTGACGTAGGTATAGCCCTCGGGATGGATGCCGGCATCGACGGCACCCGGATTGATTTCCGAATAGGTGGTGCTGGCGGTGTTGATGACAGTATAGTAGTTCATGTTGGCGCTGTTGGGATTGGCGCCTTGATGGATACTGCGAGGGTCGCCAAGCGGATAGTGGCTGTGACCACAGAAGGCGACCACCTGCGGGTATTCGTTGAGCACGGAGTTCAACCGCCACATCGCCCAAGCTGCACCTTCCAGGTCGCCCCAGGTGCTGTAGCAAGTGTTGCGGGGAGCAACGTGGGTGAAGACAAAGATAGGCTTGCCGGGAGCGTCCGCGACGGCTTTCTTCAGATATTGTTTCAGGGTATTCACCACTGTGGCTGGGTATGAAGCCGTTCCGTTGGAAGGGTTGTCGTCGTTGTTGGCACCGGCACGGCAGCTTATTGTGATGAAGGGATAGCCTTTGATGAGGACATATTGGTCGAGAGGATAGCTCTTGTTGCCGTTGAACTTCTTCAGACCGTTCTTGTAGTTTGTTTGTCCTTGATTGTCACTGGGATAGTTGTCGTGGTTGCCCATCATGAAGAGGAAATTGTCCACGGGATTCAGGATGTTTTGCTCACTGCCGAAGAATTGCACGAATTCGGTGTATTGGTCGGTTCTTCCGTTGTCGGTGAGGTCCCCTACAACAGCCAGAGCGTCCAGTTTGCCGTAGCCCGTCAGATTCCGGAGGGCTTGCGGAATCTTCACCTTATAACCGGCACCACCGTTGTTGCCCACATGCACGTCGGAAATGACGGCAAAGACAAGGCGGGCCTCCTGCTTGACGGTGACGAGCAGAGGGTGGAAGTCCTTGCTGCGAACGGAGAGGATGGCTGTGCGGGCATCCTGGGAGGTGTTCTCCGTGACGGTCAGGGTGAGCGTCTTGTCAGCAAAGGAAGCCTGGCACCATTCGGCATCGGAGCTGACGGTAGCATCCTGTTGGTTCGTCTCGATAGGAATGGTTTGTGTCGTGGCGGTGAAGGGAAGGGTAATCACACCATTGTCAATCTTGTCCGACGTGAAGGTGGCAGCACCAGGGGTGGCCAGGGAAGTGACTATATAGTTCTGTGCCTGCATCCATGTGGAAGCGAGGAACAAAAGCGGGAGAATATATTTTTTCATCGTGTATTTCATTTATGTCATTTTCTCATTATTTTATTACACTAATGTTTGTTGCGTAGCATTTATGGAATGAGAATCTTCACCGTCTTCTGCGGCATCTTCACCATATATACGCCTGTTGGCAAAGCTACGGTGCGGGGCATCTCTTCGCCTGCGGCGTTGAACAGTTGCCATTCGGGGCATCCGCTAACGGAGATGCGCTTGCCTTTCACGTTGATGACAGAACGTCCCGCTTTCGCAGAACCGATTTCTGTGTCAATCTCAACAGGGAAGAACTTCCATCCAATCGCGGAAGTGCTCTCGCCCGTTTCGGGGTAGGCGAGGGCTTCGCCATCCTTCTCAGCCATAGCCAGACAGCGGTTCACGCCATCGTCTTCCACACTCTCCAACTTGAAGGCATCGTCCCCAAGGGAGGTGACGCTGAAGCCGGGTGTCTCTGAGATGTTGATGAGCGTGAAATTGTGATTGGCATCCTTGGCAGCTGAACTCTTGCTGTCAATCTGGTGACCCGTTGCGCGATTCGTCAGGACAACCTTTCCGTCTTTTCCAGCTGTCAGTTTCCACTGCGAATGATGATTGTCAGTCTCAGTCGGCATCAGAAACACCGTGTCGAAAAACTGAGTCAGAAGGGTCATCCCGTTGTAGTCCGTCATCGCGTAGTCATCCATGCCAGGAACAGCACTGCAGATGCGGTACCAATAAATCACCTCATCGTTGCTCAACTGCAACTCCGAGTCAAACTCTTGCTCTTGGGCACTCGCAGACAAGGCAGCCAGCAGGCCAATACCCCAAAACAGATTTCTAAAAGTTCTGTAAATCATAGGTAATAGATTAGTTGTAAGGATATAAATTGTTGTTGAATCTTGTTGTTTCGTTACAAAATTACATTTTTTTTCATTTGTACCAAAGCGAAAAGGGAAAATAGTTGTACCTTTGCAGCAAAATTGTCAGTCAAACATGATATTATCGATGACAGGATACGGCAAAGCCTCGGCCGAATTCCAAGGAAAGAAGATTACAGCAGAGGTGAAGTCACTCAACAGCAAAGCGCTCGACCTCACCACGCGTGTGGCTCCCATCTACCGTGAGAAGGAAATGGAGGTGCGAACCCTGATAACTCAGGCTTTGGAACGTGGGAAGGTGGAGTTCTCCCTTTGGATAGAGCAACTGGAACAGGCTAATGCCTGCCCAATCAACGGTGCTTTGGCGGCTGCCTACTATCGGCAGATGCTGGATATTTCGGAAAAGTACGACATTCCCGAACCAGACGATTATTGGCCTGCGATAATCCGCATGCCTGATGTCCTTTCGCGAAACGAGGTGTCGCAGGAACTTTCAGAAGAAGAATGGGTCGTGGCACGAAGCGTCGTTCAGCAGGCTGTTGACAGGCTGGTTGCTTTCCGCCGTCAGGAGGGAGAGGCATTGCAGAAGAAGTTCGAGGAGAAGTTGGACAATATCGCAGCCCTTCTTGCCACCATCGAGCCTTACGAAAAGCTTCGCATCGAGAAAATCCGTCAGCGCATCATCGATGGCTTGGCTGCAATCCCCGATGTGCAGTACGACAAGAATCGTCTGGAGCAGGAGATGATTTACTACATCGAGAAGCTTGACATCAACGAGGAGAAGCAGCGCCTTGCCAATCATCTCCAGTACTTCCGCAAGACGATGGAGGAAGGTCACGGACAAGGCAAAAAGCTCGGTTTCATCGCTCAGGAGATGGGTCGGGAAATCAATACGACCGGCAGCAAAAGCAACTTGGCGGAGATGCAGAACATCGTGGTCAAGATGAAAGACGAGCTGGAGCAAATCAAGGAACAAGTTTTAAATGTGATGTAATATGGGGAGGCTTTTAATCGTTTCAGCCCCTTCGGGGAGCGGGAAGAGCACTATCGTTCATTATCTGATGGAAGAACATCCCGAGTTCCGTCTGGCGTTCAGCGTGAGTGCCACCAGTAGGCCGCCGCGGGGAACGGAGCAGGATGGCGTGGATTATTATTTCCTATCGCCTGATGAGTTCAAGCGCCATATCGTGAATGGCGATTTCCTGGAATATGAGGAGGTCTATGAAGACCGACTGTATGGCACCCTCAAGAGTCAGGTTGAGGAAAAGTTGGCAGCTGGCAAGAATGTGGTGTTCGATGTCGATGTTAAGGGTGGCATCAATATCAAGCGTTACTATGGCGACGATGCCCTGAGCATCTTCATACAACCCCCTTCCATCGAGGTTTTGCGCGAGCGACTGTTGCGCAGGGCAACCGATGAAATGGCGCAAATTGAAGAACGTCTGTCAAAGGCAGCCTATGAAATGTCGTTTGCCCCACAGTTCGACCGCATCCTCGTGAACGACGACCTTGCGACAGCTAAACAAGAGGCCGTCGCCTTGTTGAACGACTTTTTGTTACGAAAATAGCAAACTATTATATTTCAGTGCGGTAGCAAATTCTTCATTCTTCATTCTTCATTCTTCATTTAAAATGAGACGTACTGGCATCTATGGCGGCAGCTTCAATCCCATCCATTTGGGTCATGTCTGCTTGGCGAAGGCACTTGCGGACAGCGGCCTCGTCGATGAAATGTGGCTGTTGGTCTCCCCGCAGAATCCCTTCAAGGTCGATGCCCGTCTCCTCGATGACGACAAGCGGCTGCATCTGGCGCGATTGGCTGTCCGTGATGTGCCCGGGGTGGAGGTTTGCGACCGCGAATTCACCCTGCCTCGTCCTTCCTATATGTACAACACGCTTCAAGCCTTGTCGCAGGAGCACCCCGACCGCCAGTTTGTGCTTGTCATAGGTGCCGACAACTGGGAGCGTTTCCCTGCCTGGTATCGCAGTCAGGACATCCTCTCTGCCTACCCCGTCATCATCTGTCCCCGTCCGGGGTATGTCTGTGAGGATTTGCCCGAGGGTGTAACCCTCGCCGACACGCCCTTGCTCGACATCAGCAGCACCGCCCTTCGCAACCGCATACAGACCCAACCCGATTATGATGGCGAAGGCCTTTGTCCAGCCGTATGGGAGGAAATCAAGCGGGAAGGTTTGTACCTTTCATAATTATGTCATATTTTTGCAACACAATAGAATCGCGATGAAACTAAACAAAGTATTGATAGCAGCAATCTGCAGCCTATCTTCTCTTAGTATGATGGCAGAAGAGGAACTGATAAAGTTCGGCAACTTCGAATCCTGGATTACGCGCAGCATCAAGGAGAGTGCCCTTGTTGGCGGCAAGACGCAGACGCTCTACGAGGTGGGTCCCCGAGGCACTTTCGATGGTCCTCAGGCCTACACCAATCAGGGAGGTTCTCCCTGGGCAAACAGTAATGTCTATGCGAAAGTCTATGGCATCGTGAAGACCAACGTGACTGTCTATCCCGATAAGCATGGCAACGGGCAATGTGCCAAGCTCTCTACACAAATCGTTAACTGCAAGGCGATTGGTGTGGTCAATATCAGCGTCCTTGCCTCCGGTTGTATTTTCCTGGGTTCCATTCTCGAGCCCATTACAAGTTCCAACGACCCCATGAGCAAGATGAATGCAGGTGTTCCCTTCAAGCGCAGGCCCAAGGCTGTGAAGTTCGACTACAAATACTACAATCCCGGAGGGGAACGTATTCGCGAGACGGGTTTCAGCCGTCGCCAGAAGGTGGGCGGACGCGACAAGGGAAAGTGTGTTTGCCTGCTGCAGAAGCGCTGGGAAGATGCCCAGGGCAACATCCATGCTTTGAGGGTAGGCACCATGCACTATGATTTCAGCCAGAACACTCCAGACTGGAAGGAAGGTCAGACCTTTACCATCCATTATGGCGACATCAGCCGCGAGAGTTTCTATCAGGATGGTATGGGCTTGATGTCAGGAGACGATGCCTATCATGCCTTCAACAGCAAGGGGAAGAACGTGCCCATTCAGGAAGATGGCTGGGCAAAGCCCGACGAGACGCCCACGCACATCATCCTGCAGTTCGACAGCAGTTCTGGCGGCGCCTACGTTGGCACCATCGGCAGCACCCTATGGATAGACAATGTTAAACTGGTGTATTAACTTCCACTTGGATTTTTTAGTTTTCCCCTTTTCCTTTTCCATTATTTGATTTTAGTCTTACCGTGCGTCCCTATTATCTTGTTCAGGAGTCGTTGCTGCGACGCAACTTGCAGCTTATCAAGCATGTGGCAGATGCTGCCGATGTGGAGATAATCCTTGCCTTTAAGGCCTTTGCTTTGTGGCGGACATTTCCAATTTTCCGTGAATTCATCGGTCATACTACCGCAAGCAGCCTGAGCGAAGCACGTCTCTCGCTCGAGGAGTTTGGGTCACTTGCGCATACCTACAGCCCAGCCTACGAAGAGGACGAGTTTCCCGAGATACTGCATTGCAGCGGACACGTCACCTTCAACTCCCTCTCGCAATACGAGCGTATGTTGCCAATTTCCTCCCGTTTCATCGAACATTTTGTGTCATACGGACTTCGTGTAAACCCAGAATACAGCGAGATAGAGACCGAGCTTTACAATCCCTGTGCCCCTGGTAGTCGCTTTGGTGTCCTTGCGCAGCAATTGCCCGAGGTATTGCCAGCCGGTATCGAGGGTTTCCATTGTCATTGTCATTGCGAAAGTCCCGCCTCGGCTTTGGAGCATACATTGGAGCACCTTGAAGCGAAGTTCGGCAAGTGGTTCCCACAACTCAAATGGCTTAATCTTGGTGGCGGACATCTGATGACGCGCAAGGACTATGACGTTGAACACCTTATTCATATCTTGCAGGGCCTGCATCGTCGCTATCCCCACCTGCATGTCATCCTCGAGCCGGGCAGCGCCTTCGCCTGGCAGACAGGGCCGCTTGTGTCGCAAGTCGTCGATATCGTCGAGAACCACGGCATACAGACCGCCATTCTCAATGTCTCTTTCACCTGCCACATGCCCGACTGTCTGGAGATGCCCTACCAACCAGAAGTGCGCGGGGCCGAAAGCCTTCCCTTCGAAGCAGCTTCTGCCCCTGGTGCGAATGTTCGGAACATTTATCGTTTGGGTGGAAACAGTTGTCTGAGCGGCGATTACATGGGCAGTTGGCGCTTCCCCAAGCCACTTCAGGTGGGGCAGGAGATAGTTTTCGAGGACATGATACATTATACAACAGTAAAGACCACGATGTTCAACGGTATTATGCACCCCTCCATCGTTCTCGAGCACGAAGACGGCTCTCGCGAAACCCTCCGCGAATATAGCTACGAGGACTATAGGGACAGGATGGACTAATCCCCCAGTCGGGTCAGACAGCTGTTCGCCATCCCCTCTCTAAGGAGAGGGAGGATAGGATAGAGGCAAATTCCTCTCCTATTTAGGGAAAACCCTTGCTTTTCCTGTCGTTAATCTTCTTACCTTTGCACCATCAAACAACGCAAAACGACAGAATCATGAAAAAGATTATTCTCTCCGCAATGCTTTCAATGGCAGCCTGGATGGGTGCCAATGCAATGAGTTTCGAACGTGCACAGGCAGAGGCTCTCTACCTGACGGACAAGATGGCCTACGAGCTCAATCTCAACGACCAGCAGTATAACGATGCCTACGAGATCAACCTCGACTACTTCCTCAGTATCGATTCACCCTCCGATCTCCAAGGAGTCTATTACCACCACAGGATTAACGACTTGCGTTGCATTCTGCACGACTGGCAGTACAGCCTGCTTTTCGCAACCGATTACTTCCTGCGTCCTCTTGTATGGCGTGCCGGACATTGGCTGTTCCCCGTCTATGCGCACTACAATCGCGGGTTCTTCTATTACAGCCACCCGACGGTATGGGTTTCCTATCGTGGAGGTCACAGTCGCTACTACCATCACTCAGGCTTCTACGCCAGCCGTCGTCCTGTCTGGAATGGTGGAATGCGCGGTCACGACATGCATCGTCCCTCTCCGGGAATGGGCGGTC
>JAEEGL015680916.1_pt1 | contig 12913 bp, 15 predicted proteins | sample 9134231 | NCBI WGS metagenome assembly JAEEGL01 (sample SAMN16246548, study PRJNA631951) | gut metagenome | biome: gut microbiome; feature: rumen; material: fiber-attached | host: Bos | place: Iran: Karaj | collected 2018-10 | reverse complement strand
TATTTTCTGTTCGGTCGTGATGCTCTTGCCCTTACACGCTCTAAAGATTCAAGCGCAGGCGATCCCTCATCGCGGTATTTCTCATAGAGCGGCATGAAGCTCTTCACCTGCATCTCATGAAGCATCGGAAGCTCATCTTCTTTTACTTCTTCAAGCTTAATACGGTTAAGCATAGCTGTACTGCTCATGTTTGGAAGTTTAAAACGCTCCTTTATCATTTGCGCCACCACATCGGGCTCGAGATGCGTGTTATCGATCTTAATGTAATTCTCAAAGGGTATCTCTCCCTCATTGCTCACAATGCGGTATTTGGTCTCCTCCCTGAGCATCCTTTCCTCAGAGATAGCAAGATCACGTTTGGATGCCTTATGGAGAAGCCTGTTCTCTGTCTTATTCCTCTCAAGTCTGACAGCACGGTCAGCCACCAGTTCGACATAGTAAACAGTGCCTCCGGTGGCCTCGAACTTATCGGCTATCCTTTTTATATAGTCCCAGTCGGGCTGCATATCGAAAGCCCACATATATGTAAAGATCATACCCTGATACTCGGTCTTTAAGAACGCGTCAAAAATATCCTCGCGAAGTTTTGCGATCACAGAACCGTCAAAGCGTCCGAATATCTCTATAACAGGCTCTATCATCATATGATTGTGAAAAAGCCTGAAATCGGTTATCTTCATAAGTTCCTGGCCCACAGTCATCTTGCCTACGGCCCCGCTTCCGATCAATACGATAAGATCCATACATATCCCCCTGCGTGAGTTATTTCAGTTTCAGCATCTTCTACCTCTTTTGCTTCCGTATATGCTTACTCTTTATATGTTATCTTCTCCACCGTGAAGACACTTCAAATCTTCCAAACCAACATGTGACAATGTCTCCATTTGCTTCACTGCAAGTTTTCTCAGTAAGACGATCCTTTCAGACATTATTTTTCCTTGCCCGATGAGTATTGCATTGTAGCTTTCCATGTTAGCCAACACTAGGAGTTGGTGAATGCTTGCATCATCTCTGATATTACCCTTTTTACCTGAATTATTGTCTCTCCATTGTTTTGCTGTCACACCAAATAATACCACATTAAGCATATCTGCCTCACTGACATACTTATACGATATTTGCTCCGGTGTTAGTTCCGGTGGGATTAAATATTCTTTTACTGCATCCGTATGAATTCGATAATTCAGCTTCACAATCTCACGGTTAAGATTCCAGTTAAGGGACAAGCGGCTGTTCTCATCATGCTTTAATCTCTGATAATCTTTAACAATATACAGTTTGAATTCAGCTGAAATCCATGATGCAAACTCAAGAGCAATATCAGAATGCGCGTATGTTCCTCCATATCTCCCTGCTTTTGATACTATTCCTATAGCATTAACTGAATCAATCCATTTAGATGGTGACATGGTAAATGCATGTAATCCTGCCTCTTTTCTAAACCCGTCGAATTCGACGGGTTTAAAATTGGGATTATTGAGACTTTCCCATAAACCTAAAAATTCAAGAGTTTCTCTGTTTCTCATCCAGTTTTTTATAACATCATTAGGCGCATCACTTTTATACTTTGCAATATCTGTTAGAGATATATATTCATTTTCATAATCACACGTATAAATGCTTATTTCAAAACCCTTTGCATGAATCGTCTCTTTTTTTATATTCTTATCCATAACTACTTCACCTCCCCAACAAGATAATCATACAGTTTCCCCGCACTGCTGAAATCTATATCATTACCCTTTTCATCAGTGATCATGCCGGTTTCATACTTTTTCCCATAATCAAGCTCATAAATAAAATAATCAATGTCCTCAAACGAATCCTTCATCAGTTTTTTCAACAGTAACACGACAGTACTTTCATGAGAGATCTGCAGGCTCGCACCATTGCAATAGTCCCACTCCACATTATCCCTGCTGTTACGGAACAATTCATTTACTTTCGCCACAAGCTCAGTTGTTTCCCTCAATCTTACAATTATCTTTTCAAACTCTTCTTTGCTGAGGCTATAATTCTTCTCCCCGACAACTTCATGGATCACGAGATGCTTGATCTTTTCAACCTGCTGGAAATTAACTATTGCCAAAGATCTTTTATCAAGAAATGATGCTCCACAATTATCTTTAATGACCCATTCTTTTTCTGAATTATTGATGATATAGAGATGATCCGTCCAATTGCCTGTAACATCAATCACATTTTCCTCTGCACAGGTTATGACCCCTATCAGCTCTTCAGAATATCCGTAATGCCTTTTATTGAAGCGCTCAACAAAATTCTCATATCTGCTATATGTTGTGAAGAAGCCCGCTTCAAACTTCTCAATCACTTCATCAGCATTTCCATCCGGATACATGTCTCCATTAAATTGAACTGTGGAATAAACATTGCAATCCTTGTCAATATAAATAATCTTTCCGCGTGTCATAACGCACCTCCTATGTTTTTTCCCATAGTACTATGCGTAAGATGATCTGTCATTGGACGGATAGTCCAAAAAACACTTTAAGCAGCAAACCGTGTGTAATATTCCTTCATTCTATTACAAAACGCCGGACCGTTTATTTCAAAAACTGTTATTTCTTCAAATATACTACCGGAATGCTCTTTGACCAGTAATTTCTCCATATGAACGTGAAATAGTTCACTGAGTCTCAAAAGGTTATCTACGGAAGGCAGTATAGCACCCTTGTACCATCTGTACACCGGCTGAGGGCACGAAAGCAGCAAATATTTTTGAATATCTTTTACGCTATATCCTTTTTGACTTGCAAGCCTTTGTAATTTAAGGCCTGTTCTCTTTATATCAATTGATGTTGTTCTTTCATTCATTTCCATTACTCCCTGGTTTGATTTTATAATACCGGCAAAGGATTCCATAAGAATCATCCGTAAATTCTGTTTCAATCTCTGCATAAAGACTATCAATGATACTTTTCACGTCAGTTTTTTTCTGATCACAGATCATTTGAAGATAAAGCGCCCCATCCTCTTTAAGAAACGATATGGCATTTCTTATGATTGCCTCTGCGTTTTCCGATTCATCAAGGGTTGATCCTATCATTGTGATAACATCAAATTTTTTATCAAAGCGGTATGTGATCGCGTCATCACAGATAATCTTTACACGTTCCGTATTGTTCTCATTCTTAAGACACAGTTTAAGATTATCTGCACACTCTTCATCTATATCGATGGATGTCAAGCTTCCTTCCGGAACATTAAATGATAGATATCTATCCCAATAACCTGCGCCTATCCCGATATTAAGGATATCGTAGTCAGGTTTGATTGCAAAATTCTCCTCAAAGAACCTTGTGATCATGTACTCAAGGTATTTGTTGGAAAGCGAAGTATTCCATTCTCCTGCTTCACCGGTCCAACATTCACCGTATATTGCAGCTAATCTCTTATAATCCATATTGCACCAGGCCCCCTTACCCGAATATCTGCCCCGGAAGCTTCAGTTTTTCTTTCTGAGGAAATTCTTTATCGAATTCTTCCACATCCTCGTCTTTCACATAGTAGCCCTGCGGTGTCTGATAGACTCCGGTCACATCGGAAAGATACCCCGGTATCAGCTATTTGCAAAGAAAGAAGGATAAATCCGCATCTTCCGGCAAGTCATGGTATCTGATCCCAAACTTGCTCGCATAGTCAAAGCCGCTTTTTCCGTAAAAATTGATATTTCCTTCAAACAAAACGGCTCCAAAGCCCATTTCTGCGGCTTTTTCAAGAGAGTAGTCCAATATGGCTTTTCCGTAGCCTTTACGCTTAAGTTCCGGGGTAATGCCTATGGGCCCCATTGTCAATACAGGGATGGTTCTTCCGTCATCAGCCTCGATGATGGTTTTCATGAACATGTTTTGTCCGATGATCTTCCCGTCCTTCTCCATTACGAAATCCAGCGCCTTAACGAATGCCGGATCGTCTCTCAGCACTTTCTACAGGTATTCCATCAGAGTCTTTATGTCGTCTTCCGTCGTTGCCCAATCGGTGGCAAGCCTTATGACCGTACGGTTGTCGTCAAATTTTTCCCAGAAACCGTATCTTACATGTTCGGACAATTTTTCAAGCCTGTCATTCTCAATTACGATGAACTGCTGATTTGTGGGCGAATCGATGAATATCCTGTATCCCTTTTCCACAAGTCCTTTTCTCAAAGTATCTGCCATGCATATGGCGTTTTTACCCATCTCAAAATACAATCCGTCCGTGAAAAGCGTATCGAACTGAAGTCCTAAAAGCCATCCCTTCGCAAGAAGTGCTCCGTGCTGCTTTATAACGGGGACCGGGTGCTTTACAGGTATACCGTGAGGGAACACAACTGCTTCTCCGAACAATGCTCCGACCTTGGTACCGCCTATGTAAAACACATCGGTAAGTTCCGCTATATCCTGTATTGTCACATCAGCAGCGTTACTCATGAGACCGTAGGCAAGCCTTGCACCGTCAAGGAAAAGCGGGATCTTATATTCCCTGCAGACCTCCGATATCTCCGTAAGCTCCTTCTTTGAATACAACGTGCCGTATTCCGTGGGATGCGATATATACACTGCTCCCGGAAATACCATATGCTCATGGTTCGCGTCCGCATAGAAACCGCTTATCAGCTTTTTTACATCCGCTGCTTTGATCTTACCGATGCTGTCCGCATACAGAGCAGTTCCGTCCTCCATTTTTTCCCTGATGCAAGGTATGGTGAGCACCTTGTGCCCGGAGAACTCGATCGCGCCGGCTTCGTGAGCGGCCACATGCCCGGTGTCTGCCGCAACAACTCCTTCATAAGGTTTAAGGAGCATATCTATGATGGTCTGGTTTGTCTGGGTGCCGCCAACAAGGAAGAATACTTCGCCGTTTTCACAGCCGCATATCTTCTTTATCTTGTCTGCTGCGCTCTTACATATCTCATCCGTTCCGTATCCGTCATACTGATCATAGTTTGTCTCAGAAAGACGCTCCAGAATTCTCGGATGGGCTCCTTTTGTATAATCGCTTGAAAATGATATCTTATTTTTGCTCATGATCGTTCACACTCCTTTATAGATCAAATATGTTCATCTGCCTGTACTTATCGGGCAACTCCTGCATATAATCAAAACACTCCTCAGGACTTGACATCATCCCTTTATCCTTGCATATGCCGTTAAAACACTTCCACAATTCTTTTGCATTGGGACTCGGCACTTCATACGCATTTCCGTATTGCCTGATATACTTTTCTTTCACACCGGGAAAGTGCCTGTCGAGAGCGGCATAATAGTACTCTCTGTCGCCTTCCCTGAGTGTCACGCCCATCCCAAAATTTATAACCCCCTTTACGCCCACCCGGGCGCATTCATTCAGAATGGCCGTGACGTTTTCTTCCGTGTCATTGATGAAGGGAAGCACAGGCGTAAGCCATACGACGGTTGGGATACCTCGCTCACGCATTTTCTCAAGCAACTCGATGCGGCGCTTTGTATTGCATACATTAGGTTCTATTATCCGGCACAGATCATCGTCATAGGTCGTGAGTGTCATCTGCACCACGCATTTCGCAGTGCGGTTTATGTCATCCAGCAGATCGATGTCTCGTAGGATTCGGTCGGATTTTGTCTGTATCGCGATCCCGAATTCATTGTCGCGGATTATCTCAAGGCATTTTCTTGTCAGTTTAAGCTCTTCTTCACAATGCATGTAGGGATCCGACATGGCGCCGGTACCGATCATGCATTTTTGTCTTTTTGATCTTAAAGCCTTTTCCAGCAGTTCAGGCGCATTCCGCTTTACCTCTATATCTTCAAAGGGATGCGTAAAACGGTAGCATGTACTGCGGCTGTCGCAATAGATGCAGCCGTGGGTGCAGCCGCGGTATATGTTCATTCCGCAGCGACCGTCTTTGCATGTCAGTATTCCCTTGGCATCAACAAAATGCATTGTATCGTACCTCAGCCCTTTCACCGATACTTTGTAAGATCGGCCTTTCAATCGGTAACTTCAATTCCTTCCAATTCTTCGTCTTTGTAATCCTTTGACTTAAGTATGGTGTAATGCCCCGGGAAAACCTCTTTTAGGATTGCGATCTCAAGTTCCTGTCTGTGACGGAAATGGGAAAGCATAGCTTCCCCGCCGGAGAGACCATTTTTCCTGGCATAGGGGGATTCATTGAAATACCCAAGCATCAGCGGATACCACATTTCGTTTCCGTGTTCGTCGGAACGTTCTTTTCTTATGGCAGCGATATTTGAAGGGATATCCTCGCTGTAAAGATATATTATGTGATGATCCCGGTCGCCGAAGACTTTCCTGATCTCTTTGTAAAATGCTGTGATCTCCTCGTCGGAAGCATTTTGAAAAAGGATCATGTCCTCTGTGATATTCTGGAAAACAGAGCATTCGAAGATGTTCCCGTCGGTGTTCCAATTTGCAAAACGCTTTAGGATAATACTCTTAAACGCTTCAGGGGATACGCGGCCGTTATAGATCTCGTATTGTTCAAGATCCTTATGAAACCCGGGAATATCCGTAATGATCTGTGTATAACAGATCACCACGTGTTCATCTTCCTCGTGACTCTTCGGGGCTATATCTTTTTGAATCGATGAGTATCTATCAAGTATCAAAGAGTACCCGTTCTTGGGGACATAAGCACACCAGGCCAGTTCCACCGGAGAATAGTCTCCTTCACGATATGCAGTATACTCCGGATGCATATCGGACAGTTTTTTGACAAGGGTGCTTTTCCCGCTCCCCTGCAAACCCTCAACAAAATAGTTCATGTGGATTCCTTTTTTAATTTCTTTCCTCATTGATCTGCTTTCTGTGATCGCACGCAAGTTGCCGTCGGTTAATCGGAATGGTGATATTTCCATGCCGGGATGAGCGGGATAAAGGTAAGGAGCACAAGCACCGCGCCGGTAAGGAGGAGTGTGTGGGTCGGAAGATATTCCGTAAACCCGTTCTCATCTACAAATTCACCGCTTCTCTTGATGATCGGATTGGCGATCAAAGGCGCTATCACCATAGGGATCAATACGAAGAACAATATCCTGATCCCTTCAAACTGTCCTCTTGAATCCCGGGGATACAGCGGTTTGCTCCATGCGGTGATGGTCTGGAGGAATATCACATATCCCGCGCCAAGCAGGAAAATACCGATAAAGAGTACCGGATTGAACAAGCTCTGAGTGTTGATATTGTCCGGTCTTACAAACAATCCCATGATGCCGACTCCCAGGCTGTTCAGCACTATTGACACTGCGGCTGTCTGAGGTTCTTTTCTGTTGTTGAGAAACTTTGTGCAGGGAATGGTTGTGATCATCGCAAGTATCAAGGCGATACCCTCGATGAATCCCATCATATCGGCGGTAAAGCCGAGATAATAGATCATGTAATTTCCGATATGGGTAAAATACATGTTAAATGCAATGAAGTACACGGCAAGTGTCAGGTTTACCCACGCCAGTTCCTTATTCTTCACATATTCCTTAAAATTGAAAATACCAAAGACCTGCCCGGCGAAGCTTCCCCTGACAGAGGGCTGCAGTTCCTCCGAATCCCGCATTACCGCAATGGAGATAATGCCGAAGACTATAACGGTCATGCCCATTACCAGGAAAAGCCGCATATAGTTGTCATCCGCTCCCACCAGCATTCCTCCGGCAACCGTACCCACTATAGTCCCTATGATAGGTTGGGTGGCAGTCGCGGCACCGAGCTGGCCACGGTTTTTATCGTTCATGTGATCGTTGATCCAGGCGTTAAAGCCTATATCATTACCCATGGAACCGAAGAAGCTCATGATGGCGTCCGCAGACACCACTGCGATACCGGTGGATAAGAGCACCGCAGAACCGCTTCCCGCCTGCCCCGATGCAATAAACTCGGTCAGTCCGAATACTATGGTAAAAATACCCCACAGTATATATCCTGTCGAGACCAGTATCTTCCTCTTACCTTTTCTGTCGGACACCGTTCCGAACAAAAAGGTCGAAACAGTTGTAGCCGCTGCCGATATTCCGACCATCCAGGATATTATAGTCGGATCTTTCGCGATCTTAGCATAGACGAATGTATTGAACCACTGGTTCTCCATATTCCAGCACAGCTGGCCGGCTATGCCGAGCCCCCACACCAAAGCCCAGAACATCAAGTTATTTTTCTTTTTCATCCGTAAGCCCCCTTCAGCAAAAAGACTGTCTTTGCCTATTCCCATGTTTGTAAGATATTTATACATACTTCTTTATTATCGAGGCCCATTGTTTCATGACCAGCCTTGTCGGGGTGATCTTGGAATAGAATCTGAAATACTTGGCAAATAACCCGGGCACTGATATATCCTTTCCGTGACGGCTGTCCCTTAAAGCTTTTTTTACAACCACATCCGGTTTTACCATCCCGGTATATTTGATCGTTCTTCCGTTTTTTTCTTTCGGAAGCATACCGGTATCCACCCATCCCGGACAAACTGCGGTAACGGTGATGCCTCTTGACTTCAATTCAACACTGAGTGCCCTGGAAAGATTCTTCAAAAAGACCTTACTTGCCGAATACATGCTCATATAAGGATTGGGCTGAAACGAAGATGCCGATGCGATGTTCAGGATCCTCGAACCCGCACGCATATATGGAAGTGCTATGGATATGAGCATCGAAGGGGCACTGCAATTGATCTTGCAGAACTCTTCAACATCTTCCTTCTGCATCTCCTCAAATGCGCCCATACGGGCAATACCGGCATTATTGATCAACATTCGAATGTTCGGTTTGTTTTCTTCGATCCTTTCCGCAAGTACGCTGACTCCATCCATGGAGAGATCCGCTTTGATCGGGATCACTTTTTTGTATTCTTCTTTGAGACGGTTCAGCTTTTCATTATTTCGCCCGACCGCCCATATTTCATCGATATCATCCAATAAATGGATCGCTTTAACAAATTCTGATCCGATCCCGCCGGTTGCACCGGTTATTATCGCTATATCAGCCATTTCATTCCCCTTTCCGAATCAGCCTTTTTCAACTCTGTGATCCACCACTGTCATCCTGTCCCCGACAGTAACTATGCCTATGACGTTTTTGGCATAAGAGACCACCGGAGGCACAAATGCCATCTGTTCTATCGCATATTCCCCGTACTTTGTCGGGATGTCCACCCGGGTAAGATTCGTAATACTTATGTCCTTTACCTTCTCTCCGTAACCAAGATAATCTGCTATCTTTGAAGAGATCTTACTGCTGAAGCACCCTGCATGTTCAAGATTCAGAGCATCCTTCAATGTGGGATCCAGCCTGCCCATAAAATGCAGTACAAAGAAACGGTATCTGTTGTCCGAAAGTTTCTTCTGCATCAATTTATGGATAGCTGCAGCGTTCCGGTCAAATGTCTTCTTCCTGTCATATCTGTATGTTATGGATATGCCTGTCGCCTGGTTTCCCATAAGGCGGTTACCGTCCTGCCTTCCGTCAACCGCAAATCCGACATCCGCTTTACCGTCAAAGTTTTTCAGCATATCACAGACAAGAAGAGACGTAAGAGACACATGTGCCGCCTTCGCCCTGCCGAGAAGCTGATCAAGTTCCCCTTTCATGTATTCCCTGATCTCAACATGAGTCCCATGGGACTCCCAAAACCTTTCATATGCCTCATCCATATCAGGAAAGTTGAAAACTTTCTTATCCTTTTTCCATTTTTTGTTCCATAGATCGCACAGGAGTCTGAATGCAAAAGGGATGCCGCTGTCCTTTGGCAGATCTTCCAAAGCCAGGTTCTTAAACGGGCGGTACCCGCAATCTATACCCGCGAGGCAGTTCATAAATGTTTCAATAAAGTACACCAGGGACTTTCCGTCTCCGCCCAGATGGTGCATAATGAAAATAAGGCCATCCGGAGATACGAATGATCTCATAAATTCTCCGTCTTCGATCCTGAACCTCTTTTTCTCGTTTTCATATATAAGTTCTGTCAAACCCTTTTCGGTCTTACAGATACTGTTGCTGTTCTTACCGTTATCAACATAAAACGCTTCGCCGTCTGCTTCGATCACAACCTTTGAATTCAGCACCTCATTCAGCTTACAGGCTTTCTCGAAGGCAGTCTCAAGTGCTTCAAAGGACGGCATGGGTTTTATTTTTACGCACATTGTAATGACTATACTTACATCAAACAGGTCAACTCTTTCAGTGTCGATCTTGTATTTCATATTCTTCTCCGTTCCGGCAGCTTTTATTCCGGCTTTTCGTCCCGCTTCCCCGCAACCCCTCAACAAAAAAGTTCATGCGGATTCCTGTCATTGAATTTACAGGATCTTCTCCATGCCCACCTTATAAGGCACAAGCCCAAGTTTCTCATAAAACTTCATGGCACCGGGATTGCAGCTCCATACATTCAAAGTAACGTTGTAGCAGTCACATTGCCGCGCATAAGCAAGTATGTGTTCGTAGATCGCAGTACCCACATGCTGTCCTCTTGCCGCTTCATCTACACAGATATCGTCAATGTACAGCGTCAGGATGTCTTTGAGAAGCTTTGTATTCTCCGGTCTCTGCAGGATGCAAAATCCGTGCCCCAGCACATGCTCATCTTCATCAACGCAGACAAATACCGGGGTTTGGTCGTTGTTCAGGATCGCCCGAAGTTCATCTTCCGTATACTTTGTCGCAAGATTAAACAGATCGGGCCTTCCGTTGTAGTGAGTCAGGTTTACCTGCTTAAGCAGTTCCATGATGGCGGGGATGTCGCTTTCTTTTGCAAGCCGTACTGAATTGGCCATATTATACTCGTATTGTTTCATTTCAATTATCTTCCTTCCGAATACTGCCACCTGTTTATCTCCATCTCAATAACATTCCATGGCTCTTTCTTAACGATTTCTATATCCTTAAATCCTAAGCCGGCATAACACTTGTGAGCAGGCTCATTGTTCTCAAAAACTCCGATAGTGACCTTGTCGGCACCCATTATTTCAAAAGCATATTTTAGGCCCAAAGAAAGCATCTGTTTGCCGTAACCCTTGCCCCGCAAACGGTCGTCCACAATGACCCAGCCAAAACGAAGGATCTTCCTGTCACCGTGTATATAGCGCATAATAAAATGCCCGACGACATTATCCTCATCATCGAAAGCTACCCAGGGATAGAAATTGTCGGCCTCCTTACATCTTCCGTTGTTAAGACGATACATGTCATCAATGGTTTTCGATGAAATCGGAAAATCTCCAAATAAAAGGCCGCCCCACTTTTTGAAAACCTCTTCATCCCTTATCCACTTTTCTATTGTCTCTGCATCACAGGACTTGTATGGTCTTAGTCTAAGCATCCTTTGCCTTTCTGCCCCTTTGTCTATGAGTTTTACACGAAAAATCCGCATGATCGAGGTTAGGCATGGGCAAATTTTGCCTATCCCAATTTCAACATCTTCCGAACGATCTCAAAGGTTTCTTCCACAGATCTGCTGTCATCTCTGGTCAGAACCTGAAAACCGGAATTAAGCAGCCTGTCATATGCTTCCTTTGAATTGACTTTCATAAGCATTTCCCTGTAATTGGCCAAGGCCGCTTCGGGATCCGGCTCCTGCATAAGCAGTTGATAGATAAATTGTTTCTCTCTGTCCGGTCGTTCAAAGAACCTGTTCACGGATATCATCTGATCAGCCAGCATTACCAGCACATGATCCCTGTCGGAGATCTTCTTAAGCGTCTCTATGGAAATGTTTGTGTCTACGAAGATCTTTCGTCCTTCTTTCTTTAAATCCTCTAATATCCTGAGTTCCAGCACTTCACATTCCTTTGAAACATCCTCAAGCCATTTGGCATACTCTTCCGGTGTTCTGCGGATAAAATCCCGCCAGTCCTCCAGATCCCTCGTATAGCAAAGGGCCGGAAACTCATTTTTGTTAAGGTTTTCATCCACCAGCCTATCGTGGTAATTTTCTTCACAGGCTATGCCGTCATATCTTTCCGCAAGGAGTTTTACCATAGTGGATTTTCCTGCATATGCTGTCCCGATTATGTAATATATGTCACTCATTTCGATTCCTGCCACCGTTTTCCGTCTCTGATTGGATTCCTTATCTCCGCATTTTCCCCCTTACATCTTATGAGTTTAAACAAGCTCTCTGAACAAATTGTACCTTATTCCAACCGAGCGAACGAATTCTCCCGTTGTAATCATGCGCTTGATTTCATCATCATCGGACCACTTGGCGTCGATCGTCTCTTTTTCCTGCAGAACGAGATCTTTTACCTCAATGTCTTTGCGTAAAATATAGATGTCCTGAAAATAGTTTTTGTTGGCATATGTAGCCAGAAACTTCAGTTCACTTTCCGATACGATTATACCCGTCTCTTCACCCAGTTCGCGAACAGCTCCCTGCAGGGTCGTCTCTCCCGAAAGTGTTCCTCCCCCAACAAACTCCCATTGATTTCCGGCTTTTTTGGCCGGATGTCTCTTGGTTGTAAGGAACTCCCCCGAAGAATTTACGACCCATATCTCACAACAGACATAAAACTCACCGTCGGCAAATTCTTCTCCTCTGACGTGGGTCTTCCCTAACGGTCTTCTTTCCGAATCATAAAGATCCCAAAGTTCCATATATGTGTTCCTCCCTCTTTCTCAAGCTCAATCAAATACTCTCATGCCCACCGGGAATTTTTCCAACATGTATATTTCTTCTACAGATCCGCTGTCATCTTTTTTTCCACTGATACATTTCGAGATCGACTTTTCCGTCAATAACCGTTACCCCTTCCGCCTCCAAAAGCTCTGCCTGTACTCCCGGACCGCCAAATGCAAATTCTGCTGCCAGTTCGCCTTTTGCATTCACAACTCGGAAGCAAGGAATATTTTGGGGATCGGGGTTCTTGTGAAGTGCATTTCCAACAGCCCTCGCCATCTTACGATCACCCGCAATTTCCGCAACCTGAGAATATGT